>Ga0207652_10000388_pt1 | contig 45934 bp, 38 predicted proteins | sample KBSC63BmetaG_FD_184334 | JGI IMG/M metagenome (GOLD analysis project Ga0207652, IMG submission 184334) | Corn rhizosphere microbial communities from Kellogg Biological Station, Michigan, USA - KBS C6-3B metaG (SPAdes) (version 2) | ecosystem: Host-associated > Plants > Roots > Rhizosphere ...
GGTCGGAGCTCGTTGATGACTTCTGCCGCCGGTTTGCGCTTGCCGAGCGGTTTGAGCGCGAGGAAGATGCGGCCGGTATTTGTCGCCGAGGATCCACCCGTGCCCACGATGGAGATGAGTCCCTGGACGTTCGTGTCCCGCTGAATTATCGCCGCGACGGCTTGTTGCCGGCGCACCATGTCATCGAACGACGCGCCCTGTGCCGCCTCCGTGGTGATGTTGATCTGTCCGATGTCCTGATCGGGAATGAAACCGGACGGCAGCAACTTGTAGACGACGACCGTGAGAACGAGTACGACTGCCGAAAACAGGAGCGCGATTGGACGGCGGCGCATCGTCCAATCGAGCGTCCATTGATACTGGTGGAGCATCCAGTCGTACGCCCCCTCCGTCGCCATGTGAAACCGGTTGTGCTTTTGCGCAGACTCGGTGCGGAGAAAGCGGCTCGACAGCATCGGCGTGAACGTGAGCGACACGACGCCCGAGACCAGAATCGACGTCGCGATCACGACGGCGAATTCGCGAAACAGTCGACCAATGATGCCGCTGAGGAAGAGCAGGGGAATGAAAACGGCTGTCAGAGACAGCGTCATCGAGATGATCGTGAAGCCCACTTCCTTCGCGCCGTCCACTGCCGCATCGAGCGGCGTCTTTCCCTGCTCGAGATGCCGCACGATGTTCTCGAGCATGACGATCGCGTCGTCGACGACGAACCCGACCGCAAGCGTGAGCGCCATGAGCGACAGCGTGTCGAGGCTGTAGCCCAGCAGTGACATGATCGGGAACGTGCCGATCACCGACAGCGGAAGCGCGACGCTCGGAATGAGCGTCGCCCAGAAATTCCGCAGGAAGAGGAAGATCACGACGATGACGAGACACAGCGTGAGCACCAGCGTCATCTTCACGTCGCGGACGGATTCTTCGATGCCGAGCGAGCGATCGAACAACGTCGTTACCGTTGCGCCGCCGGGGATTTGTGTGCGCAGCGAATCCAGCGTTGCATTGACGGCCTTGGCGATCGCGACGGTATTCGTGTTCGGCTGTCGTTGAATCGCCAGGATGATCGCGCGCGTGCCGTTGAACCAGCTCGCGCTCTTGTTGTTCTGAACGTCATCGAGCACGCGGCCAAGTGCACCGAGGTGCACGGCGGCGCCGTTGTGATACGCCACGGTCATCTCGCGGAACTCGGCGGCGTCATTCAGCTGGCCGTTCGTCTGGACCGTGTACGCGGTGTTCGGTCCCCAGAGCACACCGGTCGGTTCGTTGACGTTCTCGTTGTTGATTGCGGTTGCGACCTCGTCGATGCCGATCTGGCGATACGCGAGCGCCATCGGGTCCAACTGGGCGCGCACCGCGTACTTCGCGGAGCCAAAAACCTGAACCTGCGCGACTCCGTCGATTGTCGAGAGGCGCTGACTGATGAGCGTTTCGCCGATCTCATCGAGCGCTGAAATGGACAGCGTGGGCGACGTCAACGCGAAGATCTGAATCGGCGCGGCGGCCGGATTTGCCTTCTGGTAGGACGGCGGAACGATGCCGATCGGCAAACTGCGAAGCGTCTGCGCGATGGCGGCCTGCACATCCTGCGCGGCCGCGTCGATGTTTCTGCTCAGCGAGAACTGCAGCGTGATCGTCGTCGACCCGAGACTCGACGTCGACGTCATGGCGTCGATGCCTGCGATCGTCGAGAATTGCTTTTCGAGCGGCGTCGCGACCGCCGAGGCCATCGTCGCCGGGCTCGCGCCCGGCAAACTGGCGTTGACAGTGATCGTCGGGTAGTCAACGGTAGGAAGATCGCTGATCGGCAATCGCGAATATGCGATGAAGCCGAACAACAGAATCGCCGTCATGACGAGAATCGTCATGACGGGGCGCCGGATGAAACGTTCGGAAACGTTCATCGCTTCTTCGCCTTCGCCACGGACGTGTCCACGCTGCCCGCGGCGCTGCGAGATATAGCCGTGTCGGCGCCGGGGCCGATCACACTCAGCTGTGCGCCGGGCCGAATACGCGACTGTCCGTCCACTACGACGCGCTCGCCGAGCGAGACGCCGTGCGGCACGACGGTCAGGCTTTCCACCTGCTGCGCGATGGTCACCGCCCGTGTTTCCGCATCGTTCTTTGTGTCGATGATATAGACGTACGTGCCCTGCTGTCCGGTTTGAATCGCGGCGGTCGGGACGGCGAGCACACCACGCTCGAGCTCGAGCTGAATCGTCAGAAAGAGCAGCTCGCCTGGCCACAGCCGGTGTTTAGGGTTCTGGAATACCGCGCGGCCCATGATCGTCCCTGTCAACGAATCAATCTCGTTGTTCAGAAACCGAACCTCACCCCGTTCATGTGCCTCGGCAGAGTCGGTCGAAACGGCGTCGACTGTGAGCGGATGCGACGCGACCGCGCGCTGCACGTTCTGCAGATCCTGCGACAGCACCGGGAAGCGGACGAACACGGGGCTGATCTGATTGATCACGACGATCGGCCCGCTCGTGGGGCTCACGTTGTTCCCGCGGCGCACGAGCAGATTGCCCGTGCGGCCCGAGATCGGCGCGCGGATCGTCGTGAAGCTGAGATTGACGTCGGCGCCTCGGAGCGCGGCGCGATCGGCATCGACCGTCGCGGCCGCAGCCACTCCGGTGGCGTGAAACTGATCGGCTTGGGACCGGCTGACGAAGCCAAGCTCCGCGAGCGTGGCGTATCGTTCGTCGTCCTTGTGCGCGGCGACGTACTGTGCCTCGTCGCGTGCGAGATTCGCTCGTGCCTGGTCGGCAGCAGCCGCGAGTTGACGACGATCGAGCCGGAAGAGCACCTGCCCTTTTTCCACGTAGTCGCCTTCCTTGAACAACACGTCCATCAGCGTCGCACTCACCTGCGCGGTAACGGCGACCATTTGCATCGGCTCGACGACGCCGCTCGCGACGACGGTCAATGGCGCATCGATGCGCGCAACCGGCGCAACGCGAACGGGTGTCGGCGGCTGTTTGCGCGGACGCGCACCTCGACCACACGCGACCAACGCAGCCGTGATCACTAGCATCGAAGCACGAGATCGGCCGCGACGCGCGGGCGTCATCGTCGGACGCCCGGAACTGACGGACCGAGCGGAAGATTCGGCCGGCCGGCGACGTCGAGTGAGCCGACATCGTGCGCGAGCCGTGCGAGATTGGTCTGCCACTCCCATCGCGCCTGAATGGCTTGAGCTCGCGCGGTCGCGAGGGTGCTGCGTGCGAGCACGAGATCAGTGATCGCGCCGAGGCCTTCGCGATATCGGCCGAGCGCGCCTTCCGCGGCGAGCGTTGCACTCGCGACCAGCTCGACCGATTCTCTGATGCTTTCGACGGCGGTGTGAAGCAGCGAGTACGACGTGAATACCTGCACGGCGATCTGCTGTCGAGCTTCTTGCACGCGCGCGAGACCTGCTTCGTACTGTGCTTGCGCCGCGCGCTCGTTGTACTGCCGCGCAAAGCCGTTGAAGATCGGGATCTGCAGACCGAGCTGCAGCGAGTAGTTGAGGTTTCCGCCTCCGCTCGTCTGCTGTCCAAGCAATCGATTCGCGAGAGCACCGTTCGAGCTGAGCGTCAGCGACGGATAGCTCGCGGCGCGCGCGACACGAACCTGAGCCGCGAGCGCTTCCGCGGTCGCTCGCGCTTCAGCAAGGTCAGGACGCTTCGTGATCGCGCGATTGATGAGCGTGTCGACGCTCGCCGCGACTGTCGCGACCGAGTCGCTCGGAAGGATGTCGACGACGTCGAAGTCGGCGTTTGCTGGAAAGCCGAGTGCGGTCGCCAGGTTTCCCTTCGCGATGACGAGCGCGCCTTGGAACGTCACGAGCTGCAACCGCGCCTGCGCCAGCGCGGCACGCGTCTGATAGACGTCCTCGAGAATACCAAGCCCGACGCGCAGCTTCGCTTCGGCGGCCGCCGTATCGGTTGTCGCTTCTTTGACAGCGATGAGCTGCGCATCGCGCAGTGCCCGCGCCGCGACGTAGTTGAACAGCGTCGACTCGGCCTGCAAAACGACGTTCTGCAAATTGAAGTTGTGCGCGAGATTCGACGCGATGGCCTGCTGCTTGGCGGCCTCGATCGTTCCGGCACGCGCGCCGTAGTCGAACAGCAGCCAGGAGAACGACACGGTTGGAAAGAGTTGCGGATTCGACGATCCACCACCGCCCACGCCGCGCGTCGTGCTCAGTCGGTTCGTGTCGATGCCGGTCGTGCCGATACCGCCGAAGCCGTTGAACCCTCCGCCAAATCCGTTGTTCTCGGAGAGCGTGAGGGCGGCGTTGACGGTCGGATAGCGTGCGCCTTTTGCCGCGCCGTACAAGTCAGCCGATGCGAGCGCGGTCTCCCACGACTCGCGCGTCGACGGATTGCGGTGTAGCGCGAGGTCGAGCACGTCGGCGAGTGAGAGATGACGCGCCGATCCGGCGGTCGCGGAGTCCTCTCTGATTGCCGTGCTCACCACGGGTGCGGACGTCGGCTCTGGCTTTGGAGGCGGCGTTCGTGCGGCCGCAGGGACGGGCCACGGCGAGGTTCGATCCGTTGGCGCACCCGCCACGCCATCGATCTTCGGAACGCCTGGCGGTCGACACGCCAACATTCCGGCGACAGCAACTCCAATGAGCAACGACCGCTCGCGAGAAAACGGCGAGCGCGGGTACAGAGAGACGGCCACTGAGCCCGAGCGAATGCACAACCAGGACCGGCCCTGCCCTCGCCAAGCTAGTGTCCGGCCTTGGCGGGCACAAAGATACGGTGGTGGCGGGCGTCGCTACGTCGCGTTTTCTTAATGTCATGATCGCTGCTGACACCCTGCTCATCTTCATCGCGGCCAGTCTCACGAAGCCGATGCAGCCCGTGCTGGACGGCTTTCGAGCGCAGACCGGCATTGTCATTCAGCGCGAGAGCGGTGCATCGCTCGAGCACGTCCGGAAAATCACCGAGCTGCACCGCATTCCGGATTTGGTCCTGCTCGCCGACGCGGAAATCATTCCGCAGCTGCTGGTCCCCGCATACGCGACGTGGTCTGCCGATTTTGCGCGGAATCGGATGGTACTGGCTTACACGGACCGATCGCGTTTCGCGAAGGAGATCACGGCGGACAACTGGATGCAGGTCGTGCGACGCCCCGGGGTCGAAGTCGGCCGTACCGATCCGGATCTCGCGCCGGTGGGCTATCGGACATTGCTCATGTTCCAATTGGCCGAGCAGTACTATCGTCAACACTCGCTCGCGAGCTCGTTGCTCGACCACGCGCCAAAACGAAATACTCGCCCGAACGCAGCCGAGCTGGCCGCGCTGCTCGAGGCCGGCGAGCTGGATTACATCTACGACTATCAGTCGGTCGCCGAATCGAACCGGTTTCGCTTCGTCGCCTTGCCGGACGCGATCAACCTTGGCGATCCCGCGCGCGCTTCAGACTACGCCGCGGCCTCGGTCTCGGTTCGCGGCACAGCGCCGGGAACGAGTGTCATATTCAAGGGTCAGCCGATTCTTTACGGTCTGACCATTCCGAAAGACGCTCCACACGCGTCCGCGGCTGTCCGCTTTCTCACCTACCTGATGTCACCTGAAACGCTGCGCGCGTTGCACGCGGCGCACATCGACATGCTCGATCGACCCGTCGTTCATGGGACTGGTGCGCCGCCGGAGCTCACTCGTGGCGGTTCTGGACGTTAGCGTTCTGCAACCGACGCCAACGTCCACTCGACCGAGCGCAGCGTCGCGCGCGATCGGAACGGTGGTCGTCGCGGTCGTTTCATCACTGTTTCTCCTTTTCATCGTTGCCCCGGTCGCCGGACTTGTTGCATCCGGTGGCGTTCGCGGTCTCGGCAGCCTCGGCTCCGACAGCGAGCTGCGCGATTCTCTGATACTGACCGCTCTCACCGCAACCATCGCCACCGCGCTCGGCGTCATTGGCGCGACGCCGCTCGCGTATCTGCTCGCACGACGGCGGTTCCGCGGCCGAGCCGTTGTGTCCGCGCTGATGGACTTGCCGCTCGTCATTCCGCATCCGGTTGCGGGCATCGCACTGCTGTTGGTGCTTGGTCGCGCCAGCCCGATCGGCAGCGTTCTGTACGCGGCAGGCATTCGCGTCGCCAGCTCGCCGGTCGGCATCGTGTGCGCCATGCTGTTCGTCTCAGCGCCGTTGTATGTGAGCGCCGCCCGCGAAGCGTTCGCTCGAGTCGACTCGCGCTATGAGTCGGTCGCGCGCACGCTCGGCGACGACGCCTGGCGAGCATTTCGACGTGTGACATTGCCGTTGTCGGCGCGCGGACTGACTGCCGCGGCAATCGTAATGTGGGCGCGCGCCGTGAGCGAGTTCGGCGCAATCGTGATTCTGACCTACAACCCCAAGGTCGCGAGCGTTCTGAGCTACGATCGGTTCACGAGCTACGGTCTCAACGAAGCGCTGCCCGTGGCCGCCGTGCTCGTGGTATTCGCGCTCGTTCCGCTCGCGGCGCTGCGCGCGCTGCGCGGGGCGCAATAAACCAGCCGACGCGCTCGATGATCTCGCTCCGAAGTGTCAGCGCGCGAGCCGGCAGCTTTCAAATCACTGACATCTCCTTCGATGTCAAGCAAGGTGGATACGGCGTCGTGATCGGCCCCGCCGGCTCCGGCAAGACGACGCTCCTCGAAACGATCTCCGGTGTCGTCCGCGCAACGTCGGGGAAAATCGTGCTCGGCGACGAAGACATGACGCACGCCCCTCCCGAAGCCCGGCGGCTCGGCATCGTGTATCAGCACGCGTATTTGTTTCCGCATCTCACGGTTCGCGAGAACATTCGATATGGCGCGGTGAACGCGAGCACCGCGGAGGAAATCGCCGAACGATTTGGTGTACAGCCTCTCGCCGATCGGTCGGTCGAGTCGCTCAGCGGCGGCGAACGACAGCTTGTCGCGATTGCACGATCACTCGCGCGCCGGCCCGAGGTGTTGTTGCTCGATGAGCCGTTCAGCGCACTCGATCCGCGGACTCGCAACGTCGCGCGGCGAATTCTGCGCGCGATCTATTTCGAGCGCCGATTCACTGTGCTTCAGGTGACTCACGACTTCACCGAAGCGGGATTGCTCTGCGACGTCGCAATTATGCTGGACAAGGGCCGCGTCGTGCAGCAGGGCGATCCCGAGCAGGTTTTTCGAAAGCCGGCATCGCCCTACATCGCCGATTTCCTCGGTGCTGAGAACGTCTTCGCCGGCACCGCGCGTCCGATCAGTCCTGAGCCACCTGACTGGTTTGCAGCGGACAAGGAGAGCTTCATTCAACACGCCGTCGCGTTCACGACCGGCAGTCTGACGTTCTATGCGCTCGGCGACGTCGTGCCGGGTCCCACACACGCGGTGATTCGGGCGGAGGAAGTGTCGCTCTCGACCGAGCCGTCGATGTCGTCGCTGCAGAATCAGTTTCGCGGTACGATCAAAGAGATCATCCCCGCTGGCGCCGTGACACGAGTGACTGTCGACGCGAGCGGTACGCCGATCGTCGCCGCGGTGACAGCACGGTCAGTCCGCGAGCTGCAGTTGTTCAATGGAGTCGAGGTGGTGGTTGGGTTCAAGGCTACCGCTGTACATCTTTGCTAAACTGCCAATCACGGAGAGGACGGACGCAGACGGATAGGCACGGACAAATCGCGAACACTTTTTCAGGACTACCGCTCGTGATGCCGCCGAATGCATCCCGAGCGGCATTTGTCAAAGAAAGGGTTGTCGCAGTTCCGTGTCCGTCAGTGCCCCCGCCTCTCCGTGATGCGCGTGTTGTTTCCACACTTCAACCACTGTACGTTCGTCGAATGCGCCCACCCATTCTCCTCATGCTCGCGGCTTCCACGCTCGCCGCGCAATCGCCGCTTCCGACCTCCAATCCCAAGGTCAAAGCAGCACTCGACATCATCAAAACCGACAATGCGTGGACGCTGCAGCAGCAGATCGAGCTGACGCAGATCCCAGCGCCGCCGTTCAAGGAATCGGCTCGCGCGGCGGAGTACAAGAAACGTCTCGAGGCGCTCGGACTGACCAATGTCCGCATCGATTCGGTGGGCAACGTCATCGCGGAGCGAAAGGGCGTTGGCTCGGGCCCAACAGTACTCATCCAGGGGCACCTGGATACGGTTTTCCCCGAGGGCACGGACGTCACCGTCAAACACGATGGTGACAAGCTTCGAGCACCCGGGATTGGCGACGACGATCGCGGACTCGCGGTGGTGCTTGCCGTCGCGCGCGCGTTTCAAAAGGCGGGCGTGCAGACGAACGGCACCGTCTATTTCGTTGGCGACGTTGGTGAAGAAGGACCGGGCAACCTTCGCGGAACGCGCAACCTCGTGACGAAAGAGCTCAAGGGTAAGATCGACTACTTCATCACGGTCGACGGCGCCGGGCTGGGAATCGCAAGTCGCGCAGTCGGCAGCAATCGCTATCGCGTGACGTACAAGGGTCCCGGCGGCCACAGCTACGGCGCATTCGGGATTCCGAATCCAATTCATGCACTCGGCCGAGCGATCGCGGCCATCAGCGACATTCAAGTGCCAACGACGCCGAAGACGACGTTCAACGTCGGCATCATTCAAGGTGGCACGTCGGTGAATTCGATCTCCGCGGATGCCACGATGGAAGTAGATATGCGCTCCGAGGATGCGGCATCGCTCGCGGCGACCGACGCGAAGATTCAGAAGGCGCTGCGCGACGCGCTCACCGCGGAGAATGCGCGATGGACTGGACCGCGTGCAGCGGCCGCGAAGCTATCGCTCGTCATCGACACGATGGGAGTCCGACCGACCGGTGCCCAGTCTGATGCGGCACCGATCGTGCAGACCGCGTTGAGTGCGGCAAAGGCCCTCGGATTCACGTCGTCGACCAGCGCCTCGAGCACCGACGCCAATCTGCCGATCAGCCTCGGCATTCCGGCGATTCGCATTGGCGGCGGCGGCACCGATGAAGGATCGCACTCGCTCGGCGAATGGTATTCCGATGGGCCGAATGGCTGGCTCGGTGCCCAATGGGCCGCGCTGGTCGTCGCCGCGCTCGCGGGCGTGCGATGAGTGCTCGCTGGTCTCGACTCGGAACACTCGGTGTCGTCACGGTCATGGCGATCTCTCATCCACTGCCGGCGCAGCAGCAATCGTCGACCACGTTTCATCAGCTCGGCCACGCGATCCTGCGTGAGCTGATCGAGACCAACACGACGGCGTCGAAAGGCAACACGACGATTGCGGCGCAGCAGCTTGCGACGCGCTTCCACGATGCTGGATTTCCCGATGCGGATGTGCAGGTCGTCGGGCCGACGCCGAAGAATCGAAACATCGTCGTGCGCTATCGTGGATCGGGCGCGCAGAAACCCGTGCTCTTGCTCGCGCACCTCGACGTGGTGGAAGCAAAGCGTGACGACTGGACGTACGACCCGTTCCAGCTCACGGAGCACGACGGCTATTTCTACGGACGCGGCACACAGGACGTGAAGGGTGGCGCCGCGATGCTCGTCACGACGCTACTCAGACTCAAGCAGGAAAGCTGGACGCCGAACCGCGATCTCATTCTTACGCTCACCGCCGGCGAAGAAGGCGGCATGCCGTACAACGGCGTTCAGTGGTTGATCGCGAATCGTCGCGACTTGATCAACGCCGAGTACGCGATCAACGTCGACGCTGGCGGCGGTGAGCTGGAGAACGGAAAGCACACGCTGTTCGACGTGCAGGCCGCCGAGAAGGTCTATCACTCGGTGACGCTCACGGCGCGAAACCCGGGCGGCCACAGCTCTTTGCCGCGGAAGGACAATGCGATCTACGCGCTTGCGGCGGCCCTCGAAAAGTTGTCGCGCTACGAATTTCCCGTGCAGGTGAACGACGTCGTGAAGGCGTACTTCACGAAAGCGGCAGCGAGCGCGTCGCCGGAGATCGCCGGCGACATGAAGAGCGTCGCCAGCGGAGCACGTGATCCTGCCGCGATCGCGCGCCTCAGCAAGATCCCGCTCTACAACGCGCTGCTGCGGACAACCTGCGTTGCGACGATGCTCGAGGGCGGACACGCTGCGAACGCACTGCCGCAGACCGCGAGGGCGACGGTCAATTGCCGGATGCTGCCTGGCGTCGACCCGGCAGCGGTGGAAAAGACGATCGCGCAGATCGTGAACGACACGTCAATTCACGTCGCGCCGGCCGATACCGCGGTCCAGAGTCCCGCGTCGCCGCTTCGGCCCGACCTGTTCGAGGCGATCAACGCGTCAGTAAAGGCCATCTGGGGACCTGTGCCCGTCGTGCCGACGATGGAGACCGGCGCGACGGACGGCTTGTTCCTGCGAAATGCCGGCTTGCCGGTTTACGGCTTCAGCGGCCTCTTCATCGCGACGAATGACGTGCGGGCCCACGGCAAAGATGAGAGAATACTTATTTCTGCCTATGACGACGGGCTGGACTTCACCTACGATGTGCTGAAGCGGGTCACGGCAAAGCGATAGCGACTTCTTTCCTCGTTCCGGCGTTCGTCCAACGCGTGCTCGACGCGCGCTTGGTTCAACGCCTCCCGAGTGACGCCAGCACGGACGTTGCATTTTTGTTCGCCACCCAGCGCCAACCGCCAGCGCGGCGAACACTCGATGGGTAGAGCATCTTCGCAAGGCGATCGCACGCCGAACCTGGTACGGCTGCGTGAGGCGCTGGATCCGGCGCTTGCCGCCGTTGTCCCGCCGCTGATCGCATTCGCGATCGAAAGCGTGTTCTGGGCGACGATCCCGCGCACGCTCCTCTTCACCGCCGCGGTCATCGTCAGCTCGTGGATGGGCGGATTCAAGTCGGGCATCGGCTCGACACTCCTTTCCACCGCGCTCTTCTACTATTTGATGGAGCCGGCCAGGCCCATCGTCGCGCACGAATCCAGGCTCTACATCACGACCGGGTTGTTTCTCGCGGTCGGGGTCGCGATCAGCGTCTTTCACGCTCGGCTCAAGCATGCGACGAGTGAAAAAGTCGCCGCCCTCGCGCGGTCGCGGGAAGCAACGAGGGACTTGATGCGAGCGCGATCAGAGCTCGAGGCTGCCAATGAGCGACTCGAGCGAAAGACGCGCGATCTGAATGAAAGCAAGAGCCTGCTGCAGGCGATCTTCGATCATTCGCCGAACGCGATCGTCGTGAAGAATCTCGAAGGTCAATTCCTGCTCACGAACCGACAATTCCAGCAAGCGTTCGGACTCTCCGCCGAGGACCTGCGCGGCAAGACCGATTTCGACGTTCTCCCGCGCCCTGACGCTGAGCGACACCACGCGATCGATGTCGCGGCGATCGAAGCCGGCGGGCCGGTAACGCATGAAGAGACCGGCCGCTTGCGAGGCATGGTACTCACATTTCTCGAGACCGCGTTCCCGCTTCGCGACGAGCTCGGAAACACCTTCGGCGTTTGCTGGATCGGAACGGAGATCTCCGACATCAAGCGGGCCGAGCGAGCGCTCGAGCGAACGGCTGCTGATCTCAAGGAGGCGCAGCGGGTTGCTCACATCGGCAGTTGGATTTGGGACGTCAAAACCCAGTCGGCTCAATGGTCCGAGGAGCTGTTCCGCATTCACGGGCTCGACCCTCTGGGACCGATACCCAACTTTCGCGGCGAGTTTCAGAAGCTGCTCACGCCCGAGAGCCGGTCCGCGCTGGATGAGGCACTCGAAAATTTGCTAAAGACTGGAGAATCCTACGAGCTCGACCTGGAGGTCCTGCGGCCGGACGGGCAGCATCGCTGGGTCGCCGTCCGCGGCGAACCGATCATAGGCAAATCCGGAGAGCTCGTCGCAATTCGCGGAACATCGCAAGACATTACGCAGCTCAAGCAGCTTCAGCGGATGAAAGAAGAATGGATGTCCGTGATCGCGCACGACCTCCGGCAACCGATCGGCGTCATCAAGATGTCCGCCGAGCTTCTACCGGACTTGCATCGAGGCGCGATGAGCGACGATGAAAGTGTCATCACCGAGCGCATCAGTTCCGCTGTCAAAGGCCTCGCACGAATGGTCGACGATCTGCTCGACATGTCGCGAATCGAAGCGCACCGGCTGTCGCTCGAGCGCGCGTGGGTCGATCCGTGCGCGGTGGTCCGCCAGACACTGGCGGGCCTCTCTCACGTGACCGGCACGTCGCATATCGCGGTTCACGAAGGGCCAAACGTCTCGCGCGTGTACGTCGACCTCGTTCGTTTCGAGCAAATTTTCGGCAACTTGATCAGCAACGCGGTCAAGCACGGCGAAAAGGGCGGCGACATCGATGTGCGCGTGTCGCAGCTGGGCCCGGACGTCGAGATCTCAGTCACGAATCACGGCAAGGGGATCAAGCAGGAAGACGTGCCGCGACTGTTCAGCCGCTTCGGCCGGTCATCCACCGCGCAGGGAGCGGCGATTCCCGGACTCGGTCTCGGCCTATACATCGCCAAGGGCCTGGTCGAGGCCCATGGCGGACGCATCTGGGTCGACAGCATTCCCGGGAAAACGACGACCTTTCACTTCACGCTGCCAGGCCGGGCTCCCGCGCGCGAAGCCGCCTAGGAGCGCCGTCTACGGCGTCGTGATGATCTGAATGACGCCGTTCGGATTTCCGGTGCCGAACCGGAGTTGTGCTTCCGACGCGCTGTAGTAGCGAAGAGAAGTGGCCTGCGTGAGCGACATCGACTTGAGCACGTCGACGGTGCCAAGCTTTTGCAGATCCTGATACACGTTCACTGCATCCGGATCCATATTGCCCGATCGCGCCGCCGAGATCGATGACGCTCCGCGCGTTCGGAGCCAGTCGGGCCGTAGGCGCTGAATCGCGTTGTACAGGTTCGACTCGTGCGAGTTCATCAGATCTTCGCCGGTGAGGACCGCACGATTCGAACTGGTGGGTGCTGCCGCGGCTCCAGTCGGTGTCACGCCGCCGCTCGGCGTGCTGCCGCTACCGGCGGATGCGCAAGCGAAACCAGCTGCCGCCGCAGCGATGAATGCGATGTGGTGAAGCGCTGAACGAGGCACGATAGCTCCGAAGTGGAGGGTTCTGCGTGCGACAAATTTCCCGTGTCGAGTATGTCACGAGACAACGGGAATGTCGATCCCGCGCGCCTCGGGCACGGCGGCTCGCCCGCGGGCCGAGGCAATCACGGAGGGCTGGGCGGCGGTGGTTCTGAGAGAACCTGAATTGCGCCGTTTGGATGTCCTGGACCGAACCGCTGCTGCGCTTGTGCGGGCGTGAAGTACTTGAGCGATGTCGCGGCAGAGGTCTCGAGACGCTCGAGCACGGCCGGTCCGCCGAGGCGGACCTGACCAACGTAGACTTGGACCTGATCCCCGTCTGGATTGCCGGCGATTCCGGCGCCGATCGATGTCGCGCCGCGGGTTCGAAGCCACTCAGGACGCAGTCGTTGTACGAGATCGTACAGGTACTGGTCGTGATTGGTTCGCAGCTCGTCGGTGGTGAGCACCGACCGATCGCGGTTTTCCGGAACCGGCGGTGTGTCAGGATCCGCCGCCACCGATCGCCAACAGCCGAGGGTGGAAAGACCGAGCGCGAGAAGCGCCACGCGTCGAACACGCAAGCCGGTCATGAACGCCTCCATGTGCGGCTCCATTCGCAATCTCTTATACCAGGCGGCCGGTGTCCAGTCGCGCACAGCCGCGCCCGCCGTCTTGTCGCGTTGCTAGCCGAACAGCTCCTTTGCGCGCTCCACGCCGGCGACGAGCGCGTCGATGTCCGCTTCGGTATTGTAGATGTAGAACGACGCGCGCGCCGTCGCGGGCACGTCGAGCCGCCGCATCAGCGGCTGCGCGCAGTGGTGTCCCGCGCGAACACACACGCCTGTCTCATCGAGAATCGTCGCGAGATCGTGCGGGTGAATGTCGGCCACCGTGAAGCTCACTACGCCACTGCGTTCCGCTGCCGGCGGCCCGTAGATGCGAACGCCAGGAACGGCGAGCAGCCGCTCCGACGCCAGCACCATGAGCTGGCGCTCATGGTCGCGCACCACGTCCATGCCGATCGCACCCAGATAATCACACGCCGCGGCGAACCCAACCGCGTCCGCGACGTTCGGCGTGCCAGCCTCGAACTTGTGTGGCAGGACGTTCCACGTGGTTCGCTCGTCGCCGACATACTCGATCATGTCGCCGCCGGACTGATACGGCTGCATCGTCTCGAGCAAATCGCGACGGCCGACGAGCACTCCACAGCCCATGGGGCCAAGCATCTTGTGCCCGCTGAACGCGAAGAAGTCGACGTTCAGCGAATCCAGGTCGAGTGCCAGGTGCGGCGCGGACTGCGCGCCGTCGACGACGGTGATTGCGCCGACCGTCCGCGCGATTGCCGCGATTTCCGATACCGGATTGATAGTTCCGAGCGCGTTCGAGACATGCCCGAATGCGATGACCTTCGTCCGCGAGCCGGTCATCGAACGCAGCTCGTCCAAGTCGATTCGACCGTCGGATGTGATTCGGCAGATCCGCAGCGAGGCGCCGATCGAAAGCGCGAGCTGCTGCCACGGGACGAAGTTGGCGTGATGCTCGAGCCCGGTCACGATGATCTCGTCGCCCGCTCGCACGTTTTGCCGGCCCCAGGCCGTGGCGACGAGGTTGAGCGATTCGGTCGTGCCGCGGGTGAAGATCAAGCGTGCCGAGTCTCGAACGCCAACGAACCGGGCGATGCGTTCTCGCGCCTCGTGATAACGCTCGGTCGCCCGCGCCGAGAGCGCGTAGGCGCCTCGATGGGGATTCGCGTTGTCGTGCGAGTAATACTGCGTCATCGCGTCGAGCACGGCGCGCGGCTTCTGGGTCGTCGCCGCGGAATCGAGATAGTGCAGATCCGGAAACGCGGCGAGCAGCGGAAAATCCGAACGACCAACAAGTGCCGGCTCGCCGGTCGCCCGTCCCCGGTCGCCGGTCGCCGGTCGCGTAGTAATCATGCTCCCTCCGTAGTCGGCGGACCGTGTGCGCGATCGTCCGTCGTCACTTCAGCAGCTCCGCCGGCCAGCGCGGAGTGGAGCGCGTGCCACGCGAGACTGGCGCACTTGACGCGCATTGGGAATTTCGAAACACCGGCGAACGCACGGAGCGAACCCAGGGCGCGCTGCTCCTCCTCCGACAACTCACCTCGCACCAACTTGTGAAAGCGCTCGAAGAGCGCTTCGGCGTCCGCGGCGGGCTTTCCTTTGACGGCCGCGGTCATCAGCGATGCGGACGCTTTCGAGATCGCACAGCCCTTGCCGGGCGGCGAGACGAACTTGACGTCGGTAATCCGGTCTCCGTCGAGCTTCACGGAGAGCCGCACTTCATCGCCACACAACGGATTTCGGCCTTCGACGACGCGATCAGCGTCCGGAATCTCGCCAAAGTTCCGCGGCTTGCGATTGTGCTCGAGAATCAGCTCTTGGTACAGCGCGTCGGTCGACACAGTCATTCCTTCGAAGAACTGCAGATCCCTCGCTCGCGACGCGAGGGACGGATAGTTAGACGAAACGCTCCAGCGTCATTTGCTCGAGACCGTCGCGAATCTCCGGGATCTCGATCTTCTCGAGGACGTCCGCGGCGAACGCGTAGGTCAGAAGACGCCGCGCCAGCGCCGCATCGATTCCGCGGCTCTTGAGATAGAACAGGGCGAGCTGGTCGATCTGTCCGACCGTCGCGCCGTGAGTGCACTTCACGTCGTCGGCGAAGATCTCGAGCTGCGGCTTGGTGTCGATCTGCGCCGTATCGGAGAGCAGCAGCGTATTGTTGGTCTGCTTTCCGTCGGTCTTCTGGGCAATCGGATGGACGTACACTTTGCCGTTGAACACGCCGTGCGACCGGCCGTCCAGAATCCCTTTGTAGACTTCGCGGCTGTAACAGTTCGGCTGGGCATGCACGATCATCGTCTGATGGTCGCAATGCTGATCGCTGTCGAGCATGTACAGGCCGTTCAGCGTCGCGCCGCAGCCTTCGCCCGCCAACGTCGTATAGATGTTCGTTCGAGAGAGGGCGGCGCCCGTCGCGAACGAGAACGAGATGTAATGGCTGTCGCGCGCCTGATGCGTCTCGATCGTGCCGACGTGCAGCGCGCGCGAACCTTCACGCTGCATCTTGTAGTGCTGCAGTGTTGCGGTTTCCGCGATCGAGACTTCGGTGACCGGATTGCAGAAGTACATGGCGTCGCCGGTCGACACGTAGCTCTCGATGACCGTTGCCTTCGCGTTTCGACCGACGGTGATGAGGTTGCGCGGGTGCAGCATTCCTTTCGCCGCGGTCGCATCGGCCACGAAGAGCAGATGGATCGGCCGCTCCACCTCGGTGTTCGGTGCGACGGTGACGATGGCACCATCGTACATGAACGCAGTGTTCAGCGCGGTGAACGCGCTGTTCTCGTACCCGGCGATCGTACCGATCGTGCCCAGCAGCGCCGGCTCGCGCGTCCACGCGGTCGCGAGGTCGAGAACCGTCACGCCGCTCTGAGCTCGGATACTCGACAACTCGGCGGCGAAGCGGCCGTTCACGAAGACCAGCGTATTCCAATCCGCGGCGCCGAACGTGAACGGAGCCAGCTCGCTCGGCTTGACGTCCCCACTCGGCGCTGGGATGAGCGTGAACTCATGATCCGCGATCGCCGAAGGACTCGTGTAGTGCCAGTCCTCGTTCTTCGTCGTTGGAAAGCCGAGCGCTGAAAAACGCTCGAAGGCAGCGCGCCGGAGCGACTGCGCCACGGCAGTTACCGGCGCAACCGTCGCGAGCTCGTCGAAGGCTTCGACGTACGAGTCCACCGCGCTGCCGTCCATCACTGGTGCCGTCACGCTGCCGCCCCTGCTCCCACCGGGCTCGCGCCCGTCACCCAGTCGTAGCCCCTCTCCTCGAGCTCGAGCGCCAGCTCTTTGCCGCCTGACTTGAGGATGCGGCCGTGTGCCAGCACGTGCACGAAGTCGGGCACGATGTAGTTCAGGAGTCGCTGATAGTGCGTGACGACGATCGTGGCGTTCGTCGGCTTCTTCAGCTTGTTCACGCCATCGGCCACGACACGCAGAGCGTCGATGTCCAGGCCGGAATCGGTTTCATCGAGAATGCCCAGCTTCGGCTCGAGCACGGCCATCTGCAGGATCTCGTTGCGCTTCTTCTCGCCGCCGGAAAAGCCGGTGTTCACGGACCGCGTGAGCATCGACGTATCCATGTCGACGTACGCGAGCTTCTCTTCCATCAGATCGGCGAACTCGAGCGGATCGACTTCGTCCTCTCCGCGCGCTTTCCGGGTCTCGTTGTACGCGGCGCGGAGGAAGTACGCGTTCGACACGCCCGGGATTTCGACCGGATATTGAAACGCGAGAAAGATCCCCTGCTGCGCGCGCTCTTCGGGCGCCATTGCAAGGAGATCCTTTCCGTCGTACGTCACGGAGCCGCCGGTGACCTCATACGCGGGATTGCCGGCGAGCACCTGAGCGAGCGTGCTCTTGCCGGAGCCGTTGGGGCCCATGACGGCGTGGACTTCGCCGGCATTGACCGTGAGGTTGAGGCCCTTCAGGATCGGCTTGTCGCCGACGCTGGCTTTGAGATCTCTGATTTCTAGCATAGTGGTCATCCTCTGCGCGCGCGCAGCGCGCGCGGAGGATCTATTCTCATTAATCCGAAAGTTGTCTTGCTCATCACCGAACGAAACGATCTGCTCTTTCTCGCGACACGAGCTCCGCGTGATTCACAGTAGATCCTCCGCTCGCTTCGCGAGCAGAGGATGACTGCTGACCGCTCTACCCCACTGATCCTTCCAACGTGATCCCCAACAGAGCCTGTGCCTCCAGCGCAAACTCCATCGGCAGCTCCTTGAACACTTCCTTGCAAAACCCCGAAACGATCATCGACACCGCCTGCTCGGCGGACAGTCCGCGCGCCTTCAAGTAGAAGATCTGATCTTCACCGATCTTCGACGTCGACGCCTCGTGCTCGACGATCGCGCTGTTGTTGCCGACCTCGACATACGGGAACGTGTGCGCGCCGCATCGATTCCCGACGAGCATCGAATCGCACTGCGTGTAGTTGCGCGCGCCCGTCGCCTTCGGCAGCACGTGCACTCGGCCGCGATACGAATTGTTTCCCTCGCCCGCCGAGATGCCCTTCGAGACGATGGTCGATTTCGTGTTGCGGCCGATGTGGATCATCTTCGTGCCCGTGTCGGCCTGCTGCTTGTTGTTCACGACCGCCACGGAGTAGAACTCGCCGACTGAGTTGTCGCCCTGAAGAATCACGCTCGGATACTTCCACGTGATCGCGCTTCCGGTCTCGACCTGCGTCCACGAGATCTTTGCGCCTTCCTGTGCCTTGCCGCGCTTCGTCACGAAGTTGTAGATGCCGCCAACGCCGTTCTTGTCGCCGGCATACCAGTTCTGGACGGTCGAGTATTTGATCGTCGCGCCCTTGAGCGCGACGAGCTCCACGACGGCCGCGTGCAGCTGATTGGTGCTTCGCTTGGGCGCCGTGCAGCCTTCGAGATAGCTGACGTACGCGCCTTCATCCGCGACAATGAGCGTTCGCTCGAACTGGCCGGTGTCCGCCGAGTTGATGCGGAAGTACGTCGACAGCTCGACCGGGCAGCGAACGTTTTTCGGCACGTAGACGAACGAGCCGTCGGAGAAAACCGCGCTATTTAGCGCCGCGAAGAAGTTGTCGCTGTAGGGAACAACGGAGCCGAGATATTTCTTGACGAGCTCGGGGTGCTCGCGAATGGCTTCACCGAATGAACAGAAGATGATGCCGAGCTTCCCCAGCTCCTCGCGCATCGTCGTGCCGACGGACACTGAATCGAAAATGGCGTCGACCGCGACGCCGCTCAGCACTTTCTGCTCGGTGAGCGGAATGCCGAGCTTCTCGTACGTCTTGAGCAGCTCGGGATCGACCTCGTCGAGGCTGCCCAGCGGTTTCTTCGTCTTCGGCGCGGAGTAGTAGGAGATTCCCTGATAGTCGATCGGCCCGTACGTGACGTTCGGCCAATGCGGCTCTTTCATCTGCGCCCAGCGGCGATACGCCTTCAGCCGCCACTCGACCATGAACGGCGGCTCGTCCTTCTTCGCCGCGATGGCGCGCACGATGTCTTCACTCAAGCCAGGCGGCAGCGTGTCCGATTCAATGTCGGTCACGAAACCATGCTGATACTCCCGGCTGATCAACGACTCGATCGAGCTACTCATTTCCATGCCCCACGTAGTTGCGCCCCTGCACGATGATTCCGGCTCCGATCGCCAGGTGAGGCAAGTTGCCGACCTGGCCGTGTGACGCAACTCTTTTTCGGTGAATCGCTTGCGGCTCGTCTCCACGAGCTCGGCTGCCCTTCTCCGCCGCTATTTGCGGACGGGAAGGACAAGTCAGATAAAATTAGTCGGCTTTAAGGCGGGATGGCTAGGGTGCGCCGATTCTTGGACCCTTGGAGGGCTCCGCGTGACAGAGTTGCCGTACTCGACGGTGAGCGGTCTGCCGGAGGATCACCGCATCGCACGTTCGGGTGATATGCGCACTGCCCAGGATTGAAGGATTCTGGGGGCTCCGCCACTAGCCCAGCCGACGTGACTTCCAAACGCTGGAGGGCGCGGCGCGAAGCAGAGGCTCACGCCGCGAGATGGTCGGCCGCAATTAGCCACGGTACCAGCCCGACTGAGAAAATGAGAAAACTTCGAAGCTTTGTTTTCCGTTTTATTCGGTCTTGCGCAGACATCTCTATCCCGCATTTGTTATCTCCCTACGCCGGGCCCCAACGAGTGCGTCGTCCGAGACGACTCCGTCGTCGGGCAGGCGATTGGCCAATCGCAGATTCGGGCACGCAAGCCATGGAGTCTGTGGCTACCATCCACGGAATGACTGGGTGCACAGGAGGTGTCGGTGCAGATCAAGCGCTTGATCGGATGGTCTCCGATAGTGGTCTCCGCTGATCTCGTCGTCGGTCGCCGGCGCCTCTTGCGCAGGCCATTTGTCTCTCTTGTCGCGATTGTTTCGATTGCGATCTCGCTTGCTGTCGTCGGGGCAATGGTCAGCGTAGTCTCGAAGGTGGATTTTCGGGACTATCCGTATGCATTCGCGGACCGTTTGGTCGCCGTCTATACGCGCCACGATGCCTCGAGTCGCGATCCCGGATCCGAGGGTCCCGGACTGAGCTACGCGGCCTTCTTGGAATTCCGGCGCCGCTCGCGATCATTCGAGCGACTCGAGGCGGCGTCGACCCTTGCCAAGCTACCGGGAGATGCCGACGCCGTTGCTGAAATTGTCCCCGGACATGCGGCCACACCGGGGTTTCTCTCCATGCTTGGCGTCCAACCGAAAATGGGGCGCTGGTTTCTGGAGAGCGATACGGCCAGCGGTGCGCCCCCTGTTGCCGTTCTGGCCTACGCCTACTGGATGTCGAAATTCGGCGGCGACCCAGGCATCATTGGAAAGTCCCTCACACTGCTCGATCGTTTTCCGCCCGACGCGGCCCCGAAACACTATCAGGTCATCGGCGTGCTCCCGCGGACATTCGCGTGGGACGCAACGAGTAGTTACTGGCTTCCCTTGGGCGCGGCCGAGCCGTCGTCGCTCGCCACTGTCGACGTCTTGGGAAGACTTCGGCCTGATGTTCTGGTACGTTCCGCAAGCGCCGAGGCAGGAAGAATTGCCGGCGATGTTCGAGATCTCGTCGAAGCGGCTCGGCCGCCTGGCGACCGCTCGCTTGGCGGCAGCTTGGAGGTGCGCGCGACACGTCTCGCCGATTATCGGCGGGGTCGCAACGCAGGCAAGGAAGGACGTCTGGCGCTGTTTGCACTGGCGGCGTCCGTGCTCGTGCTCGCCGTCGCGAATCTCTTGATGCTGAACCTGCTGAGCACCGAAGCTCGCCGGAGCGAGCTTGCCGTGCGTCGTGCCCTCGGTTCCTCGCGCGCGTGGCTGATCCGTCAGATGGTTGTTGAGACGTCGCTGTTGGTTGCGCCCGGACTTCTCCTAGCGGCTCTGCTCTCGGTGCCACTAGTTAGGCTCGCGTCCGAGAAGCTTCACACTGCGACTCTGGGCGTTGTTCCCACGCTCGACGGCCCGACGGTGGGAGTCATGGTTACCCTCGCGTTTGTCATCGCGATTGTTCTTGGCGTCGTCCCGGTCTTGGTCATAATGCGGCACGACCTCGTGGATGCCATCATGGGGCGCGCTACTAGGGCTTCCCTCGCTGGAATCATCATGTCCCAACGTGCGATCGTGTTCGTCGAGAGCGCGATCGCAATTGTCGTGATGATGGCCGCAGGACTCGTCGTGAAAGAGCTGCGCCGCTTGGAGTTCCGGGAGCTTGGGTACACGCCCTCCGGCATTGTGCTCATTGGCGCGCCACCAACCCGGCCTCGCCCGACATCCGACGTAAAGGCCTTGGGCGTGGACGCGTTGTCACGCGTCGCGGCGGTGGCTGGCGTGTCGCGCACCGCCGTTCTTGCGACGGACTTCACAGTCCACTTACGAAGCGAAGGAATGGCGGAACGCCTCGCGCCGACAATTCCGCGCGCGATCTTTGGAATTACGCCGAACGTCTTTGACATCCTTGGCATTCCACTGATCAAAGGGCGATCGTTCACGAACGCCGACGACGCGTCGCATCCCTACGTGACGATTCTCAGTCTCGAGGCGTCTCGTCGCCTATTCGGCGATGCCAATCCGGTCGGGCGCAAGCTGGCCCTCACCGGGATAGGGCCTGCCGAGGTGGAGGTGTGGACGACGATCGTCGGCGTCGCCGGTGATGCTCATTTGCGAGACGATCCCACCGCCCCCAAGGAAGCCGTGGTGTATCGCCCCTTCGCACAGGCCAGGCCATTCGTCGTGCAAGTCGTGGCCCGCGTGGGAAAGAGGACAAACGCGATCGATCAAGAATTGCGCGCCGCTGTCGCTCCTCTTGCGGCCGGTCCACGGAACCGATGGGCCGTGACGTTTCTCGAAGACGACGTCGACAAATACCTGGCAACGCCGCGCTTCACCGCGAGTTCGGTCAGCGGGTTGGCAGCCTTGGGTTTATTCCTGCTACTCGTCGGTGTGTTCGGCGTGACAGCGACGAGTGTGTCACTACGGACGCGCGAGATCGCGATTCGGCTAGCGATCGGAGCAAGCTCTGAACGCGTCCTGTGGACCATTCTCCGGGAGACCGTCTTCCCCGTTGTACTCGGGTTTGGCGTCGGGCTTGGGCTCAGCCTCGAGATGGGCGGCCTCATGAAATCATTCTTGTACGGAAGCACTCCGTTCGATACCGTGCTGTACGTTGTCACATCGCTCATGCTCATCGGGGCGGTGTGCGTCGCGTCGATGTTGCCCGCAAGACGGGCCCTTCGCGTCGATCCGTCTTCCGCCCTTCGCCTCGAATAGCTAATGCGGCCAAGCGGAGCCACCCGCCGCTAGCCGTTTACGCCCTGTGGCGAGTCCACCACCAGACGCCCACCAGCACCGCGATGAGGAGCACAACGAGCTGAACGCGCCGCATGTGACGGCCCGCTGAATTGTTCTCGTCGACGATCGCCGGCTGGGCGCCATGCGTCGGCTTTCGAGAGAACTCGTCGTTGGTCCGCGAGTGTGCGGGTGGCGGAGTGAAGCCCGCTCCGATCGACCGGGTAAAGCGCAGCTTCACGAAGGCGATCTCGACGGAGTCGCCTTCGGTGAGCGTGTGGGGCGCGGACATCGGCTTCGCGTTCAGAAGCGTTCCCATCGCACCAATCGAATGGAGCACAAACGAGTCGTTCTCCTGCCGGATCTCGGCGTGGAAGCGCGACGCCGACGGGTCGCGAATGACGATCTCGTTCGAGGCGTCGCGGCCAATCGAGGTCGACTGCACACCCAACGGGTGCGCGACCTTGGCGCGATCATCGACGAGATACGCTCGAGTTCCGGCGGCCTCTTCCACTAGGCAACCTCCGAGATGATCTGGCGGAGCAAGGATGCCGCCAGTTCGACCTTGTACTCGTTCTTCGACAACGGCTTGGCATCGTACAACGCGCGGTCGGCGAGCGTCGCGATCGTGTCCTCGTCCAAGCCGCCCGACGACACGTCTTCTTCGACAGACGAATTCACTCTCCAGGGCCGCGGCGCAAGACCACCGAACACGATCCGCACATCACCGTTCGCGCGACGGCACCCCGCGACACTCACGAGCGCGAAATCCCACGCTTCGCGCTGCATCAGCTTTCGATACCGCTGCACTCCTCCCGATGCGCCGCTCGGCAGGATCAGCGCCGAAACGAACTCTCCCGGGCGAAGCACAGTCTCTTCCAGGACACGCTCGCTTGGCAGCAGGTAAAAGTCGCTGATCGGGATTTGGCGCGCGCCAGCCACGGCCTCGATTTCGATCACGGCGTCGAGCGCCGTCAACGCAACAGCAGGATCAGACGGATGCACCGCATAGCACGGTCCCGCGTCGAGAATGGCCAAGTACTGATTCTCACCGTGCACGGCAGGGCAGTAGTCTCCGCCATTCTTGAGACATGGAATGCCGCGGCGAAAGTACCAGCAGCGCGGACGCTGACAAAGATTTCCGCCGATCGTCCCCATGTGCCGGAGGGCCGGCGTTCCGACGACCTCGCATGCTTGGGCAAGCACCGGATACCGCGCACGGATGAGCGGATCGAGCGCGATGTCGGCCACTCGCGCCGACGCTCCGATGCGGACGTCGCCCGAATCAGTTTCGTGAATCCCGTCGCTGTTCGGAATTCCACGAAGGTCCACCAGCAAGTCGGGATTCGTGATCTCCTCGGCGATGGTCACGAGGAGGTCGGTTCCGCCGCCAAGCGAGACCGCGCCGGGCTGGGCGAGACGCTCAGCCGCGTCTTGTAGTGATGTCGCTCGGTAGTAGAGGAATGGGGCAGTCAACGACGTGTCATCCTGATGCGAGCGAAGCGAGCGGAGGACCTGCTCTTATGCTACGCCGTTCAGCACCGGCCCCGGGAACAACCGCGTGACACAAAAGCAGGTCCTCCGCCGCCCTTCGGGCGGCATCAGGATGACCCGCTAGGTCGACTACTTTTCCGACGCTGCGTCCCCAGACCCGCGACCATGCCACGTCACGTCGGTGGGATGACGATACGTCTGCTTGTGGATGTACGTTACCACAATGATGAGCGCGATGGTCAGCAGCCAGATGAAACCGGCAAATCCCCAACCGCCATTGGTTTCGGCTGGAATGTATCGATCGACGTGGTCGGCCATGGGCGAGAATATAGTCCGTCCCCAACAGGAACGGAAACGTCGGAATTCGGTAAGATCTCGCGGATGCAACAACCATTCATCCCAAAGGCGCTGTCTCACGGGTTGAGCGGGCAATACCTTGGTGTACCCGCCGCGTGACGGATCGCGATGTGACCGTACTTCGAGACGAACTGCAGCGGACGTTGGGAGCCGCGTACACCCTCGACCGAGAGCTCGGGGGTGGCGGAATGTCGAGCGTGTTCGTCGCGCGCGACAACGCGCTTGGCCGCGCGGTCGTGATCAAAGTGCTGCCGCTCGAGCTCGCGGCGACCGTCTCAGTCGATCGGTTCAAGCGCGAGATCATGCTGTCGGCCGCGCTGCAGCATCCGCACATCGTCCCGGTCCTGAGCGCCGGCGAAACGTCTCCCAGCGACGGGGAGAGCAGCGCCGTTCGGCTGCCCTTCTTCATCATGCCGTTCGTGGAAGGGGAATCGCTGCGCGCCCGCTTGTCGCGCGGCCCGCTTTCCGTCCGCGAGGCGGTGAGCATCCTCAAGGACGTCGCGCGCGCCCTCGTCTACGCGCACGGCCGCGGGATCATTCACCGCGACATCAAACCCGACAATATCCTGCTGTCGTCGGGATCGGCCACCGTTACCGACTTCGGCGTCGCGAAAGCGATCACGGCGTCTCGCGAAGGCACGCGGCCCGCATCGACGACTCGCACCGGCACGATCACGCTCGTCGGAACATCGATCGGAACGCCCGCGTACATGGCGCCCGAACAAGCGGCCGGCGACCCGAGCACCGACCATCGCGCCGACCTCTACGCGCTCGGAATTGTCGGCTACGAGATGCTGGTCGGAACGCCGCCATTTCATGGTCGTGCGCCGCAGCAGCTACTCGCCGCGCAGCTCACCGAAGCGCCGGCGCCGATCGCGTCGCGCCGCTACGACGTGCCCGAGGCGCTCGCGAGCCTGCTCATGCGTCTGCTCGAAAAAGATCCGGGCAAGCGTCCGAAAACAGCAGCCGAAGTCGCACGAACGCTCGAGGATCCGTCCGTCGTCAGCGGCACGTTCGTATCGGCGAAGCCACCGGCGGCGCCCCGCCCGCGACGAGTGCTGTGGGCACTCACCGGCGCTGGAATCCTGGCGTCCGTCGCGGCCGGAGGAGCGTGGTTCACGAACCGTCACTCACCGGAGACCGCAGCGGTCCCGGTGGCGGGTGCTGCAGTCGCAGCAAAGTCGATCGCCGTGATGCCGCTGGTCAACATCGGTCGCGATACGAGTGAAGCGTACTTCGCGGCGGGTATGACGGCCGAGCTTGCGAACGCGCTGAGCCGTCTGCCCGGTCTTCGCGTGGCGACATCGAACGAGACCGCGAAGCACAATCAGGCGTCGAGCCCGATGGACATCGGAAAGTCGCTCAACGTCAACATGGTGCTGTTCGGCACCGTGCAGCGCGACAAGAATCGTCTGCGCGTGACCGCGCGACTCGTGAACACGGCCGACGGATTCACGATCTGGTCGGACATGTTCGAGCGCGAGTCCAAGGACGTGTTCAAGGTTCAGGACGACATCACGAGCGACATCGTCGCGGCGATTCAACCGGAGCTGACGTCTGCCGCGCCGAAAGCGGCCAGTACAGCAGCACCGGCGGCCGCGCCGCCGGTTGCGACCGCCAACCACGGTACGACGGATCTGCAGGCGTACGACCTCTATCTGCGTGGCCGCTACTTCTTCGACAAGCGCGGCGAGGCGAATCTCCGTCACGCGCTCGACTTCTTCCAACAAGCGGCCGCGAAGGATTCCAGCTTTGCGCGCGCGTACACGGGCATCTCGGACGTGTACGCGACGTTGCCGCTCTACGCGAACGTTCGCGTGGATTCCGTGATGCCACTGGCGCTCGCGGCAATCAATCGCGCCGTGAGACTCGACAGCACGCTCGCCGACGCTTTTGCGTCGCGCGGTAACCTGTTGCAAGTGGGCTGGCGCTGGGCTGATGCGGAAGCGGACTACAAGCGAGCGCTCACGCTCGATCCGAACTACGCCGGCGCTCACCAGTGGTATGGTGAGTTGCTGCTCGTGAACGGCCGATTGGCCGAAGCGCGCGCGCAGCTCAAGCGCGCGACGGAGCTCGATCCGTTGTCTCCGGTGACCTTTGGATCGTATGGCGTGTCGCTCGCCTCGCGCGTGGCGGATTCCGCCATCATCGCTGGAAAGCGAGCGGTGGAGCTCGACTCGTCGCTCTCGGTGACGCGCTTCATGCTCGCAACTGTGTATCTCGAGCTTGGACGACTTCCGGATGCCATTACGCAGCTCGAGGCGGCGCAGCGGATCGACGCTTCGTCGTTCACGATCACGGGCCTGTTAGGGTATGCGTATGCCAAGTCCGGAAACCAGCGTCGCGCCGCGGATCTGGCAATTGGCGCCGAAACACAGGTCGGCCGCGCGAGCGGCGCGGGCCCCGCTGCCGCTCGCATCTTCCTGGCACTCGGCGACAAGGGGCGCGCGCTGTCGCTCCTGGAACGCGCGGCCACGGATCACGACGCGTTCTTCTCGAGCGAGTCGTTGGCCGAGTCCATCTTCGATCCGATACGAGCAGACCCACGCTTCGCGGCGATCGTCGCGAAGGTGGGTCTCGATCGGCGCGTCATCACACCGAAATGAAGCTGGGCGCGGATCGCGCCCCGGGCACTCTCGCGGCCCGCTACATGCTCGCTTTGTCGAGCATGTTCTTCGCGGCGTCGCGATGAGCAATGAACGCCGGAGCGACCTTGGTGACGAGGTCCTTGAGCTCTGTGTTCTGAATTGCCGGCAGTAGTGTTTTCTGCACGGCCGCGATCACCGCTTCGTGGTAGCCGACTTCATTTTGCAAAAAGGCTTTGTCGAATTCCGCGCCCGAGAGGCTGCTCAGGCGCTTCATGATCGCCGCGTGCTCCTTCGCGCCGTCGTCCTTGGGTGGCGTCGGCGTCACGCCGAGCTTCTTGGCGAGCTCGCGGCCCTGTTGGCGGACGGCCTTGTGATCACGCGCCAGCATCGCGCCAAAATCACGAATGGCCTGCGTGCTGCCTTTCTTCGCGCCGAGCTCGCCAGTTTCGATGTCCGAGGTATTGGCGGCGTCAAAGATCGCGACGATCGTCGCGTCGTCGAGCGCGATCTTCGGGGACGGGACGGGGGTAGCAGAACTAGTCTTGATGGCAAAGGCGACGGCGCCGATGGCCAACACCGACGCGATTGGGAACGCGCGCTTCCGCGACATGTCGAGCTTCTCCTGGTAAGAGTGGTCGGGAAGGGTACGCCGCGCGGCTGGAATCGGATTTATGCCTGATAGGATGTCGTCCCGAGCACCTTTCTTGTCATCCCGAGCGCCTTTCTTGTCATCCCGAGCGCCTTTCTTGTCATCCCGAGCGCAGCGAGGGATCTGCACTTCGGCATTTTATTTCCGGATCTGCTTTTCCGACTTACCGTTTTCCGGTCGGATCGTCATCGATGCGATGATCCGTCCTGTGCTCCTCGTCACACTCCTCGCGGGCGCATGCGCCCGGCCGACGCTCTACTATCCGACGCCAGAAAGCGCCGGCATGGCATCGACCCCGGCGCCGGCTTCCGTTTCTGCGGCGGCGGCTCCGATGGCGCCCGTCGCAACGGCGGCTGATCCGACCGCGTCGTCCGCGACGAACGACGTCGACTATCTGCGGCTTCGGCACCTGTTGTTGCCGGTCGCCGGCGCGGACATGACGCGCGTCGACGATACGTTCAACGATGATCGCGATGGCGGCGCGCGAACGCATCACGCGATCGACATTCTCGCGCCACGTGGGACGCCGATTCTTTCGGCGGACGACGGGCGAATTCTACGCATGTCGAACAGCACGCTCGGCGGCATCACGATGTACACGGTCGATCCCGCCGGCCGACTCGTGTACTACTACGCGCACATGGACCACTACAACGACGCGATGTCCCCCGGCCGCACGATCGTGAAGGGTGACACGCTCGGCTTCGTGGGAACCACGGGCAATGCGCCGAAGGACACGCCGCATCTGCACTTTCAGGTCATGCGCTGGCCCGCGGACGGCAAATACTGGAACGGGGAGCCGATCGATCCGTTCGAGGCGCTCGGGGGAGTGAGCCGCTCGGATCGCTCGCGCCGTTAGCTTCCGGGCATGCCACTCACGTCGAAGGAGCGCGCCGCGCTGCGCGCGGAAGCACATCACCTGTCCGCGACGGTCCACGTCGGACAGCACGGCATCACCGACGCCGTCCTTCAGACGATCGACGACGCGCTTCGCACGCGCGAGCTCGTGAAGATCCAGTTCTCGAAAAATGCGGATGCCGGCGCGAAGGAAGCCGCGAATGAGATCGCCGCCTCGCTGCGTGCCGACGTGGTTCAGGTGATCGGCAAAACCGCGACGTTGTACCGCGAGAATCCCGAGCTTCCACGCAAGGACGACACGCCACCTTGGCGAAAGTGAAATGGGCGCGCCGATCGGCGCGCCCGTTTCATTGTCCCAGCTTTGCGCAGTCATCCCGTACGCCGGCCCGCTCGCGGCGCCCGGCTTGACCGTCGCACGCGCCGATCGTAGCCTTTCTTTAGACCGTCGAAAGGAGTGACGATGGCCCGCCTCCGAAACCTCATCGCCCGCCTTCGCGGAACCCTCCGCGCGCGGGACGTCGATGCGCGGCTGGACGAGGAGATCCAGTTCCATCTGGATATGCACGCCCAACGCGAGATCGAACGCGGCGCTTCCGTCCATTCGGCGCGCCGTAACGCCGCAGTGGCATTCGGCGGACGAGACAGCTGGCGCGAAGCGGCGAGAGACGAAGCTCGAGAACGGACGCTGGAAGCCACCTGGCAGGACGCGCGCTACGCAATGCGTACGCTGCGAACGGCGCCAATGTTCGCCGCGGTTTCGCTCCTCACCATCGCCCTCGGCATTGGCGCGAACACCGCCGTCTATAGCGTGGTGAGCGGCGTGCTCGTTCGCCCCCTGCCGTTTGCGAATCCGGATCGCCTCGCGGCAATCTGGCCGACGAAGGCGATCTCCAACGCCGAGTTGGAGTATCTGCAGGGCCATTCGCGCGCTTTCAGCGCGGTTGCGGCGTTTAGTCCGGGCTGGGGAATTCCACTCACGGGCAGCGGCGAACCTCGGCAACTCGACGCTGCGCGCGTCTCGACGAACTTCTTCCAGACGCTTGGCGTCCACGCCGCAATCGGTCGCGGATTCGTGAACGGCGAATCGTCTGAAGATCGCTGGGACGCCGTCGTTCTGAGCCACCACCTCTGGACGACTCAATTCAACAGCGATTCGTCTGTCGTCGGGCGCGTCATCGACTTGGGCTCGCCGCATCGCGTCATCGGCGTCATGCCCGCGAACTTCGAGGCGTTCCAGGCGAGCGTGGATGCGTGGCTGCCGCTACAGATCGATCGTTCGTCGCGCTTCTATACCGGACAGACGGCGCTCGCATTCGGACGGCTCGCTCCCTCGACGACGCTCGCCGCTGCGACATCGGAGCTGCAAACGTTCGTACCGCAGATGCGGACCGCGTTCAACTACACCGAGGAATACGGTCGGGACGGCATCGTCACGTCGCTGCACGACAGTCTCGTCGGTGGTGCGCGGGGATCGCTGCTCGTTCTGCTCGGTGCGGTCGCTACCGTGCTCCTCATCGCCGGCGCGAACGTCGGCAATCTGTTGCTCGTGCACACGGTCGCGCGTCGTCGCGAGCTTGCGGTTCGGCGTGCACTCGGCGCGTCGCGCGGTCAGATCGCGCGACAGCTCGTGGTGCAGAGCCTGATCGTATCCGTCGGTGGGGGAGTCGTCGGAATGCTGCTCGGAATTGTGGGTGTTCGAGCGCTCAAATCGATTCTTCCGGCGTCGCTTCCGTTCCTCGCGTCCGTGTCGATCGACTGGCGTGTGCTCGCGACGACTGCCGCGATCACAATTGGCATGGGATTGGTCTTCGGCATCGCGCCGGCCTTGCTCGCCACTCACGTCGATCCGGACGGAGCACTTCGCGTCTCGCCGTCGAGCGGCGGCGGCCGAGCGAGCGAATCCACGCGCCGAGCGTTGGTCGTTGCGGAAATCGCGCTCGCGATGGTTCTCGTGGTCGGCGCGGGTCTGATGACGACGACGCTTTGGCGATTGCATCGCGTCGATCTCGGATTCGAGCCGAGCGGCGTGTTGAGCTTTCGCCTGCAGCCGCCGTCGTTGAACGGCGGATCGATCGACGACGTTCGCGGCTACTTCGATGGATTGGTTCAACGCATCCGCGCGCTGCCCGGCGTCGTCGCGGTCGGTGCGTCACAGCACTTGCCGCTCACCGGGTTCAATTGGCGCAGCAGTCTCGAGATCGAGAAAGCGCCGCTTCCGGCAACGGCTACGCATCCGAACGTCGTCTGGCGTTCAATCGCGGGTGACTACTTCGGTGCGATGAAGATTCCGCTCGAGCGAGGCAGACTTTTTCTTCGGACCGACACGCGCAGCGCGCCACCCGTGATCATCATCAACGAGTCGATGGCGCGCCGCTACTGGAACGGCAGCGATCCGATCGGCGCTCGAATCAAGATTGGGAACGGGTCGAAGAATGATTGGGCGACGATCGTGGGCGTCGTCGGCAGCGTGCGGTTCTTGTCGCCAAGCACCGAACCGGGCGACGAGGTGTATCGCCCGAATGCGCAGCAGGGACAGAGCTCGCTGTTCATGGTTGTTCGGACGACGGGAGATCCGATGCGCGTCGCAGCCTCCGTTCGAACTGCCGTGCGCGCACTCGACACGACCGTTCCGATCGCCGATATGCGCGCGATGGGCGACATATTCGCTGCGTCGACCGCGACGCCGCGGACGATCGCGCTTTTACTCGTCGGCTTCGCGGCGGTTGGACTCGTGCTTGGCGCGATTGGAATCTTTGGAGTCGTGTCGTACGCGGTGACGCAGCGAACGCGCGAGCTCGGCATTCGCTCGGCACTCGGCGCACTCGAAGGGCGCATCGTGGCGATGATCGTCGGCGAGGCCGCGCGCCTCGCGCTCATCGGTATCGCAACTGGCGCGACGGTTTCGGTCTTTGCCGCGCGATCGCTCAAGTCGCTGTTGTTTGGCGTGACGACGAGCGATCCGCGCGTCTATGTGGCCGTCGCGGCCGGACTTGTGATCGTCGCTGTCGTCGCATCCTATCTACCGGCGCGCAGAGCAGCGAGAGTAGACCCGCTGATTGCGCTGAGAACCGACTAGCGGGAAGGGGGAAGCGGGAAGAGGGGGACGAGATGTGAGGGAAGGTGATTTTCGTGGTGCACGATGTCGTTCCTCTTCCCGCTTCCCTCTTCCCGCTTCCCTCTTCCCTCAGTATCCCACTGCTCCGCCGCGAGACCTCGGCTCGAACACGCCATCCCATCCGGCATCGGTACGCATGATGGCGTTGATGTTGACGAGACTCCCGACCTGCTTGAGCGAATGTCCCATCGCGCGAAGCGAGTCGGCGACCGCGGGATCGAGACCGCCGCGCTCGAACGAGAGCGAATCCGGCAGCGATTGATGATGCAGCCGCGGCGCGCGCATCGCGTCGGCGAGTGACATTCGATAGTCGATCACGTCGAGCACCACCTGAGATGTACCGGTGATGATCGTCGGTCCACCCGCGCCACCGACGACGAGCAGCACCTGTCCTTTCGGGTTGAGGACGATGGTTGGTGTCATCGCCGACAACATGCGCTTGCCTGGCTGGATGGCATTCTGCTCGCCCTGCACAAGACCGAACATGTTCGGCGATCCCGGCTTCGCGGCGAAGTCGTCCATCTCGTCGTTGAGGAAGTATCCGCCGCCACGCACCCACACCGCGGAACCGAACCCACTATTCAGCGTGGTGGTCGTCGAGACGGCATTTCCCTTGTCGTCGACGACCGAATAATGCGTCGTGTGCATCGGCTCGCGGCTGGCCACGAGCATCGATGTCGGCGTGTGATGCTGGTCATCGATCTTCGCGCGCAGCTTGCGCGCGTATTCCTTGCTCGTCAGCTCGGCCTGGGGAACGTCGATGAACGCCGGATCGCCAAGCTTCGAGTTTCGGTCGAGGAAAGCGCGCTGGTACGCCTCGGCAAGACGATGCGCCCACTGCGTGCTCCCGAATGGCGCGGGCTTGTCGTACGTCTCGAGAATGTTGAGCGTTTCCATCATCGTGATGCCGCCCGACGACGCCGGCGGCATCGAAAGAATCGAGTAGCCGCGATACGTGCCCTTCACGGGCGTTCGCCATTCCGGCTTGTATCGCAGCAAGTCCGCGTTCGTGATGATGCCGCCGCCGCGCTTCATCTCGGCGACCAGCGAATCGGCGACCGGGCCACTGTAGAAACCCGCGGAACCGCGATCGGCGATCTGTCGGAGCGTGTACGCGAGCTCAGGCTGCTTGAACAGCGTTCCCGGCCGGACGACGTGCCCACCGGGGAAGAACAGGCGTGCACCTTCGTAGCGACTGATGTTGCGCTGCGATGCTTCGACCTGGCGCGAGAAACCAGAGTCGAGCACGAAGCCATGGTCGGCGAGCTCGATCGCCGGAGCGATGACTGTCTTCAGCGGAAGCGTGCCGTATTTCCGAAGCGCCTCCTCCATGCCTGCCACGGATCCTGGAACGCCAACCGCGAGATGGCCGGTAATGCTCTTGTCCGTCAGGTTTCCGTTTTCGTCGAGGTACATGTTGCGCGTCGCCGCGAGCGGCGCGATCTCGCGATAGTCGATGGCTTCAGTGCGGCCGTCGGCCATGCGGATCACCATGAAGCCGCCCCCGCCGATGTTGCCGGCGAACGGGTATGTCACGGCGAGCGCGAATCCTGTCGCGACGGCCGCATCTACCGCGTTGCCTCCGCGCGCGATGATGTCGCGGCCAACGCGGCTCGCGATGGAGTCGTTGCTCACGACCATCGCGTGTGGTGCGGCCGTCGCCGCTGCGCCGGGACGGAAGCGCCACGACGAGGGAAAGTTCGCCGCGACGCGTGCGGGAGAGGTTGCGTCTGGCGCCGGGCTGATGGTCGACGAACGGCACGCAGCCGAAAACAGAACGCCCGTGAGGACGAGGCTCGCGCGGCGGGGCAGGGAGCTAGTCATGGATGTAATTGGGGAAGTGCGGATCCCTTGGAACGATAGCGAGGCTGGAGATGACATCCGTCATTGGTTCTTTCGCGCCACGTCGTCAATGATGTTTTGACGGCGCTGCGCTTCGTTCCAATCAATCGTTGGCGCGACGTCTTCGTCGCCGAGCTCGAGGCTTGCCAGCGCGCGTTCGATGACCGGCGCGCCGAGATCGCCGGGCAATGCCCGACCGAAATCGAGCTCAGCCCGCCGACAGATACGCTCTTCATGCGCGCGGTCGCGCGCCAGACCCGGATTGCATGCGGCGTGAACGCGCGCGTGCATGCCTTCATGAACGATCGAGGCGGCGACGGGCGCGGCAGTGATATCGGTGCGAGCGAGAAAGGTGAGCTCGGTCATGCAGATGCGCTCGTTGGGGAAGAACGCACCGCGACAGGGATAGCGGACGATCAGAAAACCGTTCAGGTCCTGCCGCATGTGGCGCAGCCGCCACGGCTGGCTCGATTCGATCAGCGACAAGGCCTCATCGAGCCGAGCCAGAACAACATTCGGCGCAATGTCGGGTCGCGCCGAGTTGTCGAGGGCGACGGGAAAGCCGCGGATCTCGTATTCGTCCGCTTCGCGCGCGTTGAGGTCGGGGCGAAGGATTCCGCGAAGTCGTGAGAGGAGACCCATGGTTGTAAACTGGCATCCTGATGCGCGCGAAGCGAGCCGCCTCTGCCGGGTGTCTAACGTGATGTCGCTTTGCCGATGGCTACGAGCAACACGCCATGTCGCGGAATCGTCGCCGACAGCTCGTCTCGCTTTTCGCCGAGATCTTTTCGCTGCCACAGATCTCGTACGGGCTGCGCGCCGGACACGCCGAGGTCCGACCACTTCACGGTCACCGTCTGCGCAACGAGATCGCGATTGAACAGACCAACAGCCGTTCGGCCATCGGCGAGCTTGCGCGCCCAGACTTCCGTTCGCCCATGCTGCATCGTTCGTCCGGCAGCCTTACCGAGCGTGTCCTGATTCACCGCGATCACTTCGGGATTGCCGAGCAGGTTCGTGGTGAACTCGTCGGCCCCGGAGAGATCAGCGCCGATGATGAGCGGCGCGGCTTGCAATGCCCAGAGGGAGATGTGTGTAAGCTGTTCGTTCGGCGAGAGACGTGAATCGCGCACTGGTTGACCCCAGCCCACCTTGCCGACGACGAGCATGTCGGTGTCATTCCAGTGGCCAGGGCCGGCATACTGCTCGTGCCCCGTTTGCGCGAAGCCGATGCCGGACATGCTCGCCCACGAGTCGGTGATGTCGCCCGTGACGCGCCACAAGTTGCCGCCGACGTGCGCGCCCCACGTCCACACGTGTCCCCAGCCGTATTGGCACAATGAGAGCACGAAATCGCGATCGAGTTTGTCGAGCGCGGCACGCATCACGTTGTACGGCTTTTGAAGTCCAGGCAGGCTGTCGCGGTTCGGCTCGACGTCGGAGTACGAGCACCAGTCGTACTTGATGTAGTCGAAGCCCCATTTCGCCCACGTCTTCGCGTCCTGCTCTTCGTGTTGATAGCTCCCGGCGTAGCGCTGCTGGCATGTGCGCGGACCGGGCGACGAGTAGATGCCGATCTTGAGGCCTTTACCGTGCACGTAGTCGGCGAGCGCTTTCATGTCGGGAAACTTCTCGTTCGACGTGATCTCGCCGTTCGCGTCGCGCGGGCCTTCCCACGCGTCGTCGATGTTGACGTATGTGTAGCCCTGCGCCGCGAGTCCGCTCGACACGAGCGCGTCCGCGGCAGCACGCACCTTTGCGTCGTCAACGCGTGCGGCCCACACGTTCCACGAGTTCCAGCCGAGTGGAGGCGTCAGCGCGAGCGAGTGCTCGCCGCCGACGATCATGACGTCGCCGCTGGCCGTTCCGCGCGCGCCGCGTACGCTGACCGCCACGGATGTTCGACCCGCACGCTTCAGCGAGCCGGTAATGATTCCAGTTTTCGAATCGAGCGTTAGACCGTCCGGCAGATTTGTGGCGCTGAACGTCAACGGTCCTTCACCGGACGCGGGAATGCGAAACAGAAACGGCTTGCCAGGCGTTGCCCCGGTAATGCGCGGGCTGTTGATGTGCGGCTCCGCATCGCGCGATGATGCAATGATCGGCGCAGGGTCCGCGGGCGGCGCGACCGTGTATGGTTTCGCAGTCGCGTCGCCCATGATGATCGCCGCACCGCCCCAGTCAGCGACGTCGTCAGTGGCACCGTCGCCACCATCTCCGACGTACAGCGTCATCTGCTTCACGCCGGTGAGATCGACGGAGATCGGCTTGGGTGCGTCGCCCGAACGAATGATTCCAGAGTCGTAGCGTTTTGTGCCGTCGGTCCACACCTCGAACGTGACGGAGCCATGGCCGGTCTTTCGCGCATCGTCGATTCCGACGACTGACTCGAACAGCTTCGCCTTGCCGTCGAGCGCGATCCACAGTTCGCCGAGCGCGGCAACGCCGAGGCCGTGCGAGTAGACAGCGCCGCCAACGGTCATCGGGATCGGCGCGGGCGGCGGACTGCCGGCGCGTCCACGCGGCGGAGTAATCGCGGGCTGTCCGGGTCGCGGCGGTCGGCCGCCGAGGGCTTTGGCCAAATCCAGCGAGTCGACCCAGACCGCGTTCGCTGGAGGCGTCGCGCCCTGGAGTTGAACGACGTCCTGGGCGTTGGCTTGCGTCGCAACGAGCGCCAACGTGAGACAAAACGAGAGGCGAGTGATCATGGTCTGCTCACGAGAGAGGACAGCAGATCCTTCGCTGCGCTCAGGATGACAACGGGAGCGCTCAGGAGGACTAGGCGAACTTCACAAAACGCAACGCCACCGAATCGATGCAATAACGAAGTCCAGTTGGCTTGGGGCCATCGTTGAACAGATCACCCAAATGCGCATCGCACCGGCGGCAGGTCACTTCGCTCTCGGTGTAGCCGCTACTCGGCTTTCCGTGAACGACGTTCTCCTCGGCGATCGGCTCCCAGTAGCTCGGCCATCCCGTGCCGGAGTCGAACTTCGCGTTCGATGAGAAGAGCGCGTTGTCGCAACAGATGCAACGGAACATCCCCTTCTCGTGCAGGTTCCAATACGCGCCGGAGAAGGGCCGTTCAGTGCCGCGCTCGCGTGCGATCGCGTACGACATCGGCGTCAGTTGCTTCCGCCATTCGGCGTCCGATTTCACGACCTTCGCCACGGTCGTCTTGCCGAGGCGTTCGCCCTTATCGGAGAACTCGATGATCGTGACGTCGGCAAAGCGCGGGCGCCAGAGCGTAGCGGCCGCGGCGACGACGACGAACTCGCGCCGCGTCAGACGCCGGTCGCGGTCGACCGACAGCTCACTGCGTCTTGAGAAAACCCTGAATTTGTTTGACGGCATAGTCCACCTTCATGTCGAAGATTTTCTTACCCAGCGCGGCAGTCGACGGGCGCGCGTCGCCCGAGATGCCGTTGCCCGGATCGCGCGGCGCGGCCTGGCTGCGCGTCCCGGTACTGTCACCCGCTCGACCACGACCACGGCCGCCACGCGTGACCGGCGTGCCCACGGCGGTTGCAACGAGGTCGCGACGAACCCACGTGTTGGTGCTGTCGAGGTACAGCATCTCCGACGTGTCCGGAATACCCGCGTGCGAGCTGACCGGCATCTGGTTCGCCTCGAGGTATCTGTCGAAATCGCCGTTTGCCGTGGTGTAGACGTCATTGCAATAGTAGACGTGAATACCCTGCGAGGAATACTTGTCGTCGAGTTTCTTCGCGACCTCGGCGTAGACATTGGGTTGACCGCCGCCGTGGTCACCCATGAGAACGACGTTCTTGAAGCCGGTGGCGATCGTCTGTTCGGTGATGCGCTCGAGAAGTGCCGAGAGCAATTCGGGTGTCAGGCCGATCGTGCCGGGGAGCGCGGCACTCGCGTTGTTTGGCGTGTAGGGAAGCACCGGCATCGCAATCGCGTTCCCGAGCCTCAGTGCGATCGCCTTCACGGTCGCTTTGCCCATCAACGTGTGGCCGCCGTTCACGTTTTGCGGGCCTCGCTGCTCGGTACCGCCAGTGTAGACGAGCGCGGTGGTCTTTCCGGCGGCGAGCGCGGCCTTCACCTCCGGCCACGTCATCATCTCGAACTCGACGAGCGGTGCCTTGGCTTGTGCGAGCGCGCTGCTCGCGGACAACACGAGAACGGCGAGAGACACGCAGATACGGCGCATGGGATCTCCGAAGTCAAACGACGTGGGTGGGAGTCACGCGGGAGTATGCCGTCGCTCGGCTCCTCCGTCCAGCGTGAAGACAGGTCCGACTACGCCCGTGGGGCGGAGCGAAACGCGTCGACGATCGAGGGCCAATCGGACGCGATCAGGTCTGCGCTGCCGGGCGCCGCCTCCACATATCCGGGCAGCCAGATCGCGGTCATTCCGGTTGCCTGCGCCCCGGCGACATCGGCCACGAGCGAATCGCCGATGAACCAGATGTCGGCAGGCTCCACGCCGATTCGGGCCGCCGCCGTCTCGAACAGCAGCGGGTTCGGTTTACGAACGGCGTAGTCGGCGGACACCATGACGAAGGACAAGTCGCTGGCGAGTCCGTGCCGGCTGAGCTCGTACTGAATGATGTGCGGCCCGAATGACGAGTTGCTGACGACAGCCATCGGCACTCCGTCGTCGCGAAACACCTGCAACGCTTCGGCAGCTCCCGGCATTGGGCGGGTGGAGACCGTCGCCTTCCAAAAGTCGAGCTCGAGCTCGCTCAGCGGTTGGTCGAACTCGATGCCGAAGCCGTCGTAGATGAGTCGCGTGAGCGCAATCCACGGCGTCTCGATCTGAAACTGCGCGCGCCGCGAAGTCACGTCGTGCGATACTCGATTGGCTCGAGCTTGAACGGCCTCGAGCGTCGCTGCGGGCGGTCTCACGGAAGCATGCGAGAGCATCAGCTCGTTGCCAGCACGCGGGTTGGCACCGAGCTCCTCCACCAGAGTGCCGCCGTAGTCGAGGAGAATCGCTTTGGGACGATTCACGAGTGGACCACGTTCACGGCTTCGCGCGCAGCGCCCATTCGTACACGTTCCAGAATGGACCCGCGTTCGTCGGATTGCCTTTGAAGTTCTCGAGCGTGGCAGGCACCGCGTCGACCTTCGCGGTGTTGTAAAGCGGAATCTCCACGGCCATTTCGGCGATGCGTCGTTGCGCAGCCTTCAACAAGGCCGTGCGCTTCGTACGATCGACGGTGCGATCCGAGGCGTAGAGCATCTTCGTAAGCGAGTCGTCTTTGTAGTAGTCGACGTTTCGGCCGGCCGGTGGTGATCGATCTGCCGCGAACATCAACGTCAGCTCCGGATCGGCTCCGAGCTGCCACCAGTGCAGAAACGCCTCGAACTGGCCGCTGAACCAGACCGACGAAATCGACGTACCATCGATCAGCTTCACCTGCATGTTCACGCCGACATCCTTGAGCTGCCGCTGAATTGCCTGAGCGGTGTTCTCGCGGATCGCGTAACCCGCCTGCGTGATCAGCGTGAACGCCAGTGGCATTCCACTCTTGGTTCGTATGCCGTCCGAGCCGGGTTTCCACCCGGCGCTGTCGAGCAGCGCTCGGGCTCTCGCCGGATCGTAGTCGTACTTTGCGACGTTCGGTTCGTAGGCCCACGAGAGCGGTTGAATAGGTCCATTGACGACCGTGACCTGGCTGTCGAGGATCGTCTTGACGATGGCCTCACGATCGATCGCGTAGGCCAGCGCCCGCCGCACCCGAACGTCGGCAAACGGCGGAAAGTTTCGTTCATTCAGCGTCACGTGTTCGTAGCCGTTCCCGAGCACGTGATTGAGCCGAACCGAACGGTCGGCGGAGAGCTGGCGCACCTTGTCCCACGGCACCAGCGCGACGACGTGCGACTCTCCAGTCTCGAGTTGATTCACCCGAGTGGTCGTATTCGACACGAACCGAAACAGGATCTGCTTGATCTTCGGAAACTCGGCGCCGCGCCAATAGTTGGGGACGCGTTCGAGGAGCACATACTCGCCGGTCCTCCATTCGACGATGCGATACGGCCCCGTACCGAGCGGCGCGCGATTGTAGTCGTTCGCCTTCTCGATATCGCGACCTTCGAGAATGTGTTTGGGCAGCGTGCCGCGAAAGAACTGCATCTCGTACGGCGCGTACACTTCCTTGTAGTGAACGACGGCTGTGAGCGAGTCCGGCGTGTCGACCGATGAAATGCGATCGAAGCCGTCCGTGCTCTCAGGTTTCCAGTCACCTTTGTTGATCGCGTCGACGGTGAACTTGACGTCGGCCGACGAATGCGGAACGCCGTCGTGCCACTTCACGCCCGGACGCAGCTTCCACGTGACGTCCATGCCGCCGTCGGCCCGCAGTTTCACGCCGCCGTTCTCGAGGCTCGGGATCTCCGCGGCGAGTACCGGCACCGCGTTCATCTTGTCGTCGGCCGTGACGAGTCCTTCGACGACGCAGGACTGAATATCCTCGAGAATGTGCGTCGCGTACCGGTTCATCGTGTCGGGCTCGCGATCGTAGCCGACGATCAGCAGGTCGTTCGACGGTGCGGCGCCTCCCTTGGTGCACCCGAGAGCGAAGAGTGCGATGAAGGTTGCGGATCGGCGCGAAAACGGCATGCGCCAATCTGGCGAGAGATCGCGACGACGGGCAACTTGAGGCTCGATGACAAGAAAACCCCTCCTCATCGCCTCCTGGCTCGATCAATCGCACGTCGACCGCATCGCGGCGGCCGAGCCCGAACGCGTCGACGTGATGTACGCGCCCGACCTGTTGCCGCGACCCAGATACGAAGCAGACCACTACGCACCCGGCCCGTCGCTGACCGACGCGGAGCGCGCGCGATGGCGTTCGATGGTCGCGCGAGCGGAGATCTCGTTCGACTTCGATTGGGAGCGGCCTGCAGAAATGCTCGCTGCCGCACCGAATCTTCGCTGGGTCCAGTCGCCGAGCTCCGGCATCGGACCGATGCTGGAGCGCATCGGTGTGATGGGATCGAAGCTCACCGTCACGAACGCGGCCGGCATCCATGCCCAGCCGCTCGCCGAGTTCGTGCTGATGGCCGCACTGTACTTTGCGAAAGAAATGCCCCGGCTCGAGGCGTGGAAACGGAACCGCGAGTGGGTTCGATTCTGCGGCTACGAGCTCGCCGGCTCGCGCATGCTGTTGATTGGCCTGGGCGGCGCGGGCGCGCGCGTCGCGAAGCTGAGTGATGCGATCGGCGTCGAGGTCATTGGTCATCGGCGATCTCATGCGCCGCCTCCGCCGGGCGTCTGTCGCACGGTGAGTGCCGAGGAGATCGACGCCGAGCTTCCCAACATCGATTATCTGGTGCTGATCGCGCCGGACACCGCGGAGACGAAGAACATGTTCGATCGTCGACGCCTCGCGCTGCTGCCGTCGCGCGCCGTCGTCATCAACATCGGCCGTGGCTCGCTGCTCGAAGAGCCGGCGCTGATCGACATGCTGTCGGCAGGCCGCCTGCGCGGCGCCGCGCTGGACGTGTTCGCGAAAGAGCCACTGCCGGCCGACAGTCCGTTCTGGTCGATGCCGAATGTGATCGTCTCGCCGCACTCGGCGAGCACGGTCGTGCAGGAGAACGATCGGATCGTCGATCTCTTCATCGACAACTTGCGACGTTTTCTCGACGGTCGGCCGATGGTGAACCTGTTCGATCATTCGCGGCGCTACTGAGCGTCGAATGAACTTCCTCGTTCGCCGGCTTGCGCAGACGATTCCACTGCTCTTGGTGGTGTCACTGCTCGTATTCGCGCTGATTCACGCGGCGCCCGGTGGACCGCTGTCGCTGTATCTCGACAATCCGAATGTGCGCCCGCAGGACATCGAGCGTCTCCGTCGCCAGATGGGACTCGACCGGCCGCTGCCGCAACAATATCTCGCGTGGCTGTGGGCATTCGTGCGCGGCGACTGGGGTTTCAGCTATGCCGATGGCCGGCCCGTGCTTCAGCGCTTGCTCGAGCGCATACCCGCGACCCTCGAGTTGGTCGGCACGTCGAGCATTCTCGCAGTGATCGTCGCGCTCGCCGTCGGTGTCGTGGCCGCGATCCGCCGCGGTTTCGATCGCGTCGCGCTTCTCGGTGCGGTCGCCGGTATCTCGCTTCCGGTGTTCTGGTTCGGCCTCGTGCTCCAGCTGGTGTTCGCGAACGCGCTCGGCTGGCTGCCCTCGTCGGGACGTTCGTCGTTCGGCGCGGGCGGGCTCGGCGACAGCATCGCGCATTTGATTCTGCCGGCCATCGTGCTGGCGACCGCGCAGGCGGCGGGATGGTCGCGCTATGTGCGCGGGTCGCTCTCGCAGGCGCTTGCCATGCCGTTCACGTCTGCCGCGAGAGCGCGCGGCGTGAGTGAGAGACGCATCGTGCTTCATCATGCGCTGCGCAACGCGCTGTTGCCGTTCGTGACCGTCGTCTGCCTGGATGCTGCGATCCTCGCTTCTGGCGCGGTGGTGACCGAGAGCGTGTTTGCTTGGCCCGGTATCGGTGGGTTGTTCACCGAGGCTCTAGCAAAGCGCGACTATACGGTGCTCATGGCGTTTCTGATGTGCGGCTCGGCGGCCGTCGCGCTGTTGAATCTTCTTGCGGATGTCGCGGTACACGCGCTCGATCCGCGCACGAGAGAAGCGACGTGACGAGCGCGATCGCCGTTCCAGTCAACGCGGCCGAGCTTCCTGTCGACGACGTTTCGTCGGCCCGCGAGCGACATTGGGGAGCGCCGATGGCCGGAGCCGTACTCGGTGTCTTGGTGCTGCTTGCCGTGCTCGCGAACGCCGTTGCGCCATACGGGTTCGACGTCGTGGATCTTGCACATCGACGTGCGATGCCGTCCGCCGCGCATTGGTTCGGCACGGACGAGTTGGGCCGCGATCTGCTCACCCGCATCATCTTCGGCGCACGCATCTCGCTCGCGATCGGCATTATCTCGGCGATGATGAGTGCGGCGATTGGCGTGACGGTTGGTGCGATCGCCGGCTTCGTCGGACGCTGGGTCGACGACCTTCTGATGCGAATCGCCGACGCGGTTCTGTCGGTGCCGCGTCTCCCGCTATTGATGATTGCGTCAGCAGTGCTCGAGCCGAGCGTTCCGCTTCTGATCGTGCTGGTCGGACTCGCCGGTTGGATGGAGACCGCGCGCGTGGTTCGCGCGGACGTGCAGTCGATCAAGACGCGCGACTACGTGACCGCCGCTCGCGCACTTGGCACATCACCGCTGCGACTGGTGCTTCGTCACGTGTTGCCCGGCGCGTTTCCCGCGGCAACGGTCGCGACGACGATCGCGGTCGGGCGGGGAATTCTGCTCGAGAGTGCGCTCAGCTTCTTCGGCGTAGGTGTTCAGCCGCCAACTGCAAGCTGGGGCAACATGCTGTACCAAGCACAGACGACGATGACGACCGAACCATGGCTCGGGATCTTTCCGGGCGTGTTCATCTTCGTCACCGTGCTCTGCTTCAACGTGCTCGGCGATTCGCTTAGAGATCGCGTCTGAAGTCGTCGGGGACGGGCGACGGGCGACGGGAGACGGGCGGCGGACGACGGACGACGGCTAGAAAACGGTAACGGCTAGGACTTCGTCAGGACTCGCCAGGGCGTCAGCGGAATCTCAGACACCTCTCGGCCGAGAGCATCCGCGACTGCGTTCGCATCGGCGGCTCGGCCAAGCCTTTTACGCCGATGTGATTCGCCACCGGATCGGCCGTATCGACGAAGAACGCGTCGATCACCGGCACGTCGCCGATCGTCGGCACCTTGTAATCGTGCATCGTTGGATTCAGCGGAAGCCCCAGTGTCGCGTCCAGCGCTCGTTCCTCGAACAGCGCGTAGCCGAGTCCCTGGATGATTCCGCCCTCGAGCTGACTTTCCGCGAGCGTGGGGTTCACGATCCGTCCCGAATCATGCGCGGCAACGATGCGAAGAACTCGAACGCGGCCCGTCTCTGTATCGACTTCAACTTCCGCGAATTGAGCGGCGAACGCGCCGATCGCCGTCTTGTCGGGATTCGGGCCGCGGCTTCCCTGGCCGATGATCATCACGTCGCCGAGCTTTTCGCACACGTCGCGAAAGAGCACGCACTTGTCGTTCGACTTTGCGTGAATCTCGCTGTCGTGCGATTCGAGATCCGATGGTTCGGTGCCGAGGATTCCGGCAGCCGCATCGAACAGCGCGTCGCATGCTTCCTCAGCAGCGACACGCACAGCTGGTCCGACCGAGGCGGTCGTGATCGAGCCCCACGAGTTCGACGCGTACGGCAATCGTTCCGTGTCGCCGAGTATCGTGCGCACGTCAGTGAGACGAGCGCCGAGCACCTCGGCTGCGATCTGCGCGAGCACTGTGCGTGCGCCAGTGCCCAAATCCTGAGCGCCGGTGAGGACTTCGATCGTGCCGTCGCGGTTGAGCCGGACCGTCGCGTACGCTGGTGGTCCGCCGCCGGCGCCCCAGATCACCGATGCCATGCCGACGCCGCGGCGAACACGTCCCGTCGAGGGGCGTGCGGCGCGCGCTCTCGTCCAGCCAAATCGCTCGGCGCCCGCTTCGTAGCAGACGTCGAGCGCCTTATGCGAATACGGACGCGATTTGTCCTGATCGCGATCCGCGTAGTTGCGTTTGCGAAGCTCGAGTGGATCGATGTTCAGCTCGCGTGCGAGCACGTCCATCGCGCACTCGAGACCAAACGCGCCTTCAGTGTGGCCTGGCGCGCGAAAGCTCGCCATCGGCGATGTGTTGACGTACGCGAAGGTCTCGACCGTGTGGACGTTCGGGCACGCGTATATTTCATGATAGATTCGCGCCGGTCCACCGAGCCATCCCGCGGCGCCGAGTGGTACCTTCGCCTCGAGCTTGATCGCGGTGAGCCTGCCGTCGCGCTTCGCGCCCAGCGTCACAAGCTGGGTCGTCGCCGGCCGATTTCCCGCATCCGATTGCTCGCCTTCGCGATCGAGAACGCAACGTACCGGTCGCCCGAGCTTTCGTGAGAGTGCGGCGGCGGCATACGTCGCGTGCGATGCGCCGTTCTTCGCGCCGAATCCGCCGCCCATGTAATTCTTGATCACGCGAACTTTCGAAAGCGGAAGTCCGAACGCCTTCGCGAGCTCGGTGCGCGTCAGGAAGATTCCTTGTGTCGATTCCCAAACGGTGAGCATGCCGCCCGACCAGTCGGCGACCGCACCGTGCGGCTCGAGCGCGGTGTGGAGCGCGACCGGCGTTCGATATTCGCGCGTGATCGTGACGTCGGCATCGCGCAGTCCGGCGTCGATGTCGCCGCGCGAGAACTTGCGTGGTGTGTTGCGCGGCAGATTGCCGTGCGGACGAACGTTCGGCGCGTTCGGCGCGACAGCATCGTCGACCGTCAGCACGGGATGCGACGCATCGATGTCACAGCTGATGGCGTGCAGCGCGCGCTCGGCGATCTCGAGTGTGTCAGCGCACACGGCCGCGATCACCTGATTCGCGTAGCGCACGTCGTGCTCGAGGATCTGAACGCCGTCGATCTTGATGCGTTCGACATCGGTGAGTGTGAGCCCGCCGCGAACGCCATCGAGCGCCAGTGCCGCCGAGAGATCGAGCTTGGTGATACGTCCGGAAGGCACCGGTGCACGAAGCAGCGCCGCGTAGAGCATTCCCGGCAGTTGCACGTCGGCCGTGAAGCGCGCGTCGCCAGTCACTTTCTCGAGCGCATCCATGCGCTCGGCACGTTGGCCGACGATATGGAGTATGGTGTCCTGCTCCCACGGCGATGGATTTCGAGATGGGAGCTCGACCACTTTGGTTTCTTCACGTCCTTCGACTTCGATCTTTGTGGTAACGAATCGTTTAGTCACCGGCGGCTCCGGCCTGCGCGGCGGCGCGAATTGCGCGCACGATTTTCGGGTAGGTGCCGCAGCGGCAGAGATTGCCGCTCATGCCGTGTTTGATCTCGTCGTCGCTCGGGTTGGGGTTGTCCCGAAGGAGCGCGATGGCGGCCAGGATCTGGCCAGGCGTGCAAAACCCGCACTGCAGCGCGTCTTCGGTGATGAACGCGGTCTGGACGGGATGGAGTGCGCCATCGCGCCCGATGCCTTCGATTGTGGTGACGTCCTCGAGCTCGCAGGCCGCGGTGAGCGTGAGGCAGGAGTAGACTGAAACGCCGCCGAGGAGGACGGTGCACGCCCCGCACTCGCCGCGTCCGCAGACGAGCTTTGTGCCGGTGAGGTGGAGCCGCTCGCGCAGGGTCGTGAGCAGCGTCTCGTGGGCGGGCGCCGTGACCTCGTGCGCGGCTCCGTTGACGATGAGGCGCATGGACTTATCTTAGCGAGACCCCACTTGAATCGCAGGATCAGCCGAGGGACGAATGCCCTACGTCATTACCGAAGCGTGCAAGAACACCAAGGATCGCGCCTGTGTCGACGTGTGTCCCGTCGACTGCATCTATGAAGGTCCGGATCAGCTGTACATCCACCCCGACGAGTGCATCGACTGCGGCGCGTGCGAGCCGGAGTGTCCGGTGACCGCGATCTTTCCGGAGGAGGATGTGCCGGGGAATATGAAGGAGTACATCCAGATCAATCGCGACGTCTTCAAAAGCGAGAACCCGCCCGGTCGTCCGCAGAAGTAGCCTGATCGTCGATGAACGAAGCCCGCGCCAAGGCGCGGGCTTTTTGTTTGGGTGTGCCCAGCATGACCATCGACTTGGAGGTGTAAGTCCTCTCGGGAGTTGATCGCAACGACCGGAGTGAACCGCAAGGCGACAATCGTGAGAGCGT
>Ga0207652_10000390_pt1 | contig 45701 bp, 42 predicted proteins | sample KBSC63BmetaG_FD_184334 | JGI IMG/M metagenome (GOLD analysis project Ga0207652, IMG submission 184334) | Corn rhizosphere microbial communities from Kellogg Biological Station, Michigan, USA - KBS C6-3B metaG (SPAdes) (version 2) | ecosystem: Host-associated > Plants > Roots > Rhizosphere ...
TTGTTGCCAACCATCTGTTGCGGCTACACTATTCGGCTCACCGACCCGCTTGCTTCGGGTCTCGACCATCCCGGCGGCGGCTTGTGCAACGGCATCTCAAGGTGTCGTTGCACAAGCCACGTGCCGGAACCTGCTCCACTCAACACCTTCATTCAGCGAGAAGGCTCCCATGCCGCTTTCCAACGAACAAACCAGCAAGATCATCGAAGAATACCGCCGCGCGCCGACCGACACCGGTTCGCCGGAGGTGCAGATCGCGCTGCTGTCCGCGCGCATCCAGCAGTTGTCCGACCATTTCGAGTCGCACAAGAAAGACCATCACTCGCGTCGTGGTCTTTTGAAGATGGTGAACCATCGCCGCCGTCTGCTCGGCTATCTGAAAGGCAAGGACGTCGAGCGTTACCAGACGCTGATCGGCCGTCTCGGCCTGCGTCGCTGAGCGACACGCACCATTCGAACCTGCACGCCGGCAGCCGTCGTATCCGAACGCTAGCCGGCTGATCGCGTTTGCCAGGCGCGAACGCACAAACCAAAGGACAACTCCCGTGGCAAAAGTAACCAAGACGTTCCAGTACGGCGAACACGCCGTCACCATCGAAACCGGCGAGATCGCGCGCCAGGCATCCGGCGCCGTGATGGTCAGCATGGGTGGCACCGTGGTGCTGGTCGCGGCGGTCGCCGCGCAGAAAGCGCGCGAAGGGCAGGATTTCTTCCCGTTAACCGTCGACTACCAGGAAAAGTTCTACTCCGCCGGCCGCATTCCCGGCGGTTTCTTCAAGCGTGAAGGCCGTCCGACCGAAAAGGAAACGCTCACCTCGCGCCTGATCGATCGTCCGATCCGCCCGCTGTTCCCCGATGCTTTCAAGAACGAAGTGCAGATCGTCGCCACCGTCGTTTCGCTGAACCCGGAAGTCGACGGCGACATCCCGGCGCTGCTGGGCGCGTCGGCTGCGCTGACGCTGGCCGGCATTCCATTCAAAGGTCCGATCGGCGCCGCGCGGGTTGGGTATGTCGACGGCAAGTATGTGTTGAACCCGTCCCGCACGCAGTTGAACGATTCCGCGCTCGACCTCGTGGTCGCCGGTACCGGCAACGCCGTGCTGATGGTGGAGTCCGAGGCCAAGCTGCTTTCCGAGGACGTGATGCTGGGCGCGGTGACGTTCGGCCACAAGGAAATGCAGGCCGCGATCCGCGCGATCGCCGAGCTTGCGACCGAAGTCGGCAAGCCGTCGTGGAATTGGCAGGCGCCGGAACGCGACGCGCAACTGGTTGCCGCCGTGCGCGGTGAAGTCGGCGACAAGCTGGCCGCGGCGTTCCAGATCAAGGACAAGCTGCAGCGCCGCGACGCGGTCGCCGCACTGAAATCCGACGTACTGGCGGCGCTGAAGGCGCAGGCCGAAGAGAAAGGCTGGCCGACGGCCGACATCGCCGCCGAATTCGAGGATCTCGAATACCACACGGTGCGCGACAGTGTCCTCAAGACCAGGCAGCGCATCGACGGCCGCGGCCTGGAAGACATCCGTCCGATCAACGTGCGCGTCGGCGTGCTCCCGCGCACCCACGGCTCGGCGCTGTTCACCCGCGGCGAGACCCAGGCGCTGGTGACCGTCACGCTCGGCACCGGCCGCGACTCGCAGATCATCGACGCACCGGAAGGCGAGTCGAAGGATACCTTCCTGTTCCACTACAACTTCCCGCCGTACTCGGTCGGCGAGTGCGGCCGCATGGGCGGCCCCAAGCGTCGCGAGATCGGCCACGGCCGCCTTGCCAAGCGCGGCGTGCAGGCGGTCAAACCGTCGATGGAAGCGTTCCCCTACGTGATCCGCGTGGTTTCGGAAATCACCGAATCCAACGGTTCCTCGTCGATGGCGTCGGTGTGCGGTTCCTCGCTGGCGATGATGGACGCGGGCGTGCCGCTGTCGGCGCCGGTCGCGGGCATCGCGATGGGCCTGGTGAAGGAAGGCGACGATTTCGTCGTGCTGTCCGACATCCTCGGTGACGAGGACCACCTCGGCGACATGGATTTCAAGGTGGCCGGCACCGCGGAAGGCGTGTCCGCGCTGCAGATGGACATCAAGATCGACGGCATCACCGAGGAAATCATGCGCACTGCACTTCAGCAGGCGCATCGCGGCCGCATGCACATCCTCGGCGAAATGGCGAAAGCGATCTCGACGCCGCGTGGCGAGATGAGTGAGTACGCGCCGCGTCTGCTCACCATCAAGATCCATCCGGACAAGATCCGCGAAGTGATCGGCAAGGGCGGTGCCACCATCCGCTCGATCACCGAGGAAACCGGCACCACCATCGACATCAACGACGACGGCACCGTGGTGATCGCTTCGGTCAACCGCGAAGCCGCCGATGCGGCCAAGCATCGCATCGAGCAGATCGTGGCCGACGTCGAGCCGGGCCGCATCTACGAAGGCAAGGTCGTCAAGTTGATGGACTTCGGTGCGTTCGTCACCATCCTGCCCGGCAAGGACGGACTGGTGCACGTGTCGCAGATCTCCAACGAGCGTGTCGAGAAGGTTTCCGACAAGCTCAAGGAAGGCGACGTGGTCAAGGTCAAGGTGCTGGAAGTCGACAAGCAGGGCCGCATCCGGTTGTCGATGAAGGCGGTGACCGAGGAAGAAGCCGCGAGCGTCTGACGACTCTTGTCGTCATCCCGGCGAAAGCCGGGGGCCATCTGCTCTTCGTCATCCGGAAAATGGGTTTCGACTTGCACTGGAAAGATGTTGGAAAAAACGGGCCTGATGGCCCGTTTTTTTTCATCATCGCCGACCATCATCCCGGTGGTTGCAGGCGGCTTTTGTTGTGGCGATCTTGGGAGGTCATTGACGAATATCGATCTTCCTCGTACCGGCGAAAGCTGGAACCCAGTGACTGCGACTGCGCAACACGAAACGCAAAGGCGCTGGGTCCCGGATATCGCTTTGCCATTCCGGGACGACGAGCAAAAACAGAGCTCCGTTGCCTGTCTGCGCGCCAGCCTGAATCACGTGCCCGGCGGCTCTTTCGCTTTTTCGGGAAACGGGTAGACTCCAGCCGACGGGCGACGCCGGCGATCCGGCGCACCCGCGGACGGCAGGAGGCGTGGCGTGCAACCCACCGATATCCGCAATCCGCAGTATTTCCACAAGGTGGTGGACTGCCAGTGGGCGTGCCCGGCGCACACGCGAGTGCCCGAATACATCCGCCTGATCGCGGCCGGCCGCTACGACGATGCTTACCTCCTGAACTGGGATTCCAACGTGTTTCCCGGCATTTTGGGGCGCACCTGCGACCGTCCCTGCGAACCCGCCTGTCGGCGCGGACGCGTCGAGGAATCGAATGGCGAAAAGCCCGAACCCGTCGCGATCTGCCGCCTGAAACGCGTCGCCGCCGATAACCGCAGCGACGGCATCGAAGCGCGCATGCGTTCGCGCCTGCCCGGGCGCATTCCCGGTGCAGAACGATTCCGGATTGCCTGCGTGGGCGCCGGACCCTCGTCCCTTGCACTCGCGCGCGATCTCGCGCCGTTGGGTTACAACGTCACGATTTTCGAAGCCGACGCCAAGGGCGGCGGCTTCATGCGTACCCAAGTGCCGAGGTTTCGTTTGCCCGAACGCGTGATCGACGAGGAGGTCGGCTACATCCTCGACCTCGGCGTCGAACTGGTCGGCAACCGTCGCATCGATTCATTGCGCAATCTGCTGGATGAAAACTTCGATGCGGTGTTCGTTGGCTGCGGCGCACCACGCGGGCGCGATCTGCATGTTGCCGGACGCGAGGAGAACACCGACAAGATCCACGTCGGCATCGAGTGGCTGGCTTCCGTCTATTTCGGCCACGTCAAGCAAGTCGGCAAGCGCGTGATCGTCCTGGGCGGTGGCAATACCGCGATGGATTGCTGCCGCAGCGCGCGCCGGCTCGGTGGCGACGACGTCAAGGTGGTCGTGCGTTCCGGCTACGAAGAAATGAAGGCCAGCCCGTGGGAAAAGGAAGACGCCGAACACGAGGGCGTCGAAATCCTGAACTGGCTGAATCCGAAATCGTTCGTGTACGAAAACGGCAAGCTCACGGGCATGTGGTTCACGCCGACGCGCGCCGAGCACGACGCCAATGGCAGGCGCAAGCTGCTGGCGAGCGGCGAACCGGATCGCTTCTTCGAATGCGACGAAGTGCTGATCGCAGTGGGGCAGGAGAACGCCTTCCCATGGATCGAGCGTGACCTGGGTATTGAATTCGACGAATGGGGCATGCCGAAACTCGACAAGCTCACCATGCAATCCACGAATCCCAAGGTGTTCTTCGGTGGCGACGCGGCGTTCGGCCCCAAGAACATCATCTGGGCGGTCGAGCACGGCCATCAGGCCGCGGCGTCGATTCACAATTTCCTGCAGGGCGAGGACGTGCGCAAGCGGCCGCCGCCGTTGACCAATCTCGTGTCCCAGAAGATGGGCATCCACGAATGGAGCTACGACAACGACATTTCTCCGGATGAGCGCTACGTGGTGCCGTGGGCGTCGAAAGAGAAAACGCTGAAGAGCATCAAGCAGGAAGTCGAGCTCGGTTTCGATGTCCAGACGGCCTGGAAGGAAGCGCAGCGATGCCTCAACTGCGACGTGCAGACCGTGTTCTCGAAGGATGCCTGCATCGAGTGCGACGCCTGTGTGGATGTGTGCCCGATGGATTGCATCACCTTCACGCAAAACGGTGATGAATCCGAGTTGCGCGAGCGACTGACCGCCCCGGCGAAAAACAACGAGCAGGATTTGTACGTGTCGGGGCCAGTCAAGACTGGCCGCGTGATGGTGAAGGACGAGGACGTCTGCCTGCATTGCGGGTTGTGCGCCGAGCGTTGCCCGACAGGCGCGTGGGACATGCGGCGGTTCCTGTTCGCCGAATCCTATGCGGGGCGGGGCGAGGATTATTCCGCGAACCCGGTGCGCAAGAAGGTGGCGGCATGACGCCGATCGAAGCCACCAACGACTTCGTCGTCAAATTCGCAAACATCAACGGTTCGGGTTCGGCTTCAGCCAACGAGCTGTTCGCCAAGTGCATCCTGCGTATGGGCGTGCCGGTCAGCCCGCGCAATATCTTCCCCTCCAACATCCAGGGCTTGCCGACCTGGTATGAGGTCCGCGTATCGGAGCAGGGCTGGCTCGGGCGGCGCGGCGGTTACGACCTCTTGGTCGCGATGAATCCGCAAACCTGGGACGAGGACGTCAAGGGTCTCGCGCCCGGCGGTTGTCTGTTTTACGACAATTCGAAACCGCTACCCAAGTTCAAGTTCCGCGACGACGTCACCACCATCGGCGTACCGCTGACGGACATTGCCAACCAGACCTGGGACGACCCGCGCCAGCGGCAACTGTTCAAGAACATCATGTACCTCGGCGCGCTGTCGGTGCTGCTCGGCATCGACCGTGACGTGATCGTGATGCTGATCGGCGAGCAGTACAAGGGCAAGCAGGCGTTGCTGGAACCCAACGTACACGCGCTCGATCTCGGGCGCGCATACGCATCGCAGCACGTCCAGCCCATCGGACTCAAGATCGAACGCCGCGACAACGTGGGCGATCGCATCTTCGTCGACGGCAACAGCGCCGCCGCGCTCGGTATGGTCTACGGCGGCGCCACGGTGTGCGCGTGGTATCCGATCACGCCGTCATCCTCGTTGGCGGAAGCGTTCCAGAAATATTGCGCGAAGCTGCGCGTGGACAAGGACACCGGCAAGCACAACTATGCGATCGTGCAGGCCGAGGATGAGATCGCATCAGTCGGCATCGTCACCGGCGCCGGCTGGAATGGCGCACGTGCATTCACGGCGACATCCGGCCCCGGCATCTCGCTGATGAACGAAATCATCGGACTCGCGTATTTCGCCGAGATCCCCATAACCCTGGTCGACGTGCAGCGCGGTGGCCCGTCCACCGGCATGCCGACCCGCACCCAGCAGTCGGACGTGATGTTTTGCGCGCACGCTTCGCACGGCGACACCAACCACGTGCTGTTGTTTCCCGAGGATCCATACGAGTGCTTCGAGCTCGCTGCCCAGGCGCTCGATCTTGCCGATCGACTGCAGACGCCGGTGTTCGTGATGAGCGACCTCGACATCGGCATGAACCATCGCCTGTGCAAGCCGTTCGAGTGGGATGATGCAAGGCGGTACGATCGCGGCAAGGTGCTGACGGCCGAGGAACTCGAGGCAGGCAAGGCGTTCGGTCGCTATCGCGACGTGGATGGCGATGGCATCCCGTATCGCACCTATCCCGGCGCGCACCCGAGCCGGGGCAGTTTCTTCACGCGCGGCACCAGCAAGAACGCCGACGCCAAATATTCGGAAAAAGGCGAGGACTACATCGAGAACATGCAGCGCCTGCAGCGCAAGCTGGAAACCGCGAAGGCGCTATTGCCGCAGCCGGTGCTGCACAAGGCGCCGCATCCCGCGCGGCACGGGGCGATCTATTTCGGTTCCACGTCGCCGTCGATGGCGGAGGCCATCGACAAGCTCGATGCCGACGGGATGCACATCGATGCGTTGCGGGTGCGCGGCTATCCGTTTGCGGATTCGGTGCGCGCGTTCGTCGAAACCCATGAGCGGGTGTTCGTGGTCGAGCAGAATCGCGATGGCCAGTTGCGTTCGCTGCTGATCGAGCAGTTCGAAATCGATCCCGCGCGGTTGATTCCGATCCTGCACTTTGACGGCACGCCGATCACCGCGCGTTTCATCGCCCGTGCGATCGGCGAACGGATGGGCAAGGCGGAAGTGATGGCGTTGCGTGGCGGCAAGGTGGCTTAGCTTTTCCTTCTCCCTCCGGGAGCAGGTGGCGCGAAGCGCCGGACGAGGGTCCGGGTCTTCGCACTTGATAGCCTGGATGCGAGTTTCGATCGATGAGACTTCCCGAAGCCTAACCCCAACCCCAACCCTCGGTGGAAGAGGGGCTCAACGCGGTAACTCACCATGACCTACCTCCCCAAACCCAAACTCCACCACCCGTCGTTGCAACGGAACGCGGTGGGTTTCACGCGTCGCGACTACGAAGGCGCGATTTCGACCCTGTGCGCCGGCTGCGGTCACGATTCGATTTCTGCCGCGATCATCCAGGCTTGCTGGGAGCTGGACATCGAACCGCACCGCGTCGCCAAGATTTCCGGGATCGGATGCAGCAGCAAGACGCCGACGTATTTCCTGTCGGCTTCGCACGGCTTCAATGCCGTACATGGTCGGATGCCATCTGTGCTGACGGGCGCCAATCTCGCCAACCGCGAGTTGCTGTACCTCGGCATCTCGGGCGACGGCGATTCCGCGTCCATCGGCATCGGCCAGTTCGTGCACGCGATCCGGCGCGGCGTGGACATGGTTTACATCGTCGAGAACAACGGCGTGTACGGACTGACCAAGGGCCAGTTCTCGGCCACGGCGGACGCGGGCAGCAAATCCAAGAAGGGTGCGATCAACAGCGATGCCCCGGTGGACATGGTCGGGATGGCTCTGCAACTCGGCGCGAGTTTCGTCGCCCGCAGTTTCTCCGGCGACAAGACGCAACTGGTGCCGATCCTGAAAGCTGCGATGAGCCACAAGGGCGCGTCGTTCGTGGACGTGCTGAGTCCGTGCGTCGCATTCAACAACCACGACGGCAGCACCAAGAGCTACGACTACGTGCGCGAGCACAACCATGCGTTGTGCCGGATGGATTTCATATCAAAGCGCGAGGAAATCACGATCGAATATCCGGCCGGCGAAGTGCGCGAGGTGCGCCAGCACGACGGCAGCGTGTTGCGACTGCGCAAGTTGCCGGAGTCGCACGATACCGGCGACCGCGTCGCGGCGATGAATTACCTCCACGCCTGCCAGGCGCGCGGCGAAATCGTCACCGGCTTGTTGTACGTCGATCCCGAGGCGCCCGACCTGCACGCGCATCTGGAAACCGCGCCGGTACCGTTCAACACCTTGGGCGAAAGGCAACTCTGTCCCGGTGCGGCGACGCTCGCGAGGATCAACGCCGGCCTGCGCTGAACTCGACGATAGATGAATCCGGTTGACCGTGACGGGGGGTCCCTGTGCCGTCACTGGCCATTCACGCGCGGGTGATCGCGGACGTGGCACCGTGTAGACGTGACCGACAGAAACAAGCGGCGGCTGGATCTTCACCTCGATCGCTGGCAGCGACTGCTTCCGCGTTGGGCGGCTCGCGGCCTGCGCTGGCTGCGCAAGCCCTCGGCGCGATGGCTGCGGATTCCCATCGGGCTGTTGCTCGTATTGTGCGGACTTTTCGGCTTCCTGCCGGTGCTGGGTTTCTGGATGCTGATTCCCGGCTTGTTGCTGCTGTCGCTGGACCTTCCCTTCCTGCGACTGCCGATGCGCGTCATGATCGTTCGAACGCGTCATGGATTTCGCCGCCTGCGCCGGCTGTACCGGGCTCGCGGCGACTGAAGCTCGAGCCGTTTTGTTGCAGTGCAGCATGAGCACGACTACCATACGTGGACACGAATCCGGAGAACACCCTCATGGCCAACGGCCCTGGCTCGACACGCGCGCAAGAGGACTGGCAAGCGCTTTCGCAGCAGTACTGGAACGCATGGACCGAAGCCACGCGCAACGCGTTCGGTGCAGCCGCCGATACCACGACCGCAGGCAAGACGCCTTGGCACGAGGGCCTGGAGCAGTGGTCACGGATGTTCGATGCCGGCAAGGTTCAGGGCGCGCAGCACGAAGTCGTCGAGCGGCTGCTCGCCGGTGCCCGCAGCTATTTCGCCCTGCTGCAGTCGCTGGCCGAGAAGGGCGCGAAGGGCGAGGCCGATCCGCAGGCTTGGTCCGATGCGGTGCGACAGTCTTTCAATTTCCCGGGTGCCGATGCCGCGCTGCTCGACAATCCCCTTGCCCGCGCACTGCGCGAATTGACGGGGCAGGGCGCCAGGGGTTTCGAGCAGATGATGGAGAGCCTGAAGCCCGCTATGACCGAGGCCCGAGCGCTTCTGGACCTTCCGGCATTCGGTTACGCCCGCGAGCATCAGGAACATTACCAGCAGATGGCGAAGGCCTGGCTGGATTACCAGCAGGAAACCAATCGTTACAACGCGCTGATCGCCCGCGCCAGCCGGCGCGCGTTCGAAGTGTTCGAGGACAAGCTGGCCGAGCGCGGCGAGCCGGGCCGGCAGATCGATTCCGTGCGCGGCCTGTACGACCTCTGGGTGGATGCGGCCGAGGACGCTTACGCCGAAGTCGCGTTGTCCCCGGAATTTCGCGAAGTCTATGGGGCGTTGGTGAACGCGCAGATGCGGGTGCGCCGGAACGTGCAAAACGAAGTGGAGCGCGTCGCGGTGAATTTCGGCATGCCGACCCGCACCGAGATCGACAGCATGGGCAAGCGCCTGCATGCGTTGCACCGTGACGCCAAGAATCAGGCCGAGATACTTCCCGGCCTGGTGGCCGAAGTCGCCGCGCTGCGTGCCGAAGTTGAACGCCTGAAAGCCGGTGGCGCCGCGAAGAAATCCGCGCGCAAGGCGCCCCGCAAGCCCACCAAGACGGCCGCCAAGGAGTAATCGCGATGGAACCCATCCGCATCGACCCGAAGCGTGCGCTGGACGAAGCCATGCGCGCCCAGCAGAAACTCGCGGCCAGCTTCAAAACGTTGCGCGAGGTCGAGGACGTCGACTACGGCGCCACCGACAAGGAAGCGATTTACCGCGAAGACAAGGTCGTCGTCTATCGCTACAAGGGCAAGGGCAAGCCGACTGCGAAAGCGCCGATCCTGATCTGCTACGCGCTGGTCAATCGCCCGTACATGGTGGATCTGCAGGACAACCGCTCGCTGGTGAAGAACCTGCTCGCGCTGGGCGAGGACGTCTACATCATCGACTGGGGCTATCCGGACGGCGCCGACCGCTGGTTGACGCTGGACGATTACATCAACGGCTACATCCGCCGCAGCGTCGCTGCGGTTGCGAAGCATGCCGGCGTCGAGAAGATCAACCTGCTCGGCATCTGCCAGGGCGGGGCGTTCTCGTTGTGCTTCACCGCGTTGCATCAGGACAAGTTGCAGAACCTGATCACGATGGTGACGCCGGTCGATTTCCACACCAAGGAAAACATGCTGTCGCACTGGACCCGCGACATGGACGTGGACCTGTTCGTCGACACGCTGGGCAACGTGCCGGCGGACCTGATGAACTGGTGCTACCTCACGCTGAAACCGGTGCGCCTGAACCAGCAGAAGTACGTCGCGATGCTGGACATCCTCGACGACAAGGTGGAACTCGAAAACTTCCTGCGCATGGAGAAGTGGATCTTCGATTCGCCCGACCAGGCCGGCGAAGCGTTTCGCGAATTCATCCGTGACTTCTATCAGGGCAACAAGCTGGTGAAGGGCGGGCTGGAGATCGGCGGCAAGGCGATCAGCCTCAAGGACATCACGATTCCGGTTCTGAACATCTTCGCCGAACAGGATCACCTGGTGCCCCCGTCGGCGTCACGCCCGCTGGGCGAACACATCGGTACCAAGGATTACACCCAGCTCGCGTTCAAGGGCGGCCACATCGGCATCTACGTGTCCGGTCGCGCACAGCGCGAAGTGCCGCCGGCGATCCACGAGTGGCTGGCCAAACGCACGAGGTAGGGCGGGAGGAGCGAAGCGCACCCCGCCGACGAATCCAGCTACGGCGCATCGGCATCCTTCGCGGCCACGCTGCCCGGCGGGTTGGCCCGGCCCTTAGAAAAAAGGCGGCAGCCGGCACATTGCTGTCGTCAGGCTAGAATCCCGGGCATGAACACAGCACGTCCACTTCGCCGCTCCCGCCGCGACCGCATGATCGCCGGCGTGGTCGGCGGTCTGGCCGATTACTTCGGCATCGATCCCGGACTCGCCCGGATCATCTATGTGCTGGTGTCGATTTTCTCGGCGGCGTTCCCCGGTATCGTCGTTTACATCATCCTGTGGATCCTGATTCCGCAGGAAGATTGACCGTTGCCGGTTGCACTCATGTCGCGGGTCCGGCTTCTTCGTTCCGGCAGACGTGCGGCCGCACTTCCGGGCACGATGCTCACTGACCATGCGTTTTCAGCGGCCCACGCACCCTGCATGCGGTCGCGCCCCAGGAATGATCGAGCGCATGATGCCGGACGGCGAACATTGCGGCGTAAGTCACGGCACGCATGCTAGGCTTCCGCGATTGCACGGACATGCCCATGGAACACGCCGAATCGCCGCAGCCTTCCGATCACGACACCATACGCGCGGTGCAATGGCGTGACGATTGCCTGCGCCTGCTGGACCAGCGCAAGCTGCCTTTCGACGAGGCGTGGGTGGATTGCCGCGACGCCAGCGAGGTGGCAGAGGCGATCCACGATCTGGTCGTGCGCGGCGCGCCGGCGATCGGGATCACGGCGGCATGGGGCGTCGTGCTGGCGGCGCAACGGGGCGATGATCTCGATGCCACGATGGCGACGTTGCGCGCGGCACGTCCGACCGCGGTGAACTTGATGTGGGCGCTCGATCGCATGCGCGCGTGCATCGATGGGCGCGCCGATGCCGAATCGCTGGCCCGCGAAGCGCAGGCGATCCAGGACGAAGACCTTGCGGCCAATCGCGCGATGGGTGCGATGGGCGCGGCATTGATCCAGCCGGAAAGTGGCGTGCTCACGCATTGCAATACGGGCTCGCTTGCGACGGCCGGGTTCGGCACCGCATTGGGCGTGATCCGGGCGGGCTATGAATCAGGAAACATCGCGCGCGTATTCGCCGACGAGACGCGGCCGTGGTTACAGGGCGCGCGCCTGACGATGTGGGAACTGCAGCGCGACGGCATCCCCGCCACGCTGATCGCCGATTCGGCGGCATCGCACCTGATGAGGGCAGGCGAGGTGCAATGGGTGATCGTGGGCGCCGACCGCATCGCCGCCAATGGCGACACCGCGAACAAGATCGGTACCTACCAGCTCGCGATCGCCGCGAAGTACCACGGCGTCAAGTTCATGGTGGTCGCCCCGTCGACGACCGTCGACATGGCCACGCCATCGGGCGAGGCCATCCACATCGAACTGCGCGACCCGCTGGAACTGCTCAGTCATGCCGGGCAGCGCACCGTGGCCGAAAACGCGCAGGCATGGAATCCGGTGTTCGACGTGACGCCGCACGAACTGATCGACGTGCTGGTGACCGAGCGCGGCGTGATCGAACGCCCGGATGCTGCGGCGCTGCGCGCGATGTTCGGGGCTTCGGGCCCGCGCTGAAATGTGGCATCTGCCGAAGCAGCTCGCATGGTTCGGTGTCGGCGGCTTCATCGGCTTCATCGTCGATGCCGGTATCGTGCAGTTGCTGGTGAGCAAGTTCGGCGTCGATCCCTATGTTGGACGACTGTTCTCGTTCCTGTGCGCGGCGACCGCGACGTGGGCGTTCAATCGACAGTTCACGTTCCATGAGCGCGGCGACTACACGTTGTTCGGCGAATGGTCGCGCTATCTCGTCGCGATGTCGGCCGGGTTCGCGATCAATTACGTGGCCTACGCGCTGGCCGTGCACTACTCGGAATTCGTGCGCGCCTGGCCGTCCGTCGGCGTCGCAATCGGGTCGGTGCCGGGGTCGGCGGCCAATTTCCTGGGCGCCCGCCAGTGGGTATTTTCCGGGTCGGGGAAACGCGGTTCCCCCGGGGACGTGAAGGAGCGCAAAAACAAGCCGTAAGTTCGCGTCGCTGCAGGCATTTTTTGGACTGTTTCAGCGCCGGATGTGGTACAATTTCAGGGTTGATTTCCAGGCGCGGGCGGCGTTTCGGACCCGCGCCTTTTCCATTCTCGAGAACAGGGAAACAAGCGAATGGCGGAACCGGCCAGTGAAGTAATTCGCGTCAATATCGAAGACGAAATGCGCCAGAGCTATCTCGATTACGCGATGAGCGTGATCGTGGGCCGCGCGCTTCCCGACGTGCGCGATGGATTGAAGCCGGTGCACCGCCGCGTGCTGTTCGCGATGAACGAACTGGGCAACGCCTGGAACAAGTCGTACAAGAAATCCGCGCGCGTGGTCGGCGACGTGATCGGCAAATACCATCCGCACGGCGACTCGTCGGTGTACGACGCGATCGTGCGCATGGCGCAGCCGTTCAGCTTGCGCTACATGCTGGTGGACGGCCAGGGCAACTTCGGCTCGGTGGACGGCGACAGCCCCGCCGCGATGCGTTACACCGAGGTGCGCATGGCGCGCCTCACGCACGAGCTTTTGGCCGACATCGACAAGGAAACCGTCGACTTCGGGCCCAACTACGACGAGAGCGAACAGGAGCCGCTGGTTCTGCCGACCCGCGTTCCGAATCTGCTGGTCAATGGCTCCGCCGGCATCGCGGTCGGCATGGCCACCAATGTGCCTCCGCACAACATGGGCGAGGTGATCGACGCCACCATCGCGTTGATTGACAACCCCGATCTCACGATCGACGACCTGATGCAGCACGTGCCGGGGCCCGACTTTCCGACCGCCGGCATCATCAACGGCGCGGCCGGTATCGTGCAGGCGTATCGCACCGGCCGCGGCCGGCTGCTGGTGCGCGCGAAGACCGAAATCGAAACCAGCGAGCACGGTCACGAAGCCATCATCGCGACCGAAATCCCGTACCAGGTCAACAAGGCGCGGCTGATCGAGAAGATCGCCGAACTGGTCAAGGAAAAGAAACTCGAAGGCATCAGCGGCCTGCGCGACGAATCCGACAAGGACGGCATGCGCGTGGTGATCGAGGTGCGCCGCGACGCAGCCGCCGAGGTGGTGCTGAACAACCTGTTCCAGCAGACCCAGTTGCAGGTGACCTTCGGCATCAACATGGTGGCGCTGGTCGATGGCCAGCCGCGCCTGTTGAACCTCAAGGAAATCCTCGAGCACTTCATCCGCCACCGCCGTGAAGTCGTCACCCGCCGCACCATTTTCGATTTGCGCAAGGCGCGCGCACGCGCGCACGTGCTGGAAGGCCTGACCGTCGCGCTGGCCAACATCGACGCGATGATCGAACTGATCAAGACGTCCGAGTCGCCGCAAGTCGCGCGCGAACGCATGCTCGCCCGCAAGTGGGAACCGGGCATGGTGCGGGCGCTGCTCGCGGCGGCAGGCGACACGGCATCGCGTCCGGAAGACCTCGATCCGCGCGCCGGACTCAAGCAGGACGGCTACCAGTTGTCGGAAATCCAGGCCAAGGAAATCCTGGAAATGCGCCTGCATCGCCTCACCGGCCTGGAACAGGACAAGCTCACCGACGAATACAAACAACTGCTCGAAACCATCCGCGGCCTGATCGCGATCCTCGAGGATCCCGACAAGCTGATGGCGGTGATCCGCGGCGAATTGGTCGAGATGAAGGATCTGTACGGCGATGCGCGCCGCACCGAGATCCTGCACACGCAGGAAGACCTGGAAACTCTGGACCTGATCGCCGAAGAGGACGTGGTCGTCACGTTGTCGCACACCGGCTACGTGAAGCGCCAGACGCTCGACACCTATCGCGCGCAGAAGCGCGGCGGCAAGGGCCGTTCGGCGACCAACATGAAGGACGAGGACTTCGTCGAAAAGCTGTGGATCGTCAACACCCACGACACGCTGCTCACCTTCACCAGCAACGGGCGCGTGTACTGGCTGGACGTGTACCGGATTCCGGAAGCCGGTCCCGGCGCACGCGGTCGCCCTATCGTCAACCTGTTGCCTTTGGGCGAGGACGAGAAGGTGCAGGCAGTGCTGCCCGTGCGCGAGTACGCGGACGACCGTTTCGTGTTCTTCGCGACGCGCGACGGCACGGTCAAGAAAACCCCGCTGAAGGAATTCGAATTCCAGTTGCAGAAGGGCAAGCTCGCGATCGGACTGGACGAGGGCGACGGCTTGGTCGAAGCCGAACTCACCGACGGCAACTGCGACGTGCTGTTGTTCGCATCCAGCGGCAAGGCCGCGCGCTTCGCCGGCCACGAAGTGCGCCCGATGGGCCGCACGGCCTATGGCGTGCGCGGCATGCGCCTCACGGACGATGCGCACGTGGTCTCGATGATCGTCGCCGACGCGCAAATGGAAGCCGCAGGCTGCGACGTGCTCACCGCCACCGAACGCGGTTACGGCAAGCGCACGCCGCTCTCGGATTTCCCCCGCAAGGGCCGCGGCTCGCAGGGCGTGATTGCGATCCAGTGTTCCGAACGCAACGGTGCGCTGGTTGCGGCCGTCGCCACCGACCCTCGCCACGAGCTGATGCTGATTTCCGACAAGGGCACCCTGGTGCGTACCCGTGTCGCCGAAGTCTCGCAGGTCGGCCGCAACACGCAGGGCGTCACCCTGATCCGCCTGCCCGAAGACGAAAAGCTTGTCGGCGTGGTGCGGATCGAAAATGGGGATGAGGACGAGGGTACGGAAACCAACGGCGATGGCGTCACGGAGGAGGTCGCCGCACCGGACGCATGAGGCAGGTAGGATGGGCTGACGCCGACTTCATCGGCTGAAGCCCAACGTTTTGGTGCGTTGGACTTCATTGCATTCCGCCCAACCTGCAAAAGCGTCGGGTTCGCAAAGAATGCTCGCCCGGCCTGCGTTTCCCGATCAAATCGCAGCCAGCATCGCCTCGGCGCTCGACACCCGGAACTCGCCGGGTGCCTCCACGTGCAGCACTTTCACCACGCCGTCATCGGCGTACAGCGCGAAGCGTCTCGAGCGCATGCCCATCCCGTACTTGCTGGAATCGGATTCCAGGCCCAGCGCCTTGGCAAAATCGCCGTTGCCGTCGGCCAACATCAGCATGCCTTCGGGCACGTTGCGGTGCTGCGCCCAAGCCTGCATCACGAACGCATCATTGACGGCCATGCAGGCGACATCGACACCACGCTTCCTGAAATCCTCGTAGTGATCGACGTAGCCCGGCAGATGACGTTCCGAGCAGGTGGGCGTGAACGCGCCGGGCACCGCGAACAGCACGACTTTCCTGCCCTTGAAGATGTCGTCGGTGGTGAGCGGTTTAACGCCGTCGCGCAGGATGGCGAAGGTGGCGGCAGGCAGGCGGTCGCCGATCTGGATGGTCATGGCGGTTTCCGTTCGGATGATCCGCCATCGTACTCCGGCGCTCCCCAAAAGGCCGTTCCGGCGCTCTTGAAACCCGTGGGGCTGTCCCTATCTAAACCTGCATGAGGCCGTCAGTGGCCGAGATGCAGCGAAAGGAGCCAACACATGAACCATCTGAACCGTTATCGGCAATGGGGCGGTTACCCCGTGAATCGCGAGTTTCGCCAAATGCTGGACCGCTTTTTCGATACCGAAGAGGGTAGCGATCAATCCAACGTGGTCACCAGCGAATGGGCGCCCCGCGTGGACATTTGTGAGGAAGACAAGCGCTTCGTGATCGAGGCTGATATCCCGGGCGTCGACCCCAAGGACATCGAAATCAACATGGACAAGGGGGTGTTGTCGATCCGGGGCGAGCGCAAGAGCGAACGCAAGGTCGAGGATGAACACTACACGCGCATCGAGCGTTCGCGTGGCGTGTTCCATCGCCGTTTCGCGTTGCCCGACAGCGCTGATCCGCAGGGCATCAGCGCCAAGGGCAAGCACGGGGTGCTGGAGATTTCCATTCCCAAACGGCCCGAAACCACGCCGCGCAAGATCGACATCGAAGTCGAGTAGCGCGGGCCCGGCGCAGGGGATCCGTGCGCCGGTGCGTCATAATCGTCACCCGCGGCGGCATTTGTCGCCGCGGGTTCTCGTGTTGATCTTGGGGGCATGAATGGAGTTTCAGGATTACTACCAGACCCTCGGCGTGAAACAGGGCGCCGGCGACGACGAGATCAAGGCTGCCTACCGCAAACTCGCGCGCAAGTACCACCCCGACAAGAACAAGGAAGCGGGTGCCGAGGACAAATTCAAGGCCATCAGCGAAGCCTACGAGGTTTTGCACGACAAGCAGAAGCGCGCAGCCTACGACAACGTGCGCGCGGGTGGCGGCTATCGTGCCGGCGACAACTTCCGGCCGCCGCCGGGCTGGCAACAGCAGGCGCCGGGCGGCTTCGAATTCCGCGACTTCGGCGGCGGCGACGCCGGCGGCTTCAGCGATTTCTTCGAATCATTGTTCGGCGGTCGCGGTGGCGCGGGCCCGCGTGGGCAGCGCGGACCGATGCGTGGCAACGACGTACGCGCGGCGGTCGAGATCGATCTGCGGACAGCCTACGCCGGTGGCAAGCAACGCCTCGGCCTGCGCGACGCCAGCGGCGAGCGCACGCTGGAAGTCAACATTCCCGCCGGCATCCTGCCGGGCAAGGTGATCCGCCTCGGCGGGCAGGGTGAACCGGGTTACAGCGGCGCGCCGTCCGGGGACCTGCTGCTGGAAGTGCAGGTGCGCGACGATCCGCAATTCAAACTGCACGGCCGCGACATCGAAGTTGAAGTGCCGCTGTCGCCGTGGGAAGCCGCGCTGGGCGCGAAGGTGCCGGTGCCGACGTTGGGTGGCGACGTGGAACTGAAGATTCCCGCGGGTTCACGCAGCGGGCGCAAGCTGCGCCTGAAGGGGCGCGGCATGCCCGGCAAGACTCCGGGCGACCAGATCGTCAGCCTCGCGATCCAGATTCCGCCGGCCGACAGCGACACGGCCAAGGCGGCGTATCAGGCGTTCGAGAAAGCCTTCGACGGGTTCGATCCGCGCAGCGCCTGACCGAAGCTCACTTGCCCAAGTATTCGCCAAGCACCTTGGTGAGGTCGGCTTCGCTGACCGGCTTGGTCACATAGGCCTTCGCGCCCTGGCGCATGCCCCAGACTTTGTCGGTTTCCTGATCCTTGGTGGTCACCAGGATCACCGGGATGTGCGAAGTACCCGGGTCTTTCGAGATCGCGCGGGTCGCCTGGAAGCCGTTCAGGTTCGGCATCACCACGTCCATCAGCACGAGATCGGGTTTGTCGCGTTTGGCCGCTTCCACGCCGGCGGCGCCATCCACGGCGGTGAGCGTCTGGTGCCCCAGCTTCTCCACGAGGCGCTTCAGCCCTTCCAGTTGGGACGGCGAATCGTCGACAATCAGGATGCGTGCCATGCGAAGCTCCCCAAGCAGACTGCGGGCATTGTAGGGAACTGATGGCGAAAGCGCCACGCTTGCGGGTTGCGGCGACATTCCCGGAAACTGTCGCCGGCGCGCAGGATCAAATGCTTCCGGTTCAATCAGTTATACGAGATTCTTGAAAACAATTCCATCAATCGGAAGCGGCGATCCTGACCAGCGTGCGCCCGAATGAGCGACCCGCCAGCATCGCATCGAAGACGCCGGGCAGTTCGTCCAACCCGACTTCCTGCGTGCAAATGGCATCAAGGTGCGCCGGCTTCCAGTCGGATGCGAGGCGCCGCCAGACTTCATCGCGGATATCGCGCGCAGTGCCTGCGGAGGCAATGCCGAGCAGGCTGACGCCGCGGATGATGAAGGGCATTACCGTGGTGTCGAGCTTGCTGTCGGCGGCCAGCCCGATGCTGGCGACGTTGCCGTAGGGCGCGGTGCTGGCCAGCAATTGCGCGAGCCACTTGCCGCCGGCGCTGTCCACCGCCCCGCCAAAGCGCGCGGATTCGAGAGCGTGATCGCCAAGCGCGAGTTCGCGCCGGTCCAGCACCTCGCGCGCGCCGAGGGACTTCAGGAAATCGGCGCGTTCGGCTTTGCCGCTGATCGCATGCATCTCGAATCCCGCACGGCCGAAGATGTCGACAGCCAGCATGCCGACGCCACCGGTCGCGCCGGTGACCGCGATGGGGCCAAGCGCCGGCGTCTGCCGGTTGTCATGCATCCGGAACAGCGCCAGCGCGGCGGTGAATCCGGCGGTGCCGAGGATCATGCTTTCGCGAAGCGAAAGTCCCGGCGGCAGCGGAATGGTCCATTCGGCTTCGAGCCGCGCGTATTCCGCATAACCGCCGTCGCGGGTTTCCGAAAGGCCGCAACCGGTGCACAACACCGCATCGCCTTCCTTGAATTGCGGACCACTCGATTCGACCACGTGGCCCGCGACGTCGATGCCTCCGTTCAACGGGAACCGGCGCAGGATCTTGCCCTTGCCGGTGCCTGCCAGTGCGTCCTTGTAGTTGACCGAGGAGTAGGCGACCTTGATCAGCACCTCGCCGGGCGACAAACCGTCGGCGTGCATCGATTCGAGTGCGGCGCGGTAGCCGGCGTCGTCGTTGTGGATGCGAAATGCGCGAAAGGCCGGGACGGTTTGCATGATTCGGTCGGCTGACGATGAACCGTCAGGTTACTTCGCTTCGGCTGCGCGACCAAGTGAGCCCATCCATTGGGGGATCAACTGCATGAGCAAATCGTGCCACGGCGCGGCATCCTCTGGAACGCAATCGAACTCCACGAACCATTCGGCGAAGGTGCGATCACCGTCGATGATGGACGCCAACCGCAGCGTTCCGGAATATTCGATGGCAGCCGGGGCGTGCTCACCCGTGGCAGGAAAGGGGAACGGATCAAGGCCTGCATAGCTGAAAGTTCGCTTGTCGTCGGAATGCGCGGTCAGACGCTGGCGTATCCAGGTGCCGCCGTAGCAAAACCGGCGCACTGCGCCGACCTCATCGCCGTTCCTTCCGTCTTCGATCCGGCTTTCGCTGACGCCCTCGATGTATTTCGGGTAGTCGTTGAAATCGCGGACCAGATTCCAGACATGGTCGACGCGGCTGTTCAACACCGCGCTGTAATAGGACTTGTGCATGGCAACTCCTCGCGTTGGTGGAGTCGCATTTTCGGGAATGTACGCGCCGCGCCGCCATCCGGTTCTTGCGGCGCGATGACTTGCCTGGTGCAAGTTTGGGACGAAGGCATTTCAAATCGAGGCCCGGATCAGCGCACATCCATGTGCTGTCCGGGACGGACGTTTCAACATTGGATCCCGTGTCAACGGCCATCCATGGCCTGCACGGGATGAAGTCATCCCGACTTCAATTTGCCTTGTTGAGCGATCGCTTGTCCACCGACAACGCGGCTTCGTGCACTACTTCGGACAAGGTCGGGTGCGCGTGGACGATGCGCGCCAGATCTTCGGACGAGCCCTTGAATTCCATCGCGACCACGGCTTCAGCGATCAATTCCGACACCACCGGTCCGCACATGTGCACGCCGAGGATGCGGTCGGTTTCCGCGTGCGCGATCACCTTCACGAGACCTGCCGGTTCGTTCATCGCAACGGCGCGGCCGTTGGCCGCGAACGGGAAGTTGCCGGTCTTGTACGGGATGCCCGCGTCCTTGCACTGCTTTTCTGTCTTGCCTGCCCAGGCGATTTCGGGCTCGGTATAGATGACCCACGGGATCACGTCGTAGTCGACGTGCCCGGCCTTGCCGGCGATCAGTTCGGCGACCATCACGCCTTCTTCTTCGCCCTTGTGCGCCAACATCGGACCGCGCACGCAATCGCCGATCGCCCACACGCCGTCGACGCCCGTCCAGCAGTGCTCATCGACTTCGACACGTCCGCGCTGATCCACCTTCACGCCGGTACCGTCGCCCAGCAATCCTTCGGTGTAGGCGCGGCGGCCGACCGCGACCAGCAGCTTGTCGACGGTGATCTTGTGCTCGCCGTCCTTGTCGGAATAGGTCACCTCGACCGCGTTCTTCTTGACTTCGGCTTTGCCGACCTTGGCGCCCAGGTGGATGTCTAGGCCCTGTTTCTTGAATTCGCGCGCGGCGACCTTGGAGATGTCCTGATCGGCGGCGCCGAGGAAATCCGGCAGCGCTTCGAGCACCGTGACTTCGGCGCCCATGCGCTTCCATACCGAACCCAGTTCCAGGCCGATCACCCCGGCGCCGATCACGCCCAGGCGCTTCGGCACTTCGGTCAGGTCCAGTGCGCCGGCATTGTCGATGATGCGCTTGCCGTCGAACTTCGCGAACGGCAGCTCGATCGGCACGGAACCCGTCGCGATGATCACGTTGGCGGCTTCAAGCGTCTGCCTGGCGCCGTCCTCGCCCGTCACTTCGACCTTGTTGCCCTTCAGCAGCTTTCCAGTGCCGAAGAACGGCGTGACCGGATTGCCCTTGACGCCCTTGAACAGCATGGCAACGCCGCCGGTGAACTGCTTGACGATCTTGTCCTTGCGGCCGATGAACGTGGCCATGTCGACCTTGGCGTTTTCCACGGTGATGCCGTGGGTGGGCAGGTTGTGGGTGAGTCCCCAGAATTGCTTGGACGAATCCAGCAACGCCTTGGACGGAATGCAGCCGACATTGAGGCACGTGCCGCCCAGCGCCTGCTTGCCGTCCTTGCCCTTGAACGCGTCGACGCAGGCGGTTTTGAGGCCCAGTTGCGCCGCGCGGATCGCGCAGATGTAGCCGGCCGGACCTGCGCCGATCACGATTACGTCGAATTTGTTGTCAGCCATTGGTTTTCCTTTGAAACATCTTGTGGCGTTTCGCTTGTGGCACGAGCCAGCGTGGCGGTACAGGGATTGGGAGCGAGTGGCGAGGGTGCTTCGGGCGGGGAGTTCGAGCACGCCTCGTCATTCGATTTTCGCGCCTCGCTACTCGACCCTCGCCCCTGGCTTGATCGCTTCGCGATCAAAGCCCCAGCAGCATCCGGTGCGGATTCTCGAGCTGGTTCTTGATGTCGACCAGGAACAGCACCGCGTCCTTGCCGTCGACGATGCGGTGGTCGTAGCTGATCGCGATGTACATCATCGGCGCGGCGACGACCTGGCCGTTCTCGACCACGGCGCGTTCCTTGATGGTGTGCATACCGAGGATGCCGCTCTGCGGCGGATTCACGATCGGCGTGGAGAACAGCGAACCGAAGGTGCCGCCGTTGGTGATGGTGAAGGTGCCGCCCTGCAGGTCGTCGAGTGTCAGCTTGCCGGCACGCGCACGTTCGGCGAAATCCGCGATGGCCTTTTCGATCTCGGCGAAGCCCATGTCCTGCGCGTCGCGCAGCACTGGCGTCACCAGGCCGCGATCGGTCGCAACCGCTATCGAAATATCCTGATAGCCGTGGTAGATGATGTCGTTGCCGTCCACCGAGGCGTTCACCACCGGATAGCGCTTCAGCGCCTCGCACGCGGCTTTGACGAAAAAGCTCATGAAACCGAGTTTGATGCCGTGGGTCTTCTGGAATTGCTCGCCCAGTTGCTTGCGCATCGCGACCACTTTCGCGAGGTTGACTTCGTTGGACGAGGTCAGCATCGCGATGGAATTCTTCGATTGCATCAGGCGCTCGGCGATGCGCGCACGCATGCGCGTCATCGGCACGCGTTCTTCCGGACGCGCACCAAGCGTGACTGCGCGTGCTGCCGATGCAGGAGCCGTTGCGGACGACCCGCCCTTGGAGAAGTTGACCAGGTCTTCCTTGGTCACGCGGCCGCCGCGGCCGGTACCCGCGACTTGCGAAGCGTCGATGTTCTCCTCGGTCGCAACGCGGCGTCCGGCGGGCGAAAGGCCTGCGTTCGAACCAGCGGCAGCCTTGGTGGGCGCGGGGTTGGCCGGTTCGGATTTGGCGGCCGCGGCTTGCGGCTGTTCCTTCGCGGCAGCCGGCTTGGGTGCTTCGGCGACCGCACCTTCCTCCAGCACGCCGATCACATCTTCGCTGTTGACGGTATCGCCGGCGTCGTGGCGGATTTCCTTCAGCACGCCGTCGGCGGGCGCGGGCACTTCCAGCACCACCTTGTCGGTTTCGAGGTCGACCAGGTTTTCATCGCGCTTCACCGCGTCGCCCGGCTTCTTGTGCCAGGTGGCGATGGTGGCGTCGCTGACGGATTCTGGCAGTACCGGAACTTTCACTTCGATCGACATGGCGTGTCCTTGGAATTGCATCGCGATTGGTGGCTTTGCTGCAGGCCCTTCCTTCAAGGGAAGGGTTGGGGAAGTGTTTGCGATTCACCCGGCTGGTCCATCCCCTCCCGATCTCACCCTTGAAGGGGGAGGATTACGACTTCGGTGCGTCGAATGTTCACTCCGCGGAATGATCATCGCCTACCGGTTCGACCAGCGCCTGTTGCACCAACGCGTGCTGTTCGGCGACGTGGGTGTTGTGGTGGCCGGCCGCGGGCGCGGGCGAGCGGGCCCGGCCTGCGTAGTGCAAGCTGCGATTGCCGTCCACGCAGGCCTGCAAATGATGGCGGATCTGGAACCATGCACCCTGGTTCTGGGGCTCTTCCTGGCACCAGATCACTTCCTTCGCTGCCGGATATTTCTCGAGTTCGGCGTTCACCTCGACGCGCGGGAACGGGTACAACTGTTCGACGCGCACCAGCGCGACATCATTGATCTTCTGCTTTTCGGCTTCCTCGAACAGGTCGTAGTACACCTTGCCCGAGCAAAGCACCACGCGCCTCACCTTCTTGGCGGCGCCGGCCTTGCCGGCGTCGATGCGCTGGTCGGGAATCACCAGGTGGAAGTGGCCGTTCTCCAGGTCGTCCAGCGACGACACCGCGAGTTTGTGGCGCAGCAGCGACTTCGGCGTCATCACCACCAGTGGCTTGCGGCAATCGCGCAGCATCTGGCGGCGCAGCATGTGGAACATCTGCGCGGGCGTGGTCGGCACGCACACCTGCATATTGTCCAGCGCGCACAACTGCAGGTAACGCTCGAGCCGGGCAGAAGAATGCTCCGGGCCCTGGCCTTCGTAGCCGTGCGGCAGCAGCAGCACCAGTCCGCACAGGCGATTCCACTTCGCCTCGCCCGACGAGATGAACTGGTCGACCACCACCTGGGCGCCATTCGCGAAGTCGCCGAATTGCGCTTCCCACAGCACCAGCGTGTCGGGGTCGGCGGTGGCGAAGCCGTATTCGAACGCCATCACCGCTTCTTCGGAAAGCAGCGAATCGATGACTTCCACCGACACGCCTTCCCGGACGTGTGCGAGCGGGGTATGGATGGTGCCGGTCTTCTGGTCGTGCAATTCGGCGTGGCGATGGAAGAACGTGCCGCGCCCAGTATCCTGCCCGACCAGTCGCAGCGCGTTGCCGTCGGCGATCAGCGTGGCATAGGCCATGTTCTCGGCGTAGCCCCAGTCCAGCGGCAGTTCGCCTTCCGCCATCTTGCGGCGGTCGGCGTAGATCTTGGCGACGCGCGGCTGCAGCGCCATGCCGTCGGGCCAGGTCAGGATCTTGGCGGCCAGTTCGTCGAGCACGCGACGCTTGACGCCGGTCTCGACCGGCTGCGCCAGGCTGCCCTTGGAAAAGCGCGACCAGTCGACGATGTATTTCTGCGAACCCGGGGGCGCCAGTTCGGTGACCGGCTTGCCCGCGTCGAGCTGGGCACGGTATTCCTCGAACAGTTTCTTGGCGTCGCCTTCGCCGATCAGCTTGCGTTCGACCAGTTGCCTTGCGTACAACTCGCGGGTCGGCGGCAGCTTCTTGATCACGTCGTACATGATCGGCTGGGTGGCCGAAGGCTCGTCGGCCTCGTTGTGGCCGTGGCGGCGGTAGCAGACCAGGTCGACCACCACGTCCTTGTGGAATTGCTGGCGGAAATCAAAGGCCAGCCGCACGCATTGCAGCACGGCTTCCGGATCATCGCCGTTCACGTGCAGCACCGGCGCATTGACCATCTTGGCGACGTCGGTGCAATACAGCGTGCTGCGGCTGTCCTCGGCGTCGGTGGTGAAACCGATCTGGTTGTTGACCACCACATGCACGGTGCCGCCGACGCCGAATCCGCGCGTGCGCGACATGTTGAACAGTTCCATGTTGACGCCCTGGCCCGACAGCGCCGCGTCGCCGTGGATCAGTACCGGCAGCACGTGTTCCCGCACGCCGTCGTGCGCGCGGATCTGGCGCGCGCGCACCGAACCCGAAACCACCGGATTGACGATTTCCAGATGCGACGGATTGAACGCCAGCGCGACGTGGATGTTGTCGGCGGGCGCGGCGATGTCGGCCGAGAAGCCCATGTGGTATTTCACGTCGCCCGAATGCGCTGGATCGTCGGGGCCATCGTGCTTGCCCTCGAATTCCGCGAACAACTGTTGCGGCGGCTTGCCAAGGATGTTGACCAGCACGTTTAGGCGCCCGCGATGCGCCATGCCGATCACCAGTTCGTGTACATCGTCGCCGGCGGCGCGGCGGATCAGGTCGTCCAGCAGCGGGATCAGCGAATCGCCGCCTTCCAGCGAAAAGCGCTTCTGGCCGACGTACTTGGTGTGCAGGTAGCGTTCCAGTCCGTCGGCTGCGGTCAGCTTCGCCAACACGCGCTTGCGGGTCTCATCGTCGAGTCCCGCGTCACCGCTGGCCTGTTCCAGCCGGTCGTAAATCCAGCGACGCTGGTTGTGGTCGCTGATGTGCATGAACTCGGCGCCGATCGTTGCGACGTAGGTGCGGCGCAGGCGTTCGCGCAAATTGCGCAAGCTCATGCGATGGCCGCCGCCGGCGAACGTGCCGCAGTCGAATTCGGTGTCGAGGTCGGCGTCGGACAAGCCATGGAAGGGCAGGTCGAGGTCGGGCGCGGGACGCTTGGGCGCGATTGCCAGCGGATCGAGGTCGGCCGCAAGATGGCCGCGCGAACGGTATGCAGTCAGGAAACGCAACACCCCCGCCTGCTTGCGGGCGTGGGCATCATCCATCGGAACGCTGGCGCGACGGCCTTGCTGCTGCGCGGCGACGATGCGTGCGATCGCGTCGGCGTGGGAAACGTCGCCGGTGCCGCGCAGTCCCTGGAACCATGTGCGCCATTCCGGCGCAACCGACTGCGGATCGCGCAGCCAGTCCTCGTACAATTGATCGAGATAAGCGGCGTTGCCGCCGCCGAATTGCGAAGTTTCCGCCAACTGCTGCAACAAACTGCCGCCGTCACTCACGATGGTCACCACGGATTAGTTGATCGTTGTCGAAAGGTGCTGTCCCGCACTCTTCGACGTACCTGGTTCGGCGCAGGTCCGGGACAGGCATTGCGGGACCGAGCATGCAGCCGCTCGACCCGCGCCAACGGGCTTTCAACCCCGCCTGTCGACGGACACCGCGCGCGGTCACCAGCCGCCTCGCCGCGACCCAAAATTATAACGGTTTAATGCTGCAATGCGGGATTCGCGGCCGATCCGGGTTAGCTGCCGGTAAGGCCGCGATGCTTCAGATGCCCAGCGTGCGCAACTCGGGCCACGGTTCCGAACGGGCCCACACTTCCTCGAACATGCGCATCAGCTCCGCGTGCCGGCCCGGAGACCAGGTCGAGCCTTCCGATGCCATTTCGCTTTCCAGCGGCCGGAACAGATAGCCGCAGGTGTCCACGCACATGAAAGCCGAGCGATACGCGAGATCGGCAGGCTCCACCGGCCGGCGCATTTCGACGATGCTGGAGAGCCGTTGCGCCAGGTCCAGCAGGCGGGTGCCTTCCTGCAGGGCGCGGGACAGGTCCTGCGCCAGGATGCGAATCGACGCGCCCCGTCCCGAAATCGCCAATCGCCGCAGTTCGACCAGGCACGCGGTGTCGTTGAGGAGCTGCGGGTGCAGTTCGCGCACCCACACGCACATGCTGTGCCGCGCCCCCGACAGCAATTGCAGCGTGACGTCGATCAGCTCTTCGCGCGAGCTGGCATGCAGCGCCTTGGGCTCCGGCGGCGGGGGCGGCGGCGCGCGTTCGGGTTCCGGCAGCGGATCGAGTGCGCGGCGCATCCGCACGTGGGGAATGCCGGCTTCCTCGAATTCGTCGCCGACCACCGCGAAGCCGTAATCCAGATAGAACGCGACCGCGCCGCGTTGCGCATGCAGCACGACTTCGCCCATGCGGCGCGCGCGCGCCTGATCGAGCAGCGTGCGCAAAAGCATCGTGCCGACGCCGTTGCCGCGCCAGTCCACCATTACCGCCATGCGCCCGATCCGCCCGGTGGGCGTCAGCCTGCCGGTTCCGATGGGGGTGCCGTCGGGCGCGCGCGCCAGCACGTGCACGCTGCGCGGGTCGTCGTCATCGACTTCCAGTTCGCGCGGTACTCCTTGTTCCAGCACGAACACGATTTCGCGCACGCTCGCTAGCGCGTCGCGGTCAGCGGCGTTCGCCCAATGACAGACTTCGACATGAAAGCCGCTTCGGATCGGCATTCGGTCCCCCCTCCGGGTGGCCGGGTGCGTGGCCGCAGATTGTATGCCAGTTCAGTGCCGGCGCAATGTGAAATGGCCCGCGTCGATCAAAGCCGCGATCAGTGCAACGCCGCGATCCGTTTCCCGCAATCCGGAAAGCTGGCGTCCCTCGATGTTGCGCGTGCCCGAGGCCAATGCCTTGGCCCACCCAACCGGTGCATCGAACACGTTGCCGGCGACGAACAAGCGTGCGGCACGACCATGCCGGCGCCACGCGAAGCGGCTCCAGGGATCGCGCTCCAGCGACGCGTGCGGCAAGCGCGCGGCAAGCATCGCGCGATCGATGCGGCGCTTGCGCGGCGCGGCAACCTGCGCGATCCGGTAACGGGTGACGAATGCGCCGAACCAGTCCGCGAAAGCCTCGTCATCCAGCGAGGCGGCGATCGGACCGAGCGTCCGGCGTGCACGCAGCAACGCGGCATCGTCGATTTCACCGGCGTCGCCCACGGGCTTCAGGTCGGGGTCGGTGAAGCGTTGCGATTCCGGCAAGGTTTCCGCCAGGTGCGCCGCGAAATCGAACAGCAGTTCGCCCGCGGCCGGCGCGCGCATGCCGATCGAAAACGTCGAGCACGCGCCGATCGCCACGCCATCGTGCGGTACGCCCGGAGGCAGGTACAGCATGTCGCCGGGTTCGAGCGTCCACGTGTGCGTGGGTGAAAACGTTTCGAGCAGCTTCAGTTCGACATCCTCGCGGAACGCGGTCGGCGGATTCGGGCGCGTATCGATCGACCAGCGACGCCGGCCGAGTCCCTGCAGCAGGAATACGTCGTATTGATCCACGTGCGCACCGACGCCGCCGCCGTCCGTCGCGTAGCTGATCATCACGTCATCGATGCGCCAGCTCGGAATGAAACGGAAATGGTCGAGCAGGTCGGCGGTGTCGGTGTCCCATTTGTCGACGTCCTGCACCAGCAGCGTCCAGTCTGTTTCCGGCAGTTTCGCGAACGTGTCTTCTTCGAATGGGCCTGTGACAACCTTCCATTTGCCGTCATTCCCGCGAAAGCGGGACTGCGCAGGCAGAGCCTGTCCCGGACTTGATCCGGGAATGCCGGAGCGAACGTCGGCGGAACCGACGGCCCGGAGGGCGAGCCGCTGACGCGGCGAGTAATCCAGTGCCTCTGCTTTTCCAAAGCCACTGGATGCCGGATCACCGCTGCGCGGAATCCGGGATGACGCGGAGGAGGTGCGAGTATGCAGGACGATCCGCGCCAGCGCGCCATCCATGCACGCGAGGCCGGCCAGGTCGTCCGGCGACAGCGGTGGGGTGAAATCCGGAAAAGCGCCGCGGATCAGCAAAGGGCGCTTTTGCCAATACTCGCGCAGGAAGCGCGCGGGCGGCATGCCCAGATGGTGGCCGGGACCGGCAGTGACTTCGATGGGCGGGATACCGCGGCGGGTTTCGGGCATGCCGCATTGTAGCCAGCGCGGGTGGATTTCCCGCGCCGGCCGGTGTGCATCACTTCGGCAACGCGAAGGCGATGACGTAATCGCCGCGTTTCGTGCCCAGTCCGCCATGGCCGCCGGCAACGATCACGAGATATTGCCTGCCGTCGATCGCGTAGGTCATCGGCGTGGCCTGGGCGCCGGCGGGCAAATGGTATTGCCACAACAGCTTGCCGCTCGCCTCGTCGAAGGCGCGGATGTCGTCGTCCATGGTCGCGGCGACGAAGATCAGGCCGGAGGCGGTAATGACCGGCCCGCCGATGCCCGGTACGCCCAGGTTCCAGTGGTTCTTGATGGCATTGCCCAGTGGCACCCGCCACAGACGTTTGCCGCTGCGCATGTCGATCGCGGTCAGCTCGCCCCACGGCGGCTTGACGCAGGGCGTGCCCCATGACGACATGAAAGCCTTGCGGCGCATGCCGTAGGGCGTCCCCGTCATCTCGGAAAAATCCCAGTCCTTGTAGCGCTTGGACATTTCCTGCGCCATGAGCTGGTCGCGCGGCACCAGCGCGACCAGCATCGGCAAGTCGTTGGTGTTCACGATCGCAATCTGCCGGTGTGGATCGAACGCCAGGCCGCCCCATTCGACGCCGCCGGCGTAGCCCGGCTGCTCGACGCTGCCCTGCACGCTGGGCGGCGTGAAGATGCCTTCGGATTTGTATTGGTCGAGATGGCAGCCGAACGAGACATGCGCAAGGTCGTCCTTGGTCACGGGCCCCTGCCGCACCAGCGGTTCGGGTGCAGTGGGAAATGGTTGTGTCTTCGACAACACTTCGCCGGGCGCGCCGTCCTGCGGCACCGGTTTTTCGACGATCGGAAACACCGGCTTTCCGGTTTCACGATTGAAGGTGAACAGCATGCCGGTCTTGGTTGGCTGGATCACCGCGGGAATCGTGCGGCCATCGTGTTGCAGCGTCACCAGCGATGGCTGCGCGGCGCTGTCGTAATCCCACAGGTCGTGGTGCACGAGCTGGAAACCCCACACCAGCTTGCCGGTGTTGCCGTCGAGTGCCACCACCGAATTGGCCCAGCGGCCATCACCCGGCCGCAGCCCGCCGAAGAAATCCGGACTGGCCGAACCGGTGGGCACGAACACCAGATGACGTCGCGCGTCCACCGACAGCGGCGCCCAGGCGTTCGCCGCGCCAGTCACGGCTGCCGCCTTGGCGTTCCATTGCGCGTACACGGGATTGGACGGATCGCGTGGAATCGGGTCCCAGCCCCAGATGAACTTGCCGGTGCGCGCGTCGTAGGCACGCACGGTGCCGCGCTCCAGTTCCACGCCGCGGTTGTCGCCAACCGAGGAACCGAAGATCACCTTGCCATCCAGGATCACCGGTGGCGAGGTGACCAGATAGTTGCGCCACCTGTCGCCGGGTTTGTACGTGGAGTGGATGCCTTGCGACAGGTCCAGCACGCCGTGGTCGGCGAAGTCCCGACAAAGCTTTCCGGTCTTCGCATCCAGCGCCAGCAGCCGGCTGTCCAGCGTCGGTGCGAAGATTCGCGCGTGGCAGGGCGCGTCCGCGGGCGATTGCGGATCGACCCACAGCGTGACGCCGCGCGACGCGGCGTCCGAGTACCAGAGCTTCGGCACGTGCGAATCGTGCCGCCAACGCAATTGGCCGGTGGCCGCGTCGACCGCCACCACGTCGGTTTCGCTGGTGGTGAAATACAGCGCGCCGTCGTGGAGGATCGGCGTGGCTTCCCAGGTCATGTGCGACTCCCACTCGTCGCCGGGGAAACCCGTGCCGTCCTCGCCGCTGCGGAAGGTCCAGGCGACTTGCAGGTGTTTCACGTTCGCGGGCGTGATCTGCGCGGCGGCCGAATAGCGCGTGCCTTCCGCATCGCCACCGAAATGGGCCCAGCCGGTGTCGGCTGCCGGCGGCGGGGCGGTGTAACCGCCGCCGCAACCGGCCAGCAAGCCGGTGAAACCGAGGACCATGCAGCAGCGGACTGACAAGCGCATCGCGCGGCTCCGTATGAGGAATGCGCGAAAATTAGGTGCCGCACAGCGCGGCGGCAAGGCGAAAAGGGGCGAGCGGCGCAGGTCGGTGACGAACGGCGATGTCCGGGCCGCGAATCAGTTGAACAGTTGCGGCAACCGGCTGCGGTAGCGGCGGCTGAAGTTCACGTGGCTGCCGTCGGCGAGCACGATGCGGTAGTCGCCGCTGTCCCAGGGCTGGATTTCGCGGATGCGGTCCAGATTCACGATGTGGCCGCGATGCACCCGCGCGAAGCGCTTCGAATCCAGCTTGCGTTCCAGCCCACTGAGCGATTCGCGCAGCGGCCAGGTCGCGCCCTGCGCGTGGATGGTGACGTAATTGCCGTCGGCGTCGATGCGATCGATGTCGGCGGTGTTGAGGATGAATTCGCGGTTGAGCTTTTTCACCACCAGGCGTTCCAGCGGCGCAGGCTCCGGCATCGGCGCGTCGCTGGTTGCGGGAGGCGCTTCGGCAGGAACGAGCGCCGCCGTGACCTGGCTTTCAAGCCATAACCGGTAGATCCGGAATGCCTGCAGCCCGGCCAGGATCAGCACATAGGCAACCAGATCCTTGCGGTATTCGTAGATCCAGTCCGGCCACCACGCACCGAAGTCGTAACGCGTGTGCATCAGGGCGTAACCGAGTTTGCGCAGCAGCACCATCCCGCCGACGTGGATCAACGAAAACACCGGCGTGACCGCAAGGTGCAACGGCAACGCCCAGCGCCAGGTGCGCGCGCTGATCGGTGCGCGCTGGTACAGCCGGGCCACGAACGGAATCAGCGCCCACAGCAGCAGTGCGCTGGAGAATTCCCACAGGGTCGGTTTCCACCACGCCAGAGGTGCGCCTTCGCGGGCATAGTTGGTCAGCGTGGTAAAGACATTCATCGTGCAGATGGCGGCGATGGCGCCGCCGAAGATCACGATCTGCCAGATCAGCACCCGGCGATGGATATCGGCTGCGGCGGGACGCGGCGCGGGTGCGGCCGTTGCCATCGGTGCAGTCAGACGTCGCGTGCGAGATCGGCGGCCAGGCCGATGTAAGTGTCTGGCGTCAATGCCAGCAGGCGCTGCTTGTCGGCATCGGGGAGGGCGAGCGAGGCAATGAAAGTTTGCAGTGTCTCCCGGGCGATGCCCTTGCCGCGTGTCAATGCTTTCAATTGCTCGTAGGGTTCCGGCAGGCCATGACGGCGCATTACGGTCTGGATGGCTTCGGCCAGCACTTCCCATGCGTGATCGAGATCGACGGCGATCCGATCGGCGTTCACTTCCAGTTTGCCTAGGCCTCTCTCCAGCGAAGCGAAACCGATCAGTGCGTGCCCGAAGGCCTCGCCGAGCGCGCGCAAGGTGGTGGAGTCGGTAAGGTCGCGCTGCCAGCGGCTGATCGGCAGTTTTTCGCTGAAATGCCCGAACAGCGCGTTGGCGACCCCTAGGTTGCCCTCGGCATTCTCGAAGTCGATCGGGTTGACCTTGTGCGGCATGGTCGAGGAACCGACCTCGCCGGCTTTCAGCTTCTGCCGGAAATAGCCGAGCGAAATGTAGCCCCACACGTCGCGCGCAAGGTCGATCAGGATGGTGTCGATGCGGCGCTGTGCATCGCAAAGTTCCGCGACGCCGTCGTGCGGTTCGATTTGCGTGGTGTAGGCCTGCCATTGCAGGCCCAGCGATTCGACGAAGCGCCGCGAAAACGCGCGCCAGTCGATTTCCGGATAGCTGATGAGGTGCGCATTGAAGTTGCCGACCGCACCGTTGATCTTGCCGGGAATGTCGATGGCGGCGAGTTGCGCGCGCTGGCGTTCCAGGCGCGCGACCACGTTGGCCATTTCCTTGCCGAGCGTGGTGGGTGACGCGGTCTGGCCGTGGGTGCGCGAAAGCATCGGCAGATCCGCGTAGGCGTGCGCCAACTCGCGCAATCTTGCGATCGTCTTGTCGGCTTCGGGGAGCAGCACGTGTTCGCGCGCGTCGCGCAACATCACGGCATACGAAAGATTGTTGATGTCCTCGCTGGTGCAGGCGAAGTGCACGAATTCCTTCGCCTGGGTGAGGGCTGGGTCGTCGCCGACCCGTTCCTTGATGAAGTACTCGACCGCCTTGACGTCGTGGTTGGTAGTGGCCTCGATCTGCTTGATGCGGGCGGCGTCGGCGACCGAAAAACCATCGGCAATCTTTTGCAGGCTCGCGCGCGCCGCGGCGGCGAACGGTGGAAGTTCCGCAATGCCGGCCTCATCGGAAAGCGCGATCAGCCACGCGATCTCCACCGCGACACGCCGGTGCATCAAGCCGTATTCGCTGAAGATCGGGCGCAGCGCATCGACCTTGGCGGCGTAGCGGCCGTCCAGTGGCGAGAGAGCGGTGAGGGAATCGAGTTGCATGCAGGCGTTCCGTGGCATCGCGACAGCGGCATTGTAATGGCGGCCGCTCGTTATAATGACCGGCTTTCCTGCATGGAATCTCTGCAATGCCGAACTTCCGCACCGAGCACGACAGCATGGGCGAACTCAAGGTACCCGCCGACGCGCTGTGGGGCGCGCAGACCCAGCGCGCCGTGGACAACTTCCCGATTTCGGGACTCACGCTGCCGCGCGGTTTCATCCGCGCGCTCGGGTTGATCAAGACCGCGGCGGCGGACGCCAACCTGAAGCTCGGCCATTTGAAGCCGACGCAAGCCGCGGCAATCCGCACGGCCGCGCAGCGGGTGGCGGCGGGCGAGTTCGACGCGCAGTTCCCGATCGACATTTTCCAGACGGGCTCGGGCACCTCTTCCAACATGAATGCGAACGAGGTGATTGCACATATCGCCACCCGCGACTCGAAGGCGAAAATCCACCCCAACGACCACGTCAATTACGGGCAGAGCTCCAACGACGTGATCCCGACCGCGATCCACGTCAGCGCGTCGCTTGTTGCACGCGAGCAATTGCTGCCGGCGTTGAAGCACCTGCAGAAGACCATCGACAGGCGCGCGCGTGAATTGAAGAACGTCGCCAAGACCGGCCGCACGCATTTGATGGATGCGATGCCCGTGACCTTCGGCCAGGAACTGTCGGGTTGGTCGGCGCAGATCGCGTCCGGTATCGCGCGCGTCGAGGATGCGTTGGAGCGCATGCAGCGGCTGCCACAGGGCGGCACCGCGGTCGGCACCGGCATCAACGCCGATCCGAGATTCGCCAAGGCGTTCTGCGCCGAGTTGTCGAAGGCGACGAAGGTGAAGTTCGCCTCCATGGACAATTTCTTCGAAGGCATGGCGTCAATGGATGCCGCGGTGGAATTGTCGGGGCAGCTGAAAACGCTGGCGTGCTCGCTGATGAAGATTTCCAACGACCTGCGCTGGATGAATTCGGGGCCCTTGGCCGGCCTCGGCGAAATCGAACTCGTCGCCTTGCAGCCGGGTTCGTCGATCATGCCGGGCAAGGTCAATCCGGTGATTCCGGAAGCCATGACGATGGTCTGCGCGCAGGTCATCGGCAACGATGCCACCATCACCATCGGCGGCCAGGCCGGCAACTTCCAGTTGAACGTGATGCTGCCGGTGATTGCCTACAACCTGTTGCAGTCGATCGTGATCCTCGGCAACGCCTCGCGCCTCCTTGCCGACAAGGCGATCGCCGGATTCAAGGTCAACAAGCGGCGCGTGGACGAGGCGCTGGCGTTGAACCCGATCCTCGTGACCGCGCTGAACCCGGTGATCGGTTACGAGAAGGGCGCCGCGACCGCCAAGCAGGCCTACAAGCAGAAGCGTCCGATCATGGACGTGGCGTTGGAAACCACTGGTCTTCCAAAGGCGGAGTTGAAGAAGCTGCTCGATCCGGTCGCGCTCACGAAGGGCGGCATCCACGGCGGCAAGTGAAGGCGGGATGCCTTCGTCCCGTGCAGGGCGGGCCGCTGTGCCGGCGAGACGCGAATACTCATCTCGCGCAGCGGTGAGCGCCGCAGGCAGAATGCCGAGGCCTGCAGTTGCCCGAGGCATGGACGCCGAGGCTACTGGTGGATGGCCGCTGACACGGAATCCAGAATCGAAGTGTCATCATCTCGCGCAGGACAGCCGTACCCGGACAATCGGCTGCGTTGAGCCAGGATCAAGATTGCCTGGCGGCGGGCAAGACCTGCGTGGGTAGGTGCTCAGCATCTTTCCTTGGTGGCACGAGTATGAGCAGGATCAGGCCGATCGCTACCAGAACAGCGACGCCGACCAGTTCACTTCTCCCGACCATGCCGCGTATCGCCTGATAGCCCATAATCGCAGCATGCGCGAAGCTGGACCAGGCCGTGAACAGGATGAGACTGCGGTGTGCCGGCGGGTTGCGAACTGCAAGCAGCAGGAATACGCCGAGCGTGACGTAAAGGCTCAGCATCATCGACAACGCAGGCTCCTGCCGCATGAACAGCGCCATGGGATAGGCCAGAGCGAGGAAGAGCAGCCCCACGAATACCAGCACGATCTTCAAAGTCAGTTTGCGGTTCATGTCTTCCCTCCAAGGTGGTGGAAGTCTCGCATCTGGTCGCGTTACTGAAGCACGTTGCCCTCATGCGGCTGAGCAGCAGCGGAATCCGCGCTGCTCGCTATCCGTCCGATCCATCGTCTTTCAATACATCCTTGCGGCATTCATTGATCTTCACCGGCGTCAGCTCGGCGTAGGGCTTGAACGCGGGCAGCGCGGCGGCGAGTTTCTGCTGGCTCGCCATCAGTGCAGGCATGCGATCGCACAGCTTCGCGGCGGCTTCGCGGATGCCGGATACCCTGGCTTCGACGTGTTGACGAATTTCCTGTTCCGGTTTGCCCGAGAACGCGCCCGCAATGGCTTCGCTCGCTGCGTTCATGCCCAGAGCCGCACCTTGCTTGCCGATCGCGATGCCTCGCGCGCCGATCTCGATGAGCTGCTGGCGATAATCGAGCAGCATCTCGCGTTGCGCGGGCGTGACCGCGACGGGTTTGTCGCTGATCAACAGGTCACCCTCCGGCGTGATTTGCGCCTTGGGCAAACTGGGTGCGCGGTTGTCACCCGAGTCCGTGTTGGACAGGACGATGATGCCATCGTTGCCCGAAATCGTGATGTTCTGGGTGCGCAGCTTGGTCTCGGCGCGATCGAGCGCATGATCGATCACGCTGCCGATCATGGAGGGGGTCGATGACGCGCTGGCGCTCGCCGAAGCCGTCGACGCAGGCGCGTTGCCGGAACCGCACGCAGCCAGCATGGCGGCCGTGGACGCAACGCACAGCAGGGAAAGTTTGCGCATGATCATGGCTCGTTCGAAGTGGCAGCGTTGGATTCGCATCAGTCGTTGCGGCATTCGGAAACTTCGTGCGGTTCGATGGTGGCGTAGGGACTGAACGCAGGAACCGCCGTAGTGACCCGGCCCTGGGCCGCATACAAGCGGGCAAGATCCTGGCACACGGCCTGTGCCAAGGTATCGACCTTGCTGGCGCGGCTGTTGACTTCCGAATCGATAGAATCGGTATTGCCGCTCGCCAGACCCTTGGCCACGGCGCCGAGAGCATGCATGCCGGTCTCGACGCCAGCTTTCCCGGTGGCCATCGCATCCTTGCGCAGCGCCATCGCGTCGGCGTGATAGCTCTGCAGCAATGCGCGCTGCGCGGGCGTCACGGCGACGCTCTTCCCCTGGATGTCGAGATCGCCTGCGGCACTGATTCGCGCGCTGCTGCCGTCGCGGGCATGGGCAATGACATCGCCATGGTCCGTGACGGACAGGTGCTGGAATACGCTGGTAGTGCGATCGTGTCCATTGCCGTGACTGCACGCGGCAACGGTCGCCACGATCAGAACGAGGCCTGCGAGGGTCAGGATCCTTTTCATGGCGGTCTCTCGGTGAAGGATGTCAAGCTTCGTCGCGCCAGCGACGGAACCAGATCGCCGCGGCGATCAGGGCGATGCCCACCGCGGCGCCGATCCACATGTCCGGCAGGGTGAATGCGTGCGCCATCGACGAATAGCTGATTGCGGCCAGCTGGTCGCCGTTCACGAAATCCACGCCATGCATGCCGACCGAGTTGGGTGCGATCCAACCCGCCGGCACGATGCTGAGCAACGCGCGGCCGACCAGGTCGCCCCAGAAAAACCGGGTGTCGATGTTCGGCAAACCCAGCAGGCCGACCCAGAAGTTCAGCACGCCAGCGAGGATCGGAATCACCACCGCCCACAGGAACGGCTTGCTGCGCACCGCCGCGGACCACACCAGCAACCAGCCGACCGTGGGCAGCGCCCACACCGCGTTCACCGGCACCATCGCCAGCAGGTGCAGCCACAGCGAAAACGGCTCGATGTGCGCCCACAGCAGGCTGAACGGATTCACCCCGTGCGCCAGGAACCACACACTCATGATGATCTGCGCGCCGATGTAGCCGGCCAGCGTCACCACCGCCGCGATCAGCGGCGCGATGACCACGGCCGCGATCACCTTGGAGACGACGGTTGCCGTGTCCGAGACCGGCAGGGATTTCCAGAACAGGATGCTGCGGTCGCGGCGATCGTCGTACAACGCGCCGAGCAGGTAGAAGAACATCACGAAGAACAACACCACCGAGGCGATGAAGCCGAACAGCAGCAAGGTCATGTCCAGTGCCTTCACCAGCTGGCCGATGTCATGCGCGGTGGCGCTGCGCAACATTTCACTCAGGTTGGCGGCGCCCATGCGCACGGATCCGTCGATGCCCATGCGGGCGCGGAACACTTCGCCGGCGATGATGCCCAGGATCGTGATACCCAGGATCACCCCGGCCGTGGTCACCTGTGCCCACAGGAAGCCTCGTCGCGATTCCCAGTATTCGCGTTTCAGCAACCAGGCAAACGGCGATTTCAAAATCGCGTTCATGCGTAGGTCCCTTTCATGATGGCGACGAACAAGTCGGACACCGAGGGCCGCTTGACCTCGCCCAGTTGTGCCAGTTGTTCGGGGTCGGCGCTGTCGTACAGGAAGATGCTCTTTCCGAATACCGCACCCCGCTCGTCGATGGGCTTCAGTGCGCGGGCGGCCTCGATCTTGTCGGCATTCACCAGCACCTCGGCGAAGCGCGCGCCCATTTCTTCCATGGTGGCGCCGAGCGCGACCTTGCCGTCGCGGATGAACAACAGGTCGGTGAGGATGTGTTCCACTTCTTCCACCTGGTGGGTGGTGATGAGGATGGTCTTGTTCTCGTCGAAGTAGTCCTCCAGAAGGCTCTGGTAGAACTGCTTGCGATACAGGATATCCAGCCCCAGCGTGGGTTCGTCCAGTACCAGAAGTCGCGCATCGATGGCCATCACGATCGCAAGGTGCAACTGCACGATCATGCCCTTGGACATCTCGCGCACCTTCTGGTTGGCGTGCAGCTTGGTGCGGCTGAGGAAACGCTCGCACTTGGCGCGGTCGAAGCGGGGATGGACGCCGGCCACGAAATCGATCGCTTCGTGCACCCGAATCCAGCGGGGCAGGGTGGCGACGTCGGCGATGAAGCACACTTCGCGCATCAATTGCGGGCGCTGCTTGCGCGGGTCCATGCCCAGCACCTTCAGGTCGCCCTCGAAATCGGTCAGCCCGAGGATGGCCTTCAGTGCGGTGGTCTTGCCCGCGCCGTTGGGACCGATCAGGCCGACGATGCGGCCGTTGCCCACCTGGAAATCGGCACCGTCCAGCGCCACGGCATTCTTGTAGCGCTTGGTGAGTCCACGTGCTTGGACCACAGTCTCAGATCCGGCCGCCGGCGGGGTGGCGGGCCGTTCCGCGATGGCTTCGGCTGCTGCGTTCATCACGATTCCCTCTTGTGTGATTCTTGCGCTGGCGTGGCCAGCAACTTGTGGGTGTCCAGGCCCATGCGTTCGATGCGCGCGCGCAGGCGCGGCCATTCTTCACGCAGGAAATGTTCGCGCTCGCTCCGCAACAACGCATCTCGTGCGCCGTCGGTGACGAACATGCCCAGGCCGCGGCGTTTCTCCACCAGTTGCTCGTCCACCAGTTCCTGGTACGCCTTGGAAACGGTGAGCGGGTTGATCTGGTAGTCGGCCGCGACCTGGCGGACCGAGGGCAGGGCGTCGCCCTCGTTCAGCGCGCCGTCCAGGATCATCGCCACCACGCGTTCGCGGAGTTGGCGGTAGATCGGGACGTTGTCGTTCCAGGTTACGCTCATGGCTTCAATCCTGGCGGTGATGGTTCCGTCCCCGCATCATTCGCGGGACCCCTGCAGGATCGCATCACGCACCGGCTTCGCTGGACGCGAACGAGTAGTACGGCATGGTCGCGCTGGCCCGGGCAGAGGGGGCCGAAGCCGAGCCGCCCTTCTCGCCCTGTTTGTGCAGTTCGCGAAGCTGCGCGCTGGAAGGCGTGACCTCGATGGTGGGCAGCGTGGTGATCACGGTCGTGGCGGTGGCGTTGATCGCCGCCTGGGAAGCATCGGCGGCGGCATTGCTGTAATTGGCGATACCGGCCATCCCGGCGGCGGTGATCAGCATGGCAGCGGCGACGGCGATGGATTTGCGGGCGTTCATGGCGGGCCTCCTTTAGTGACCTCGTTGACCAGTGTTGTAGTGAACTATAACACTAATTTTCAGCCCGTCAATACCCCCTGCCATCAGTCATGGTTCAAGCCACGGCGCGACCGGAATCCCCGGGCGACAACGACCGGGTCTGCCGCGCAAGGGGGAATGCACGCGCACACTGCGCAAGCGCATGAATGAACCCTGTCGTCTCCTCATGGTCCATAGCGCTGCTCATTGCCATTCCGCAACGAAACACGCAGAATGGTGCGTTCACGATTGATGCATCACCGCGCCTCAGCGCGTCAGCCATCCAACATCAGAGGACAACACCGATGAAGCAGATCATGCGGCCGAGCCTGGCCGCCGTTGCCGTGATCGCCGCACTTGGCGTCGCAGGTATTTCGCAGGCACAAACCCAATCGACGGCGACGGTCGACAAGGCCAAGGCGAGTGAGATCGTCGGTTACGAACTCGCGGGCCGGTATCCGGACTGGGCGCGTGATCTGGTGAATCCGCAGCAGGTCGGCCAGGCCGTGACCCGCGCGCTGCAGGGCCAGAAGCCCAGCATGAGCGAAACCGAAGCGCAGAGCGTCGCCAAGGCGTTCGGCGAACAATTCGCGGCACGCGCCAAGCAGCATTACGACCAGGTCGCCGCGCAGAACAAGCAGGCGGGCGATGCCTTCCTCGCCAAGAACAAGTCGCAGCCAGGCGTGCACGTCACGTCCGATGGCTTGCAGTACCAGGTGATCACGCAGGGCACCGGCGCGAAGCCGAAGGCCACCGATACGGTGCAGGTGAACTACACCGGTTCGTTCGTCAATGGCCAGGAATTCGATTCCTCGGCCAAGCACGGCTCCGGCCCGGCCAAGCTCGACCTTTCCAACGTGTTCCCCGGCTTCAAGGAAGCATTGATGCTGATGCCGACCGGCAGCCACTACAAGTTCGTGATTCCGTCCGATCTCGCCTACGGTTCCGAACCCAAGAACGGCTTCCCGCCGAACGAAACGCTGATCTTCGACGTCACACTGGTGAAGATTGGCGCGCAGTGATTGCGGCGGCCTGATTGCATAAAAACGCGGCCCTCGGGCCGCGTTTTTTTATATGCAGGAGCGGCCCATGGCCGCGACCGTAGATGTGAGGTACGTCAAACCCGTGGTGTTGCCGCGCTTCGTGGCGCCCGTCGCGCGCAGGCGCGCTCCTGCAGCTTTGTGGCAGCGCCGACGCACCCAGGTTGCGTATGTAGCAGCGGCCCACGGCTGCGATCGACGTAGCGTTACCGCGCTTCGCGTTGCGATCACCCTTGCGCGATCGCCTCGACGCGCGCAGCGCAGATGAAATCGTTCATCGACAGGCCGCCGACGTCGTGCGTGGACCAATGCACCACGCAACGGTTGTAGCCGACTTCGAGGTCGGGATGGTGGTCCTGCCGATTGGCCATCCAGCCGATCGCGTTGACGAAACCGAGCGTCTCGTGGAAGTTGGCGAAGCGGAAGGTCTTCGCGATCGACTTGCCGTCGTCGGCCGCTTGCCATCCCGGCAGCAACGTCAGCAGTTCGCGTGTGCGCGACGCATCCACCGCGTCGCCCGGCCCCTTGCGGGGTTCGCAGCTCAGCGCGGCCAGTTCGTCACGGGTCATGGGTTGCGGTCAGTTGCCGCCCTGGATCTTGCCGTGCAGGTCGGACAACTTGCTCGGCAGGCTGGAGAAGTAGGCGGCCAGATCCTGGATGTCCTGATCGCTCAGCGGTGCGGCCATGCCATTCATGATGGCATTGGTGCGCTGGCCATCCTTGTACTCGTGCAGGACTTGCGCGAGGTAATCCTGATACTGGCCAGCGAGCGCGGGGTAGTTCGGCGCGATGCCGTTGCCGTCGGGACCGTGGCAGGCCGCGCAAGCCGCGGACTTGGTCTTGCCGTCGGCCGCATTGCCCTTGGCCGCCGAAGCTGTGCCGAAGCCGAGCGCCAGCGCCACGCCGACGAGGGAAACGAGAATGGTGCGTTGCTGCATGGTCGGTCCCCTCAATTCTGGTGCAGTTGCTTGGGCGCAAGGCTGGACAGATAAGCCGCGATGTCCTCGATCTGCTGTTCGGTCAGGCTGTGGGCCTGCGCGTTCATCGTCGGGAACTTGCGCGCGCCGCTCCTGTATTCATTGAGCGCATCAATGATGTATTGCTCGTTCTGTCCGGCGATGCGCGGCACGTGGTATTCGGGATTCATCGATTGGTACCCGGTGATGCCGTGACAGCCGTGACAGGTGTACACCTCGATCTTGCCCTTGGCGGGATCGCCCTTGGCAAAAGCGCTGGACGCGAAACATACGAAACCCGCCATCAGGACGACGGTCAGCATCGATCGGATCATGTTTCTATGGTTCCCTGCAGGCGGCTCGCGCCGCGTGGCAAAGCTGGAAGTATAGCTTGTGCCCCACGGTCGGGGGCAAGCCTGAGCGCGTCGTCAGGCCGGATGTGATGCTGCGTGCGCCTGCTGCATCGTATCGATCGCAAGCGCCGAATGCGCGTAGGCGCCGCCCGCGCGCATCTCTGCGGCAACCCAGATTGCTTCCATGATCTGCTGTTCGGTCGCGCCCGCTTTCAATGCGGCTTTGGTGTGGCCCTTGATGCAGTAGGGGCACTGCGTGGTGTGCGCCACCGCCACCGCGATCAACTGCTTGGTCACGCTTGGCAGCGCACCGTCCGCGAACACCGCGCGGCTGAAATTCTGGAACGCTTCGAGCGGAGCGGGCGCCAGTTCGTGGCGTTTGCGCGCGATGTCCACGGTGGATTCGGGATACATCGGATGATCCATGGCGGGTGTCCTCGCAATGCAAAACACGCACTCTACGCCGATCGCCGGTGCAAGCGTTGTCGGTGGTCAAGGCGCGGGGCCGGGAAGCGCGGATGATGGGCAGTTTGCCAAAGCGTGCGGGTAATGGTCTGATGGCGACATGAGGACGTGGCGCTCCATGCTGTGGGGTGTGATCGCGTTGCTGGTGACGGCGACCTGCGTGGCGGCGCCCCGATCGCCGATGGCACATCCGACCGCCGTGGTGCTGCGCGTCGATGGCCCGATCAGTCCGGCGAGTGCCGACTACGTGGTGCGCGGCATCGAGCAAGCCGATTCGATGCGCGCGGCGGCGGTCGTGCTGGAGCTCGACACGCCCGGCGGACTTTCCAGTTCCATGCGCGACGTCATCAAGGCGATCCTCGCCTCGCCGGTTCCCGTGATCGGCTACGTCGCGCCATCGGGCGCGCGCGCGGCCAGCGCCGGCACTTACATCCTGTACGCGTGCCACGTCGCGGCGATGGCGCCCGCCACCAACATCGGTGCAGCGACACCGGTTCCATTGACGGGAGGCGGCAGCATGCCCCTGCCGGCGTCCAGCAGCGGCAAGCCCGCCGCGTCCGGGGAAAGCACCGAGATGCGCAAGGTCACCAACGATGCCGTGGCCTACATCCGTGCGCTGGCCGAGCGCCGCGACCGCAACGCGGACTGGGCGGAAAAGGCGGTGCGCGACGCGGTGAGCGTGTCGGCTGACGAAGCGCTGAAACTGCACGTGATCGACCTGGTCGCGCCGGACATTCCGGCGCTGCTTGCCGATGTGGATGGACGCAAGGTCGAAACCGCGGCGGGCTCGCGTGTGCTGCAGACGCGTGGCGCGAGCCTTGAAACCGTCACACCAGGTGTGCGCAGCCAGTTCCTCGGCGTGATCGCCAATCCGTCGGTCGCCTACATCCTGTTGTTGCTCGGACTCGGCGGGCTGGTGATGGAAGGCATGCATCCGGGCGGCGTGCTGCCGGGCGTGGTCGGTGCGATCTGCCTGTTGCTGGCGTTGTACGCATTCCAGTTGCTGCCGGTGAACTTCGCCGGATTGGGGCTTATCGTGCTGGGCGTGATCCTGATCGTTTCCGAAGCCTTCGTGCCGGCGTACGGCGTACTCGGCACCGGCGGCGTGGTTTCGTTCGTGATCGGCTCGGTGATCCTGATGGACACGGGCGTGCCTGGCTACGGCATCGCATTGCCGGTGGTGGTTGGCATCGCGATCGCGGCCGCGGCCATCCTGGCAGGCATTGTGTGGATGGCGATGCGTTCGCACAAGCGCCCGGTGGTGAGCGGGCGCGAGGAAATGATCGGTGCGATCGGCGAAGTGGTGGCCGATTTCGAAGGCCGCGGCGCAGTGCACGTGCACGGCGAGCGCTGGCAGGCGCGTTCCGAGGTGCCGTTGCAGCGCGGCCAGGCCGTCGCGGTCACCGCCATGCATGGCCTCATTCTCGATGTGAAACCCTTGGCTGTCCCGAAGGAGGCAACCCCGTGAACATGTATCCCGTCATCGCGGTGATCGTCATCATCGTGCTGATCATCCTGCTGTCCTCGATCAAGATCCTGCGCGAATACGATCGGGGCGTCGTGTTCCTGTTCGGCCGGTTCCAGGCGGTGAAGGGGCCGGGCATCATCATCCTGATTCCGGTGATGCAGCAGATGGTGCGGGTCGACCTGCGCACTATGGTGGTGGAGGTGCCGCCGCAGGACGTGATCTCGCGCGACAACGTGCCGGTGAAGGTCAACGCGATGATCCTTTACCGCGTGATCGATCCGGAAAAGGCGGTGATCCAGGTGGAAGATGCACGCGAGGCCACCAGCCAACTCGCCCAGACCACGCTGCGCTCGGTGCTGGGCCGGCACGAACTGGACGAAATGTTGAGCGAGCGCGAAAAACTCAACGCCGACATCCAGGGCATCCTCGACCAGCACACCGATGCCTGGGGCATCAAGGTGTCCAACGTCGAGATCAAGCAGGTGGATCTCGAAGAAAGCATGTACCGCGCGATCTCGCGCCAGGCCGAGGCCGAGCGCCAGCGGCGCGCCAAGATCATCAACGCCGAGGGCGAACTGCAGGCATCGGAGAAGCTGATGCAGGCCGCGCAAACCCTCGTCGAGCAGCCCCAATCGATCCAGTTGCGCTACCTGCAGACACTGGTCGAAGTCGCGGGCGAGAAGACTTCCACCATCGTGTTTCCGCTGCCGCTGGATCTTTTGGAACCGCTGCTCGGCAAGCTGAAGAAATCCGCTGCGGAAACGCCGCCCGCGCCCTAATGCGCGGGCGGCGCGTTCAAATGCGCGCGGACTTCACCAGCAGGTGTTTCGCCAGCGCGCCGTGCACGTAACCGATCGCGCGCACCAGGTGCAGCATCCCGAACAGCAGGAAGAAGCCGACCACGAACATTGCGATCGCATCGCCCCAGCCCGGGATGTGCGCGCCGAAGCCCCAATCTATCGTCACGTAGCCGTTGACGAAATCGCGGCCCCAGCCGAGGAAATTGAACGCCATCGCGATCGGCGTGAACATCAGCGCCAGCGACACCGCCGACAGCACCACCACGATCACGAAGTAGGCGATGCCGAGCGGCAGCATCAGGATCATGTAGAACAGCGTCGCCCAGGTGCGCGGATCGGTCAGCATCGCGACGATGCGTTCGCGCCACGGCCGCTCGCGTTCGGTGTAGGGCGGCCTTCGCGGCATCCGCACGCCCAGCATGCCTTCCACGATGCGGCTTTCCAGCAGCGACAGCCCGCGCACCGAAGCCATGAACAACAGGAAGAACGGCAGGCCGAAGATCATTACCGCGAATCCGGCCGACAGCGACAGGCCGGTGACCGCCCAGGTGAAATAGAAGATGCCGGTGGCAAGCGCCAGCAGCATGTAGAACAGTGCGCCATAAGTGTGCGGATCGGCGAGCACGCCGAAGAAGCGGCCGAGTGCCGAACGCCGCGGGCGCGGCGGTGGCGAGCGCAACGCGCGTGCCACGGTCTTCTCGGTGGTGCGGTAGATGTCCGCGACTTCTTCCGGCGCGCCATACGTGGTCGCGATCTTCGCGAGCAATTCGGCCTCGCTCATGCCGGGATTTTCCGCCAGCTCCGAGCGCAGGTGCTCCTCGGCGTCGTACAGCGCGTCCTGGATCATCGCCGGATCGGCGCCAGCAAGCGCCGCCCGCAGTTGCGCCAGGTATTGCTTGATGGTTTGCGGCGTGGTCATGGCTTTGGGCCTTCAATGATCGAATCGACGAAACTGCGGGTGGAAGTCCAGGCGCCCGTCCATTCGCGCAGGACTTTTCGGCCCAACGGGGTGATGCGGTAATAACGCCGCGGCGGTCCGGCTTCGGAAGGTTCGACGAAGGTATCCAGCAATTCCGCCGCGGAGAGGTTGCGCAACACCGGGTACAGCGCGCTCTGCTTGCCGACCAGCACGCCGCCGGCTTCGCGTTCCAGCCGCTTGGCGATCTGGTAGCCGTACAGCGGTTCGCGCGCCGCGGCCATGACGGCCAGCAGCACCAGCGACACCGTGCCGGCGGCCAGTTCCTTCTCGAATTTTTTCAGGTGGACGTCTGTTTCCGGCATCGCGAGCCGCTTGCACCGTGCGTATAGGCGAGTACACTATACCGCAGTTGACAATAGTGGCATGCGTCTGAAGTCATGGGTATGTCGTCATGGGTCGTGAGTCATGCTGCCCACGGTGCCGAAGCGGCGCATACTGGATGCGCCGGTTGCAGTGAACCGCCCTCAGGCGGCGAGGAGATCGAAATGTTCGAACTCGGAATTCTGGTGCTGGTGGTGGTCGGTGCGTGCTGGTTGTTCGGAGCGCTGATCGCCGGCCTGTTCAAGCTCACGTTCGGCCTGATCGGCGCGCTGTTCGGCGGATTGTTCGGATTGTTCTTCGTCGGTGTGGCCGCACTGCTGGTGGTGCCGATCGTGCTGCTCGCACTGCTGCCGCTGATGCTGCCGGCGTTGTGCATTGCCGCGCTGGTGTGGCTGAT
>Ga0207652_10000393_pt1 | contig 45552 bp, 42 predicted proteins | sample KBSC63BmetaG_FD_184334 | JGI IMG/M metagenome (GOLD analysis project Ga0207652, IMG submission 184334) | Corn rhizosphere microbial communities from Kellogg Biological Station, Michigan, USA - KBS C6-3B metaG (SPAdes) (version 2) | ecosystem: Host-associated > Plants > Roots > Rhizosphere ...
GTCGTCGACGACGACCAGCCGCTGCCCCTCGATGACATCGCGCAACGGGTTGAGCTTGAGCCGGATGCCGAGCTGGCGGATGGTCTGCGACGGCTGGATGAACGTGCGCCCGACGTAGGCGTTCTTCACCAGCCCGACGGCGTAGGGGATGCCGCTCGCCTGCGCGTAGCCGACCGCGGCCGGCGTGCCCGACTCGGGCACCGGGATGACGATGTCGGCCTCAGCGGGCCACTCCTGCGCCAGGCGGCGGCCCACCTCGACGCGGGTCGCGTGAACGCTGCGGCCGGCGATCGCGGTGTCGGGCCGGGCGAGGTAGACGTACTCGAAGATGCACGACTTGGGCGTCGGCTGCGCCCACCGCGACGAGCGCAGCCCGGCCTCGTCGACGACGAGCAGCTCGCCCGGCTCCACCTCGCGGACGAACGACGCACCGACGATGTCGAGCGCCGCCGTCTCGCTCGCGACGACCCAGCCGCGCTCCAGCCGGCCGAGCACGAGGGGCCGCACGCCGTGCCGGTCGCGAGCCGCGTAGAGCGTCGTCTCGTCCATGAACACCAGCGAGAACGCGCCTGCCAGGGTCGGCAGCACCTCGAGCGCCGCCGCCTCCAGCGAGAGGTCGGGGTACGACGACAGCAGCGCCGTCACCAGGTCGGAGTCGTTCGTCGCGCCGATCGCCCCGCGGTCGTCACCGCGTTCGCGGACCCGCTCGGCGAGCTCGGCGGTGTTGGTGAGGTTGCCGTTGTGGCCGAGCGCGATGCCACCGGCGCGGCCCGGCCGGTAGGACGGCTGGGCGTTCTCCCAGGTGCACGAGCCGGTGGTCGAGTAGCGGCAGTGGCCGATCGCCAGGTGACCGGTCAGCGTGTTGAGGGTCGGCTCGTCGAAGACCTGCGCGACCAGGCCGAGCTCCTTGTAGACGACGACGTGCACGCCGTCGCTGACCGCCATGCCCGCGGCCTCCTGGCCGCGGTGCTGCAGGGCGTAGAGCCCGTAGTAGGTGAGCTTCGCGACGTCCTCGCCGGGCGCCCAGACACCGAACACGCCGCACGCGTCACGCGGCGGCTGCTCGTCGGCAGGCGCGCCGAGCAACGAATCCGTAGCGGTCTGATGCTCGCCGGGGACGTCCGGCACGGGCGGGCTCCTGCTGCAGGTGGTCGGGGGAAGCCGGCGCGACCAGTGTATCGACCGCCGACGCGTGCGGTGGTCGATGCGCCAGGTATCGGCATCAGGGCGCGAAGGGGGGTGCAACCTCCGTAGCGGAACGTCCCATTTGTGGCGTAGAACTCTGGCTTGTCCTGTCGCAACTCCAGGAGGTCTCATGCGACGTCTCATCGTGGGCAGTGCCGCTGCCGCCCTCATCGCCGGAGGCGCCGGGTTCGCCTTCGCCGCTCCCGGGCCGGGCCACGGCCACAACACGTTCGGCCTGTGCACGGCCTACTCGGCGGGCTCGGCCACCGGGCAGGCGCACAAGCAGAGCGCCCCCCCGTTCGCCGCGCTCACGGCGGCTGCGCAAGCGGCCAACCAGACCGTCGCGCAGTACTGCGCCGCCAACGGCACGCAGCCGAGCGGCAAGTAACCACGAGCAGAGGGCCCGGGTGCTCGCACCCGGGCCTTTCGCTTGCCGGCCTACTGCAGGTAGGCCTCGACCTCGCGCACCGGACGTTCGTGGGCCGACTCGGGGTCCTGCCCCCACTCGCGGCGAGCGCGACGTTGGCGCAGCAGGTCCCAGCACAGGTCGAGCCGCTCCTCGAGGTCCTGCAGGCGCAGCAGCTCGTCGTCGCTGAGCGGGCTGCCTTCCGCGTAGCGGCTGCGCAGCTGGTGCTCCTCGCCGACGAGCAACCTGATCCGCTGCAGGATGTCCTTGTCCTCCATCGCACGGCCTCCGGGCCACCCGTCCCTGCCTGACCTCCTGCACGGAGTGTGCCTTGCGTGCGGCACGGGTGAAAAGTGCCGTCAGACCAGGGGCAGGTAGGTCGAAAGGTCCGCCCGGGTGCCGCTCGCCCGCACCCGGCCGTCAGCAACGGCGTCGGCCCAGCCGAGCCGCCCGCCGGCGAGCGCGAGCCAGGTGACGGGGTCCGTCTCGACGGTGTTGGGCGGGGTCCCCCGGGTGTGCCGAGGGCCTTCGACCACCTGCACCGCGGAGTAGGGCGGGATCCGCACCTCCACGCTGCGCCCCGGTGCCCGATCCGACAGCACGTGCAGCAGATGGCGGACCGCCGCCCCCGCGGCCACGCGATCGAGCGCCGGCCCCCGGCCCTCGGCGCCGGCGGCGTCCAGCTCCGCCAGGCAGGCCCGCACCGCGGCCGCGCCGTCCGGCTCCCCGGCCGTCATGGCGACGGCACGGCCGGTCGGGTTACCGGGCCCACCGGATCAGTCGAAGAGTGCCGGCAGGGTGGCCTCGTGCGCGGCCCGCAACTCGTCCAGCGGCAGCTCGAGGACTCCGTCGACGACCAGGGCGTCGCCGCCGACCTCGCCCAGCCGGGCGCACGGGTAGCCGAGGTCGACCAGGCGCTGCTCGTCGTCGGGGGCGACGGTCACGAGCGCCCGCGCCGTCGACTCCGAGAACAGCGCCACGAACGGGTCGCCGTGGAGAGCGACCCGGGCACCGAGACCGCCGCGCAGGCAGCACTCGACGAGGGTCTGCGCCAGCCCGCCTTCGGACAAGTCGTGCGCCGAACGCAGCACGTCCGAGCGGAGCACCTCACCGAGCCGTCGCTCGGCCGCGAGGTCGACCGCCGGCGGCCGGCCGCCCAGGTGGTCGTGGGCGACCCGGGCCCACTCGGAGCCGTCGAGCTCCTCGCGGGTCTCGCCGAGCAGATAGACCACGTCGCCCGCTGCGACGAAGCCCATCGGCGTACGCCGGCGGACGTCGTCGATCACGCCGAGCACGCCGACGACCGGTGTCGGGTGGATCGCGGTGGTGCCGGTCTGGTTGTAGAAGCTGACGTTGCCGCCGGTGACCGGCAGGCCGAGCGCGCGGCACCCGTCGGCCAGCCCGCGGGTGGCCTCGGCGAACTGCCACATGACCGCGGGATCCTCGGGGCTGCCGAAGTTGAGGCAGTTCGTGACCGCGAGCGGCCGGGCACCGGCGGCCGCGACGTTGCGGCAGGCCTCGGCGAGGGCGAGCTGCGCGCCCGCGTAGGGGTCGAGGCGGGCGAAGCGGCCGTTGCCGTCGAGCGCCAGCGCGATGCCGAGACCGGTCTCCTCGTCGAGCCGCACGACCCCTGCGTCGTCGGGCATCGCGAGCACGGTGTTGCCGAGGACGTAACGGTCGTACTGCTCGGTGACCCAGCGGCGCGAGCAGAGGTTGGGGGAGGCGACCAGCCGCAGCACCTCGGCGCGCAGGTCGTCGGGGCGGGGCAGCGACGACGCCGAGTCGGCCTGCAGCGCGTCGAGGTCGGCGGGGCGAGCGAGCGGGCGGGTGTAGACGGGGCCGTCGTCGGCGAGCGATGCGGGCGGCACGTCGGCCACCGTCTCGCCGTGCCAGGTGATGACGAGCCGGCCGGTGTCGGTGACCTCTCCGATGACCGTGGCGAGCACGCCCCAGCGGTCGCAGAGCGCGAGCACTTCGCCGGTGTCCTCGGGCGTGACGATCGCGAGCATCCGCTCCTGCGACTCGCTGGTCAGGATCTCCAGCGGCGACATCGACGCCTCGCGCAGCGGCACGCGTTCGAGCCACACGTGCATTCCTGATGCGCCATGCGACGCGGTCTCGCTGGTGGCGCAGGTCAGGCCGGCGCCACCCAGGTCCTGGATGCCGGTGACCAGCCCGCGCTCGTACAGCTCGAGGCAGCACTCGATGAGCACCTTCTCGGTGAACGGGTCGCCGACCTGCACGCTGGGCCGCTTCGCCGGGCCGTCCGCGTCGAACGTCGCGGACGCCAGCACCGAGACCCCGCCGATTCCGTCGCGTCCGGTCTTGGCACCGAGGAGGACCACCCGGTTGCCGGCCCCGGTGGCCCGGGCCAGCTGGATGCGGTCGGCGCGCATGACGCCGACGCACAGCGCGTTGACGAGCGGGTTGCCGGCGTAGGACGGGTCGAAGCCGACCTCACCGCCGACGTTGGGAAGTCCCAGGCAGTTGCCGTAACCGCCGACACCGGCGACGACGCCGCGCACCAGCCGCCGGGTGTCCGCGGCATCGGCGGCGCCGAACCGCAGCGAGTCCATGACGGCTATCGGCCGGGCCCCCATCGTGAGGATGTCGCGCACGATCCCACCGACGCCGGTCGCCGCGCCCTGGTAGGGCTCGACGAAGCTCGGGTGGTTGTGGCTCTCGACCTTGAAGGTCACCGCGAGGCCCTGACCGACGTCGACGACACCGGCGTTCTCCCCCATGCCGACGAGCAGCACGTCGGGCACCGCCGTGGACGCGAACTGGCGCAGGTGCACCTTGCTCGACTTGTAGGAGCAGTGCTCGCTCCACATCACGGCGTACATCGCCAGCTCGGTGTCGCTGGGGCGCCGGCCGAGGATGTCGCAGATGCGGGCGTACTCGTCGCCCTCGAGACCCAGCTCGGCGAAGGGCTGGGCGGTCAGCACCTCGTCGGTCACGCGCCGACCAGCACCTTGAGGACGGAGGTGAACATCGTCAGGCCGTCGGCGCTCGGACCGGTCAAGGGGTCGATCGCGTGCTCGGGGTGCGGCATGAGCCCGACGACGTTGCCGGCCTCGTTGCACACCCCGGCGATGTCGCGGCGGGACCCGTTGGGGTTGCAGCGGTCGTAGCGGAACACCACCCGGCCGGAGCGCTCCAGCTCGTCGAGGGTCGCCTCGTCGGCGACGTACTGCCCCTCGCCGTTCTTCGTGGGCACGACGATCCGCGCGCCGGTCTCGTAGCCACTGGTCCACACCGTCGAGGTGTTGTCGACCCGCAGCGTGAGGTCGCGGCAGGTGAAGTGCAGGCCCGCGTTGCGCACCAGCGCACCGGGCAGCAGGTGCGACTCGCAGAGGATCTGGAAGCCGTTGCAGATGCCGAGCACCGGCAGGCCGCTGCCGGCCGCCGCGACGATCTCGGTCATCACCGGGGAGAACCGCGCGATCGCCCCGCAGCGCAGGTAGTCGCCGTAGGAGAAGCCTCCGGGCAGCACGACGGCGTCGACCCCGCGCAGATCGTGATCGCCGTGCCAGAGCGGCACGGTCTCGGCGCCGGCGGCCACGACGGCACGCCCGGCATCGCGGTCGTCGAGGGAGCCGGGAAAAGTGACCACACCGATGCGGGCGGGCATGTGCCCAGGGTAGCCCGAGGATCGGGCCGGGCCGGTCAGCCGGACGGAGAGTCTCCGCCCATGCTTCGGGAGCTCGCGCTCAGCTGCTTGACGGGGGCGTCGTCGGACCACTCCAGCCGCTTCTCGAAGCGGACCACGGTGCCGCGCTCGGGCTTGCTCTCGAAGCGGATGTTGTCGACCAGGGCCCGCATGAGCTGGATGCCGCGACCCCGCTCGGCGGTGGGCTCCGCGTCGACGCGGCCGAGCGACTCCCCGTCGAAGCCGTGCCCCCGATCGATCACCTCGATCACGCACACCTGCTCGTCGAAACAGCAGACCACTTCGTACTGGTCACCCTCGACGGTGTGGTTGAGCACGTTCGTGCAGGCCTCGCTGATGGCCACCTCGATGTCGGCGCAGCACCCCTCGTCGACGCCCAGGACGGCCATCGAGCCGCCCAGCGTCTTGCGGACGACCGGGATGCTCAGCGAGTCCTGGGGCAGCGCAAGCGTCAACTTCAGCTCCACGCTGCCTCCCGAACGCGTCTGCACCGGCCGGGACATACCCGGGCAAGCCAGATCTGATGCCCGTGTCAGCGCAGGATGCGCACCTCGTAGTCCTCGATCACCGGGTTCGCCAGCAGCGTGTCCGCCATCCGGCGTACCTGCTCGAGCACGTCGGCGTCGGGCGCGTCGTCCACGTCGAGCTCGAAGCGTTTCCCTTGCCGCACTGCCTGCACCCCGTCGAACCCCAGCGTCGGCAGCGCCCGGGCGATGGCCTGGCCCTGCGGGTCGAGGATCTCCGGTTTGAGCATGACGTCGACGACGACGCGGGGCATAGGACCTTCCTCACTCGTGGGGCGGGAACGGCGCGACGGCCGGGCTAGGCCGACCGCAGGTAGTCGTCGAAGGACGCACCGGTGAGCCGCTCGTAGGCCTCGACGTAGCGGCTGCGGGTCGCGTCGACGACCTCGTCCGGCAGCGCCGGCGGGGGGCCGGACCCGGCGGGGTCCCACTGCGCCCGCAACCAGTCGCGGACGTACTGCTTGTCGTACGACGGTTGCGCGCCTCCGGGCCGCCACCCGTCGGCGGGCCAGAAGCGCGACGAGTCCGGGGTCAGCACCTCGTCGCCGAGGGTCAACGTGCCGGCCCCGTCCCGCCCCACCTCGACCTTTGTGTCGGCGAGCAGGATCCCGACCTTCTCGGCCAGCTCTGCCCCGCGCCGGTAGACCGCGAGCGTCAGCTCCTGCAGCTCGGCCGCCGTCTCCGCCCCGACCCGAGCCACCACGCCGTCGCGGTCGAGCGCCTCGTCGTGCTGACCGAGGGCTGCCTTGGTCGTCGGCGTGAAGATCGGCTCGGGCAGCCGGTCGCCGTCGCGCAGCCCGGCCGGCAACGGGATGCCGCACACCGTTGCGCTGCGTTGGTACTCCGCCCACCCGGTGCCGGCCAGGTACCCCCGGGCGACGCACTCGATCGGGACCATGTCGAGCCGGCGGACGAGCATCGACCGGCCGCGCAGCACCTCGGCGTAGGGCGCGAGCTCGGGCGGGTAGTCGGCGACCCGCGCGGTCACGAGGTGGTTGGGAATCACGTCGGCAAGCTCGGTGAACCACCACAGCGTCAGTCCGGTCAGCACCGCGCCCTTGTCGGGGATCTCGCTCGCCAACACGTGGTCGAAGGCCGAGATGCGGTCGGTCGCAACCATCAGCAGCTGGTCGGCGCCGACGGTGAAGAGCTCGCGAACCTTGCCCGAGTGCACGTGGTGCGCGCCGAGACCTGCCAGCGCACCTTCGGTCAGCGGCGGGGTCACCCGTACCTCCTCGCGAGCAGGAGCGGCCTCATCGCAGGTCCGCCAGCCGGTCGAAGACCGGCGCGAGCCGCTCGAGGTAGCGGTCCGGCCGGCAGACGGCGTCGAGACGGTCCTCGTCGAGCGGGGTGCCGCGCTCGGCCGCCTGCTTGCGCAAGGTGTCGCGGAAGGGCGTGCCGTCGCGCCAGGTCTCCATCGCCGCGGCCTGCACGAGCGCGTAGGAGTCCTCGCGAGACATGCCCGCGTCGACGAGCTCGAGCAGGACCGCGGAGGTGTAGATGAGACCGCCCGTCGCCTCGAGGTTGGCCTGCATGCGCTGGGCGTCGACGGTGAGGCCGCCGACCAGCCGGGCGGTGAGGTGCAGCAGGTAGTCGGTGGCGATCGCGGCGTCCGGCAGTGCGATGCGTTCGACGGAGGAGTGCGAGATGTCGCGCTCGTGCCACAGCGGGATGCCCTCGGTCACCGGGCTGACGTAGCCGCGCACGACCCGGGCCAGCCCGCAGATGCGCTCGCACAGGATCGGGTTGCGCTTGTGCGGCATCGCCGAGGACCCCTTCTGCCCACGGCCGAACGGCTCCTCCAGCTCGCGCACCTCCGTGCGCTGCCCGTGCCGCACCTCCAGCGCGATCGCCTCGCAGACGGTGGCGACGATCGCGAGCGCGCCGACCCACTCCGCGATCCCGTCGCGCAGCACGACCTGCGTCGCGACCGGGGCCGCCGCCAGCCCCAGGGCGGCCGCGACCTCCTGCTCGACCGACGGATCGATGTTGGAGTAGGTGCCCACCGCGCCGGAGATCTTGCAGACCGCGACCGCCTCGCGGGCCCGCAGCAACCGGTCGCGCGAGCGCGCCATCCCGAACGCGAAGTCGGCAACCCGGTGGCCCCAGGTGTCGGGCTCGGCGTGCACGCCGTGGGTGCGGCCGACCCGCACCGTCGCACGGTGCGCCAGGCCGTGGTCGCGCAACGCTGCCACGAGCTCGGTGGTGCGGCCGACGAGCAGGTCGGTCGCCTCGGTGAGCTGCACGCCGAGCGCCGAGTCGAGCAGGTCCGACGACGTCATGCCGTAGTGGACGTAAGCAGCCGCGTCGCGCGGGTCGGTGTTGTCGGCCCAGGCGGACAGGAACGCGATGACGTCGTGCTGGGTCACCGCCTCGACCGCGGCGACCGCCTCGGGGGTGGGCGGCGGGGCGGCCCGCACCGGCGCGACCGCGTCGGCGGGCACGACGCCCGCCCGGGCGTGCGCCTCGAGCACCAGCGTCTCGACCCGGCACCACAGCTCGTACTTGTGCGCGTCGCTCCAGACGCGGCCCATCTCGGGCAGGGTGTAGCGCTCGATCACCTGTGCACCTAAATCACCGCGGACTGCTCGAAGGTTTCCTTGAACCGCGCCAGCTCGGCCCGCAGCTTCGGGTCGGCCACCGCGAGGATCTGCACGGCGAGCACCGCCGCGTTGGTGGTGTGGTCTAGGCCGACGGTCGCGACCGGCACCCCAGCCGACAGCTGGGTCATGCACATGAGCGCGTCGAGGCCCAGGAGACCGCCGCCCTTGAGCGGCACGCCGATGACCGGGATGGTCACGTGCGAGGCGACGATGCCGGCGAGGGAGGCGTTGACCCCACCGCCGGCGACGACGACCTCGACGCCTCGGGGCTCGAGCGCGGCGCACCAGTCGGCCAGTGCCCGCGGGGAGCGGTGCGGGGAGAGCACTGTCTCGTCGTACGCCACGCCGAAACGGGAGAGCATGGCCCCGACCCGCGACATCGTCTCGTGCTCGGTCATCGAGCCGTAGATGACGGCGACGCGGGAGACGTCTGACGGCACGGAGGACGCTCCTCTCACGAACGGGCGGGTACGGCGACCTCGCCGGCCACGGCTTTGGCGGCGATGTCGGACCGATGCTGCGCGCCGGGCATCGAGATGCGCTCCACCGCGGCGTAGGCGGAGTCTCTCGCAGCAGGCAGGCTGTCGCCTACCGCCGTCACCGAGAGCACCCGACCGCCGGCGCCGACCAGGTCGCCCTCGACCACAGCCGTCCCCGCGTGCAGGACCTGCACCCCGTCGATGTCCGCCGCGCCGGCGAGCCCGTGCAGCGGGTCACCGGTGCGGGGGTTCGCCGGATAGCCCGCGGCGGCGATGACGACCGTCACCGCCGCGCCCGCCCGCCAGCGCAGGGGCGCGTGTGCAGCGAGCCGCCCGGTCGCTGCTGCGTGCAGCAGCTCACCGAGCGGGTCCTGCAGCAGGGGGAGCACGACCTGAGTCTCCGGGTCGCCGAAACGTGCGTTGAACTCCACGACCGCCGGCCCGCGTGCGGTCAGTGCGAGCCCGGCGTAGAGCAGGCCGACGAACGGCGAGCCGCGCCGCGCCAGCTCGTCGACGGTCGGCTGCAGGATGCGCGAGGTCACCTCGTCGACGAAATCGTCAGGAAGCCACGGCAGTGGCGCATAGGCACCCATGCCGCCGGTGTTAGGGCCCTCGTCGCCGTCGGCGAGCCGCTTGAAGTCCTGTGCCGGCAGCAGCGGCAGGACCGTGCGGCCGTCGCTGATCGCGAACAGCGACACCTCCGGGCCGTCGAGGTAGTCCTCGATGACGACCTGGTCGCCGTCGCGCACCAGGTTGACCGTGACGGCCCGGCGCGCCACGTCGAGGTCGTCGGTGACGGTGACGCCCTTGCCGCCGGCGAGGCCGTCGTACTTCACGACGTAGGGCGGGGCGACGGCGCTCAGGTGCTCGTGGGCCAGCGCGAGGTCGCGGTAGGGAAAGACGTGGGCATGCGCCGTCGGTACGCCGACCGCGGTCATGACGTCCTTGGCCCAGGCCTTCGACCCCTCGATGCGGGCGGCGGCCGCCGACGGCCCGAAGCAGGCGATGTCCTGCGCGCGCACGGCGTCGGCGGCGCCGGCGACCAGCGGAGCCTCGGGCCCGATGACGACGAGGTCGGCGCCGACCTCCTTGGCCAGGGTCGCGACGGCCTGGGGGTCGGTGAGGTCGAGCGGCCGGCGGGCGGCGACCTGCGCGGTGCCCGGGTTGCCGGGCGCGCAGACCAGCGCCTCAACCGCGGGATCGGCGGCGAGGGCCAGGCACAGCGCGTGCTCGCGCGCGCCGCCGCCGGCGACGAGCACCCTCACGCCGCGAGCCTCGCGCTGCCGCCGCGGCTCACAGCAGGTCCCGCAGCACCAGCGTCTGCTCGCGGCCGGGGCCCACTCCGATCGCCGCGATCGGAGCGCCGCTCATCTCCTCGAGCGCCTTCACGTAGGCCCGGGCGTTCTTGGGCAGGTCGTCGATCTCGCGGGCGGCCGACAGGTCTTCGTCCCAGCCGGGGAACGTCTCGTAGACCGGGGTGGCGTGGTGGAAGTCGGTCTGCGACGTCGGCATCTCGTCGACGACGGTGCCGTCGGGGAGCCGGTAGGCCACGCACACCGGGATCTCGGGAAAACCGGTCAGCACGTCGAGCTTGGTGAGGAAGAAGTCGGTGAGCCCGTTGACGCGGGCGGCGTAGCGGGCGATCACCGCGTCGTACCAGCCGCAGCGCCGCGACCGGCCGGTCGTCACGCCGAACTCCCCACCGACGCTCCGCAGCCGCTCGCCGTCGTCGTCGAGCAGCTCGGTCGGGAACGGCCCCGAGCCGACCCGGGTCGTGTAGGCCTTGAGGATGCCGACGACCCGGGTGATCTTCGTCGGGCCGATGCCGGACCCCGAGCACGCGCCGCCGGCCGTCGGGTTGGACGAGGTGACGAACGGATAGCTGCCGTGGTCGACGTCGAGGAGCGTCCCCTGCGAACCCTCGAGCAGGACCACCCGGCCCTCGTCGAGGGCTCGGTTGAGCAGCAGCCCGGTGTCGGTCACGTGCCGGGCGAGCCGCTCGCCGTAGCCGACGTACTCCTCCAGCACCGCCCCCACGTCGATGGCACGGCGGTTGTAGACCTTGCTGAGCAGCTGGTTCTTCTCGCGCAGCACGAGTTCGAGCTTCTGGCGCAGGATCCCGGGGTCGAACAGGTCCTGCAGGCGCACGCCCATGCGGCCGACCTTGTCGCCGTACGCCGGTCCGATGCCCCGTCCGGTGGTGCCGATCTTCGCGGCGCCCAGGTAGCGCTCGGTGACCCGGTCGAGGGCGCGGTGGTGCGGCATGATCAGGTGCGCGTCGGCCGAGATCCGCAGCCGCTCGCAGGAGACGCCGCGCTCCTCCAGACCTTGCATCTCCTCGATCAGCACGCCCGGGTCTACGACGACACCGTTGCCGATGACCGGCGTGACCTCGGGCGCGAGCACGCCCGAGGGGATGAGGTGCAGCGCGAAGGAGATGCCGTCGGGCGTCACGACGGTGTGGCCGGCGTTGTTGCCACCCTGGTAGCGGACGACGTACTCCACCTTCGGGCGGGCGGCCTCCGCGCCGCTGCGCTTGACCCCGACACCGAGCAGGTCGGTGGCCTTGCCCTTGCCCTCGTCGCCCCACTGGGCGCCGACGAGCACGACTGCGGGCATGTGTGATCTCCGGAGTGAACGACGAAGGCCTGTCACCGCGGCAAGCGGACAGGCCTCTTGCGAAGGAAGATTACCCGAGCGGGCGCCGGATCGGCCAACGTCACCACGCGTAGGGTGCGGTCATGCCGCGTTTGCCCGGTCCCGCCGACGTCCTCCGGCTGCTGCAGGCGCAGACCGAAGCACTGGCTGCGCTGCCCGGCACGCTCGTCGCCCTCAACCGCTCGATCCGCGCTCTCTCGCGCGCGGTGGAGCACGCCGGGGAAACCATCGAGACCGTGCACCGGGTGGCCAACCGCGCCGACGAGCTGCTCACCGAGCTCGACGAGCCGCTGCGCGAGATGGGGCCGGCGCTGCGGCGGGCCGCCGCGCTGCTCAACGACCCGGCGGTCGAGAAGCTGCCGGACACCATCGACCGCCTCAACGACATCGCGCCGATCATCAAGGGCCTGACCGACACCCAGCAGAAGGTGGCGACCATCGCGGCCTCGACCGAGCGGATCATGGCGTTCGCGGACGACACCACGATGCGGCTGCAGTCCCTTCCGGGTGCGTCGCTGCTGCGCCGCCCGCGCCGCGACCTGCCGCCCGAGCCCTAGGCGGGCAGCTCGTCGCCGCCGGTCGACTCGCGCAGGAAGTCGCGGCAGCGGGCGGCTTCGTCGCCCTCGCCGATCGCCGCAGCAGCCCGGCCGAGCGTGGCCAACGCGCGCAGGAAACCCCGGTTGGGTTCGTGCTCCCACGGCACCGGACCGTGGCCCTTCCACCCGGCGCGACGCAGCTGGTCGAGGCCTCGGTGGTAGCCGGTGCGGGCGTAGGCGTAGCTCTCGACGTGAGCGCCGCGGTCGTAGGCCGCTTCCGCGAGCGTCGCCCACGCGGCACAGTGCGCCGGCCAGCGGGCGGCCACCTGCGCCGGATCGTCACCCCGAGCGAGCGCCTCCCGCGGCTCCGGCTGGTCCGGCAGAAGGGTCGGCGGCGGCCCGCTCAGCAGGTTCGCGTGCGTCACGTCAACCGCTGGCCCGCGGAGCGCAGATCCTCGCACGCTTGCACGACGCGCGCGGCCATCGACGTCTCGGCCGCCTTGCCGTAGGAGCGCGGGTCGTAGGTCTTCTTGTCGCCGACCTCTCCGTCGACCTTCAGCACGCCGTCGTAGTGCGTGAACATGTGCGCGGCGATCGGCCGGGTGAAGGCGTACTGCGTGTCGGTATCGACGTTCATCTTCACGACGCCGTAGTCGAGCGTCTCGCGGATCTCCTCGAGCAACGAGCCGGACCCACCGTGGAAGACCAGGTCGAACGGCCGCTCACGACCGACCTCGGCGCCGACCGCGTCCTGGATCTGCTTGAGGATGGCAGGGCGCAGCTTGACGTTGCCCGGCTTGTAGACGCCGTGCACGTTGCCGAAGGTCGCGGCCAGCATGTAGCGCCCACGCTCGCCGGTGCCCAGCGTCTGCGCCGTACGCAGCGCGTCCTCCGGCGTCGTGTAGAGCTTCTCGTTGATCTCGTTGGCGACGCCGTCCTCCTCGCCGCCGACCACGCCGATCTCCATCTCCATCACGATGCGTGCCTTGGCGCACTTCTCGAGGAGGTCCTCGGCGATCCGGAGGTTCTCGTCGAGCGGGACCGCGGAGCCGTCCCACATGTGCGACTGGAACAGCGGCTCACGCCCGGCGTCGACCCGTTCCTGGGAGATCGCGATCAGCGGCCGCATGTAGCCGTCGAGCTTGTCCTTGGGGCAGTGGTCGGTGTGCAGCGCGACCGTGACGTCGTAGGCCTTCGCGACGTGGTGCGCGAACTCCGCCAGCGCCTGCGCGCCCAGCACCATGTCCTTGACCGTCGTGCCGGAGAGGAACTCCGCCCCGCCGGTCGAGATCTGCACGATGCCGTCGCTCTCCGCCTCGGCGAACCCGCGCAGCGCGGCGTTGAGGGTCTGCGACGACGTCACGTTGATCGCCGGGTAGGCGAACCGCTGCTCCTTGGCGCGGTCGAGCATCGCGGCGTAGGTCTCGGGCGTGGCGATCGGCATCTGACTCTCCTCCGTCGTGGGCGGGTGGGCCGGCCGGAACCGTCAGTATGCCCCGCCGCGTCACGCTCGAATGTCGGCCTCGACGGCCTCCCACGCCTTGCGTGCGGCGATCAGCACGGGGTCCCACACCGGGGCGAACGGCGGGGCGTAGGAGAGGTCGAGACCCAGCACCTCGTCGACCGCCATCGCGTTCCAGCAGCAGACGGCGAGGACGTCGATGCGCTTGGCGGCACCGTCGCGCCCGACGATCTGCGCACCCAGCAGGCGGCCGGAGCGACGCTCGGCGGTCAGCTTGACCCGGATGGGAGCGGCTCCGGGGTAGTAGCCGGCGCGGGTCGTCGAGTCGACCGAGGCCGTGACGAACGTCAACCCCGCCTGCCGGCACTCCTGCTCCGACAGGCCGGTGCGCGCCACTTCGAGGTCGCACACCTTCGTGACCGCGGTGCCGATGACGCCGGGGAAGGTCGCGTAGCCGCCACCGATGTTGATGCCGACCACTCGGCCCTGCTTGTTGGCGTGCGTGCCGAGCGCGACGACGACCCGCTCGCCGGACAGCCGGTGCACGGACTCACAGCAGTCGCCGGCCGACCACACCCCGTCGACGAGCGTCCGCTGCCGGCGGTCGACCCGCACCCCGCCGCTGGTGCCGAGCGGGATGCCGGCCTGCTCGGCGAGGGCGACGTTGGGGCGTACGCCGAGACCGAGAACCACCACGTCGGCGGGAAGCACCCGCCCGGAGGCGGTGTGGACGGCGACCGCCCGGCCGGCTGCGTCGGTCTCGATGCACCCGGCCCCGTCGCCGAGCACCAGCTCGATGCCCATGCCGCGCACCGCGTCGGCGACGTACTCGCCGACATCCGGGTCGAACGTGCCGATCGGCGTCGGCGACAGGTTGACGACCGTGACCTCGAGGTCGCACAGGCGCGCCGCCTCGGCGATCTCGAGACCGATGTAACCGCCGCCGACCACGACGACACGGCGGGTGCTGTCGTCGTGCAGCGCGGCGCGCAGAGCCGCTCCGTCGTCCAGCGTCTGCACGCCGTAGACCCCCGCCGCGTCGATCCCGTCGATCGGCGGCCGCATCGGCACCGAGCCGGTCGCGTAGACCAGCTGGTCGAACGGCTCCATGACGTCACGGCCGGCCTCGAGATCGCGAGCCGTGACCGTGCGCCGGTCGAGGTCGATCCCGATGACCTCGTGGCGGGTGCGCACGTCGATGTCCCAGTCGCGGCGGAACGCCTCCGGCGTGCGGCTCACCAGCGCGGCCACGTCGTCGACGGTGCCGCTCACCCAGTAGGGGATGCCGCAGGCGGAGTAGGACGTGTACCGGCCGCGCTCGAACGCGACGATCTCCAAGTCGTCTGCACCGCGTCGCCGGCGGGCCTGCGAGGCCGCACTCATCCCGGCGGCGTCACCGCCGATGACGACGAGGCGCTCGGGCATGGCCGGACTGTAGTCGCCGCCAGGCACGCACCCGCCGGAGTCGACGTCAGATCGATCTGAGAGGAAGGTGCCCTAACGTGTCGGCGTGCACCCGCTCGCCGTCAACATCCTGAGTGCCCAGGACCTCGTCTCTACGTTCGGCGAGCTGGGCGTCATGGTCGTGCTGTTCCTCGAGACCGGCATCCTGCTCGGCATCTTCCTGCCGGGTGACTCGCTGCTGTTCGTCGCCGGTTTCGCCGCCTCAGGTGGCATCGCCGGAGTCCACCTGCATCTCGGCTACCTGCTTCCGGCCGCACTGTTCGGCGCGATCGTCGGCGCCCAGACCGGCTACGAGATCGGGCGGCGGGCCGGCGCGCCGCTGTTCGACCGGCCCGACTCGCGGCTGTTCAAACGCAAGTACGTCGATCGCGCCGAGGCGATGTTCGAGCGGTTCGGTCCGGGCAAGGCGATCGTCCTGGCCCGGCTCGTACCCGCCGTGCGCACGCTGCTCAACCCGTTCGCCGGCATCGTCGAAGTGCCGCGGGCGGTGTTCGCCGTCTGGAACATCGTCGGCGCCGTCATCTGGACGGTCGGCGTGACGCTGCTCGGCTACTTCCTCGGCCAGGTGTCGTTCCTGAGCAAGCACATCGAGCTCGTCATGCTCGCGGTCGTCGTCGTGTCGCTGATACCCATCGTGATCGAGCTCGCCCGCGAGACGCGCAAGGCCCGCCATCACGACACGCTCACTCTTCCGGGCGCGGAATCCCGGCCGGACGCCTGATCTGGCGGATCATCGGTCGCATGACCGATGCCGCCACCGATGTGCGCGACCGCCTGACCAGGCGCCGCCTGGTCGCGGCGCTCCCCTCCAGCAGCCCACGCGTGCTGTCATTCACCTCTCACTGGTGGGACGGCGCCTGCCACGTCCCCTCGCTGGTGGCCCGGGTCGGTGGTCGGCGACTGCGCGCAGTCGAGACGCACCGCGGAGTGATCCTGCTCCCGGCATCCGCGAGCCGCGCCCGCCGCGCTCTGCAGTCCTGGCGGCACACGCCGATGGGCGGCCCACTCGCACCGTCCTGGGCCCGGCTGACGACCTCGCCGGGCGTGCACGGCACCGCTCTGCCCGGCGCCCCCGTTCCCGCCGCTGCCGCCGGCGTCGCCGCTGCCGGGCCGCCGGAGCTGACGATCGTCCCCGGGCCGCCGCCGGGGATCCGGCTCCAGTGGCAACCCGTGCGGCTGCCGGCACAACGACCCGCACCGGAGATGGTGCACATCAGCCAGGACGTCGACGTCGCCAGCTGCCCGGTCGCCCGCTGCGGTGGCCTGCGCGTGCTGCCGGCACCAGGACAGGCAGCGGCCGCCGCGGCATCGTGCCCCTGCTGCGGCCTCGCCGCCTGACCCGTAGAGACGCTCGAGCTGCTCGTCGGTCTCCGTCTCGAGATCGGCCAGAAACTCAGTCCAGGCCGAGGTCTTTCAGCGTGAACGCGTAGCGGTAGTCGAGCCCGGCCGCGCGCACCGCCTCCTCCGCGCCCCGCTCGACGACGACCGCGACGCCGACGACCTCGGCCCCCGCCTCGCGCAACGCCTCGACGGCGGTGAGGACGGAGCCGCCGGTGGTCGAGGTGTCCTCGACGGCGAGCACCCGTCGCCCGGCGACGTCGGGCCCCTCGATCCGGCGCTGCAGACCGTGCGCCTTGCCCTCCTTGCGCACCACGAACGCGTCGAGCGCGCGCCCCCGCGCGGCGGCCGCGTGCATCATCGCGGCGGCCACCGGATCGGCCCCGAGGGTGAGCCCGCCGACCGCGTCGAAGGACCACTCGCTCGTCACGTCGAGCATGACCTGACCGACCAGCGGTGCGGCCGCACCCGACAACGTCACCCGGCGCAGGTCGACGTAGTAGTCGGCCTCGCGGCCGCTGGAGAGCACCACTTTGCCGTGGACGACGGCGTGGTCACGGATCTGCTCCAGCAGTCGGTCGCGGGACACGGCCGCAGGCTACCGGCGGGCGGGCTCCACGTTGTAGGACGGCAGCACGTCGGCAATCTGCGGGAAGTCGGTGTAGCTGGCACCCGGCGGAGTGGGCAGCGTCGGCAGCAGGTGGACGAGCGCGTAGGACGTGACCGAGTAGAGCGGCGCTCCCTGCTTCGGGCTGCCGACTGCCGAGAGAGGCACCGTCACCGTGATCGTGCCGGTCTTCGGGTCGACGCTGCCGGTCACCGAGCTCGTCGCCGGGTAGTAGGCGTACTTGATGGCAAGCCCGTCGGTCACGGGCTGCGCCGGGCCGGCGAAGTAGCGCCACTGGCCGCCGTCCCACTCGGCCGCGACCGCGTAGACGCCGTCGTGCTGGACGAACCGCGTGAGGTAGGTGGCCACCGGCATGCCGGTCGCCGCCGGGACACCTGACGGGTCGGCGTTGCGGACGTGCAGCCGCACGACGAGGTTGCCCTTGCCGTCGTACGCCGTGCTGCTGTCGAGCACCTGCAGCGCCGGCACCGTGGTGTGGTGCCCGCTCGCGCGGACTCCGTTGGTCGGGGTCGGCAGCGCCGGCACCTGGCCGACGCTCACGTAGAGGCTCGGGCCGGTGGCCTGCCGGACGAAGTGGGCGAAGGACGGCGCGGCGGCCGGGCCGTTGACCACCTCGTTGCCGAGCTGGTTGTCGCCGTCGGCGAAGCTGATCATCGCCCGCCCTGCCTTGTCGGCGGTCACCGTGAAGAAGTCGCCGAGCTCGCGGTCACCGGCCGGGCCGGTCGACAGGGTGCAGCCGAGGCCGGACAGGCAGACCGGGTCGATGTGGTTGGGCCGGTCGCTCATCTGCGCCTGGGCGAAGGTCGGGTGCGCCGACGTCGCGTTGAGGGTCTGCGCGAGGTAGACGTACCACGGCCCGTAGTTGGTCGTCGGGTTGTCGCTCTTCGGCGAGCCGTAGAAGGCGATGTCGAGCCGGCCCGAGTCGCCTGCGATGGCCGTCGGCATGACGGTCACCGCGGCCGGGGCGCCGTTGACGGTCACCGGGGCGCTCCAGTGCCGGCCCGCGTCGGAGGTGAACGCGTAGCGCACCTGGAAGGTCTTGGCGTCGGTCCAGACCAGGTACGCGGTGCCCGCCCGGTCGACCGTCACCCAGGGGAACAGCACCTGGTGCTGGTCCTTGAGCACGCTGGACTCGCTGACGGAGTCGGGCTTGCTGCCGGCGCCGATGACGACGAGGCGCAGCCCGCCGGCGGTCTCGATCGGCAGGTAGGTGGTGCCGTAGTGCGGGCTGGACGCGGTGTTGTCTGTCGCGGGCGGGCCCGCGATCTCGACGTCGGTGACGCACGGAGTGGCCAGCCCGGCCTGGGTGCAGAGGGTGCCGAAGGTGATCTGCGGCGCGCCCGCGGTGCCGGCCTTCGTGGGCAGCGGCGCGGCCTTGATGTACTCGCCGTAGGACTGCCGGGTGACGTCGACACTGCCGACCTTGCCGACCGGGGCCTGGGTCACGCCGTCGCGGTAGATGTAGAGCATCCGCTGGTGCCGGTCGTCGCGGCTCAGCCACTGCCGGTCGGTGAAGTAGTTGGCGCCGTCGTGGAAGTTGGCCTCGCAGTTGCTCGTCCACGTCGTCCCGTGGTCGTGGCTGACCCGCGCGGGCACCTCGGGGGCGCCACCGAGATCGATCATCCAGAGGTCGCCGCTGTAGTGGTCGGTCGCCAGCGCGCTGTCACCGCCGCCGGTGCACTGGTCGAGCTTGCCGACGCCGGGGACGGCGCTGAGCGTCTGGAACGTCGACCCACCGTCGACGCTTCGCTGCAGGAACGACTGCGTGGTCGAGAAGCCGAAGATCTGCGACTCGTAGACCGTGCCGTCGGCGGGTGAGATCTCGGTGGTCGGCTCGGTGCCCAGCCGGAACGGGTCGGCCACCGTCTCCCGGGTGGCGGTGATGCCGCCGGCGGCCCACCGCTGCTGGCGCTGCATGGCCTTCGAGGTGATCGTCAGCTTGCCGACGTAGGCCTGGGGTGCCGCGTTGACGAACCCGCACGCCTGCACCGTGTAGGTGCCGGCCGCGGGGTTGACGGTGCTGACCTGCTCGGTCGTGCTCGACGTGTCGCCGCTGCCGATCTCCTGACCCTTCGGGTCGAGCACCGTGATGATCTCGTCGGCGGTGTTCTCGTCGCCCGCCGTCGGCGTCCAGCTAATCGAGAAGGTCGCCTGCGACGCCGTGGTGTCGTAGCGGCCGACCGGCACGGCGATCGCGATCGTGTGCTGGTCGGCGGTGGCCGGGGCGGTCACCGTGCAGTCGCTGCTCGGGTCGCTGCCTGGCGGGATCGTGCCCTTCCACGTGTAGGTGACGGTCTTGTCCGCCGTCGGCACCGTCACCGCGCTGCTGCCGCCGGCGGCGGCGAGGGCGGGGATGGTGATCGCGACGGCGGTGACACCGGCAAGACCTAGGGCGAGGACCCGTGCGTGACGCATCTGGCGCGCTCCGATGCAGGCAAAGTGCAGTGGAATCCCCCGGGCCCGGCCGTCGCTCGAGACGCCCGATCCCAGGGGTCATCCATCGGCTTCGCCGTCGAGCGGCGATCTCCTGCTGTCACGCGGGTCACAGGTCGTGTCGCGAGGCTCAGCCCGTGATCGCGGGCTCCCGCCTCGTCGCGGTCACGACCAGACCGTCGCGGCCCTCGGCCACGTCGACGGTGACGTCGTCTCCGTCTCGGACCTGACCGGCGAGCAGCGCCCGGGCGAGCTGGTCGCCGATCGCCGACTGCACGAGCCGGCGCAGCGGCCGCGCGCCGTAGACCGGGTCGTAGCCGGTGAGCGCCAACCACTCGCGCGCAGCGGGCGTGACCTCGAGGGTGAGCCGCCGTTCGGCGAGCCGGCGCGCGAGCCGGTCGACCTGCAGGTCGACGATGCGGGTCAGCTCCTCCATACCGAGCGAGGAGAACACCACGACGTCGTCGAGGCGGTTCAGGAACTCCGGCTTGAACTGCTCGCGCACGACCCGCAGGACCGCCTCGCGCTTCTGCTCCTCGGACAGTGCCGGGTCGTTGACGTAGACCGACCCGAGGTTCGACGTGAGGATCAGGATCGTGTTGCGGAAGTCGACCGTGCGGCCCTGACCGTCGGTCAGCCGGCCGTCGTCGAGCACCTGCAGCAGCACGTCGAAGACGTCTGGGTGCGCCTTCTCGACCTCGTCGAGGAGTACGACGGTGTAGGGCCGGCGGCGCACCGCTTCGGTCAGCTGGCCGCCCTCCTCGTAGCCCACGTATCCGGGCGGGGCGCCGACGAGCCTGGCCACCGAGTGCTTCTCGCCGTACTCGCTCATGTCGATGCGCACCATCGCGCGCTCGTCGTCGAACAGGAAGTCGGCGAGCGCCTTGGCCAGCTCGGTCTTGCCGACGCCGGTGGGGCCGAGGAAGAGGAACGAGCCGGTCGGTCGGTCCGGGTCGGAGATGCCGGAGCGGGCACGGCGTACGGCGTCGGAGACCGCGCGCACGGCCTCGGACTGGCCGATCAGCCGCTTGCCGAGCTCGTCCTCCATCCGCAGCAGCTTCGCCGTCTCGCCCTCGAGCAGCCGGCCGGCGGGGATGCCCGTCCAGGCCGAGACGACCTCGGCGACGTCGTCGGGGCCGACCTCCTCCTTCACCATCGCCTCGGCTGCGCGCGCCTGGTCGGCGGCCGCTGCCTCGTCGAGCTCGTGCTGCGCCGCCGGGATCTCGGCGTAGAGCAGCCGGCTGGCCGCCTCGAAGTCGCCGTCGCGTTGAGCGCGCTCGGCCTCGGTGCGCAGGTCGTCGAGGCGCTTCTTCAGCTCGCCGACCCGGTTGAGACCGCCCTTCTCCCTTTCCCAGCGGGCATTCAGCGCGGACAGCTGCTCCTGCTTGTCGGCGAGCTCGGCGCGCAGCCGCTCCAGCCGGTCGCGGCTGGCCGGGTCGTCCTCGCGGGCGAGGGCCATCTCCTCCATGCGCATCCGGTCGACCTGCCGCTGGAGCTCGTCGATCTCGACCGGCTTGGAGTCGATCTCCATGCGCAACCGGCTGGCTGCCTCGTCGACGAGGTCGATCGCCTTGTCGGGCAGGAAACGCGCGGTGATGTAGCGGTCTGACAGCGTCGCGGCAGCGACGAGGGCAGCGTCGCTGATCTGCACCTGGTGGTGCGCCTCGTAGCGGCCCTTCAGCCCGCGCAGGATGCCGATCGTGTCCTCGACGCTCGGCTCGCCGACGTAGACCTGCTGGAAGCGCCGCTCGAGCGCGGGGTCTTTCTCGATGTGCTCGCGGTACTCGTCGAGCGTGGTCGCGCCGACCATCCGCAGCTCGCCGCGGGCGAGCATCGGCTTGAGCATGTTGCCGGCGTCCATGGCGCCCTCGGCCGCGCCGGCGCCGACAACCGTGTGCAGCTCGTCGATGAAGGTGACGACCTGCCCCTCGGACGACTTGATCTCCTCGAGCACCGCCTTGAGCCGCTCCTCGAACTCGCCGCGGTACTTCGCCCCGGCGAGCATCGCGCCCAAGTCGAGAGCGATCAAACGCTTGCCCCGCAAGGACTCCGGCACGTCGCCGGCGACGATGCGCTGCGCCAGCCCCTCGACCACGGCCGTCTTGCCGACCCCGGGCTCGCCGATGAGGACGGGGTTGTTCTTGGTACGCCGGGACAGCACCTGCACCACCCGGCGGATCTCGGAGTCGCGGCCGATGACCGGGTCGAGCTTGCCGTCGCGCGCTTCCTGCGTCAGGTCGCGGCCGTACTTCTCCAGCGCCTGGTAGGTCGACTCGGGGTCCGGGGTGGTGACGCGCTGGTGCCCGCGCACCTGGGTGAAGGCACCGAGCAGCGCATCGGCCGTCGCGCCGACCTCGCGGAGCAGCGCCGCGGTCTCGCCGCCCTCCTTCGCGAGGCCGACGAGCAGGTGCTCGGTCGAGATGTAGTCGTCGCCCAGCGACCGCGCCTCGTCGGACGCGGCGTTGATGACCGCGGCCGACTGCCGCGACAGGTTGGGGCTCGCGACCGTCGAGCCGCTCGCGCTCGGCAACCGGCCGGCCAGCGCCTGCGCCTTGCTCTGCACGGTGTCGAGCGGGGCGCCGACCGCCTCGAGGAGCGGCCGGGCGGTGCCGTCGGCCTGGTCGAGCAGCGCCAGCAGGACGTGGACCGGCTCCACGGCCGGGTTGCCGGCGTTGCCGGCGGCCCGCACCGCGGCGGCCAGTGCCTCCTGGCTGCGGGTGGTGAGCTTGTAGTCCATGGGATTCGTCATTCCTGAGAGGTGGCTTCGCGGGAGGTCTAGCGGCGGGGCTGCGGCCGCCAGACGACGACGGCGCCCTGCCGGCCGGCGTCGGGCACCGGCACGAGGTCACGGCGGTACTTGCGCTCGACGTCGCCGGCCAGCCGGGTCGCCTCGCGCCGGCTGGCTTCGAGCTCGTCCTGCAGCTCGGCGATGCGGCGGCGCAGCGCCCGGACGTGGTTGTCGAGGTCGAGGATGCGCTTGACGCCGGCGAGGTTGACGCCCTCCTCCTGCGACAAGCGCTGCACCTCACGGAGCTGGGCGATGTCGCGGGCGGAGTAGCGACGGCCACGGCCGGGCGCACGGCCCGGTGACACAAGGCCGATCCGGTCGTACTGCCGAAGCGTCTGCGGGTGCATGCCGGACAGCTGCGCCGCGACCGAGATCACGAAGATCGGCGCGGTCTCGGCGACACCGTCAGGCAGCGGCACCCCGGGGACGTCAGCCACGGCCGGCCGCCCCGGTCAGGTCGGCCCGCGGGTCCTCGGGCTGCGCCGCGGCGTAGGCCTCCAGCGCCTGGCGTGCCTCGTCGGTGAGCTCCTGCGGCACGGCGACCTCGACGGTGACCAGCAGGTCGCCGCGTGCGCTGGTGTCGCCGGTCTTGGTGGCCGACCGCTTCGGGACGCCCTTGCCGCGCACCCGCAGCACCCGGCCGCTCGACGTGCCGGCGGGGATCTTCACGGTGACCGGCGCGCCTCCGAGCGTCGGCACCTTGACCGTCGCGCCGAGCGCCGCTTCGGGGAACGTCACGGGCACGGTAACCGTCAGGTGGTCGCCCTTGCGCCCGAAGACCTTGTCGGGCTGCACGTGCACCAGCACCAGCAGGTCACCTGCCGGGCCGCCACGCTCGCCCGGCTCGCCCTTGCCGCGCAGGCGGATCCGCTGGCCGTCGGCAACTCCTGCCGGGATGCGGACCTGCAAGGTCCGCTCGCTGATCGTCTGCCCGCCGCCGCCGCAGGTCGGGCACGGGTCGTCGACGAGCAACCCGCGGCCGCGGCACTCCCGACAGGGCTCGGAGAACGCGAACCCGCCGGCGCCGCGCGACACCACTCCGGTGCCGCTGCAGGTAGGGCAGACCCGCGGCGCCGTGCCCGGCCGAGCGCCGGTGCCGTTGCACGTCGTGCAGGAGTGCGGGCTGCGCAGCCGCAGCGGGACCGTGACCCCGGAGACCGCGTCGGCGAACGACAGCGTCGACTCCGCCTCCACGTCGGCACCCCGCCGCGGTGCGGCCGTACGCCGGCCACCGGTGAAGATGCCGCCGAAGATGTCGCCGAGCCCGCCGCCGGCACCGCCCGCCCCGCCACCGAACAGGTCCCCGAGGTCGAAGCCGCCGGCACCACCGGCGCCGCCGGGCACCCGGAACCCGCCGCGGGAGAACAGCGCGCGGGCCTCGTCGTACTCCTTGCGCTTGGTCTCGTCGGAGAGGACGGCGTAGGCCTCGGAGATCTCCTTGAACTTCTCCTCCGCCTTGGCGTCGCCCTTGTTGGCGTCGGGGTGGTACTGCCGCGCAAGCTTGCGGTAGGCCTTCTTGATCTCCGCGGCCGACGCGTCCTTGGGGACGCCGAGCGCGGCGTAGTAGTCCTTCTCGATGTAGTCGCGAGTGCTCATCCCGGCGTCCCTCCTCTCGTCCTGCTGGCCCTACTCGTCGTCGTCCTCGCTCGTCGGCGTCGCCGGCGCGGCCGGCTCGGGGTCGGCCACCGCGACGCGTGCCGGGCGGATCACCCGCTCGCCGATGCGGTAGCCGCGCTGCAGCACCTCGACGCAGGTCGTCTCGGTGACGTCCGGCGACAACCGGTGCATCAGCGCCTCGTGGACGGTCGGGTCGAACGGCTCGCCCGCCTCCCCGAACGCCTCCAGGCCGAGCTTGCTCAACGTGGCCTCGAGGCCCTCGGCGACCTTCTGGAAGCCGCCGACGAGCTCGCCGTGGGCTCGCGCCCGTTCGATGTCGTCGAGCACGGGCAGCAGGCCGATGAGCACGCTCGCCAGCGCCTGCTCCCCGACGGCGGCCCGGTCGCGGTCGACGCGACGCCGGTAGTTGGCGTAGTCGGCGCTGACGCGCTGCAGGTCGTCCGTGCGTTCGGCGAGCTGCCGCTCCAGGTCGGCAACCTGCAGCGCGGCCGGGCCGGTGGCCGCCCCCTCGTCGACGGCGGCCACCCCCTCATCCGTGCTCGGCGGGACCGGCACCCGCAACGTCCCGGTGTCGGGATCGATGCGGCGCCTGTCGGTCACGCGCGGGCGCTCCTCGTCCGGTTCGTCTGCGCCGTGGCCCGGATCCCGTCGATCTTTCGGGGTCCCCTCGGCGCGGGCGAAGCGCGCGGCGTCGTGGGGATGGCTCACGCCGCACCGCCCTCCCGGTCCTCGTCCACGATCTCGGCGTCGACGACGCCCTCGTCCTCTGCCGCACCGGCACTGTCGCCGGCCGCCCCGGCGCCCGCGGCGCCGCTGGACTGCGCATCGGCGTACATCGCCTGCCCGAGCTTCTGGCTGACCGTCGACAACCGCTCGGTCGCGGACCGGATCGCGGCGGCGTCGTCGCCCTCGAGCGACTTCTTCACGTCGGCGATCGCGGACTCGACCTCGCCCTTGACGTCGGCCGGGACCTTCTCGGCGTTGTCGGTGAGGAACTTCTCGGTCTGGTAGACGAGCGTGTCGGCGGTGTTGCGCGCCTCCGCGGCCTCGCGCCGCTGGCGGTCCTCCTCGGCGTGCGACTCGGCCTCGCGCATCATCCGCTCGATGTCGTCGCGCGGCAGTGCGGAACCGCCGGTGATCGTCATCGACTGCTCGCGGCCGGTGCCGAGATCCTTGGCGGAGACGTGCACGATGCCGTTGGCGTCGATGTCGAACGTCACCTCGATCTGCGGCACGCCGCGCGGTGCGGGCGGCAGCCCGGTCAGCTCGAACATGCCGAGCTTCTTGTTGTAGGCCGCGATCTCGCGCTCGCCCTGGAACACCTGGATCTGCACCGACGGCTGGTTGTCGTCGGCCGTGGTGAAGATCTCCGAACGCTTCGTCGGGATCGTGGTGTTGCGCTCGATGAGCTTGGTGAAGATGCCGCCCTTGGTCTCGATGCCGAGGCTCAGCGGGGTGACGTCGAGGAGCAGGACGTCCTTGACCTCGCCCTTGAGCACACCGGCCTGCAGGGCCGCGCCGACCGCGACGACCTCGTCGGGGTTGACGCCCTTGTTGGGCTCCTTGCCGCCGGTCAGCTCCTTGACCACGTCGACGACGGCCGGCATCCGGGTGGAGCCACCGACGAGCACGACGTGGTGGATGTCGGCGACGGCGATGCCGGCGTCCTTGACGGCCTGCTGGAACGGGCCCTTGCACCGCTCGAGCAGGTCGGCGGTCATCCGCTGGAACTCCGCGCGCGACAGGTTGACCTCGAGGTGCAGCGGGCCTTCCTGCGTCGCGGTGATGTAGGGCAGGTTGATCGTCGTCTCGGCGGAGCTGGACAGCTCGATCTTGGCCTTCTCCGCCGCCTCCCGCAGGCGCTGCAGGGCCATCTTGTCCTTGGACAGGTCGATGCCGTGGGCGTTCTTGAACGTCGTGACCAGGTGCTCGACGACGCGCTCGTCCCAGTCGTCGCCGCCGAGGCGGTTGTCGCCGCTGGTCGCCTTGACCTCGATGACACCCTCGCCGATCTCCAGCAGCGAGACGTCGAACGTGCCGCCGCCGAGGTCGAAGACGAGGATCGTCTGGTCGTTCTCCTTGTCGAGGCCGTAGGCCAGGGCCGCAGCCGTCGGCTCGTTGATGATGCGCAGCACGTTGAGGCCGGCGATCTCGCCGGCCTCCTTGGTCGCCTGCCGCTCGGCGTCGGAGAAGTAGGCCGGCACGGTGATCACCGCGTCCGTGACGTTCTCACCGAGGTAGGCCTCGGCGTCGCGCTTGAGCTTCTGCAGGACCCGGGCGCTGATCTCCTGGGCGGTGTACTTCTTGCCGTCTATCTCGACGGTCCAGTCGGTGCCCATGTGGCGCTTGACCGAGCGGATGGTGCGCTCGGGGTTGGTGACGGCCTGGCGCTTGGCCACCTCGCCGACCAGCACCTCGCCGTTCTTGGCGAAGGCGACGACGGACGGGGTGGTGCGGGCGCCTTCGGCGTTGGCGATGACGGTGGGCTCGCCGCCCTCGAGGACGGAGACCACCGAGTTGGTTGTGCCGAGGTCGATGCCGACCGCTCGTGGCATGGGGGTCACTCCTTCAGGTGTGCGGGTGTGGGCGGAACCGCGGACGGCTCCAGACCGCTCAGGGTTGAGTCGCTGTCACTCATGGTCAACCACCGGTCGGGGTCCGTCAATTCCTCTTGCGCATGATCCACTCAACTTTCTTGCCGATCAGCGCTCCAGCGGGGAAGATTCCCGCCGGGTTGGGTGATCCACGGGGCACCGTCGTACGCTGACCGCGCCCCGGCGCCGTACGCGGCGGCACCTCCTCCCCGCCGCGTACCCGCACATGGAACGGAGACTCGCGTGCTCGCTCGACTCGTCGCCTCGTGGGCAATCACCGCGCTCGCGTTCGCGGTCGCGTTCTACCGGATCCAGTGGCTGGCGAGGCTGGTGTGGACCGGCCGGCCGGACACCGCCCGGCTGAAGGACGTCCCCGGGCTGATCCGCGGCGAGCTCGTCGACGTGCTCTTCCAGCGCAAGCTGCTCAAGCGGCCGCTGTCGGGCTGGGCGCACGCGTTCACGTTCTGGGCGTTCATCGTGCTGTTCGCGACGATCCTCGAGGCGTACGGCGCCACCGTGATCCGCGACTTCGCGTTGCCGCTGATCGGTCGCTCGCACTGGCTCGGATTCCTCGAGGACTTCTTCGGCGTGGCCGTCCTGGTCGCAATCGTGATCTTCACCGCGATCCGGATGGCGCGCTCACCGAAGAAGCTCGACCGGCGCTCGCGCTTCTACGGCTCGCACACCGACCAGGCCTACATCGTCCTCGGGCTCATCTTCGCCGTGATCGCGACGCTGTTCCTCTACCGCGGCGCGCAGTGGGCGGTGACCGACGCGCACCACGGGCACCCGGAGGACTTCCCGTTCTACTCGATCGGCTGGTGGGCGTTCGCGTCCCGCGGGGTCGGCGAGGGCCTGCGGGGGCTCGGCGCCGGCACCAACTTCGACATCGCGACGGCGTTCATCATCGCCCAGGTCGCGGTGGTCATGGTCTTCCTGATCGTCGTCCTCTACTCCAAGCACATGCACGTCTTCACCGCACCGCTCAACGCGGCGATGAAGCGACACCCGAAGGCGCTCGGACCGCTCTACACCACGCCGGACCTCGAGGCCCTGATGGAGGAGGAGGAGCCGGTCATCGGCGCCGGCAAGATCGAGGACCTGTCACGCAAGCAGATGCTCGACCTGCTCACCTGCACCGAGTGCGGCCGCTGCCAGGACAAGTGTCCGGCCTGGAACACCGGCAAGCCGCTCAACCCGAAGCTCATCATCACGAACCTGCGTGACCACATGTTCGCCAGCGCCGACCGGCTGATCGGCACGCCGGCCGGGGCCGGCAGCGAGGACGGGCAGGAAGCGGAGATCTCGTCGCTCGTCGGCCCGGTGATCGACCCCGACGCGCTGTGGGCGTGCACCAACTGCGGTGCCTGCGTGGAGGAGTGCCCCGTCGACATCGAGCACGTCGACGTCATCGCGGACATGCGCCGCCACCAGGTGATGATCGAGTCGGACTTCCCGTCCGAGGCGGGCGTGATGCTGCGCGGCATCGAGCAGCACGGCAACCCGTGGGGCCTGCGCGCCGACATGCGCCTGGAGTGGACCGCGGGCGTCGACTTCGAGATCCCGGTCGTCACCGACCAGATCCCCGACGACGTCGAGTACCTCTACTGGGTCGGCTGTGCCGGTGCCCTCGACGATCGCGCGCGGCGGTCCACCCAGTCGGTGGCCCGGATGCTGCACCACGCCGGGGTGAAGTTCGCCATCCTCGGCCCGCAGGAGGCGTGCAACGGCGACCCGGCCCGCCGGCTGGGCAACGAGTTCCTCTTCCAGGAGATGGCGAAGGCCAACATCGAGACGCTCGACGGTGTCGGCGTGAAGAAGATCATCGCCTCCTGCCCGCACTGCTTCAACACGATCGGGCGCGAGTACCCCGCGCTCGGCGGCAACTACGAGGTTGTGCATCACTCGCAGCTGCTCGGCAGGCTCGTGGCCGAAGGCCGGATCAAGCCCGAGACGCCGCTCGAGAAGACGATCACCTACCACGACCCCTGCTTCCTCGGCCGGCACAACGACGTCTACGACCCGCCGCGCGACGTCATCTCCGCCGTACCCGGCACCCAGCAGGTCGAGATGAAGCGCTGCCGCAACCGGGGCTTCTGCTGCGGCGCGGGCGGCGCGCGCATGTGGATGGAGGAGACGATCGGCAAGCGCATCAACGTCGAGCGCACCGACGAGGCCCTCGGCACCGGTGCAGAGATCGTCGCCACCTCCTGCCCCTACTGCCTGATCATGCTCGACGACGCGGTCAACGCTCGGAAGGCCGAAGGCAAGGCGAGCAACGTCAAGGTCATCGACATCGCGCAGATCCTCGCCGACTCGGTGGCGCTGAAGGTGCCTGCGTCCGTGGGTGCCGGCAACGGGTCCTCGGGCAACGGGTCGTCGGGCGGGGCGTCCTCAGGCGGGGCGTCCTCGGGCGGGGCGTCCTCGGGCGGGGAGTCCTCGGGCGGGGAGTCCTCGGGCGGGGAGTCCGCCGGCGCGCCCGGCGGCGACACGACGCGCAGCCCGTTGGAGCAGTCGACCGGGACGGGGCCGACGACGGAGGGCGAGCAAGCCGGCCCGACCGCGGTCGACCCGAGCAACCGGCGCCCCGAGGACACCGAGACGGTGCACGAAGCCGCCGATGGCCCGGGCGCCGCGGACCTCGGCGACGACCAGTCGATGCAGGTGACCTCGACGCCCGAGTCCCCCGAGCAGCACGTCGGCGAAGAACCACCCACCACGAACGAGTAAGCCCGTCGCGGGCCCACTACTGCCGCCGTGTAGGGGTCAAACGATCTCCAACAGCCCCCACACCGCGGCAGTAGTGCGGCAAGAAGAACAGCGTCAGTCGCGGCGGGTGTCGGTGCGGCTGAAGTTCTGCCAGGAGCGCGACGGCGTCGGGCCGCGCTGGCCCTGGTAGCGCGAGCCGTAGACCGCCGAACCGTAGGGATGCTCGGCGGGCGAGGACATCTGGAACAGGCACAGCTGCCCGACCTTCATGCCCGGCCAGAGCTTGATCGGCAGCGTCGCGACGTTGGACAGCTCGAGCGTGATGTGCCCGCTGAACCCCGGATCGATGAACCCGGCGGTCGAGTGCGTGAGCAGACCGAGACGGCCAAGGCTCGAGTTGTGTGTCGGGATGTAGCTCATGCCCGCGAGGTACATGCCCGACGGTGAGGACACCTCGATGCAACGGACGGCGCGGGACGGCACCGGGACCACCGCACTGATCGCTCGATGCCGGTGGAACGCCTTGCGGAGCTGCCGGTCCAGCTTGCGCTGCAGGCGGAAGACCGGGATGTGCGAGCTGAACGTCACCTGGTAGGCCGGTCCGCAGTCAATGCCGTCGAGCATCGCGCGCTTCTTGCGCTTCTTCGGACGCAGGCCGAGACTCGCGGCCAGCTCGACCACCGCGTCGGACAGGACTTCCCACGTGGACACGAACTCACAGCGACCGAACTCGTCGATGCAGCCGTCAGAGTCCATCAGCCCCTGGAGGAGAGCGAGCCGCTGGTCGATGTCGGCGACGAAGTAGATCTCGGGCACACGCTTGTCGCCCAGCAGCCGCAGCGCCTTCAGCGTGCTGTGCAGCGACGCGTTGTCGGCGTCGCGCCCCGTAGGCGCATCCCGCACGCGTGGGGCGCCCCCCACGCGCCACGACATCACTCGCGACGTCGGAGTGACGCCGTAACCGGCGGCACGGATGCGGTCGAGGATCTCGTGGTCACGTGGATGAACAGTCACATCGGCTTGAGTCGTCCCATCGCCGAGCCAGATCCCGAGGACGTAAGGATCGATCGGCAGGTCACGGGTGGGGTACTGGACGGGGCCTGCGATCGGCACGTGGTGGTTCCACTCGTCGCGGATGCGAACCCGGTCGGCGATGTCACGGGTCGTCCGGGTCGAGCCGTCGCTGCGGTGGCGGCTGCGCTCGGTCTTGGTCGCCGTCCACCACAAGTGCTCCGCGTCGGCGACGATGTCGGTGCCGTCGGAGAACTCCACCCGGTAGCACGGACGTCCGACCAGCACCGGGCCGATAGCCGTGACCCGGCACTCGGCGCCGGTCTCGTCGAAGACCGCCTCACCGACACCGACCTCACCCAGCAGCTTCCACCCGTGACGGGTGGGGATCGGAGTGTCGAGATCGAGCGCCTTGCCCTCGAGGCGGGCCGCGACGTCGTCGGGCAGCGTCACGACTTCGTAGGTCGACGCCAGCGCGAACTCACCCGGGTGCAGGATGAACGGCTCGTCGCCGGCCGGCTCGACCAGCCGCGTCAGCTCCGGCTGCTCCTCCGACGGGTCGATGTGCGGGTAGCGGTGGTTCTCGAACACCCGGAAGTAGCGGTCGAGTCGCACGTCGACGCTCGACGGCTGCACGAGCGCAGGGTCGTAGGGATCAAGGCCGACGCGCCCGGACTCGATGAGCGCCTTCAGGTCGCGATCGGAGATCAGCACCGAAGCAGGCTACCGAGCGGCGTGGACGGTTCCACGCCGCCGCACACAGGGCACGGCAGGTTGTTCGCGCGGGCTATCCTGACCGGCGTACGCCGTCCTCCGGGGCGGCTTCGCGGGTGTAGTTCAATGGCAGAACATCAGCTTCCCAAGCTGACAGTGAGGGTTCGATTCCCTTCACCCGCTCCACTCGATTGACCTGCAAAATCGCGCAAAGGCGCAGGTCAGCGGCTCGTTTCGGCGGATCGGTCCACTGACCGCTGATGACCGCGACAACCCGCTGAAGGCCCATTCGTGGCACTAGATGTGGCACGCGGGTGGCACGTGATCTTGGCGCCTGTTGTTCGTCATGAGCCGGACTCACCGTCCGCCTCGGCCTTCCGCCCGGGCATGCGGTGCCCGCCGCGACGCAAAAACCAGGGGCGACGTAACGACGATCTTCCACGAATGAACGCAGGCCCCGATGACGGGCAGTTGCCCGCAACTGATAGCTGCTACAGGATCGCCCCCGTGATGCAGATCAAGGGGGTTCTCGCGGCTCTGCAAGAGGCCACGGATTGTTGCGGACCGAAGGCCGGAAATATTGACTGCTGACTCGTCGCCGCACAGTCTAATCGTCTGATGTTTACAGATCTTGAGCCAGCCGCCCTGCGGGTAGTTGCTCTTGCCGTCGGCGCGGCTGAGCGCTCGGGGGCGTCTACTGTCGGGCTGGAGCATCTGCTGGTTGGTCTGCTTGAGGGCGCTGGGGTCCAACTGGGCTCCCCACTTGCTGACAGCGTCGCATCCACGTCAGGCGGTTTATCGGGTGCTGATCGCCGACTCGCCCCCCTGGGCGTTTCGCCGGAGGTGCAGACTGTGCTGCAACATGCGTTGGAAGATGCAGGCTCTGGCCCTGTCGGCGGGCCGGTAAGAGTTCACCATCTCGCACGAGCTGTGATGCGCATGATTGAGGTTCACCAGCCGGAACTGTCGACGAAGTTGGGGTCAGAGCAGATTGGGGTCCTGCGCCAGTTGGCCCTCGACGTAGCAGAAGCGGCCGACGCAAGCGGGGAGCCGGGCGTGTCCGAGGACGACCAGACCGAGGGGCTGCGCGATATTGCGAAGTCGCTTTCGTCCATCGCTTCCGCGTTGGAAAAGATCGCGGACACGCTTCGTCGTCGTGAGGACAAAGGAGCGCAGCCTCGACCGTCGCTCGAAGAGCGACTAACGACGCAGATCGCGCAAGTGCTTGCCAACTCGGATGATTCCGCTCTAGTGTCCGTGACCCGCTGGGACAGCAACTCTTCACAGCCGTTGTCGGCTCTTCAGTTCCTCACACAACTACTTCGGTCAGGGAGCTAGCAGGCGGAGGTCGCGGCTCTACAGCCTAGCCACACCAGGGCGAGTACGAGGGGGAATCGCATGAAACGAACACGGCTGCTAGCTCGAGTGATCTTGGCATCGACAGTAGTGACTACCGCCATCGCAGGCGCAATGACCGATGGATACGCGGTTGTTGGTCGCACTCCAACCATTCTCCCCGCCGCTATACCCTCGACTAGTCATTACAGCGTCGCGGAAGAACACAGCCTCGGCACTTCCTATTCGGGGCTAACGGCCACACGTTCGGATGGCCCTTTCACCATCAGTTCCGGAAGCAATTGCTCCAACATCTATGTGACGCCCGTCGTGTATCAGACTGAATGGGCGCGCTTTCCGTCGTCCTCGCCACTCGGAAGCGGTTGGGTAGAGATCGGGACTGCGCACCGCTGCAGCAATGACACGAAGTATTGGTATTGGGGCTACGGATATTCGGCGTGGTACGAGCTCGGCCACTCTGGGCCCGTGAGTGCCGTCGGCCATGCGTTCACACTCAAGCGGCAAGGCGGGTCGCAATGGCACATGATCGTGGACTACACAGACATGGGCTACGTTGACTATAACGGCAATGTTATGACAGCAAACGTGCTCCAGGCAGGCTTAGAAACGTACGATGTAAACGCCGTCATTCCAAGCCATACTTACACCTCGCTGCGGTACACGGTCAATGAAGGATCATGGATCTATTGGGCCGGCTTTGACGGCTGGAGCATAGATCCTGGTCTATGTGGGGGATGGAATACAGCATCAACTTGGCGAGCTGCGGAGAATTCATCATGCTAAAACTGTCGCGGTCAACAATATTAATCGTACTGGCTTCCGCCGCCGCTATCGTCACGGGCTGCGCGGGCTCAGGAACTGATCAGGCCGTCATTAGGCCTCCAGCGAACACGAGCACCGAAACTGATGCTGCTGTCGGTTCCCCGCAAGCACAGACGGCGTGCCATGACACAGCACAGCCGTTCCTGGCGGGCATGGGCACCACAAGTAGCCTAATTCTTGCTCGGCCAACTACTGTGGGGCAACTGGTCTCCTGGCAGCAAACGCGGCAAGGCCCTAACGGCCCATCAGTCCGCTCGCAGTGGGCTTCGCACAATGCGTCTCAGAAGTTGACCTTCTGTCTTTTTAGCGGTTCCTACGCGGCTGTCATGGCACCTCCAGGCGAGAGTCTCCCTGACTACACGCGAGCCGCAGTGATCATCGGCGACTCTGATGGACCGGCGATCGAGTACCTGTCGCATGACAATGACGGACCGGAGACGCCAGCGCCAGCGGCAGTTGGCTCGTAGTCCGTCAACGTCAAGCGGATCTGCCTCGCCTGCGGCAGCGCCTCGAGCAGCAGCAGCCCGACCTGACCATCGTGTTCGCCGCCCTCGCGATCAGCCGGCACCTGCAAGACCTCACCAGTGCCTCGATCAGAAAGCTGGTCCGCACCCTTCGCCCGCTGCAGTCAGTGACCATCGAGATCGACGGGCACACCCTCACCGCCGAACCCACCATCACCAGCGGCGCCGAAGAACTGCTCAGCCGCCTGCCACGGGGTGACTAACTTGGCACGAGTCAGGTCGAACGGTGGCTCCCGGACCTCCCACAGCGTGTCGCCGATGCGTAGCGGCTCCACACCGCAGTGCCACAAGCTGATGGTGACGCGGGTGCCGTTGGAAGGGACGGCGGACGGGCTCCAGACCCGGAACGCATCGTCAGTGCGGCTGACGTAATAGACGCCCTGGGCCAGGCTCGCACTCGGCCGGATGTCGGTCAGGGTCGTGTAGACGACGAAGGTGCGCGTCGCAACGAATGCCCCGCAGTTCGTGGTGACCTGACTCCCGCGGTGCGGATCGTCCGAGGCAATCGTGACGTGATCACGCCGAAGCATCGATGGGTCGAAGCCCTGGACCTGCTGCCGGTTGTAGGACACGACCGCTGCGAATGCCTGATCTTGCATGTCGCTCGTGATCGGCTGCGGCGATGCGGGGCACACGACCCTGTTTCCCTGCTCTGCCGCGCGTTCGGCGGCGGCATGCTGAGCCGCGTGAACTGCCGCGATGGCGGCAGCCGCGAGTTCTTGTGGTGTCGGACTCGGAGTTTCGGTGACGGCGGGCTGCCGCGGCGGTCCGGCGGGCAGGACGACGGCGTCGTTGCCGACGGGCCACTGCATGATCCCGGCCGCCGCGACTGCGGCCACGGCTGCCGCTGCGGTCAGACCCGCACCGACGCGGTGGCGACGCCGACGGCGCAGTGCCGTGGTGACGCGTCCGACCGGGTCGGACCATGCGCGCTGGCCCCATGCGTCGTCGTCACCAGACAGCGTGTCGATCAGGCGTTCCTCGACGTTCACTGCGTCACCTCCTCGGCGGGCGCCGTCCAGGTCGCGTTGTCTGAGTCGCCCAGGCGCACTCGCAGCGTGGCGAGACCTCGGGCCGCCTGGCTCTTGACCGTGCCGGGCCGGCATCCCATCTCCGCCGCGATCTCCGCCTCGCTGAGGTCGCAGTAGTAGCGCAGCACCAGCACGGTGCGCTGACGAGCCGGCAGGGCCGCCAAGGCGCGGCGCACGGCGAGCCGGTCGATCGCTTGGCTTCCTTCGTCAGCACCGGGCCGGTCCGGGGATCGGTGTAGCGGACGTGGGATCCCCAGCGCCGCCAGCCGGAGATATTGCTGTTGATCATCACCCGGCGGATGTAGCGAAACGGATCGCCGTCGGACCTGACCCGTGGCCATGCGGCTAGCGTTGACACCAGGGCCGACTGGACCAGGTCTTCCCCCGCGTCCAGCGACCCGGTCAGCATGTGCCCGAGCCGCATTAGCGCGGGCAGGCAGCCACCGACGAAGTCGGCGAACTCCTCCGGCGCCCGGCCGCTCATCACGTCCCCCGCAGATCGGTCACATGACAGGTACGCCGCAAGCGACCCGTTGGTTGCATCCTGCCGCCAGATCGGTGCCTGCGTTACCGGACGGAACGATGAGGCAAAGCGTCAACTGTCCGAAGTGGGATCTCTCCGTGCGTGGCGCCTAGCGCCGGGACATTCGGGAGCGGCACCTACTGCACAGTCTTTGCGGAAGAAAGGACCACTGGGACCGGCAGGGGCTCGGTCGTGGGATCGAGGCGTGTCCGCGGCTTGCGAGACACAGACCCGTAAGCCGTACTAACGTGCAGACATTGACGCTGACAAAGGGGGGACAATCCTCGTGACGAAGATGGTGTCAATGGCGAGACTGCGCTACACTAGCCGTTTACGCGAGCGGCGGTCGCCCCATGAAGGGATCTTGAATGCCACGAACGAAGCCCTCGGCCGCACAGGCCGCCCATGCCAGGGCGATGAAGTTCGAACTACCGGACATCGTGCAGTTCCTCCAGGAGACGCTGGGGCAGAAGCTGGTCGCGCACATTGCAGATGTCGACCCAAAGACTGTCGGGCGATGGGCCTCCGGCGACAGCTCGCCACGGCCTCCAGCCGAACAACGCCTCCGCCTTGCTTTCCAGGTGTTCCACCTATTGCAGGAGGAGGAGAGTCCCCACACGATTCGCGCCTGGTTCATCGGCTTGAACCCGCAACTCGATGACGTGGCGCCCGCGACGGCGATCCGCGACGGTCACCTCAGGGATGCGCTAATTGCTGCGAGGGCGTACATCGCCGGTGGCTAAGCCGCGGCCAGTCACGCGCACGCCGCCAGCGACGTTATGGAGGATCGGGCGAGGTGCCGATCCTCTTACCACCCCAATCCCCGATCCGACCATGCTCGGCACCGCGCGCTCTGGCAACAGGTTCGACAGCCCGAGCGGGAGCTACCGAGTGCTCTACTTCGGGACGTCCCTCACCGCCTGCTTCGGCGAGACGCTGGCTAGATTCCGTCCCGACACCCACCTCCTTAGCGTGGTCAAAGACGAGTGGGAGGCGATGGGCTTCATGGATGTCAGCCGTGTGCCGGCGGACTGGAGGCACCGTCGGTCTGCCGTCAACGTCTCGCTGCCCGCTGACGCACCTTTCCTCGACGTAGAGCACCGTTCGACTCGGGAGTTCTTACGGACGACGCTCGCCACTGGCCTCTCAGCCCTGGGCCATGACGATCTTGATATCGCCGCTGTGAGGGGTCCCGATCGGCGCGTCACCCGGATGATCAGCGAATGGGCGTACAACGCCACGGATGACAAAGGCTTTGCCGCCTACCAGGGCATCCGCTACCTCTCTCGACTCGACGACGACTGGGAGTGCTGGGCCGTTTTTGAAGATGCAGAAATCACGGTGAACACCGCCATGTCCATCACCCTCGACCTTGAGCCTTTGCAACGAGTCGCCGCTGACTACGGGCTTCGAGTCTTCTGACGCCGTGCGCCCTCGGATCTCGTACTGCAGGCGCAGCCTTCGCCGCGGCCGGAGGCACCCGCGCCGATAGACCGCAAGGAACCGCAGAACGCCGTCAGTTGTGGCACAGATGTGGCACGACCGCCTTCTCGATCATCATGGCGGAAGGCAAATAGGGCCGCTGACCAGGCAAAACGTGCGAGCGAGTGCCAGGAGACGTTCAGCTTCCCAAGCTGACAGTGGGGGTTCGATTCCCCTCACCCGCTCCACATCTCTCTCCCCTTCCGATCATCTCTTCGTCGAGGCCGCGCCCCTACGGAGCGACCGGATTCCGCCGTGGTGCAAGCGGAGCTCCGGAACGACGGTGAGGGTCCCCTCGATAGCATCCGGCCGTGCCCGAGACGCCCGTGACCAAGGTCGGCGCAGCCGATCTCGGCCCCGGTCACCCCACCCCAGGCATGGTCCGCCGGGAGGCGGTCGTCCTCGACGACGTCTGGTCCGGCACCGCGGTCACCGAGCCGGGCGCGATCGGTGGCTGGCACCACCACGGCGAGCACGACACGATCGTCTACGTCGTCCGCGGCGCCTTCGACGTCGAGACCTCGACGGGGGTGGTGCACGCCACCGCCGGCGACTTCGTCCACGTGCCGGCCCGCACCGTGCACCGCGAGGGCAACTCCAGCGACGAGACCGCCGAGGTGGTTCTCGTACGCCGCGGCCACGGCCCGGTCGTGGTCAACGTCGACGGGCCGCCGTCCGATCGATGAGCCGCTGAGCGGCCCGGCTCAGCGGAAGACGCCGGTGTGCCCCAGCGAGTAGCGGCCCGGCTGGGGGAAGACGCACAGCCCGTGCGGCTGGGTGCCGACCGGGATCTTCGCCAGCAGCTTGCCGTCGGGGATCGAGATCGCGTAGACCACCGAGTTGTACCGGCCCGACACCCAGAACACCTTGCCGTCCGCCGACACCCCACCCATGTCGGGGCTGCCGCCGCCGGGGATCCAGATCTTCTTGACGACGCGCCCGGCGGCGAAGTCGTAGAGCGACAGCGACCCCTCGCCCCGGTTGGTGACGATCAGGTCGCGAGAGTCGCGGGTGACGTAGAGGCCGTGCGCGCCCTTCCCGGTCGGCACGAAGCCGCGCACCCGGAAGGTGGCGCCGTCGATCATCCACACGCCGTTCGACGCCATGTCGGCGACGAAGAACGTCGACCCGTCCGGCGACGTCTTCACGTCCTGCGGCATCGCGCCGGGCGCCAGCAAGAGGGTGCCGATCACCTTGTGAGTGACGGTGTCGACCTTCAGTAGGTGCCCGTCGAACTCGCAACTGGCGATGAAGTAACGGCCGTCGGCGGAGAAGTCGGCGTGGTTCACGCCCCTGCACGGGACCGGCGTCGAGTCGTGCAACGCCATCGTGTGCGGATCGCGGAAGTCGATGCGCCGCAGGCGTTCCGCCATCACGATCGCGTAGCGGCCGTCGGGGGTGAAGTAGAGGTTGTACGGGTCGTCGACCGGCACCGGCGTGCCGGGCACACCGTCGGTCGGGTCGATCGGCGTGAGCGAGTTGCCCTGGTCGTTGTTGACCCACAAGGTCTTCAGGTCCCACGACGGCACCACGTGCTGCGGCAGCCTGCCCACCGCGAAGTGCCGCACGATCCGGTAGGTGGTCGGGTCGATCTCGTCGACCGTGTTGCTTCCGGAGTTCGGCACGTAGATCAGCGGCCGGTCGTGCGCCACCACCGGGCTCAGCATCCCCGGGCGGTCGGCGGCGTAGATGTCGTGCGGGTCGAGGACGGCCGGCATGCCCGGGAGTGCGCCGGTCGCAGCCGCGCTCGACGTCGGCGCGGTCGTCGCCGTCTGCGTAGCGGTCGGGGTCGAGCCCGTCGACGTCGGCGGCTTCGACTTCGTCGCCTGATGGCTGCCGCCGCTGCTGCCCCCGCACCCGGTGAGAACGAGCGAGCCGGCGATCGAGGCGACGAGCAGGACGGTGCGGCGGGACACGAGTGCTCCTCGGTGCGCTGTCACGAGTGGTGCCGCCTCACCCGATGCGCAGCACGGTGTCGACCGGGTTTCCGTGTTCTCCGCCGAACAGCCAGAGCGCACCGGCGACGACCGCCGACGCGGGATCGGTCAGCGCCTCGGGCAACGAGCCGACCGCCGTCGTGGTTCCCGAGCGGACGTCGTACGTCTCGACGAGCGCCGTCGGACTGCCGGCCCGGCGCCCGCCCGCCAGCACGATGCGGTCGCCGATCGCCCCGGCCCCTGCATGCGCCAGCGGCGCCGGCAGGTGCCCGACGACCGAGGTCCGCCCGTTCGCCAGGTCGATCCGCTGCACGTCGGCCGTGTCGCCCCCGCTCGTCTCGCCACCGAGCACGTAGATCGCGTTCCCGACCACAACCACCGACGGATAGCGCACCCCCGCGAGGAGCTGCGCCACCACGCGGAAGTGCTGCCCGTCGGTCGTCGCCAGCACGTCCCGGAGCGGCGCATGCCCGTCGTAGCCACCGATGACGTACGCCGTGCCGCCGTGCACCACCGCAACGACGTCCGACCGTGGCGTGGGCAGGTGGGCGACCACCTGCCCGTGGACGTCCTGCACGTCGTCGATCGTCGCGGCGGCGCCGCCGCCGAACACCAGCGGGCGTCCCGCCACGACGGCACCCGCGGCGTCGTGCACCGGGGCGTGCAGCACCCCGTCGGGCTGCACCCGCCCGTCGGGGATCGAAACCTGCAGCACCTGCGTGCTCGACGTGCCTGCGACCAGTCCACCGGCGAGCACGACGGAGTTCCCGACCACGGCGGCGGCGGCGCGCGAGACCGGAGCGGGCAGGTGCCAGGGCATCTCGTGAATCGCGATCGGAACGGGCGAGGGTGCGCCGGAGGCAGGAGACGCCGACGACGATGCCGCGACCGTCGGCGTCACCGACGTGGCGCGAGAGACCGCGGGATGTCCGGAGCTGTCCCCGCACCCGGCAACACATGCAACGACCGCGAAACCGGCCAAAACGCCGTACCACCGCCGGGCTCGCACGCGGTCAGTCTGACCCGTGAACCTCAGTCGACGATGGCGGGGTAGACCAGCGCCTTCAGCTGGCCGCGGAAGTTGAACGACCCCGACGGCATCAGCTGGGTCATGAAGACGACGACCATGTCCTCCTTCGGGTCGACCCAGAAGATCGTCGACGCCGCGCCGCCCCACATGAACTCCCCGGCCGAGCCGATCACGCCGGTACGCGCGGGACCCAGCCCGATCGCCATCGTCAGGCCGAAGCCGGTGCCGTCGAAGCCCACTTCGCCGTAGCCGCCGGGCAGCGAGAACGCCCGCATCTCCGCGCCGCCGGGCAGGTGGTTGACGGTCATCAGCTCGACCGTCTTGCGGCCGAGGATCCGCCGCCCGTCGAGCTCGCCGCCGTTCAGCAGCATCTGCGCGAACCGCAGGTAGTCGCCGGTCGTCGACACCAGCCCGCCACCACCGGACAGGAACGACCGCTCCCGCAGGTAGGAGCTCTGCTGCGCGTCCTCCATCAACGCGAACCGCTTGTCCGGACCGCGTCGGTAGAGCCCCGCGAACCGGTCGGCCGACTCCGCCGGCACGGTGAAGCCGGTATCGGCCATGCCCAGCGGCTCGAAGATCTCGGTGCGCAGGTAGTCGTCGAACCGCCGGCCCGAGAGCACCTCGACGAGCCGGGCGCAGATGTCGGTCTGCAGCCCGTAGACCCAGCGGGTGCCGGGCTGGTGGGCGAGCGGGCGCTCGGCAACCCGGTCGGCCAGCCTCTCCAACGTGAGGCCCGGGTCCCGCATGATCGTCGGCCGGGCGATGCCGCCCTCCTCGGCCGTACCGGTCTGCAGGCCGAAGCCCAGCCCGGCCATGTGCATGAGGACGTCCTTGACCGACGGCGGCCGCACCGCGTCGACGAGGGTGGTCGAGCCGTCGGACTGCCGCTCCTCGACCTGGAGCCCACGCCACGACGGGATGAACCGGTCGACGGGATCGTCGAGCTGGAAGAGCCCACGCTCGTAGAGGGTCATCAGTGCGACCCCGGTGATCGGCTTGGTCATCGAGTAGATCCGCCAGATCGTGTCGTCGCCGACGGCCACGCCCCGCTCAGCGTCCATGAGCCCGAAGGGCTGCGAGTAGCCGACCGCACCGTGCCGGGCGACGGCCACGTGGCAACCGGCGATCTTGCCGGGCCCGATGTAGCGCGACGCGATGTGCTCGCCGATGCGCGACAGCCGGCCAGCGTCGAGCCCCGCGGCGTCCGGGTCGACCTTCATGCGCCCTCCCGAGGCAGTCGACCGGCACCGTGCCGGCCTGGCGCGCAGCCTGCTACGAGACACCCGACGGCGCAACGGCCCCGGCCCGGCCCGCCCACCGTTCTCGCCCGTGCGAGAGGAATCCGACCCGGGACGAAGAATCCTTGAACACGATGATCGGCGCGGCGCGACGGATCCGGCGGGGCGTACGACGTACCGCCATCGCCGGCTGCGTCACGCTCGCCTCGACCGCAGCGCTGCTCGCGCCGGCCGCGGCCGCGCACGCAGCGACCCAGCCGCGGACCTGGAACTTCCAGCAGGCCGACATCACGGCCGCCCAGGGGCTGGGGCGTGACGGCGCCGGGGTCACCGTCGCCGTCGTCGACACCTGGGTCGACCCGACGCATCCCGACTTCGGCGGGCGGGTCTTCGACGAGGCCTACTGCGTCAACGGCAACGGCACCTGCCGCGACCGCACCTACGCCCCCGACGCCTGCATCCACGGCACCCACGTCTCGGGCACGATCGCCTCGTCCCGTTACGGGGTGGCGCCCGCTGCCCGGATCCTGGCCGTGCAGGCCCTCACCTACGACCCGTCCTCCGGCGACTGCTCGGGTTCCGGCACCGACATCGCGGCCGGCATCCGCTTCGCGACCGCGCACGGCGCGCGGGTCATCAACCTCTCGATCGGCGACCTGGTGCCGCTGGTCTTCCAGGACTCCGACGTGACCTCCGCGATCGAGGCGGCCGCAGCCACCGGCGTCGTCGTCGCGGTGGCCGCGGGCAACCAGGCGCTGCCGCTCACCGACTCCTACGGCCAGGGCGTGCTGCTCGTCGCGGCGACCGGTCCGGACGGTCAGCTGGCGTCCTACTCCGACTACGGCGGTTCGGTCGCGCTGGCCGCGCCGGGCGGCGACGCGAGCAGCAGCGGATGCACGCCGCAGACCTGCATCCTGTCCACGACCCCGCACGACACCTACGGGCTGCTGCAGGGGACGTCGATGGCGACGCCGCACGTCGCGGGCGTGGCCGCACTGCTGCTGGCTCAGGCGCCCGGCCGTGGCGCGGCCGGCGTCGTGCAGGCGCTCGAGGCGACCGCTCGACCGCTGTCGGGCGCAGGGCACGGGCTCATCGACGCCGGGGCCGCGCTCCGGCTGCACGCGCCGCGAGCCGCGCCGACCGGTGCGACCGCGCAGAGCACGGGCGCGGCGGCACCGGCGCCCGGACCGGCCGCAGCCACGCCCCACCACGCCACCATGCGCACCGGCCCCGGCTCTGCTCCGACCGCCTCGCCGAGCACGTCTCAGGCACCGTTGAGCCTCGGCATCGAGGCTCCCGCCGCGTCGACGCCGCGCGGCGGCACGAGGACACCCCGCGCCGCCGGCACGGCCGGTCCCACCCCGCTCGCTGCCCGACCAGAAGGAAGCAGCAGCTCGCACGGCGGTCCCGACGCGGTCGCGGTGGTCGCCGCGACGCTGGTCGTCCTACTCGCCGGGGCGTCCATCGCCGCCGGGCGCCGGCGCCCGGGCTGAGGCCTACGGACCGGTCTCGACGATCGAGCTCTCGGCATCGAGGGGGTAGTCGAACGCGATCAGCTCGCGGCCGTGGTCCTTGATCCAGCCGACGAAACGCTGGTGCGCGGGATGGTCCTGGTAGGCGCGCAACGTCGCCTCGTCGTCGAACTCCTGCAGCAGCAGCCACTCCCACCCGGCGGCGCGGCCGCTGGTGTCGCGACCGAAGCGCAACGTACGGAAGCCGCCGATATCCGCGGGCCAGCCCCGCACCATCGCAACCAGCTCGGCCTCCTCCGCGGCGGACAAGCCGGGTCGGAAGCGGAACAGGACGACGTGCTGCACCCGCGGCATCCCGCCACCCTAGGCAAATTCCGGAAAGGGCCACGCGGCCGGTCGGCGGCGGCGAGACTTCGTCTGGTCAGCGTCGAGGAGGTGGTCGCCGTCGCCACGCCACGGGACCCGGTCGCGTCCGACACCTTCCACCTGCTCACGACGGCGTGCGCCACGCGGGTCTGGTCGGCGCTGACCTGCCCGGAGACGGCCGCGCGCTACCTGCACGGCCTGCGGCTCGACTCGTCGTGGGAGCCGCACGCGCCGCTGAGCTTCGGCCTGCCCGGCCTGCCGCGCTCGCAGGGGCAGGTCCTGTGCGTGCGGGCGCCGGAGCTGCTGTCCTACGTCCTCGCCGACGGCAGCGGTACGGCGACCTACCTCACCTGGTCGATCCGACCGGTCAGCACCGGCTGCGTCGTACGCCTGCACGTCCACGAAACGCACGCGACCGGCAGCGACACGGACCTCGAAGAGGCGTGGCTGCCGGTCGTGGAGGCGTTGCGGCTGGTCCTCGCGACGGAGGACCAGCCGGCACCAGGGTGATCAGCTCGCGGCGTCGGACTTGATCGCGGAGACGTCGAACTCCAGCACGATCTTGTCGGAGACGAGGACGCCGCCGGTCTCGAGCGGCGCGTTCCACTCGACGCCCCAGTCCTTGCGGTTGATGGTCGCCTTGCCGTCGAAGCCGGCCCGCAGGTTGCCCATCGGGTCCTTCGAGGTGCCCGTGTGCTCCCACTCCACCGTCACCGGCTTGGTGACGCCCTTGAGCGTGAGGTCGCCGGTCATCCGGTAGGTGTCGTCGTCGACCTTCTCGACCTTCGTGCTCTGGAAGGTCATGGTCGGGTGGTTGGGCGCATCGAAGAAGTCGTTGGTGCGCAGGTGCGCGTCGCGCTGCTCGGTGCCGGTGTCGATGCTGGCGATGTCGATCGTGACCGTCGCGGTGGACTTGGTGGGGTCGGCCTGGTCGAGGTGGGCACGGCCTTCGAACCGCTTGAAGGTGCCGCGCACCTTGGACACCATCGCGTGCCGCGCGACGAAGCCGATACGGGTGTGCGCGGTGTCGATCCGGTAGTCACCGGTCAGGTCGGTGATGGCCGGGGTGAGGGTCTCGCTCATGAGGGTGCTCCTTCGATGGTGGCTTCCGACGGTCTACCCGGGGGCACTCCCGAGAACCGTTGTCTACGCAACTAACTGTACGGCACGTTTATTGCGTCCGCAAGTACAGGCTCGAGCCCGGACCCCGAATGGCCCACCTGGGCCCTGGCGGGCGGGCGGAGCGACCCCGGATAATGGCCGTCGATCGCCGACCAGCAGGGTGATGCTCATGACGACACCCGGGGTTCACCCGGGCACGGGGGACGGCGGGCAACCGCCCAGCGACAGCGACGCCTCGGTGCTGTTCGCCTTCGCGCTCGAGAGCGGACGCGCCGTCACCTGGGTCCTCGACCTAACGACCAACAGGTTCCACTTCACCGGCGGCGCCCTGCAGCTGTTCGGCCCGAACGCCAGCGCGGGGAGCGGCCATGTCGGCACCGACGACTTCTTCTCGATCGTCCATCGCGACGACCGCGAGCGGCTCAACGCGACTGCGGTGGACTCCTTCGCCACCGGCGAGGACTTCGTCTGCGAATACCGCACGATCGGCCCGGACGGCAGCGTCCACTGGCAGGCCGCCCGGGGCCGGCCGGTCCACGACGAGGCCGGCCGGCCGCTTCGCCTGGTGGGCGTCACCAACGAGATCACCGAGCTGCGCGCGGCCGAGGCCGCTCTGCGCGAGACCCAGGAACGCATGCGCGCGGTGCTCGCCGCCGCGCCGATCCTGTTGCTGGCCTTCGACCATGACGGCGTCGTAACCCTCGCCGAAGGGCGCGAGCTAGCGGCGCTCGGCGACCCGACGACCGCTCTGGTGGGGCGGTCGGTGGCCGAGCTGCTCGGGCCGCCCGGAGCGGAGGCCGTCCAGGCGGCGAGCGCCGGTCGGCCGTGGGCGGGCCGGCTCCCGCTCGGCGGGCGGGTCTACGACGTGTCCTGCCTGCCTTCGAGCGACACCGACGACGCAGGCCTCGTCGTCGCGACCGACGTCACCGACCGGGCGGCGACCGAGGAGCAGCTCGAGCACCAGGCCCTGCACGACGCGCTCACCGGCCTGGCCAACCGGGAGCGGCTGCAGCGCTTCCTGGACCGTTGCGCGGAGCGCAACGAGGAGATCGCGCTGTTCTACCTGGACCTCGACGAGTTCAAGCTCATCAACGACAGCCACGGTCACACCGTCGGCGACAGCCTGCTCCGCGCCGTGGCCCACCGGCTACGGGCCGCCGTACGCGCCGAGGACCTCGTCGCGCGGGTGGGAGGTGACGAGTTCGTGGTCGTGTGCACCGGCATGACGCAGGCGCAGGCGCAGGCGACCGCCGACCGCATCGTCACCGAGCTCGGCCGCCGCTTCGAGCGCGAGAACCTCGACCCGTCGGGAGCCAGCGTCGGCGTGGTCGTGGCCCGGGCCGGATCGGTGTCGAGCGCGGAGCTGCTGCGGCGCGCCGACGAGGCCATGTACGCCGCCAAGCGGGCCGGGCGCGGCCGCTGGCGGATGGCGCCGGCGGGCGAGGCGCCGTGGCGCGACGCCGCACTGGCTAGCCCGGAGGGCTGACGCCGAGCGCTCGATGCAGGAACTCCACCTGCAGCAGCAGGAGGTTCTCGGCCACCTCTTCCTGCGGCGTCATGTGCGTCACGCCCGACAGCGGCAGCACGGCGTGCGGACGACCCGCCTCGAGCAGCCGCGCCGAGAGCTGCAGGGTGTGCGCCACGACCACGTTGTCGTCGGCGAGTCCGTGCACGAGCAGCAGCGGCCGGCGCAGCGAGTGCGCGCCGGTCAGCAGCGACGTCGCGTCGTACGCCGCGGGCTGCGCCGTCGGGTCGCCGAGGTAGCGCTCGGTGTAGTGGGTGTCGTAGAGCCGCCAGTCGGTCACCGGGGCGCCGGCGACCGCG
>Ga0207652_10000394_pt1 | contig 45530 bp, 34 predicted proteins | sample KBSC63BmetaG_FD_184334 | JGI IMG/M metagenome (GOLD analysis project Ga0207652, IMG submission 184334) | Corn rhizosphere microbial communities from Kellogg Biological Station, Michigan, USA - KBS C6-3B metaG (SPAdes) (version 2) | ecosystem: Host-associated > Plants > Roots > Rhizosphere ...
CCCCCCGAAAAGCTGCGGCCGACGCAGTACGCGTCGGCCGCCAAATCCGTGTGCGGCCGGCAACGCCGGTCGCACCGGGAGCCTCAGTTCAGCGCGTCCTTCAGCGCCTTGCCGGCCTTGAACGCCGGCACCTTCGACGCCTTGATCTTGATGGTCTGGCCGGTGCGCGGGTTGCGGCCGGAACGTGCGGCGCGCTTGCGTACCACGAAGGTTCCGAAACCGACCAGCGACACATCGTCGCCCTTCTTCAGCGCGCGCTTGATCTGATCGGTGACGGCGTCGAGCGCACGGCCGGCATCGGCCTTGGACAGATCGGCATGATCGGCGATTGCGTTGATCAACTCAGCTTTGTTCATGGAGACTCCCTCTTGGGTTTCGAGCAGCCCGTGGATTGTTCGGTGGAAGGACGTTTTCCCTGTGTCGCCAAGATCACGTCTGTCCGGTCGTGTTGCGATTCCCGTAGCGATGCGCGGCATCAGCGTCTGCGTCGCACGGCCCGGCCTTTATACCAGCGCCCCACAAGGCCCGCAATAAAGGCAGGGCTTGAATTTCAGCGCGTCGATGCTTGGAACGCAATCTGCGTTCGACGCCATCATGGGCCGCGCGAAAACGCAAGTGCCGGACGGCGACGCACCATGCATCGCGCGTGCCGTCGGTTCACGCGCGGACTTCAGTGGGTGCGCTTGGCCGCGTTGTCGTCGGCCTGCTCGTGCGTGGTTTCGACCGGAAGCTCTTTCACCTCGGGCGTCATCACTTCCGCCGGCAGCGGCGTCAAGGGATGCTCCAGCGCGATGTCCAGCACCTGATCGATCCAGCGTACGGGGTGGATCGTCAGCGCCTCGGTGATGTTCTTCGGAATCTCGGCGAGGTCCTTCTTGTTCTCTTCCGGGATGATCACCGTGGTGATGCCGCCGCGATGCGCGGCCAGCAGCTTCTCCTTCAGACCACCGATCGGCAGCACCCGGCCACGCAGCGTGATTTCGCCGGTCATCGCGATTTCCGCATGCACCGGATTCTTCGTCAGCGCCGAAACCAGCGCGGTGCACATCGCGATGCCCGCGCTGGGGCCGTCCTTGGGTGTCGCGCCTTCCGGCACGTGCACATGGATGTCGTACTTGTCGTGGAAGTCCTGGTCGATGCCCAGCCGCTGGCTGCGCGCGCGCACCACCGACTGCGCGGCCTGGATCGATTCCTTCATCACGTCGCCCAACTGCCCGGTGAGGATGAGCTTGCCTTTGCCGGGCACCACGGTGGCCTCGATGCTCAGGAGGTCTCCGCCCACCGACGTCCATGCAAGGCCGGTGACCAGGCCGACCTCGTTCTGCTGTTCCTTGCGGCCGAAATCGTGGCGGCGCACGCCGAGGTACTTGTCGAGGTTCTTCGATTCGACCTTGACAGCTGACGGCGTACGCTTCTTCGCGGCAGGTTTGGCTTTGGCCGATGTCGCCGCTTCCTTTTCCTTCGCCGGCGCCTTCCCGCCTTCCTTCAGCGTCAACTCCTTCACCACCTTGCGGCAGATCTTGGCCAGCTCGCGTTCGAGGTTGCGCACGCCCGATTCGCGCGTGTAGTAGCGAATGATGTCGCGCAGCGCGCCCTCGGTGACCGCGAGCTCATCATCCTTCAAGCCGGCGCCTTTCTTCTGCTTCGGCAGCAGGTACCTGGTGGCGATCGCGACCTTCTCGTCCTCGGTGTAACCGGGAATGCGGATCACCTCCATGCGATCCAGCAGCGGCGCCGGGATATTCATGGAATTGGCGGTCGCGATCCACATCACCTCGGACAGGTCGAAATCGACCTCGAGGTAATGGTCGTTGAAGGCATGGTTCTGTTCGGGGTCCAGCACTTCCAGCAATGCCGCGGACGGATCGCCGCGGAAGTCCATCGCCATCTTGTCGATTTCATCCAGCATGAACATCGGGTTCTTGGTCCCGACCTTGGCCATGTTCTGGATGATCCGGCCCGGCAGTGAACCGATGTAGGTACGGCGATGGCCGCGGATCTCGGCCTCGTCGCGCACACCGCCCAGGCTCTGGCGCACGAACTTCCGGTTGGTCGCGCGCGCGATCGAATGGCCCAATGAAGTCTTGCCGACGCCGGGCGGTCCGACCAAGCACAGGATCGGCCCCTTGATCTTGTTCACCCGCTGCTGCACGGCAAGGTACTCAAGGATGCGTTCCTTGACCTTCTCCAGCCCGTAGTGGTCCTCGTCCAGCACCTGCTCGGCGATGCGCAGGTCCTTGCGCACCTTGCTGTGCTTCTTCCACGGCACGGACGTCAGCCAGTCGAGGTAGTTGCGCACCACCGTCGCCTCGGCCGACATCGGCGGCATCTGCTTCAGCTTGTTGAACTCGGCCTTGGCCTTCGCCAACACCGGCTTCGGCATGCCCGCGGCGTCGATCTTCTTCGACAGCGCGTCGATTTCGTTGCCCCCCTCCTCGATGTCGCCCAGTTCCTTCTGGATCGCCTTCATCTGCTCGTTGAGGTAGTACTCGCGCTGGCTCTTCTCCATCTGGGTCTTGATGCGCCCGCGGATGCGCTTCTCGACCTGCTGCAGGTCCAGCTCGCTTTCCACGAGGCCAATCAGCATTTCGGTGCGCGCGCCGACGGCCAGCGTATCCAGCACCTTCTGCTTGTCGGCGAGGCGCACCGAAAGATGCGCGGCGATCGAATCGGCCAGACGCGACAAGTCATCGATGCCGGACAAGCCGGTCAGGACTTCTGGCGGCAACTTGCGGCTCTGCCGCACCAGTTGCTCGAACAGGCTCACCAGCATCCGCGCGGCGGTTTCGAGTTCCACCGTCGGGCGATCGAACAGCGGCTGCAGCGCCACCGCGTGCGCGCGCAACATGCCGTCGGATCCAAAGCAGCTTTGCAACTGCGCGCGCGACTGGCCTTCGACCAGCACCTTGACGGTGCCGTCCGGCAGTTTCACCAGTTGCAGCAGGTTGCCGATGGTGCCGACCGTGTGCAGGTCGGCTTCGGAGGGATCGTCGGTTTCGGGTTGCTTCTGCGCGAGCAGCAGGATGCGGCGGTCGCCTTCCATCGCCGCTTCCAGCGCCTTCATCGATTTTTCGCGCCCGACGAAAAGCGGGATCACCATGTGCGGATACACCACCACGTCGCGCAGCGGCAGCACCGGCAGTTCGATGGTGGCGGTCACGGGGGATTCGTTGGTTTCGGTTGCCATGTCGTATTCAGGGTCGCAATGCTTCGAGCCCGCGAATGCGGGCGTTCCCATGAGGATGGAGGCGGCGCGGCGCTCGATCAAGCACCGGATACGCAGTTTCGCGCGCTGGTGCGGGCGCCACTCCGTTCAGCCCAAGCGGCCCGCACGCGACCATGAACGATCGTCCGAAGCGAGGATCGCGCAGCACGTGGTCGAACAGAGTGTGCAGCGAGCGCTGGAGATGGAACGAAACGTAGGTTGGACTGATTCCGGGCGCAGCCCGGAAGAAGCCCGACAAGACACACGACGATGCAGAACGATACACGTGCACGTTGGGCTCCCGCGATGAAGCCGCGGTCAGCCCAACCTACTGGGCCTCACGAGCAGAACCGCTCGGTCAATCGCCCATCTGCTTCTGCAGGTGCTCGCGACGTTCCTGCGCATCCAGCGACAGGGTCGCGATGGGGCGCGCCTCCAGGCGCTCCAGGCCGATTTCCTCGTCGGTTTCCTCGCAATAGCCGTAGCGGCCTTCTTCGATCTTGCGCAGCGCCTTTTCGATCTTCGAAATCAGCTTGCGGTAGCGATCGCGGGTGCGAAGTTCCAGCGAGTTCTCGGTTTCGCGGGTGGCGCGCTCGGCATCGTCGCCCACGTCGCGCACTTCCTCGCGGAGGTTTTCCATGGTCTGGCGCGATTCCTCGACCAACTGGTCGCGCCAGTCCTTCAGCTTCTGGCGGAAATAGGCCAGATGCTTCGGATTCATGTATTCCTCTTTGGGCGAGGGATGGTAACCCTTGGGCAGTTCGATGTTGACGCTGGCCGGCAGCGCGTAGCGCCCATCCTCGCGGGTGATGGTCTGTTCGGCGGCCGCGCCGACGCTCAGTCGCGCAGCGACGCCGCCAACGGGCTTCGCATGCTGCTTGCGGGCCGGCTGGTGCGCCGCACGGGACGTATCGTGTTCGGCGGCGGCGGCATGGGCGGGGGCCGCTTTCTTCGGCGCGGGCGTGTCCTTGTGTTTTTTCGCGGGAGCAGCTTTCTTCACGGCGGGAATCTTGGATTTGTTGTTCTTGATGGTGGAGGTTGGGGTGGCCTTCTTCGCGCTCGCCTTCTTCACCGCCTTGGTGGCGGTCCGGGCCGGCTTCTTGACCGCCTTGGCGACTTTCGCGGGCGTCTTGTGCACGGTTTTGGCCGCGGACTTGCGCGTCGGCTTTGCGGCCGCCTTCTTCGCGGGGCGAGCCTTGGCCGGCTTGGCCGGGGACTTCGCCTGCTTATCGCTGCGCTTGGCAGCGCCGTGCTTCGGTTTTGCCATGTCCTGTGCACTCGAGGTTGTGGAGATGCGACCGCGTGTTATAGCGTAGTCAATGCGGCCGGGCAACCCATTTCAAAAGCCCCGCCCGCGCCCTTTTTCGCCATGCGGACGGCATCCGCCCGTGACACGCTTCCTGTTGTTCCTGATTGCCGCCTACAAGCGGCTGCTGAGCCCCTTGCTGGGTGCACGTTGCCGGTTTTACCCGACGTGTTCGACATACGCGCGCATCGCCATCGCGCGGCATGGGCCGCTGCGCGGCAGCGTGCTTGCGGCATGGCGTATCCTGCGCTGCCAACCGCTATGTGAAGGCGGCGATGATCCGGTACCCGAACGCTTCACGCTGCGTCGTTGCCGACACCCCCATGGAGAACGCTGAATGGCCGACTGGCTGATCAAGAACGCCGAACTCGTCAACGACGGCCGCCGTTTCCAGGCCGACCTGCGCATCCGGGATCAGCGCATCGCCGAGATCGGTGGCGATCTCGATGGCCGCACGGGCGAACAGGTTTTCGACGCATCGGGCCTGTGGCTGCTGCCCGGCATGATCGATGATCACGTGCATTTCCGCGAACCGGGTTACACCGCGAAAGCCAACATCGCTTCGGAATCGCGCGCGGCGGTCGCGGGCGGCGTCACCAGTTTCATCGACATGCCGAACACCAGGCCGGCGACGCTGACGCACGAGCTGCTGGAAGACAAATACGCAATCGCCTCGCGCACTTCGCTCGCCAATTACGGGTTCTACTTCGGGGCCAGCAACGACAACCTCGATGCGATCCGCGCACTGGATCCACGCAGGGTGCCCGGCGTGAAGGTGTTCCTGTGCGAGTCGACCGGCAATCTTTGCGTCAGCGACCCGAACGCGCTGGACGGCGTGTTCCGCGAATCACCGGTGACGGTGGTCGTGCATTGCGAGGACAGCCACATCATCCATGCCAACCTCGATCGCGCCAAGGCCGAGTACGGCGACGACATCCCGATGCGGCTGCACCCGGAAATCCGTTCGCGCGAGGCGTGCTTCGAATCGACGAAATGGGCGGTCGAAACCGCGCGCCGCCACGGCACGCGGCTGCACGTGCTGCACGTGTCCACCGCCGACGAACTCGCGATGTTCGAACCCGGCCCGATCGCGGGGAAAAAGATCACCGCCGAAACCTGCGTGCACTTCCTGCGTTTCAGCGACACCGACTACGCCACGCTGGGTGGCAAGATCAAATGCAATCCCGCGATCAAGGCGGCGTCGGACCGCAAGGCGCTGACGCGCGCGCTGGCGGATACGCGCATCGACATCCTCGCCACCGACCATGCGCCGCACCTGGAGTCGGAGAAGGCGAACCCCTACACGCGTTGCCCGTCCGGCATCCCGCTGATCCAGTTCGCGCTGCAGTCGGCGCTGGAGTGTGTGTTTCGCGGTGATTTCAGCTTGGAACGATTGGTCGAAGCGTATGCGCACGCACCGGCGTCGCTGTTCGCGATCGAGGATCGCGGCTACTTGCGCGAAGGCTATTTCGCCGACCTGACTTTGGTCGATCCGCACAAACCGCAGACCGTGCGCAAGGATCAGGTGCTGTCGAAATGCGGCTGGTCACCGTTCGAAGGTGACACGTTTCGTTCAAGCATCGCCGCGACGTTCGTCAACGGGCACCTTGCCGCGCACGAGGGGAAACTGCTGGATGCGCCAGCGGGCATGCGGCTGGCGTTCGATCGCTGACGCTGCGCGATCAGTCGAAATTCTTCGCCACTTCGGCGACCGCATCGTGCGGATGCAGGCTCTCGTGGTGTGCGGCACGAATGCGGTAGCCGGCGATGCGCTCGTCGGCTTCCAGTGCCACGCGGATGCGGCGCACGGCATCCTCGCAGAACATCAGGTTCTCGGCATTCAGTTTCGCGAAGGCCTGTTCGTCCTCGCGCTTGACGGCCGTCTGCACCGGCGTCGCCAGCGCGCGCTCGACCGCATCGATCAGTTCCGAAACCGGCAGGTCGAAGCCCGGCGCGAGCCGCACCATGACCTTCGCGGTGCTACGCTGGGCGTGCGGGGTGGCGGCCATGCCGCGTTCGGAGCCCAGCCATTCGCGCACCGCGCGTTGTGACGGCACGGTACCGGCGAAGTCTTCATCGAAACGTTGCTGGTTGAGTTGCCGCGACAGCGCCGCCGAAGCCGGACACGTCGATGAATACGTCACTTCGCAACCCAATTGCACGCTGAAGTGTTCGTCCAGCAACTGCGCCTCGACGGTGACCGGGTACGCGCGCCAACCCGCATTGTCGCTGACCAGCGCGCGGCGCTTCAGCAATTGCGAATAGTCGATGCGCAGGCGGACGCGGCTGGAAAGGTCAGCGTGAGTAGCAATCAACGCGTGCATCAGGCTGCACAGGCCCGACGGCGTCAGCGTCTGTTCGCCCAGGGATTGTTCGAGCGCGAGATACAGCCGCGACATGTGGATGCCGCGCGCCGCGGGATCGGCCAGGTTCACCTGCACCGACACCTGCGCCGGAACCGTGAAGGTGCCGCCCTGTCCGTCCGCGCAACGCACCGGCAGGTCGATGCCGTCCATGCCGACCCAGTCCAGCGCACCGCCCGCATCCGGCTGCGCGCCGGTGGCGACGTCGGGCAAACGTGCGTTGTCGGGAACGGTATTCATGCGTGGGACTCGTTGCGGACCATGCCCCGCCATTTGCGGGCCGCGCGCCAGGTTTTCAACACGTTGCCGAGCCCGTGTGCGGGTGCATGCAACGCGGCAAGTGGGTCGTCGGCGCGCACTACGCGCGCGAGTGCCTGCCGGTCGCGCTGCAAATCGACGGCGCGGAACAATGTGAGCGGGCCCCGCATTCTAGCGGCGTCCGACGCTGCACGTTCGAGCTCGCCGAGGTAATCGCGCAACGCCGCGCGACGCGCGGGGCTGTCGCTGCCCAACGCCTCGGTGGTCAGTCCGTGCCGGGCCAGCAGGTTCATCGGAATGGGTGAGCGCCCGTGTTCGACTTCCGCGACCAGCGCACGCGCCGACGATGCAAGGCCGGCCAACAAGACGGCCCGCGACATGCGTGTCGCGTCCGCGCCTTCGCCGAACCAGACGCGTGTTTCCAACGCCGCGACCGCACTTGCGAACGGCGCCGCCGCGTCGCGTTGCGCCGCGACATTCGCGGGCGATGGCAACGCCAGCATGCCGATCGCCGCTTCCACCGGCGCCGCCCAATACGGCAAGGGAATCGAACGGACCCGCGCATCGGCGAACAACGCCTGGGTCAGCGGATGACGCGCCTGCCCTTGCGCGGCGCGCTGCATCTCCTCGCGCCACCAGCCGAGCTTGATCGCCGCCACTTGCGACTCGCGCACCTCGCGCACCACCCTGCGCCATTCGTGCACCAGCGCCGCCAGCGCCCCGAAACGGTTGCGCTCCTCGGTGCGCAGGAACAGCCATGCGAGCGTGCGCTGGGGGCTCGCATCGCGCCACTGCTTCAGGTAGTCGTCGAATGCGCTTTCGCTCACGCCAGGCCCAGCAATGCGGCAAGTTGATGCGGATCGGCGCTGACCGCATCCGGCCCCCACGCCTGCGGATCGGCGCCGTCCAGATAGCCCCAACCCGCAGCCACGGTGTACAGACCGGCCCCGCGCCCCGCCATGACATCGCGCGGATCATCGCCCACGTACACGCATTGCACGGGCTCGACGCCCGCCAACGCGCAGGCGTGCAGGACGGGATCCGGATCGGGTTTGCGCCTGGCCAGGGTGTCGCCGCCCACCACCGCGGCAGCGCGCGCGTCGTAGCCGAGCTTGATCATCACCAGCGCGACCAGCGAACCGGCCTTGTTGCTGACCACGCCCCAGGGCAGGCCGCGTGCTTCGAGTCGTTGCAACACAAGGTCCATGCCAGCGAAGGCGTGGGTATTCACCATGCCGGTGGCGACGTAGAGTTCCAGGAACCGCGGCATCACCGCGTCGATGCGTGCGTCATCATTGCCAACCGCGCAACGCAGCACGGCGCGCGCCCCGCGCGAAACGGTTTCGCGCACCGCTTCGTAGCGCGGCACCTCGATACCGAGTTCGCGACACAGCGCGGTGACTGCATCGTGCATGTCTCGCGCCGAATCAACCAGCGTGCCGTCGAGGTCGAAGAAGACCCCGGCGAGCGGATGCGGCACCGGCTTCATGTGCCGGGTTTGCTGGCACAGACCAGATAATTGATCGCGGTGTGGCGTGTCAGCCATGCCTTTCTGTTCAATGGGTTGTAAGCTATTCCGGAGATTTCATCGAGCCTCAGACCGGCCCGACGCAACAGGGTGGCAAGCTCCGATGGCTTCAGGAATTGCCGGTAATCGTGCGTGCCGCGCGGCAACAGCCGCGCCACGTATTCGGCGCCGATGATGGCGGTGACGAAACTCGCCGGCGTGCGATTGAGTGTCGACAGGAACACCTTGCCGCCGGGCTTCACCAGCGCCGCCAGATCGCGGACCAGCGCCGCGGGATCGGGCACGTGCTCGATCAGTTCCATGCAGCACACGGCGTCGAACGCGGCCGGCTCGGCGGTCGCAAGTTCGCGGGAGGATGACAACCGGTAATCGATCACGAGTGGCGACGACAACGCGGCATTGGTTTCGTGCAGGTGCAGCCTCGCCACCTCGATGACTTCCGGCGCAAGGTCGATCGCGGTGACGTTCGCACCGGCCTTCGCCAGTGCTTCGCTGAGCAAACCGCCGCCGCAACCGATATCCGCCACCTTCGCGCCGGGCAGCGAAACGCGCTCGGCCACGAAGCCGAGCCGAACGGGATTGAGATCGTGCAGCGGGCGCGACTCGCCGTCAGGATCCCACCAGCGATGCGCGAGCTTGCCAAAGCGCGCCAGTTCTTCCGGATCGACGTTGGGGGCGCTGGCGTTCATGCCTCCACCACCACACGCGTGACGTCCCACTCGCGCACCGTGACTTCCGACGATCCGGTCAGGTGGACGGGATCGGCAAACGCGATCGCGCGTGCTTCCTCCAGCGACGCGGTGCGGACGAGGTAGGCGCCGCCCGATTTGTCGGTAAACGGACCGGATGCCTCTAGAACCCCACGATGCTTCAGCGCATCGAGATGCGCGCGGTGCGCCGCGATGACGTTCGCATCGAATTTCGGGGTACGCATTGCAAGAATCAGGTACTGCTTCATCGGAACTCCGGCATCAAAGGGCCGCGATGCGTTCGCGCCAGCGACGGGCCTTTTCCAGTACGCCGGCAAGGTCGAAATCGACCAGCGCACCATGCTCGAGTTTGCGCGCGCCATCGATCCAGACGTCGTTGACCTGCCGGCGCGAGACGGCGTAGGCGAGGTGCGAGATCACATTGTAGAGCGGTTGCGTTTCGACCTCGTCCATCTTCACCGCAACGAGGTCGGCGCGCTTGCCGGTTTCGATGGATCCGATCCTTGCATCGAGTTGCAATGCTTTCGCGCCATTCAACGTCGCGGCGCGCAGCGCGTATGCATCATCGAACGCCGCCGCGTCGCCGGCGACGCCTTTCGCGAGCAGGGCGGCGGTTCGCAGCTCGCCAAACATGTCGAGATCGTTGTTGGATGCGCAACCGTCGGTGCCCAGCGCGAGATTGACGCCGGCCCGGCGCAGTTTCTCCGCGGGGCAAAAACCGGAGGCGAGCTTCAGGTTCGATTCCGGACAATGCACCACCGACACGCCGGACTCCGCGCACAGCGCGATTTCAGGATCGCTCACCTGCGTCATGTGCACCGCGATCAGGCGATCGTTCACGAGCCCGAGCTTCTGCAGCCGCCGCATCGGGCGCAGGCCGTGCTCGCGCCTGCCATCCTCGACTTCCTGCGCCGTTTCCATCAGGTGCAGGTGCACCGGAATGTCGAGCTGGTCGGACAGCGTGCGGATGCGCGCGAAGGATTCGTCGGCCACGGTGTACGGCGCGTGCGGCCCGAAGGTGGTGCCGACCCGCGGGTCGCCGCGGTACTGGTCGTGCACCGCCAGCGCACGTTCGAAATATTCATCGCGCGTTTGCGCCCACGCGCTCGGAAACTCGATGATCGGCAATGCCACCATCGCGCGGAAGCCGTGCGCCTTGTACGCCTGCGCCTGCACGTCGGGAAAGAAATAGTTTTCGCTGCAGCAGGTCGTTCCGCCGCGCAGCATCTCGGCGATCGCGAGTTCCACGCCATCGCGCACGAACTCCGGCCCGATGGCTTTCGCTTCCACCGGCCAGATGTGTTCCCGCAACCACGTCATCAGCGGCAGGTCGTCGGCCAGCCCGCGCAGCAGCGTCATCGGGTTGTGGGTGTGCGCGTTGACCAGGCCCGGAATCAGTGCGTGTTCGGGCAGATCGACGCGCTCGCGCGGGAGGTATTTTTCCGCGGCGGCATTACTCGGCAGGACCTCGACGATCGCACCGGTGTCGATGGCGACTGCGTGACCTTCGAGCACCACGCGATCGGGCTGGACCGGCACGATCCAGCGGGCGGTGACGAGGAGGTCTATCTCTTGCGGAATCGAGGACTCGGTCGCCATGAGTTCATGGAGCAAGGGATTAGGGGCGAGTAGCGAGGGGGCGAAAACCGGAGCGTAGTGCCAGATTGCAGTGATACCGAAGCGCGGTTCGGTGGCTGACATTCTTGCGAGGACGCATTGCCCATGGCACCCTCGCTACTCACCCCTCGCCCCTTGATCATTTCACGCGGCTGACATACTCGCCCGTGCGGGTATCGACGCGGATCACCTCATCCTGGTTCACGAACAGCGGCACGCGCACGGTGGCGCCGGTTTCGAGCTTGGCAGGTTTGCCGCCACCACCCGAGGTGTCGCCGCGCAGGCCGGGATCGGTCTCGACAATCTTCAATTCCACGAAATTGGGTGGCGCAACCGACAGGGGAATGCCGTTCCAGAAGGTGACGATGCACTCTTCTTCGCCCTTCAGCCATTGCGCGGCATCGCCCACGGCATTCTTGTCCGCGGTGTGCTGCTCGTAGCTGGCGGGATCCATGAAGTGCCAGAATTCGCCGTCGTTGTAGAGGTACTGCATGTCGGTATCGACCACGTCGGCGCCCTCGACCGAGTCGGTCGCCTTCATGGTCTTCTCCGTGGTGCGGCCGTTCTTCAAATTGCGGATCTTGATGCGCGTGAAGGCCTGGCCCTTGCCGGGCTTGATGAAGTCCGCGCCGACGATCACGTAAGGATCGCCGTCGACGATGATCTTCAAACCGTTCTTGACGTCGTTGAGACCATAGCTGGCCATTTGCTTAGCTCCGTGGATGCGTGGCGCCGCCCGTGCCGCAATGGCCCTGACCGGACGACTGACCTAGAATGAGGGGTTTACCGAGCCGTGAAGGTCGGGGCACAAGCCCGCCATGATAACCGCAACTGACCCGCTCACGCAGCCGGAGGCCGTGTCCGACTGGCGTCAATCGCTGCGCGATGCGGTCACCGATCCGCGCGAACTGCTGGCGCTGGTCGGCCTGCCGCAGTTGGCCGACAAGTTGCCGGCCGGTGATGCCGGCTTCGCGTTGAAGGTCCCGCGCGGCTTCATTGCGCGCATGCGCCAAGGCGACCCACGTGACCCGCTGCTGCTGCAGGTACTGCCGCAACTGGCCGAGCTGGACGAGGCGTCCGGGTTCAGCGACGACGCGGTGGGCGATCTCGACGCCGTCGCCGCACATGGGGTGCTGCACAAATACGACGGCCGCAAGTTGCTGATCGCGGCGGGTTCCTGCGCGGTGAATTGCCGCTATTGCTTCCGCCGGCACTTCCCCTATGCGGAGGAATTGGCCGCCGCGCATGCGTGGCGTGGAGCCATTGATTGCCTGGCGAACGACACCTCGATCCGCGAAGTGATCCTGTCCGGCGGCGATCCACTGGTGCTTTCGACACAAAAATTGACAGATCTCACGCATGCGCTGCGCGACCTGCCCCACGTGATCCGCCTGCGCATCCACTCGCGCCTGCCGGTGGTGCTGCCCGAACGCATCGACGATGCATTCTGCGCATGGCTATCCGCCCTGCCCCTGCAGCGCGTCGTGGTGCTGCACGCCAATCACCCCGGCGAGCTGGACGCGAGCGTTGGCGCGGCCTGCGCGCGTTTGCGCGAAGCCGGCGCGACCCTGCTCAACCAGTCGGTGCTGCTGCGCGGCGTCAACGACGATGCCGATGCACTGGTCGAGCTTTCCGAACGCCTGTTCGCGTTCGGCGTGCTGCCTTACTACCTGCACCAGCTCGATCGTGTGCGCGGCGCGGCGCATTTCGAGGTGAGCGACATCCGGGCGCGCGAACTGCTGGGCACGTTGCGTGCACGACTTCCGGGGTATCTTGTGCCGAAGCTGGTGCGCGAAGTGCCTGGCGAAACGGGCAAGCGCCCGCTGTGACGCATCCGCTGGCGGAATCGCTGTCGATCGGGTACAAAGCCTGCTTGGCTCGGAAGGGAACCGGAACGGTTCCGGCGGGGATTGGCATCGACACAAGCCGGCGCTGGCGCACATGCATCGGTCGCCATTCGAGCGCCCGTACGCAACGACAGAAGAGAACTTAAGCAAGGCCGTCCATGTTGTCCGAACCCATCACCAAGCTGATCATCGCCGAGGATCAGGCGGAGGACGCCGAGCAGATCATCAGCGTGTTGCGCAACAGCGGCATCGCGCTGCGCCCGCAACGCATCGCGACGGAAGAAGAGCTGGCCGCCTCGCTGGAATCGTTCACGCCGGACCTGGTGCTGGCCAACCCGGGCTGCAAGGAAATCTCCCTCGCCGCGATCGGCCGCGCACTGGACGGTACCGGCAAGGACGTGGCCTTGCTGGCACTGGCCGACAAGCTCACCGATGACGTGATCGCGGCCATCCTGTCGCACGCCAACGTGCGCGGCATCGCGCTGCGCAACCGCCACGACCAATTGCAGAACGTCGTACGCCGTGAACTCGATGCGCTGAACACGCGCCGCAACCTGCGCCGCCTCGAGGCGAGCTTGCGCGAATCCGAGCGCCGCTGCGATGCCCTGCTGGATTCCTCGCGCGACCCCATCGCCTACATCCACGAGGGTACGCACGTCCGCGCCAACAACGCGTATCTCGAAATGTTCGGCTTCGAAAGTTTCGAGGACGTCGAGGGTCTCACCATCCTCGATCTGGTCGCACCCCAGCACACCGCGGATTTCAAGGATCTGCTGAAGCGGCTCGCGCGCGGCGAGAAGCCACCGCCGAAACTGGACCTCAGCGCCCGCCGCGCCGACGGCAGCACCTTCGAAGCGGTCATGGAATTCTCGCCCGCGACCTACGAAGGCGAGCCCTGCCAGCAAATCGTGTTCCGCCTCCCGGCCACCAACACCGCGACGGAAGAAGAACTGCGCCGCCTGAAGACGCAGGATCCGTTGACCGGGCTTTCCAACCGCACCCATTTCCTCGAAGGCGTGGACGAAGCGGTGGCGCGCGCGATCGACGGCAGCACGGATCAGGCGCTGCTGCTCCTGGAACCCGACAACTATCGCGCGGTGCTCGACACCGTCGGCATCACCGGCGCCGACGACGTGCTGCGCCAGCTCGCCGGCACCATCAAGCAGCGCCTGCACGCCACCGATCGCGCCGGCCGCATCGGCGACCATTCGTTCGGGATCCTGCTGTCGGAGCGCACGCTTGCCGAGGTGCAGCAGATCGCGGAGTCGCTGCGCGCCAGCGTCGAAACCGCGATCATCGAAGCCGGCGGCCGCTCCACCAGCCTCACCATCAGCATCGGCGGCAGCCTGCTTGGCGAGAAGAACGCCAAGTCGCAGGTCCTGCTGTCGCTGGCCGACGACGCGCTCCGCTCGGCCTCGGGCCAGGGCGGCAACCGCGTCGACATCCATGATCCGGCCGCCGCCGACAAGGCCGAGGCCGCGCGCCAGCAGCAATGGCTGGACATGATCGATACCGCACTGGCGCAGGACGGTTTCGTCCTTTACTACCAGCCCGTCGTGAGCCTCCAGGGCGAGGACGGCGAGTTCTACGAAGTGCTGCTGCGCATCCGCGGGCCGACGGAAGAAGTGTTGCCGGCGCATTTCCTGCCCATCGCCGAACGCAACGATCGCCTGCTGGCGATCGATCGCTGGGTGATCGAGCACGCCATTGCCGCGCTCGGCAAGCGCGGCGCCAAGGCGGCATCCACCACGCTTTTCATCAAGTTGTCCACGCTGACCCTGCACGACGAGAAGCTGGCCGACTGGGTGGATGCCAAGCTCGCCGCGGCCAACGTCAGGGCTTCGCAACTGGTGTTCGAAGTGCCCGAGGCCAAGGTGATGACCTGCCTGAAGCCCGCGCGCGAATTCGTCGACCGCTGGCGCACGAGCGGCGGCGGTTTCGGGCTGGAACAATTCGGTTCGGGCCTCAATTCGTTCCAGGCACTGAAACACATCGACGCCGATTACCTGAAACTCGACCGCGCGCTCACCGTCGACTTGGCCCACCATTCCGAAAACGAATTGAAGGTGCGCGAGTTGTGCTCGCAGGCGCACGCCGCCGGCAAGCGCACCATGGTGGAATGGATCGAGGAAGCGGCCAGCATGCCGACGCTGTTCTCGGCCGGCGTGAACTTCGCGCAAGGCAACTTCCTTGCCGAGCCTTCGGCCGAGATGCGTTCGCTGAGCTGAAACCCGGGACGCGGATACAACCCGCGGGCACCGGCCAGGTGCGGTCATGGACGATCGCGCGAATCTCTCGCACACTGTGCACATGGCCACCGCACCGCGCCCCATTTCCGCCATGCCGCGACTGGCGTTCGTCGCCTCCACGTCGGACAAGGCACGCGCCGCCTGCGATGAACTTCAGGATCGCTACGGCGCGGGATCACCCGACGACGCCGACGTGATCGTCGCGCTGGGCGGCGACGGCTTCATGCTGCGCACCCTGCACGCGCAACTCGGCCACGGCCTCCCGGTGTACGGCATGAAGCTCGGCCGCGTCGGCTTTCTGATGAACCGCTACTTGCCCGATGATCTTCCCGCGCGCATTGCCGCGGCGCGACCGGCCGTGCTGCACCCTCTTGAAATGCACGTCACCCAACGCGACGGCACCCTCATTGACGCACTGGCGTTCAACGAAATTTCGCTGCTGCGGCAGACCAACCAGGCCGCCCACATCGAAGTGGGGCTGAATGGCGAAGTGAAGTTGGCCAACCTGATCTGCGACGGCCTGTTGGTCGCGACGCCCGCCGGTTCCACCGCGTACAACCTGTCCGCGCACGGACCGATCCTGCCGCTGGATGCCAACGTGCTGGCGCTCACCCCGATCAGCCCGTTCCGCCCGCGTCGCTGGCGGGGTGCGTTGCTGCCGGTCGGCACGCAAATCGGACTGCGCACCCTGGAACCGGACCACCGCCCCGTCAGCGCGACCGCCGATTTCCACGAAGTACGCGACGCCGTGAAGATTGGCGTGCGTCAGGCACGCGAACGCGCCATTACGTTGCTGTTCGATCCGGAGCGCAGCCTCGCGCAGCGGATTCTGGACGAGCAATTCGAGTTGTGATCGATTGATCCAACCCGCGATGGTCAACCAGGTGCGCACCTCGCGGCACGAGCGGCGGTTTGCCCGATCGTCCTGTCGAGCCTGACGAGCCGCGCACCAGTGAACCTCGGGCGCACGGGCGATAGATCTATGCTGTTCTGGCCAGTGCGCAGCCAACCTGGGCAGCACCGATCTCCCGACTCGGATCGACACCGTAGCGGGCGTTCAGAAAGCCCGCGATCAGGGACCCACGCAACTGCTCCGGTTCGAACGCGAAGCGTTGCGAGAATGCGCTGCCGGGGATCGGATTGTTGCGCGCATCGGCAAGCCCGCGCGGCAACACGTCACGCGCCAGTTGCTCCAGCAGGCGGAGGCGCAGGGGCACCACGGGATGGTTTCGAACCAGCGGATAACTCGTCGGTGACGCAAACGGTTCGAAGCCGTAACACCGTTCGTAGAACTGGGCATGCCGTGGATGCACGCCGATCACGATATCAGTCACATCGGCGTGCAAGCCAAAATGTATGGCCCAGCGCATCATGCTGAACAAGGCTCCGACGCCGCGTGCAGCACTCCGGCGACGATCCGCCAGCATGCCTACCTCCAGCAGGCGACGCCCCTTTCTGCGGAACTTGTCCAGATGTGGCGCATAGACGCTGTCCAGCGCGAGGCCCATGGGGTTGTCGCGGAACAGCGTCATCGTGTAGCCGACTGCCGGTCCTTCCGGCCCCCATATCACGCAAGCATGTTGTCCCACGGCAGTGGGCACCGCGTGGATGCCGAACGGGTTCTGGTCGATCAGCCCCATTTCCGAGTAACGGTCGTAAACCAACCGCCAGGCCGATTCCACTTGCTCGATGCTGGTTGCGCACGAACACGGTGGTTCGCTGCTGCGCACGGCCGGACGCGCGAGCCGTGCCGTGATGTCGATGACTTTGTCAGGTGCTGGTGAAGCTGTGAGTGCGTGCATGTTTCGAGCGCCGATCCGCGGTACTTTGTTTCAAGGCATGCCGCTCCCTTGACGGCATGGACGTGGTCCCCTTGTTTGCCGACGTCGACTCGAATCGCGCCGTCGGTGTTGCAATGGATGCGTTCGGAACGCGATCTGGAATCTGGTTTGCACGCCGCGCGGCACCTTGTTGCCCGCAAACTTCCGGCGTCTCCCTTTGCGGGGAGCCGCGATGTTGGGCAATCAGGGAACTTGCTTCAGGCGTTGGATGGAGGCTGATCAAGCGCGCGCCGCCAAGGTATTCGCGCGATTTCGCGCCGGACACGAGGCGATGGAACTGCGTTGGGCCAGGAGCGGTGCCGCGATGCTCTGTGGCTCCCGGCCACGAGCAGCTTTGCGAGCTGTGGAAAACGTTCACGGGCTGAGCGACAAACCTGGCCAGCGCGCCGCGGGTCATCCTTCCCCGCCGGTCGCTCAAAAACGACTAGCTTCCTGTCTAGCCGCTGTACCCCCTTCGTGACATTCTGCAACTTCAAATGCTCTGATTGTGTTAACCACGTCCAATTCTTTCCTACAAATGCGGAGGAATTTCCTGAATCTGGAAATGCATTCACGGAACGTTTCATTTCGGAATCGCGCCAAGGATTGCCGCATCCGCGTCGGTGGCACCATGAACGAACCGAGACAGCCGGCACTTCAGGTCCCTGCACGGGCGTTTTTGACTCGCACTCTGATTGGGCGCAGTCCCATCGTTGCCGCATCAACTCGAGTCAGCCGGGGCGCTGTAGTCGAAAAGAATGAATGGACTTTGGTGCACCGGATCGGCCGACGTATAGTGCTCACAGGCCTTGTGCGCCAGTGGGTCGCCGCGTGGACAGCAACCGCAACTGGCCGGAGCTGACAACAGGAACGGACGCACGCTTTGGACGAGCAAACCAAAACAGGGATCCTGCGCGCGGGTATTGCCGCGCCTTCGGCCGACAATTCCCAGCCGTGGCGATTCGCATGGTCCGGCGACGACCTGGATCTTCACATCGACGGCGAGCGCAGCGGCCACGTGTCGGACACCCGATTTGTCCTGAGCGACCTCGCTGCCGGCGCATGTCTGGAAAACATGATCATCCGCGGCCGATCGATGGGTTACTCGGCCGAGCTGCAGGTTTTCCCGCAACAAGAGGACGAGTTGTGGGTCGCCCGCGTCCATTGGCGCCGCGATGCCGAGCGCGATGCGTCCGAGCCGCTGGCAGCCGCCATCGACCAGCGCCACACCGACCGGCGCTTTCCGTGGCGAGGCCCCATCACCACTGATGTGCAGACGCGGCTGAATGCGCAGGCGGAGCGAATTTCCGGCCAGCGGCTCTGGTGGCCTCGGACCTCGCACGAGAGAAACGCTGCACTGAACCTCATCAGGCAGGCCGAGACGTTGCGATTTCGCAGCACGACGCTGCACGCGGAACTGTTTTCGAGTATTCGCTTTTCCGCCGGCTGGCACGGCACCTGCGAGGAAAGGCTGGCCCCCGCCACGCTGGCCGTCGAGGCACCGATGCGCCCGATTTTCCAGGCCATGCGCCGGCCCGCCGTGATGACGATGTTCAACCGACTCGGAGCGGCGTCGGTTCTGGGCTGGCGCTCGGCCTGGCTGCCGATCCGGCTATCGCCTGGGCTCTGCCTGGTCGTCATTCCATCCAGCGCGCGATCGGATGTCCTGGCCGGCGGCCGCGCCTTGGAAAGGGTATGGCTCCAGGCCACACAGGACGGACTGTCCGTCCAACCATACGCGGCGGCGGGCGTACTCGGCTTAGGATTCGTGCCAATCGAGGCCGCCTTTCAGCCGGCGCTTTCGCAGCTGCGCTCGGCGTTGACGAATCTGTGCGGAGCCGGACAGGGGCTCGTGTTCCTGCGTCTCGGCTATACGCGGTCTGCGCCCCGCCACCGCAGCGGACGACGTGAACTCGCGAGTTTCGGCGCATTTCACTGACAAGTGGGAGGTGCTCCCGCCCTGCACGGGACGGAAGTTCGGGCGCCAAACACGATCTGCTTCGGCTGGTCGGTGTTGATTCAGAACTTTGAACCCACGGAGGCAGAAGCCCCGATCACGTGTCGACTTGTCTTACAACTCTGGATTGTTTCCTCTCCGTCTATAAAATATTTTAAAAACAATTGCTTACGTCGCAATTTCACAATACTGTGATTTTGTCGCATTGTCGAAACATCTTACACATATGCAAAAAACGAGTGCCTTTTATTCAAGTAAAGATATATAAAACAATAAGTTACATGGATGGCATGCTTGTTGCTCTTCAAACACCAGGGAAATGGCACTTACGTGCCAAGACCCTTCCGATTGTAAGAACAGTTCTCAGGAGGAGAAAAGGTATGTTGACCAAGAAAAGAATCGCCGCCGCACTTGCATTTGCATGCGCGCTGGGTGTCAGTGGAATGGCATCCGCGACTATCGTTGATGTGAACGGCGTCCATTGGGACGACGCCAGCATTTTCGACCTGACCATTCAGTCGCTCAATCTTCGCGAAACCAGTGTTTCGAATGTCGGCGACGTCCTGACGGGTTACGGCCAGATCGGTTCGATCAACCACAACAACAGCTTCTGCACGGGTTGCGACCTCACCTTCAAGTTCACCTACACGGTGCGCAGCATTACCGGTAATCAGGTCGTGTTCGACATGGGCAGCTTCCAGTTCTACACCCAAGCCGCTGGCAGCTTTGACGCAGGCGTCCCGACCTCCGTGGGCGGCACGCCGTGGGTCACCCTGACCGGCCATACCGCGCCCCGGACGGGCTTTGCGGATCCGAACGGGCAGCTTTACGCCACCATCAACGGCACCATCGCCAACCCGACGATTGGCTCCGGCGGATTCGGTCTGGTGGATGCGACGGGTGGCCCGGCCATGTCGATTCTGGATAGCAACCACTGGGCCGACGGTATCGGCGGCTTTGCGGACTTCCAGCTCGCCTCGTCATTTCAGACCGACGCAGCCAGTATCTGCGGGCCAACGCCCAGCACCAACTTGGATGACATCTGCGCCTATCCGATCGAAGGCAACGGTTCGCTGATCGGCAGGACGACGACGGCAGTCCCCGAACCCGCCGAACTCGGCCTGTTCGGAGTCGGTCTGGGTCTGCTTGGCTTCTTCATGTGGCGTCGCCGCAAAGAATACGGCGGGCAAGCGTAAGGCTGGCAATCTCCTCCACGGTCGACAACCGATGGCGCCGCTTCCGAGCGGCGCCATTTTTTTTCTTGCATCGCAGGGATCGAGTCGCCACCCATGGCCCAGCGACCGAAGGCGGTTGTATGCGGCCCGAGTCCGGTGTTACTTTCCCGGCTTGACTGCAGCTTTGCGCGTTGTCGCCTAAAAACGGGTGGTTCATGATGTCTGATGCACAGGCGATTCCCGAGCCGTTCGACTACGCAACCGCATTCAGCCGCACGATCGGCTGGATGACTTCGGCCGAGCAGCCGAAGCTTCGTTCCAAACGCGTGGCGATCGCCGGGCTTGGCGGGGTCGGCGGTGCCCATCTGCTGACGCTGACGCGGCTCGGCATCGAGTCGTTCAACCTGGCGGACCTTGACCGTTTCGGCATCGAGAACCTCAACCGGCAAGCCGGAGCGTTCCGGTCGACCATGGGTCGGCCCAAAGTCGACGTGGTATCCCGGATGGCGCGAGACATCAATCCGGACCTGGATATCAACAAGTTTCCCGACGGCGTCACCTTCGACAACATGGAACAGTTCCTGTCGGGCGTGGACCTCTACGTCGATGGATTGGACTTCTTCGTGCTCGATATCCGCGCCAAGCTGTTCGCCATGTGCGCCGAGCGCGGCATTCCGGCGATTACCGCCGCGCCGCTGGGCATGGGCGCGGCGGTGCTGGCGTTCCTGCCGGGCCAAATGACCTTCGAGGAATATTTCCGGCTGGAAGGCCAGCCGATGAACGAGCAGTTGCTGCGCTTCATGGTGGGACTGGCACCCGCCGTGCTCCACCAGTCCTATCTGGTCGATCCGTCCGCGGTGGACCTGGTCAATCATCGGGGACCATCGACGCCCATGGCCTGTGAAATCTGCGCCGGGATCGCCGGTACCCAGGCATTGAAGATCCTGCTCGGCAGGGGCAAGGTGTACGCGGCACCCCACGGACTGCACTTCGACGCCTACCGCAACAAGCTCGTCCACACGTGGCGGCCGGGCGGCAACAGCAATCCGCTGCAACGATTGCTTCTGTCGGTGGCAAGGCGCCGCTTCATGCGCCGCTGAGCGCCTGGCGCATCAACGCTGCGCGCGAAGAGAACTGGAAGAACCGCAAGCCGACTGCCGGGTCGAACCCTAAAGCAAGACTTGAGGCTGGTTATTCAGCCCAATCACGCGACCGGTTCCGGAAAGCCAGTGGCGACGCGCGCGCGGGTCGGGCCACGCTTTCGCTCAGCCCGACCGTTTCAGCGCACGGCAGCCGCTTGCGCGACTGCCTCGTGCGTCAACCGGACTGTGCGATCTGCGCAAGGCGGCGCAATGCCACCGACGCAATCGGATAGTCGACGTCTACACCGCGTATCTCGTCCAGCATGCCGCGGGTAAATTGCAGCTGGGGATCGTCGCGCTGCAGCCATGCAGACACCGCGCCATCGGCGCCCTGCTTGCCCTGCTCCGACGCCAGGATCTGGCTGACCATCGCGCGTTGCTGCACGGCAAGTTCGTCGCGCAACGCACCGCGCGCCTGTGCGTGCCAGCGGCTTTCCACTGGCAGCTTTTCGATTTGCGTGCGCAGCCATTCGATGTCGAGTGCGCCGCCGAGGTCGAAGAATACGCGCGCGACATGCTCAACCGGACGGCCCGATTCCTGCGCGGTTTCGATGACGTCCATCGCCACTTCCAGGGACGGAAGGGTCGCAAGCTTCTTCGCCAGTTCCTCCGGAAAGCCCATGCCCTGCCACTTCTCGAGATCGACGCCCCACGACGCGCGGCCGGTTTGCGTCAGCAGATCAGGCAACCCCTTGCGCAGCTCGTCCATGCCGGGCTGGTAGCGCTGCACGAGATCGGTTATGCCCACCGCGCCGGGCCGGTTGAGCAGCCAGCGCGACACGTGGCGCACCAGCGACCACAGCTTCATCAGCGCGTCGATCTGCGCGGCCTCGCTGACCTTGCCATCCAGTGCATCGATTCCGGACCACAGATCGCGCGCGTGCAGGATCTGCCGCGCGGCGTTGTAGGCCTTGACCACCGCAGCGGCGGTTTGCCCGGTGTCTTCCTGGGTGCGCAACACGAAGGTCGCGCCCATGCGGTTGACGATGGAGTTGGTGACCGCGGTGGCGATGATTTCGCGCTTCAGGCGGTGGCGCTGCATGTGCGCGGCGTACTTCTCGTGCAGCGGCTCGGGGAAGTAACGCACCAACTCATGCGACAGGAACGGGTCTTCCGGCACGTCCGATTCCAGCAACTGCTGGTACAGCACGATCTTGGAATACGACAGCAACACCGCCAGCTCCGGACGCGTCAGGCCTTGATGGTGCGTACGACGTTCGGCGAGTTCCGCGTCGGAAGGCAGCGACTCGATCTGGCGATCGAGTTGGCCGCGCGACTCCAGCGTGCGGATGAAGTGCGCCTTGGAGCCGATGCGGCTGACCGACATGTGCTCCATCAGGCTGATCGCGATGTTCTGGCGGTAGTTGTCCCACAGCACCAGCTTGGCGACCTCGTCAGTCATCGAGTGCAGAAGCTCGTTGCGCGCTTCGACATTCATTTCGCCGCGCTGCACCGCATCGTTCAGCAGGATCTTGATGTTGACCTCGTGGTCGGAGGTGTCCACGCCCGCCGAATTGTCGATGAAATCAGTGTTCAGCAGGACACCCTTCTGGGCGGCCTCGATGCGGCCCTTCTGGGTGAAGCCGAGATTGCCGCCCTCGCCCACGATCTTGCAGCGCAGGTCACCACCGTTGATGCGCAGCGCGTTGTTGGCGCGATCGCCCACGTCGGCATTCGATTCCGACGCGGCCTTGACGTACGTGCCGATGCCGCCGTTCCACAGCAGGTCGACCGGTGCCTTCAGGACAGCACTGATCAGTTCGACCGGCGACAGCGACTCCACGTCTTCGCCGATGCCGAGCGCGGCGCGCATTTCCGGCGTGATCGGAATGGCCTTCAGGCTGCGTGCGAATACGCCGCCGCCCTTCGAGATTTTCGACTTGTCGTAGTCATCCCACGACGAACGCGGCAGCTTGAACATGCGTTCGCGTTCCGGGAGCGAACTGGCCGCATCCGGATTCGGATCGATGAAGATGTGGCGATGGTCGAAGGCCGCGACCAGCCGGATGTGCTTCGACAGCAGCATGCCGTTGCCGAACACGTCGCCCGACATGTCGCCGATGCCGACGCAGGTGAAGTCTTCGCTCTGGCAGTCGTGGCCCAGCGCGCGGAAATGCCGCTTCACCGATTCCCAGCCGCCCTTGGCGGTGATGCCCATGCCCTTGTGGTCATAGCCCGCCGAACCGCCCGACGCGAACGCATCGCCCAGCCAGTAGTTGTGCGCGATGGAAATGCCGTTGGCGATGTCGGAGAACTTGGCGGTGCCCTTGTCGGCCGCCACCACCAGGTACGGATCGTCGGCGTCGTGGCGCACCACGTCGGCGGGATGCAGCACCTTGTCGGCGGCCGTGTCGATGTTGTCGGTGATATCGAGCAGGCCGTTGATGAACATCTTGTAGCAGGCAATGCCCTCTTCCAGCAGCGCATCGCGCTCGGCCGGCGGACGCTTCACGAAGAAGCCACCCTTGGAACCCACCGGTACGATCACGGTGTTCTTGACCATCTGCGCTTTCACGAGGCCCAGCACTTCGGTGCGGAAATCCTCGCGCCGGTCCGACCAGCGGATGCCGCCGCGCGCGACCGGCCCGAAGCGAAGGTGCACGCCTTCCACCCGCGGCGCATAAACCCAGATTTCGCGATACGGCACCGGCTTCGGGACGTCCGGTACCTGGTGTGAATCGAACTTGTAGCTGATGTATTCGGCGGGCTTGCCGTCGCGCAACTGGAAATAATTGGTGCGCAACGTGGCACGGATCAGGCCCATGAAACCGCGCAGGATACGGTCGTCGTCAAGACTCGACACGTTGGTCAGCAGCACCTTGATCGCGTTGATCAGGCCTTCCACCTGCGCATCGCGCGGCTGGTCCAGCAGCGCGGCGACGCGCGCCACGAAATCCGGATTCGCGTCGATCACCGCCTTGGGCGTCAACGTGCCCACTTCCCGTTCCAGTGCTTCGCGTGCGTGCTGGCGAACGGCGCCATCGCCCGCCTCGCGCTTCGGATCGAACTTGGCTTCGAACAGCTCGACCAGCAGCCCCGCGATCATTGGATAACGGTTGAGCGTTTCCTCCATGTATGCCTGCGAGAACGGCGTGCCGACCTGCTGCTGGTACTTGCAGTAGCCGCGCAACATCGCGATCTGGCGCCAGCTCAACCCGGCGCGCAGCACCAGCGTATTGAAATGGTCGTTTTCCGCATGACCGTGCCACGCGGCGTGGAACATATCCTCGAAACGCGCGTGCAGATCGTCCAGCTTGAACTGCAAAGGCGATGCCGGACGGACCACGAAATCCTGCACGCAGGCCTTGCCGGTGCGCACGTCCAGGGCGTGCACCTGTTCGGTGTCGACCTTCATGCCGGCGTTTTCCAGCAGCGGCAGCGCATCCGAAAGCGGAATGTCGTTGCCGGCCCGGAACACCTTGAAGTGCAGTTCGCCCGGCGTGCGGTACGAATCGTGCAGCGCGAGGCGCATGTCTTCGCCGGCGCCCGCCATCGCGGTCAGGATGCCGACATCTTCGGCCGCACGCGCCGGCGTGGTGTCTTCGATGTAGCCGGCAGTGAACGCGCGGCCCCAGCGATTGGCCAGTTGCGCGCCGCGCTCCTCGCCGAGGCCGCCCACCAGCGCATCGCGCAACTCATCGTGCCAACTGCGCACGATCGGCGCGAGCTTGGCTTCCAACCGGGGCAGGTCGACACCCACGTGTTCGCCCGCGCGCGGACGCACCACCACGTGCATGCGCGCCATCGGCGAATCGCCGATCTGCACCGTCGCATCCACGTGCGCGCCGTGCAATTCATCGAGCAACATGTCCTTCACGCGATCGCCCACCGCGGCGCTGTAGTGGTCGCGTGGAATGAACACGAGGCACGAGAAGAAGCGGCCATACGCGTCGCGGCGCACGAACAGCCGCGCGTGCCGGCGCTCATTCAAGTCGAAGATGCCGGTCGCGAGCGAGAACAACTCGTCGGCCGAGGCCTGCAGCAATTCGTCACGCGGCAGCGTTTCCAGGATCGAGCGGAACGCCTTGCCCGAGTGCGACTGCGGGCGCAGGCCCGACCGCTTCTCGACCGATTCGAATTTCTGGCGCACCAGCGGCACGTCCTGCGGACGGCGCATGTACGAAGTGGAGGTGTAGAGACCAAGGAAGCGCGACTCGCCGGTCGGCTTGCCCTTGTCATCGAAGCGCAGCACGCCGATGTAATCCATATAGCCCGGCCGATGCACGCGCGAACGCGCGTTGGTCTTGGTCAGGATGATCGCGTCCATCGAGCCCGACTGCGGCAGCCGGCTGGCGGCCAGACTCTTGACCGAGCGCGGCGCGGTCGCGAGATCCGGATCGCGCAGGATGCCAAGGCCCGAACCTTCGCGCGCCTTCAACAACTCATCGCCGTCATCGGCCAGCACGTCATATTCGCGATAGCCGAGGAAGGTGAAGTGGTTGTCCGCGGCCCAGCGCAGGAATGCCTGACCCTCGGCGATTTCATCCGCGCCCAGGATGGTGTTGGTCTTGCCGAGGTCGTCGGCGATCGCCAGCATCTTGTCGTGCATGGCCTGCCAGTCGGTGACCGCCGCGCGCACGTCGCCCAGCGCCACCTGTGCCACTTCCTGCAACTGGTGCAGCGTGGCGTCGTCCACGCGATCGATCTCGGCGTACATCACCGACTCCATCGCGATCCCGTCGTCCGGGTTGCCGATCGTGACCAGATTGCCCTTGGCATCCCGAGCCACGTCGAGGATCGGGTGTACCAGGCGATGCAGGCGCAGGCCGGCGCCCGCGATCACCATTTCCAGCGAATCGACCAGGAACGGCGCGTCGTCGGTCACCACTTCGACGACCGAATGCGGACACGTCCAGCCGTTGCGCTCGCGATCGGGGTTGAATGCCCGGACGCTGGCTTGTCCCGCCGGCCGGTTACGGAACCAGTCGAACAGCTCCGCGATCAATGCGGACCACGTGCCGGTACCGCGCCGCGCTAGTTCCTCGGCGCCGATTTCGCTGCAGACCAGTTTCGCGAAAGCCTCGGCCAGGCTGGCATCCGCACTGCCGCATTTGACCCGGACCTCCGCCGCGATCGCGGCGACTTCAGCCCCACTGGCGGGAGCACGCAATGCATTCATGTCGTTTCTGTTCGAGCCCGTAATAAGGAATGAATAGGATAGCGCCGCGCGCCCACCGTGTTCCACTTTCGACCCCGCACGGCGCCGTATGCAGGTGCTTCATGATGTCACCGCCTCCCGCCACTTTTCGACCTGAGCTTCCGGGTCATGCTCGCCGCCGCGGCCCAACCGGGATATCGTTGCGGCGTCGGTCAGGCGCCGTCCGGCGCGTGACGATACGGGCGAATCGAACAGGCTACTGCCAGCGGTCCGTTCAGACATCGCGAATTTCGCCTGCCGCACCGCCGGCATGACGCTTGGCCTAGGGAACTGCGCGGGAAATCCCGCCATACTTGGCGATTGACATCCGCAGTGCTCGAGAAACTCCCGATGATGAATCTGCCGTGGCGTGGCGCAGGTGCATTGCTGCTGGCGCTCGCGCTCGGCGCGTGCGGCCGCTCCGCCCCGCCGCCTCCGCCGCCGCCCGAGGTGGGCGTGCTGACGGCGCAAGCCGCCGATGTACCGGTGGTACGCAACTATCCCGGTCGCCTTGCCGCCACCCTCGCCGCGCAGGTGCGCGCCCGCGTGACCGGCGTGGTCCTGCAGCGCGTCTACAAGGAAGGCACCGACGTCGAGGCCGGCGACGTCCTGTTCAAGATCGACCCGGCGCCGCTCGAAGCCAGCCTGCGCCAGGCGCAGGGCCAGCTCGCCCAGGCCGAAGCCACTGCACGCAATGCCTCCGTCAAGGCATCGCGCAGCAAGACGCTGGGCGCCAAGGGCCTGCTCGCGAAACAGGACGTCGACGACACCGTGGCCGCAGCGGCTGAAGCCGACGCCGCGGTGAAGGCCGCGCGCGCGAACGTCCAGAACGCGAAGATCAATCTCGGCTACGCCACCGTCACCGCGCCGATCAGCGGCCGCGCCGGCCGCGCCAACGTCACCCAGGGTGCGCTGGTGTCATCGACCGACACCAACCCGCTGACCACGGTGCAGGTGATCGATCCGATCTACGCCAATTTCAGCGAACCGATGGCGGAAGTGGAGCGCCTGCGCCGCGCGGAAAAAGCCGGCGAGCTGAAGCTGGTCGCGGCCGACAAGGCCGAGGTGCAAATCGTGCTGCCGGACGGCAGCGTGTACCCGCACGCCGGCACGCTCGATTTCACCGATCTTGCGGTCGATCCACAAACCGGCGCCGTCGACCTGCGCGCGCTGGTGCCGAATCCCGACCACGCGCTGCTGCCCGGCATGTTCGTGAAGATCCGCCTGACGCTGGGTACGCTGCACAACGCGTTCCTGCTGCCGCAAAGCGCGATCCAGCGCGACAACGATGGCGCTTACGTATACGTGATCGGCAGCGGCGACAAGGTGGTCGAAAAGCGCGTCGAACTGGGCGACCAGCGCGGCGCCAACTGGGTCGTGCTGTCCGGCATCGAAGCAGGCGCGCGCGTGGTGGTGTCCGGCATCCAGAAGGCGAATGCGGGTGAGAAGGTGAAGCCCATTCCATACAACGCGCCCGCAAGCGCGACTTCGGCGGAATCGCCCACTGCAACGGCGAAAGATGAAACAGGGACGGGGAATGAGTAGCGAGGGCACGCACCGCGGAGCCATGGGCAGCCGGAAGGCAGCGACTGGCATTCCGGGCTTGCCCCGCGATCCGGTTCTTGCCCCCTCACCACTCGCCGCTCATCCCTGCACGCGTTCGCGAACGTTCCGGGCCCTCTGCAAGCAACACGCGTCCTGACCCATGCCGCAATTCTTCATCGACCGTCCGGTATTCGCGTGGGTACTCGCGATCCTGATCACGCTGGGCGGCACCATCGCGATCCTGAACCTGCCGATCGAGGCCTATCCCACGATCGCGCCCCCGAGCGTGCAGATCCGCGCCAACTATCCGGGCGCGAATGCGCAGGTGGTGCAAAGCACGGTCACGCAGGTGATCGAACAGAACCTGTCGGGCATCGACCATCTTTTGTATTTCAGTTCGTCGTCCGATTCCACCGGCTCGTCCAACATCAGCCTGTATTTCGATCCCGGCACCAATCTCGACACCGCCGCGGTACAAACGCAGAACGCGGTGAACGCCGCGGAGCCTCGGTTGCCGTCGGCCGTCAACAATCTCGGCGTCACGGTACGCAAATCCAACTCCGGCTTCCTGATGGGCATCTCGCTGCAGGACAAGACCGGGCACCTCGACCCTTCCGCGCTCAACAACGTGATCGCCGCGCAACTGATCGATCCGATATCGCGGGTGGACGGCGTCGGCAGCGTCAATCAGTTCGGTGCGCCCTACGCGATGCGCATCTGGCTGAACCCGCTGAAGCTGCAGGGCTACGGGCTCACCGCCACCGACGTGCTGGGCGCGGTGCGCGCGCAGAACGTGATGTTCGCGGCAGGCTCCGTGGGCGCCGAGCCCGCCGCGAACGGCCAAGGGATCACGGCCAACGTGTCGGCCGAGTCCAGCTTCACGACGCCCGAGCAGTTCCGCGACATCATCCTGCGCACCGAACCCGACGGCACCACGGTGACGCTCGGCGATGTCGCGCGCGTCGAGCTGGGGTCCGACAACTACGGCAACTTCTCGCGCCTGAACGGCCAGCCGGTGGCGTCGTTCGGCATTTCGCTGCTGCCGGGTGCAAACGCGCTGTCGGTTGCAGACGCCGTGCAGGAAAAAATGCAGGAACTGGCCAAGAACCTGCCACCCGGCGTCACCTGGACCATTCCTTTCGAAAGCTACACCTTCGTCAAGGTATCGATCGACGAAGTGGTGAAGACGCTGGGCGAAGCGATTGTGCTGGTGTTCTTCGTGATGCTGCTGTTCCTGCAGAATCTGCGCGCCACGTTGATCCCTACACTGGTGGTGCCGGTGGCGCTGACCGGCGCGTTCCTGGGCCTTTACCTGTTCGGCTTCTCGATCAACGTGCTCAGCCTGTTCGGACTGGTACTGGCGATCGGCATCGTGGTGGACGATGCGATCGTGGTGGTCGAGAACGTCGAACGCATCATGCGCGAGGAAGGCCTGTCGCCCAAGGAGGCCACGCGCAAGGGCATGACCCAGATCACCGGCGCGATCGTTGCGGTGACCACGGTGCTGGCATCGGTGTTCGTGCCGGCCGCACTGATGCCCGGCAGCGTGGGCGCGATCTATCGCCAGTTCTCCGTGACCATCGCGGTCTCGATGTTGCTGTCGGCGCTGATGGCGCTGACTTTCACGCCCGCGCTGTGCGCGAGCCTGCTGCGTCCCGAACACGAACACGCCAACCGTTTCCTGCGCGCCTTCAACAATGGCTACGAACGCATGGCGCACGCGTACCTCGGCCGATTGGGCAAGGCCGTTCGCCATACGCCGCGCTGGATGCTGGGCTACGCGCTCGCGATCGTGGTGGCGATCGTGCTGTTGTGGCAGCTGCCCTCCAGCTTTGTGCCGCAGGAAGACCAGGGCGAAGTGGTCGCGACCATCCAGTTGCCGCCGGGCGCCACCGTCGAACGCACCCGCGCGGTGATGAAGGAAATCGAAGGCATCGTCGAAAAAGATCCCGCGGTCGCCAACATCTTCACCATCGGCGGCTTCAGCTTCATCGGGCGCGGCGAGAACGTCGGCATGGCCTTCATCCACCTGAAGGACTGGAGCGACCGCTCGCGCACCGCCGACCAGATCATCAACGACTTCAATGCGAAGTTCGCGAACATCCGCAACGCGCAGGTGTTCGCGATGAACCAAGCGGTGATCCGCGGGCTCGGCCGCTTCGCGGGCTTCGATTTCGAACTGGAGGATCGCGGCGGGCTCGGCCATCAGGCGCTGATCGACGCCAAGAACAAGCTGCTTGCAGCGGCCGCCAGGGACAAGCGCCTCGCCAACGTGCACGTCAACGGCATGGAGGATGCGCCCACCGTGGACATGCAGGTCGATCGCGTGCAGGCGCAGTCGATGGGCCTGTCCGTCACCGACGTGTACAACGCGATCCAGTTGATGCTGTCGCAGGTGTACGCCAACGACTTCTACTACCAGGGCCGCGTGCTGCGCGTGGAAATGCAGGCCGACGCGCCGTTCCGGATGAGTCCGGCCGACATCGGCAGTTTCTACACCCGTTCGTCGAACGGCACGATGGTGCCGCTGTCCAGCGTGGTCAGCACGAGCTGGTCACTGGCGGCCCCGGAACTCGACCGCTACAACGGCGTCGGTTCCATCGGCATCACCGGCACCGCCGCGCCCGGCCACAGCTCGGGCGAGGCCATCGCCGCGATGCAGGAATTGGTCGCGAAATACCTGCCCGCCAGCTTCGGTTACGAGTGGACCGGGCAATCGTTGCAGGAAATCCTGTCGGGTGCGCAGGCGCCGATGTTGTTCGGGCTGTCGATCTTCGTGGTGTTCCTGTGCCTGTGCGCGCTGTATGAAAGCTGGTCGATCCCGGTGGCGGTGATGCTGGTGATCCCGCTGGGCGTACTGGGTTCGGTGGCGCTCACCAGCATCCGGGGCCTCGAAAACGACGTGTACTTCAAGATCGGCCTGATCGCGATCATCGGCCTGTCGGTGAAGAACGCGATCCTGATCGTGCAATTCGCCGTCGATTTGCAAAAGCAGGGCAAGGGAGTGATCGCGGCGACGCTTGAAGCCTGTCGCATCCGCCTGCGACCGATCCTGATGACGTCCATCGCCTTCATCCTGGGCGTGCTGCCGCTGGCGATCTCCTCCGGCGCCGGCGCCAACAGCCGCCACGCGATCGGCACCGGCGTCGTGGGCGGCATGATTGGCGCAACCGTACTCGGCGTGATGCTAGTGCCGGTGTTCTACGTGGTGGTGCGCAGGTTGCTGGGCGACAAGTCGGACGGCACTGAAACCGCCGCGAGTTCCGATGGCGAGGAAATTCGGCCGTTCGATTGATGGCCGTGGCCGTCGTGATTGCACGGCAATGCAGGTTGGCCGAGCGGGATTTCGTTGCAGTAGGTTGGGCTGAGCGGGCTTAATCCGCGAAGCCCAACACCCGTGGCGGAAAATGTTGGGCCCCCGCCGACAAAGCCGGCCTCAGCCCAACCCTCCGGAGCTACCTTTTCGCGATGGCGATCGCGGGCAGGCTCCAAGCCCCGTGCAAGCGCTGGTACTCCCGTTGCGGCAACAGCACGAACACCGGATGTGCGGCGGGCTTCAGCCAGGCCAGCAGGCGTTCCATGGTGGTGTCCGCCATCGCGGTGCAACCCGTGGTGGTGGACTCGGGTGATGTCCACAGGTGGGCGAAGATGCAACTGCCACCCATCGGGTGCTGCTGCGCGTTGTGTTCGATCACGAAGCCTTCGCGATAGCTCGGATCGCCATGGTTGAACAGGTCCAGCCGCATGTGCTCGCTGGCGCCCTTCACCGCGGCTCCGCCGACCTTGCGCGCATCGACGATTCGGTTGTAATACGGCGAACCGGAAACGTCCACGCACCAACTGGTCGGCTGCATCTGGTTGTAATCCAACGCGGTCGCCACATCCGGCGCATAGCCGAAGGCGCGGCCGATCGCGAACACGCCGGCCGGGCTGCGGCCGTCGCCTTCGCGCTTGATCGGCCCATCGGACTGCGGCCGATTCAGTCCGATGCCCCAGGCCGCACCGGCGTGGCCGATCACCACCGGTGCCGCATGGCCGACTTCGCGCCACGCGCCGCGGATCTGCTCGAAGGTACGCAGCGTTCCACTCGTTGCATCCCAGTCCGGCACGATCACCAGGATCATCTGCCGCGCATCGCGCCAGTTTGCGGAAGGACCATTGGACGAAGCACCACTTGCGCCCGCCACCGACGCAAGCGCGAGCGCTGCAACGAGGACGCACGGGCGAAACGTCGCGCAGGAAATTCCCATCACGGCTCCAGCAATGATTGGATATGTTCCAGGTTGGACAGCAATTGCGTGCGCCGGTCGCGTTGCGCCACCAGCAGAAGGAAGACGCGATCCAGCAGGTGCTGCAGCGCAGACCGGTACAACAGCAGCTCGAGCTCGGGCTGCTCGTCGTGCGCCACCACCAGCAGCGCGATGTCGGCCTGCGCGCGCATCGGGTTGGAGGTATGTCGCGTCACCGTGATCAGCGTGCCGCCCCGTTCGCGAAACAGATGACCGATCTTGCACAGGACGGGGTGCCGGCCCTGCTCGGAAAAGACCACCAGCACATCGCCCCGCCCCGACGCCGACACATTCGCGGCCATCCGCGCAGCATCGAAATTGTGCACCGACGGTACCCCTAGCAATGCGAGCTTCATGGCAAACCCGCGCGCGTGGATGTCGTCGTCGCCGAAGCCGATCAGGAACACCTTGCCCGCCTTGCCGATGGTTTTCGCCATCGCCGCCAGCGCCTCCGGCGGATTGATCGAACGAGTCGCTTCCTCCGCTTCGCTCTTGCGGCGCCAGAGATGGTCGGCCATGGTTTCCACGCGGTGGGCATCCGCGCGGTGGTCGGCGGCCGCGCCGTCGCCGTTCTCGGCGCGCGCATTGGCCTCGCCTACGGAATACTTGAGATCGGGATAGCCCTTGAAGCCGAGTTTCTGGCAGAACTTGACCACGCTCGACTGGCTGATGCCGAGCGCGTTGGCGAGTTGCTGCGAGGAGTAGTCGCGCAGCAGGTGCGAGTTGTCCAGCACGAAGTCGGCGATGCGGCGTTCCACGGCCGACATCCGGTCGCGTTCGGAACGGATTTTGACGAGTGCCGACATACCGAGATTCCCGTGATCCGCCCGCCCCCGCTCGGCAGGCGAACGCAAGCCCTCGCCGACGTCCGCCCGTGCCTGCACACCTCGACGCGCACCGGCCATGTCCGGCTCACGCGTTCCACATGGACGTGGGATCCATCCGCTCGATCCCTCGAATCTCGCGCACCCCGAGGCCGGGGGCATCGGTGATGGCGATCTCCGATTCGTTGAAGATCACGCCGCCATCGACCGGGTTGTACTCGCAAAGCGACGGGCCGTCCAGATCCACCTTGCTGATGACGTTGGATTTTGCCACGGCGACGTGCGCCGCGGCTGCCACGCTGATGCTGGACTCCACCATGCAGCCCATCATGCACTCGATGCCGTGCACCGCGGCGAGATCGGCGATTCGGATGGCATTGGAAATGCCGCCGGTCTTCATCAGCTTGATGTTGACAATATCGGCGGCGCGCATGCGAATCAGTTCGATCACCTGCATCGGCCCGAACACGCTTTCGTCCGCCATTACCGGGGTCTGCACCCGCTCGGTGACGTAGCGCATGCCTTCCAGGTCGTGGGCCTTGACCGGCTGTTCCACCAGTTCCAGCTTGACGCCGGAGTTCTCGAGTTCGTGCAGCGCATACACGGCCTGCTTGGCCGTCCAGCCCTGATTGGCGTCCAGCCGCAGCAGCGCGCGGCCCTCGACCGCGGCATGGATGGCCCGGGTGCGCTCGATGTCCACGCCGATGTCCTTGCCGACCTTGATCTTCAGCGATTCGAAGCCGCGCTCCACCGCGTCCAGCGAATCGGCCACCATCTTGTCGATGTAATCGACGCTGATCGTGATGTCGGTGCTGATCACCGGGTTGCCGCCGCCCAGCAGCTTGTACAGCGGCGCCTCGTAAAGCTGGCCCCACAGGTCGTAGATCGCGACCTCCACCGCCGCCTTCGCGCTGGAATTCTTCTCCATCGCGGTCTGGATCAGATGGGTGATCTGGTTGAGGTTGGCGACGTCCTGCCCGATCACCCGTGGCGAAATGTAGTGGCGGATCGCCTCCACGATCGAACCGTGGGTGTCGCCGGTGATCACCGCGGTGGCCGGCGCCTCGCCGTAGCCGACGTGGCCGGTGTCGGTATTGACGATCACGACGATGTCCTCGACGTGGTCCACCATGCGCAGGGCGGTCTTGAACGGCGTCTTCAGCGGAACCCGCAGCCGTCCAAACTGGATGTCGGTGATTTTCATGGCGTGGCTGCCCCCGGATGGATGCGCACGATGCTGGTCATGCGATCGATGTAGCTCTGCGTTTCATTGAACATCAGCGGTTCCAGCGGCGTCACCGACACCGCGTTTAGCTTGACCCGCGCGCGGCTGCCGTCCGGTTTCGCATAGCTGATGCCGGTGGTGTCGTGGATCACGTAATGCATGCCATCGAGCTTGCCGATTACCATCATGACGTGGCCGGGGATGTAGACGAGGTCGCCGACATCCAGCGCCGCGATCGCGCGCATGCGTTGCGCGCGCGAACTTTGCTTGTCGAACGCGATGTGGTCGAGCCCGGGGCTGACCGCCTGGTCGCTGGTGTTGCGCGGCATCAGCACGCCCATGCTGCGGTAGACCTCGGACACAAAACCCGAACAGTCGCGGCCGTCGTAGGCATGGCCCCAGCCGTAACGTTCGCCCAGGAACTTGAATGCCTGCCCGAGGATGTTGGCGCGCGTCAGCGGCAGGTAGTCGCCCGCGCTGTCGGCGTTGCGTTGCAGCAGTGCCGGCACGACCTGCAAAGAGCCGTCGTCGTTGCGGACCGGCAACTGGACGACGTGCGAGGTGTAGGCGGTTTGCCCGTTGACCGGCGCGTCCGCGCGCAGGCTCGTCGCAAGCGGCACCCGCACGCCCATATCGAGTTCCTTTTGCGAAACGCGCGGCTGCTCCGGCGTGAACACGGTCTGCACGCTGGCGCCGGTGACCACGCGATAAGGCGCGGCATCGGCGTAGTCGAACACCGCCTGCCTGTCGCCGAACGCAACCGCATCGCTGCGCACCCACGCCGCGTAACGCGGGCTGACCACGAACAGCCACTGCCCATCCCCGCTCTGGTGCGCGACCGCCACCGGCGTGCCGGGGAAGATGCCGCTTTCCTGGAAGCGATCGATGTCGGTACCGCCGCGCCCGCTGAACACGCGCTCGGCGGTCGGGAAGGTGCGCAGGTCCGTGCGCTGCACGACCAGCCCATAGCGCGTTTCCTGTTGCGCGGGGATCGCATCCAGCGCCAATGCCCGTTGCCATGCCTCCAGCGTCGCCGCGGGCACCTCGTTGCCGTGCACGTCGTAAAGCGGATGATCGGGCAGCTCCGACAGTTCCGCGATCCAGCCTTTCACCTGATCGCCCGGCAGTGTTGCAGGCAGCGCGCGCAGGTCGTGCATCGAGGGATCGCGCGCCTGCACCTTGGCGTTCTGCGCCGCGATCGCGGCGCGGGTCATCAGCACCGCGTGGGGCGAAGCCGCGCGTTCGATCCAGAATCCCGGCGACAACTGCGTATCGCCCACGCCGATCACGCCACTGGGCGGAATGACCCATTCCTCGCCGCGTGCGGGCGGTGGCGCGGCGGCGCAGAGCAAGGCAGCGAGCAGCAACGAAGCAAAGACACGCATGTCGATCACCTCAATGGACGGCCAGCGCGGACATCAGCGACGCCACCACCAGCCCGAAGCCGGTGCCGAGCACGTAGCCGAGCAAGGCCAGCAGGATACCGACCGGCACCAGCGGCCGTGCGTAACTCGCGGCCAGGATCGGCGTGGTGGCGATGCCGCCGATGTGGGCCAGCGAGGAAATACCGCAAAGATACAGGTCGAAATGGAACATGCGGGCAGCCAGCGCCAGCAGCAGCGCCTGGGTCGCGATGATTATCACGCCGCACAAGAGGTACAACGGCGCGCGCGCGATGCCTTCGAAATTGCTTTGCGAAGCGAGCACGGCCACCACCGCGATCAGCAGCGCGCCGGAAATCACGTTCGCGCCGGGATAGCGCGCCAGCGGCGTGTGCGCCACCACGAGGCCCGCCCCCGTCGCCAGCAGGATCGTCCAGGTCGTGCCGGTGAGCATCGCCGAGGTCGGCAATTTCGCCGCCAGCCAAGCGGAACCCGCCCCCACCAGCAGCGCCAGGCCGAGCCAGATCAGCACGCTGTCCGGGCGGGTGGGCGCATGGGTGCGCGTTTCGGCCACCACCAGCTCGGCGCTCGAGCGCGCACCGGTCCAGCGGTTGAACGCCGGCGCCAGCCGCGCGATCGAGAACAGCACCACCACCCACATCGAATAGCAAAGCGCGTCGGTCAGCAGCGACATCGCCAGCAAACTGTCCGGCATGTCGATGGCCTGCTTCACGGCAATCATGTTGGCGGTGCCGCCCACCCAGCTTCCCGACAACGCCGCCAGCGGCTGCCACAGATCGCCAGGCAGCCAGTTGCGAAAGACCAGGAAGGTGAGCATGAACGCGCAGAACAGGCTGACGCTGGTGCAGGCGAACACCGCGAGCACGCGCGGGCCGAGCGCGAGGATCGCGCGCAGGTCGCAGTTGATCATCAGCAGGAACAGCAGCGCCGGAACCATGTGCGAGGTCAGCACCGACTGCGCGTTCCGGATTTCCCCCTCCACCTGCCACAGGCCCAGCACCGCCAGCGCGGTGACCAGCAGATAAGTAAGCACGATCGGCGGCAGCACGTTGAACAGGCGCCAGCCGAAACGCTGCTCGAGCGCGGGAAAGATGCCCGCGCACAGCAGCATCACGGCCAGATACGGCCATAGCGACTGGATCATCCCCTTCCCCGCATCATCGAATCCCCGGCACACCAAAGAATAGGTGATTCATAAAAACATACCACAAAGCATAAATTATTGACTCCCGTTTTCAAGCATGTTACACAGGCTGCCGGGCAGAGGCGAAGCGGGAGGGGCAAGGTGGTGCGCTTTCGTGTCGCGGCGAATGCAAACCGGTCGTGCGGGTACCCGTACGTGCTCGCGATCCTGTTGCTGCTCGGCGGCGCGTCGTCCGCCTTCGCCGCGACCACGCCGACTGCCGGGGTGGTCGCCATGATCGACGCCGGCCAGTTCGAGGCCGCGACCGCCACGATCGATCGAGCGCTTGCGACGTCCACCGATCCCGCGGAGCGCCGCGCGCTGCAATTCCAGCGCGAGCGGATGCGCCGGATCCTGCTGGATTTCGATCTCTCCGCCGACGAGGTCCAGGCACAGCTCCGCAAGCAGATTCCCGATCTCACCGACCGCGAATTCGAGGGCTGGGCCGCGCGCGGCTATGTCGAGCGACGCGTCATCGACGGCCGCACCCTGTACTTCCACCGCGCAGCCGGCAACCTGTTCCGGCTGAGCGAAGAAGCGCGAGCGCGCCGCGCGAACCCGCGGCCATTCAGCGCCAGTCCGCTCGAAAGCACGAACCCCCATCACCGCAACGTGATCGAAGCCGCGCTGGCCACGCGCACGTCCAGCGTGCTGCCGCAGCGGGTCCGCATCACGCAATCGCTGACCGTGAAGGCGGGCGCGGTGCCGGCCGGCGAAGCCGTCAAGGCGTGGCTGCCCTATCCGCGCGCGATCCCCGGCCAACAGGAAGACATCCGCCTGGTCGCCAGCGAACCCGCCACGCACGAGGTCGCGCCGGATTCGGCGCTGCAACGCACGGTCTTCATGCAGCAACCGGCGGTCGCAGGCGAGCCGACGAAGTTTTCGATCACCTACGAGGTCACGATCTACGCGCGCTACCAGCCGGTCGACGCGGGCAAGGTGCTGCCGGCGAAGATCACGCCGGAGCTCGCACCGTACGTGTCCGAACGCCTGCCGCACATCGCGTTCACCGAGCAGTTGCGGCTGTTCTCGAAGCAGGTGGTGGGCGACGAGAAGAACCCTTGGCGGATCGCGCAAAAACTCTATGCGGCGGTGGATGCGATTCCGTGGGCTGGCGCGCGCGAATACTCGACGATCAGCAACATCAGCGAGCATGCGCTTCACGCCGGCCACGCCGATTGCGGGCAGCAGACCCTGCTGCTGATGACGCTGCTGCGCATGAACGGCATTCCGGCGCGCTGGCAGTCCGGCATGATGTTTTCGCCCGGTAGTTACTGGAACCTGCACGACTGGGGCCAGTTGTACATCGCCCCCTACGGCTGGATGCCGATGGACGTGACCTTCGGGCGCCTCGCCAGCCCCGATCCGCACGTCGCCGGCTTCTACCTGGGCGGGCTCGACGGCTACCGCATCGCCTTCAACGACGACTACGGCCGCGCGTTGACACCGGCCAAGGTGCACTTCCGTTCCGACACCGTCGATAACCAGCGCGGCGAAGCGGAATGGCGCGGCGGCAACCTTTACTACAACCAGTTCGATTACGACTTCACTTGGCGGTTCCTGCCCAGGCAATAGGCGGGACTCGCCGACTGCACTCATCACCGGGGAGTTCATCATGCAAGTTCATCATCGTCCATCGCGCAAGACCGTACTCAGCGTGGCGCTGGCAGCCTGCCTGTCACTGGCTGCGGTGCCCGCCGCATTTGCACAGAACACCACCGGTTCGGTGGTCGGCCGTACCCAGCCCGGCGCCAGCGTCACCATCAGCAATCCGTCCACCGGATTTGCACGCACGGTGACCGCCGAAAAGGACGGCAGTTACCGCATTCCGTTCCTGCCGGTCGGCGACTATGAACTGAAGACCAGCGCCGGCGGCGCGCCTGTCGAGGTCACCGTCACGCTGGGCAACGCCACCACGGTGAACATCGGTTCGGCCGGCGCCACCCGGCTCGGCGCAGTCAACGTGACCGCGAACCGGGTCGTCTCGGCAGTCGACGTCACCTCCACCGAATCGGCAACCAATCTCTCCCGCCAGGAAATCAAGCGCCTGCCGGTGGACCAGAACGTCACCGCGGTCACGATGCTGGCGCCGGGCGTGGTCAAGGGCAACGCCGGCTTCGGCGGCATTTCCTTCGGCGGCTCGTCGGTCGCGGAAAATGCGTTTTACGTGAACGGCCTCAATGTCACCGACTTCTACAACCGGAACGGCTTTTCCCAGGCGCCGTTCCTGTTCTACCAGGAGTTCCAAGTCAAGACCGGCGGATACTCCGTCGAATATGGCCGCACCACCGGCGGCGTGGTGAACGCGGTCGTGCGCCAGGGCAGCAACGAATTCCACGCGGGCGCGCAGTACACCTTCGAACCGCGCGCCTGGCAGTCGTCCAAGCGCGACCTGTACGACGCCGACGGCCGCTACCTCACCTCCAGCCGCGACAACTATTCACTGAACAAGCTGGACGTGTACGCGTCCGGACCGATCATCAAGGACAAGCTGTTCTTCTTCGCCCTCTACGAAGCCCGTGATTATCGTCCCCAGAACACCAACAACACCGGCACCGTGCTGACCACCAACAAGAACCCCACCGGCTTCTGGGGCGGCACCCTGGACTGGCGCATCAACGACCGCAACACCGTCAGCCTGATGGCGTTCTCCGACAAGGACCATCAGGTCGGCCGGGTCTACGACTACAACTTCGATGCCGACACCAAGGGCGCGCAGACCAACACGGTCTACAACGACACCGGCGGCAAGAGCGGCAACGTCACCTGGACCAGCCTCCTCACCGACAACTTCTCGATGAAGCTGATGTGGGGCCGCAACCAGCGCGAGGCCTTCGCACACTCGCTGCGCGACGACGAATGCAACCGCGTGGCGGCCGACAGCGATGTGCCGCAACCTGACATCCCGCTCGGCTGCACCACCAACTCCACGGTGATCCAGCGCGACGACGTGCGCCACCAGGGCCGCGCCGATTTCGAATGGACCTTGGGCGACCACCTGCTGCGCTTCGGCTACGACCACGAGAAGAATGTCTCGAACTACGCCCGCCACTATGCCGGCCCCGGCGCGTACTTCTACAACGTGTACGCCGCCAACCCCGGCGACACCATCAGCAACGGCGGCGTGGTGCCGCCGGGCTACGACGCCTACGTGCGCCAGCGCCGCTACGAGATCGCGGGCACCTTCGCCACCATCGACTCGGCCTGGTACATCGAGGACAACTGGTCGGTGGGCGACAACTGGGTGCTGAACTTCGGCCTGCGCAACGACAGCTTCGACAACCAGGATGCGTCCGGACGCAGCTACATCAAGATCAACAACCAGCCCGCGCCGCGCTTCGGTTTTTCGTGGGACGTGAAGGGCGACGGCACCACCAAGCTGTTCGGCAACGTCGGCCGCTACTACCTGCCCGTCGCCAACGTGATCAACATCAAGCAGGCAGGCGGCCTGCTCGACGAGCGCACCTACTACGCATTCGGCGGCTGGGAAACGCGCGACCTCAACGGCTCGCAATACGCGGTGCCGATCCTCGGGCCGCAGCTCGGGCCCGTGGACAACTCGCAAGGCGACGGCACCGTCGGCGACCTGCGCGCGGAAGTCGACAAGAACATGGATCCGGTCTACCAGGACGAGTTGATCCTCGGTTTCGAACAGGCGCTCAACCAGACCTGGGCCTATGGCGTCAAGACCACCTACCGCCGGTTGCACAACGCGATCGACGACATGGAAATCAGCGCCACCCCGCAATGCGGCGGCGACGGCTACATCGGCTGGGTGATGGCCAACCCGGGGCGGCCGGTCACGGTCTGGGGCGACACCGACTGCAACGGGACCATGGGCTACATCACCATCGACACCGCGAAGCAAGGCTGGGCGATGTACGACAGCGACGGCAATTACCTGGGCCAGACAGGCTGGGTCAAACCCAAGCGCAAGTACTACGCGATGGAGTTCGACCTCGATCGCGCGTGGGACGGCAAGTGGTCGCTGAATGCTTCATACACGCTGTCGTGGAACATGGGCAACGCGGAAGGTCCGGTCAACTCGCTGACCAACTTCGACGACACCGGGCGCACCGAGAACTTCGACAATCCATGGGTGAACTACGCGGGCTATGGTCCGCTGTCGAACGCGCGCCGCCATCAGTTCAAGTTCCGCGGCGCGTACGCCATCAGCGACCACTGGCGCCTCGGCGCGGTCGCCGACATCCACTCGGGAAGCCCGATCAGCGGGCTCGGCTCCGGCAATCCGTTCGACGAGACGAACTACTACAGCTACTTCATCTGCGTCGACAAGTGCGGCAACATCCCCGGCCAATACGATGCCGACGGCGACCCGGTGCCCTATCCGTCCGGGCAACGCGTATACGTCCACTCGCCGCGCGGCAGCTACGGCCACACCCCCTGGATCTACAACCTCGACGCCAGCATCAGCTACCTGACCAAGATCAAGGATGCCAACCTGGTAGTGAAGTTCGCGGTCTACAACCTGCTGAACCAGCAGCGCACCACCACGGTCGAGGAGCAGTTGCAGGGCGATATTTCCAACTTCACCAACCCGACCTGGCGCCAGACGATCGGCTTCCAGCAGCCACGCTTCATGCAACTCACCGTCAGCGTGGACTTCTGAGCGCACGGACCCGCAACGGTACCTCAATGGTCAAAAGATCTCGTCATGCCGGGACAGTCGCCAGCTTCATCGGCGATCGAACCCGAAACCGGCTTCGGCTAACCGAAGCTACCGATTCCGGGTTCCGCCCGCGGAGAAACCGCCGGCAGCCCCGGAATGACGAGGTGGGCGCTCGTGGGGGTTCGTACGATGTAATTGAGAGACCGTCCTTGAAGGGAGAAAGCGAAGCCGCGCCAATCGCTCCGCATGGGTGGGCCGGCGCGCCCACGGACGCCACTTGTCGACAAACGAAAGGCCGCGCGGTGACCCGCGCGGCCTTTCTCGATACGACTGCAAACCGACTTACTTGACGCGCGAAGCGTCCGGCTTGCTGTTCGCCGCCAGGTCTTCCTTGATGCGCGCGGCCTTGCCTTCCAGCCCACGCAGGAAGTACAGCTTGGCGCCGCGCACCTTGCCCTTGCGCTTCACTTCGACCGAATCGATCGCCGGGCTGTAGGCCTGGAACACGCGCTCGACGCCGGTGCCGTGCGACATCTTGCGCACGGTGAAGGCGGAATGCAGGCCGCGATTGCGGCGCGCGATCACCACGCCTTCGAACGCCTGCACGCGCTCGCGGTTGCCTTCCGTCACCTTGACGTTGACGACCACGGTGTCGCCCGCGGCGAACGGCGGCAGCTTGCGGCCCATCTGCGCGGTTTCGAATTGTTCAATGATCTTGTTCATGGGTTTGACCCTTGTGTTCCCGTTTGAATTCTTCCAGCAAACGTTGGTCGGCTGCGTCCAACGCCATATTTTCCAGCAATTCCGGGCGACGCAACCAGGTGCGGCCCAGCGACTGCATCCGGCGCCAGCGGTTGATCGCCGCATGGTCGCCCGACAGCAACACCGCCGGCACCTCGCCAAATTCATGGCTGACCGGCCGCGTGTAGTGCGGGCAATCCAGCAGGCCGTCCGAAAACGAATCCTGCGCGGCGGATTGCGTATCGCCCAACGCGCCTTCCTGCAACCTGCCGATCGCGTCGATCAGCACCGCGGCGGCCAGTTCGCCGCCCGACAGCACGTAATCGCCGATCGACAGTTCCTCGTCGACCTCGTGTTCGATCAGGCGCTCGTCGATGCCTTCGTAGCGCCCGCACAGCAAAATCATTCGCGACAGTGAAGCCAGTTGCCGCACTTTTTCCTGCGTGAGCCGCTTTCCCTGCGGACTCAAGTAAATCACTGGCGCCGGGGTCATCGCCACTTGCCGCGCCGCCGCCAGCGCCTTCCGCAGCGGCTCGATCAGCATCACCATGCCGGGACCACCGCCGCACACGCTGTCGTCGACGCGGCGGTAACCGCCTTCGGCGTAGTCGCGTGGATTCCACGCTGCCACTTCCAGCAATCCGCGTTCGACCGCCCGGCCGATCACCCCGAAGCCGGCGCATTGCTGCACGAAATCGGGGAACAGTGTGACGACGTCGATGCGCATCTCAATCGTCTTGGTTCCAGTCGACCGTGATGCATCCGGCATCCAGATCGACCGCTTTCACGTAAACATCCACCACGTACGGAATCAGGCGTTCGCGTCCGGCTTCGTCGCGCGTCACCAGCACATCGTGCGCGCCGTTGTCGAACAAGTGAGTGACGCGGCCCAGATCCGCGCCCGCCTCATTCACCACCTGCAATCCTTCCAGATCCGTCTGGTAAAACTCGCCGGCTTCCAGTGCCGGCAGCGCCTCGCGTGGAACCAGGATGCGCGCGCCGATCCAGGCCGCCGCCGCATCGCGATCGGTCACACCGGGCAGCATCGCGACGATGCCCTTGCCCTGCGCATGTCCGTGTGCCTCGGCGATTTCCTCGACTCGACCGGCGTTGCCTTCCAGCAACCACGGCTCGTAATCGAAAATCGCCAGCCGCGGTTCGGTGAACGACTCCAGCTTCACCGCGCCGCGCACGCCATGCACGCCGACGATGCGCCCGAGCAGCACATGCCGCTCGCGGTTCATCGCATCAGGCGGCTTGCGCCTGCTTGCCGGCTTCCTTCGCCAGCGCTGCGACCTTGTCGGAGCACTGCGCGCCCTTGGCAACCCAGGCGTTCAACTTCTCGACGTCCAGCACCAGACGCTTGTCGTGCGCGCCAGCGGCACCCGGATTGAAGTAACCCAGACGCTCGATGTTGCGACCGTCGCGGGCGCTGCGCTGGTCGGTCACCACCACGTGGTAAAACGGCCGGCCCTTGGCGCCTGCGCGCGAAAGACGAATACGTACCATGATCTATCGACTCCGAATGGAACGGCCGCGGGTCGATCAGACGACGTCCGGGCACGGGAAACGCGCAATTGTAAAGCGAAAATGGCCGAAATGCGAGGGGTTCGCGCAGGTTGGGCTGACGTCGGTTTTATCGGCGGAAGCCCAACATCGCGCGCCGCGTTGGGCTTCGCGGATGAAGCCCGCTCAGCCCAACCTACAAAACGTAGAACCGTAGGGCGGGAGGAGCGCAGCGCATCCCGCCGGGCGGCACCGAAGGCGGGTTGTCACCCGCCCTACCAAAGCAAACCGTTGCCGTCAGCGCCCCGGGAATCCTCGCCCGCCCATGCCCTTCATCGCGCCGCCCATCTGGCGCATTAGCCCCTTCATGCCGCCGCGGGCGAACTTGCCCATCATCTTCTCCATCTGGGTGTATTGCTTCAGAAGGCGATTGACGTCGGCCGGCTGGGTACCGGATCCGCGGGCCACGCGCGCGCGCCGCGAGCCGTTCAGGAGATCGGGGTGCCGACGTTCCTTTTTCGTCATCGAGCCGATGATCGCGATCATCCGCTTCACTTCCTTGTCGTTGACCTGCGACTTCACCTTGTCGGGCAGGCTCGACACGCCCGGCAGCTTCTCCATCAGCCCGGCCAGCCCGCCCATGTTGAGCATCTGGTCGAGCTGGTCCTTCATGTCGTTCAGATCGAAGCGCTTGCCCTTGGCGACCTTGGCCGCGAGTTTGGCCGCCTTGTCGGCGTCGGTCTTCTGCTGCACGTCCTCAATCAGCGACAGCACGTCGCCCATGCCGAGGATGCGCGTGGCCATGCGATCGGGGTGGAACGGCTCCAGCGCGTCGGGCTTCTCGCCCGCGCCGAGGAACTTGATCGGCCGGCCGGTGATGTAGCGCACGCTCAATGCCGCACCGCCGCGCGCATCGCCATCGACCTTGGTCAGGATCACGCCGGTCAGCGGCAGCGCGTCGGCGAAATGCTTGGCGGTATTGGCCGCATCCTGGCCGGTCATCGAATCGACCACGAACAGCGTCTCGACCGGATTCACGGCCTCGTGCAGCGCCTTGATCTCGGCCATCATGGCTTCGTCGATCGAGGTGCGGCCGGCCGTGTCGACGATCAGCACGTCGGCGACTTCGCGCCGCGCCGCATCGACCGCGGATTTGACGATCGCGATCGGCTTCTGCCCGGTTTGCGACGGCACGAAGTCCGCGCCGACCTGCCCTGCCAGCGTCTGCAACTGCTCGATCGCAGCCGGACGATACACGTCGGCCGACACCACCATGACCTTCTTCTTCTGGCCGATCAGGTGTTTCGCTAGTTTCGCGACCGTGGTGGTCTTGCCCGCGCCCTGCAGGCCCGCCATAAGCACCACCGCGGGTGGCGTCGCGGCGAGGTGCAGCGATGCGTTCTGCGTCCCCATCACCGCGGTCAGCTCGTCGCGGACCACCTTGATCAGCGCCTGCCCGGGCGTCAGACTTTTGAGCACTTCCTGCCCGACCGCACGCACCTTGATGCGCTCGATCAGCGCCTGCACCACCGGCAGCGCGACGTCGGCCTCGAGCAGCGCGACGCGTACTTCACGCAGCGCCTCGCGGATATTTTCCTCGGTCAGCCGTCCGCGCCCGGTCAGGCGCTGGACGGTGGTGGAAAGACGTTGGGTAAGATTGTCGAACATGGCGGCACGCGCAAACCGAAACCCCGGATTGTAGCGGGTCGCGGTTTCCGATCATCCGCCGCGCTGCGTCCCGTTGATACCACCGGTCACTGGTCCGCGGGCGGTTCCCACAGTTCGACCTTGTTGCCTTCCGGATCGATCACCCAACCGAACTTGCCCTGTTCCGATTCCTCGGTGCGATCCACCACGTTGCAGTCTTCGC
>Ga0207652_10000395_pt1 | contig 45460 bp, 43 predicted proteins | sample KBSC63BmetaG_FD_184334 | JGI IMG/M metagenome (GOLD analysis project Ga0207652, IMG submission 184334) | Corn rhizosphere microbial communities from Kellogg Biological Station, Michigan, USA - KBS C6-3B metaG (SPAdes) (version 2) | ecosystem: Host-associated > Plants > Roots > Rhizosphere ...
CCGGATCGCCGCGCCGCTGCGTCGCATGGGCGCGCAGCTGAGCTGCCGCGACGAGAGGCTGCCGCCGCTCGAGGTGGAGGCGGCGCCGCTGCGGGGCATCGAGTACGAGTTGCCGATCGCCAGCGCCCAGGTCAAGTCGTGCCTGCTCTTCGCCGCTCTGCTTGCCGAGGGGGAGACCTGGCTGCGCGAGCCCGCGCGCAGCCGCGACCACACCGAGCGCATGCTCGCCGCCGCCGGCGCCGACGTCGCCTGGCTGCGCGGGGGCATCGCCGTGCGCCCGGCCAAACGGCTCGAGCCGAGCGAGTTGGCGGTGCCCGCAGACTTCTCCTCGGCCGCCTTCTTCCTGATCGCCGCCCTGCTCGTGCCGGGCAGCGAGGTGACGCTGGAGGGAGTCGGCAACAACCCGACCAGGACCGGCCTGCTGGCGATCCTCGAGCGGATGGGCGCCGAGATCGAGCTCGAGCCGGTGGGCGAGCGCGGCGGCGAGTCGATCGCCACCCTGCGCGCCCGCGCCTCGGCGCTGCAGGGGATCGAGGTCGGCGGCGCCGAGATCCCGCTGGCGATCGACGAGCTGCCCCTGCTCGCCCTCGCCGCCTGCTTCGCCGAGGGCGAGACCACGATTAGCGACGCGGCGGAGCTGCGCCGCAAGGAGTCCGACCGGGTGGCGACCACCTGCGCCGCGCTGGAGGCGCTCGGCGCCACGGTCGAGGCGCGTGAGGATGGCATGCGAGTCGAGGGCGGCGGCGGTTTGCGCGGCGGCACGATCTGCTCGCACGGCGACCACCGGATCGCGATGCTCGGCGCCATCGCCGGCCTCGCCTCGCGCGAGGGCGTCGCGGTCGAGGGAATGGACGCGGCCGCGATCAGCTACCCCGGCTTCGAGGCCGACCTCGCCTCGCTCGTACGGCGGAGCAGCTGAGCGCGCAACGCCGCCAACGGCGTCCGTCTCTACGCTGCCGCCATGGTCATCGCCATCGACGGACCCGCGGGGGCCGGCAAGTCCACCGTGGCCCGCGCCCTCGCCACCGAGCTCGGCTTCACCTACCTCGACTCCGGGGCGATGTATCGCTGCGTGGCGCTGGCGGCGCTGCGGCGCGGTGCCGATCTCGGCGATGCCGGCGTGATGGCCGAGCTGGCGCGCGCGATCGCGATCGCGATCTCGCTCGAGGGCGAGCGGGTCGGGCTCGAAGGCGAGGACGTCAGCACCGCGATTCGGGAGCCCGAGGTGAGCGAGGCCTCCTCGCGCGTCTCCGTCCACCCGGGCGTACGCGAGGCGATGGTGGCGCGCCAGCGCGAGCTGATCGCCGCCGGTCGCTACGTCGCCGAGGGTCGCGACATCGGCACCGTGGTCAGCCCCGACTCGCCGCTGAAGGTCTTCCTCACCGCCTCGGCCGAGGAGCGGGCACGGCGCCGGGCCGAGCAGACGGGGGAGCCCCCCGCGGCGGTCCTCGTCGCCCAGTTCGAGCGCGACCGCCGCGACGAGACCCGCGAGCACAGCGCCCTGCGCGCTGCCACCGACGCGGTCGAGATCGACACCACGGGGATCTCCCAGGACGAGGTCGTCGCGCGAATTGCCTCCCTCGCCCGCGATCGGGGTCTCGCTCGATGAGGTGTAACGCTTTGCCCCCCTCTGGGGGCCGTAAAACGTTGCACTGGCCGGGTGGTCGGCCATGAGCCTGCCCACTGTCGCCATCGTCGGCTTTCCCAACGTCGGCAAGAGCACATTGGTCAACCGGCTTGCCGGTGGCCGCGCGGCGGTCACCCATTTCGAGTCGGGGGTGACCCGCGACCGCAAGCGGGTCCGCTGCGAGTGGAACGGGCTCGCCTTCGAGCTGCTCGACACCGGCGGCATCGACCTCGAGGACTCCTCCGAGCTGGCCCGCGACATCCAGCGCCAGGCCCGGCTCGGGATCGCCGAGGCGGACGTGGTGATGCTGATCGTCGACGCGCGGGCCGGCGTTCGCGCCGGCGACGTCGAGTTGGCCAGGACCCTGCGCGGGGCGGAGGTGCCGGTGATCGTCGTCGCCAACAAGGTCGACCGGCCCGAGGACGAGCACCTGACCGCCGAGCTCAACCAGCTCGGCCTCGGCGAGCCGCTGCCGGTCTCCGCCAGCCACGGCCTCGGCACCGGCGACCTGCTCGACCGCGCGGTCGAGCTGCTTGGCGAGCACGCCCAGCCGAGCGAGGACTCCGACGCCGTGCGGGTGGCTGTGATCGGCCGCCCCAACGCGGGCAAGTCCTCGCTGGTCAACGCCTTCCTCGGTTCCGAGCGGGTGATCGTCTCCGCTCGCGCCGGCACCACCCGCGACTCGATCGACACCGAGGTAGAGGTCGACGGGCGGCGCGTCGTCCTCGTCGACACCGCCGGCCTGCGCCGCCGCTCGAAGGTAGCCGGCACGGTCGACTACTACGCCCAGCTGCGCTCAGAACACGCGGTCGAGCGCGCCGACGTCGCCCTCGTCGTCTGCGACGCCGGCGACGGGATCACCGCCGAGGACCTGCGCGTGGCCGAGATGGCGATGAAGGCCGGCTGCGCGACCCTGCTGGCGCTCAACAAGTGGGACGAAACCCGCACCGACGTCGACGACGCCCGTGCCCGCGTCACCCAGAAGCTGCGCCTGCGCCCGGCCGTGATCACCTGCTCGGCGACCCGCGGGCGCAACGTCGCCAACCTGCTGCCCAAGGCGCTGGCGCTGGCCGACCGCGCCGCCGAGCGGATTCCCACCCCCGAGCTCAACCGCTTCGTCACCGACGTTGCCGCCAAAACCCCGCCGCCCTCGCGGCGCGGTCGCCGCTTGCGCATGTACTACGCGGCCCAGGTCGGCGAGCGGCCGCCGCGGATCGCGATCCAGGTCAACGACCGCAAGCTGATCAACCGCGAATGGGCCTACCACCTGGAGAACCGCCTGCGCGAGACCTACGGGCTCGAGGGAGTCCCCCTGGTCATCGATTTCGTGCCTCACTCCGGCACTCGCCGTGGGCGCGCCTGAACATCTAGGCTTCCGGTCATGAGCGATATCCAGCCACTCGCCGAGGGCGAGTACCTCTTCACGTCCGAGTCGGTCACCGAGGGTCACCCCGACAAGGTTGCCGACGCGATCTCAGACGCCGTGCTCGACGCGGTGATGGCGGGCGATCCGGAGGGACGCGTCGCCTGCGAGACGCTGGTCAACACCGGTATGGCGGTGGTCTCGGGCGAGATCTCGACCAGCGTCCACCTCGACGTTCCCGAGCTGGTTCGCGAGACTATCCGCGGAATCGGCTACGACCACGGGGATTACGGCTACCACTGCGACCACATCTCGGTCCTGGTCTCGCTCGACAAGCAGTCGCCCGACATCGCTCAGGGCGTCGACGAGGCTTATGAGACGCGCACCGAGTCGACCGAGGATGAACTGCTGGTCGCCGGCGCCGGCGACCAGGGAATGATGTTCGGTTACGCCACCGATGAGACCGAGGCGCTGATGCCGATGCCAATCCACCTCGCGCACCGGCTCGCCGAACGGCTCGCCGCCGTGCGCAAGGACCGCTCGCTCGAGTACCTCGGCCCCGACGGCAAGACCCAGGTCACCGTCCGCTACGCCGACGGTCGCCCGGTCAAGGTCGAGAAGCTCTTGATCTCGACCCAGCACGCCGAGGGCGTCGAGTCGGAGTCGAAGATCAAGCCCGACCTGTGGGAGAGCGTCGTGCTGCCGGTGCTGAACGCCGAGGCTCCCGGCCTCTTCGACGAGGCCGAGCTGCGCCGGCACTTCCTCGTCAACCCGACCGGCAAGTTCGTGATCGGCGGCCCGGTCGGCGACGCCGGCCTCACCGGCCGCAAGATCATCGTCGACACCTACGGCGGCATGGCCCGCCATGGCGGCGGTGCCTTTTCCGGCAAGGACCCGTCCAAGGTCGACCGCTCCGCCGCTTACGCCTCGCGCCACGTCGCCAAGAACCTCGTCGCCGCCGGTCTCGCCCAGCGCTGCGAGGTCCAGGTCGCCTACGCGATTGGCGTCGCCCGTCCGATCTCCCTGATGGTCGAGACCTTCGGTACCGGCGCCCTGCCCGACGCCCAGATCTCACGCCTGGTCGAGGGCGAGTTCGACCTCCGCCCGGGCGCCTTCCGCGGCTACCTTGACCTGCACCGGCCGATCTTCAGCCAGACCTCGGCATACGGTCACTTCGGCCGCGAGGGCGACGCCTTCACCTGGGAGCGCACGGATCGCGCCGAGGCTTTGAAGGCGGCGGCGGGTTCCGCCGCGGCGCCGGCGTAGGCAGCGGCCGGGGTAGCGGAACCTCACCGAGCCCCGTCCACCGCGACCGTCAACGGGCAGCGGGCGGCTGGGGCTCACCCAGCCCCTGCGACCCGGCGGCATTCGCCCCCGTCGCCTGATCCACGCTGCGGACCACTTGCTGGGGATCCGCCACTCCGTAGAAGACGAAGTTGTAGTCGTCGCCCGCCGCCGTGTCGAAGTCGACGTCGCCAATCTGCATCAGGCGCTGGTAGACAGACTGCTTGTAGTTGACGTTCTGCACTCGCTCCAGGCGCGTCTCCTGGACCTCGCGGGAGACGATGCCCCGTTTGATGTTGAGGCGGCGGTCGGTGATGGTGTAGGTGGTGGCGATGCGCTTGATGAAGCCGACCAGGACGGTCGCGGCGACGATCACGAGGACGACGAGGAAGACGGTCGCGCTGCTCGAGCCGAAGAGCTTGAAGAGGACGCCGGCGATCGCCGCCAGGAGGATCCCCTTCAAATAGAAGCCGAGGATCGCTCGCCAGGACGGGTGGCCCTGGAAGATCACCTGCTCCCCGGGGCTGAGGTTGAGCGCCGACATCAGGGAGTTCGCCCTCGCTCACTCACGCGGAATCAAAGATGGACGCTCGTTCGCTCCGGCTCACAGCCGCGCAGCATACCCGCGCCGTCCGCGCTCCTTCATACGTTGAACGGATGTCGATAGCGAAGGTCGAGCCGCTTACCACCGCCCGCGCCCTGCGCGGGCCGTTCGACTATCGCCTGCCCGAGGCGATGGCCGATCTCGTGGTCGGCAGCGTGGTCAAGGTGCCCTTCGGCAGGCGCCGCGTCCTCGGCGTCGTCGTCGGTCTCGCCGCCGCCTCCTCGCTGCCGGCGGAGCGTCTTGCCGAGCCGATTGAAGCGCTCGAGGCCGGCACGCCGCCGGAGTTGGTCCGGCTCGGCCTCTGGATCGCCGAGGAGTACTGCTCGACCCCCTCGCGCGGGCTGCAACTGGTACTGCCGCCGGGCACCGGCGCCGCCGGCCAGCGGGTCCGCTCGCGACAGGAGCTGCGCGCCGAGATAACCGTGGCGGGGGAGGAGGCGCTGAGCGGCGACGGTCGGCTCGGCGTTAAGCAGCGGGCGGTGCTCGAGGCGCTGCGCGCGGGCGAGATGTCGGCACCGGAGCTTGCCGACGCGGTTGACTCGGATCGCGGTGTGTTGCGCCGGCTCGAGCAGCGCGGCCTGATCGCGACCCGCAGCTCGCTGGTGCGGCGCAACTCGAGCCACCCCCAGGTCGGCGCCAGTGCAGGCCGGCCGGAGCTCTTGCCCGAGCAGCGGGCCGCGGTCGATGCGGTGGTCGCCGCGCTCGACGGCGAGGCCGGGGCGCCGCGCGAGCAGCTGTTGCACGGCGTCACCGGCTCGGGCAAGACCGAGGTCTACCTCGCCGCGGTCGAGGCGGCCCTGGCGCGGGGCAAGGGGGCGATCGTGCTGGTCCCCGAGATCGGCCTGGCGCCGCAGGCGGTGGCGCGCTTCCGGGCCCGGCTCGGCGACCGCTTCGCCGTCCTGCACTCGGCCCTCTCAGACGGCGAGCGCTACGACGAGTGGCAGCGGCTGCGCGGCGGCGAGGCGAGCGTTTGCGTCGGCCCGCGCTCGGCGGTCTTCGCGCCCCTGCACGACCTCGGCCTGATCGTGATCGACGAGGAGCACGACGCCTCCTACAAGCAGGAGGGCGACCCCTGTTACGACGCCCGCGCGGTCGCCCGCCGACGTGCCGCCGAGAACGGCGCCGTGCTGCTCGCCGGCACGGCGACGCCCCGGCCCGAGTCCTGGCTGGAGCTGCCACGGCTGGAGCTGCCGCGAAGGGTCGACGGCCAGGCGATGCCGCCGGTGCGGGTTCTCGACATGCGCGAGGCCGATCCCCGCTCCGGCGCCCTGCACGCCGAGACCTGGGCCGCGCTGGAGAGTGTCCGCGCCGCCGGCGCCAAGGCGATCGTGATGGTCAACCGCCGCGGTTTCGCCCCCTGGCTTACCTGCCGCTCCTGCGGCCGGCACTGGAACTGCCCCAACTGCGATGTCTCGCTGATCGTCCACCGCCACAGCGGGCGCCTCGTCTGCCACCACTGCGCCCACCGCGAACCGCTGCCGAGCGCCTGTGGCGCCTGCGGCTCGACCACGCTCTCGCGCGCCGGCGTCGGCACCGAGCAGGTCGAGGCGCTGCTGGCCGAGCGGCTGGCGCCGATGCCGGTCTTCAGGCTCGACGCCGATACCGCCGCCGGGCGCGGCGCCCACGCCCGCATCCTCGCCGCCTTCGGCGAGGCCGAGAGCGCTGTTCTCGTCGGCACCCAGATGGTCGCCAAGGGTCACGATTTCCCCGAGGTGACGCTGAGCGCGATTCTCGACGCCGACGCCACCCTGCGCTTCCCCGACTTCCGCGCCGCCGAGCGGACCTTCGCGATGGTTGCCCAACTCGCCGGCCGCAGCGGGCGCGGGCCGGCCGGGGGCGAGGTGATCGTGCAGACCCTGGCCCCCAGGGCTCCCAGCATCGCCCACGCGGCCGAGCACGACGCCGGCTCGTTCCTGGCCGAGGAGGTCGAGCGCCGGCGGATCCTGCGCTACCCGCCGTTCTCCCACCTGATCCGAGTCGTGCTCAAGGCCGAGTCAGAGCGTCATCTCGACCGCGCTGCCGCTCTGCTTGCCGAGGGCCTCGCCGCGGCGCTGCCGGGGGATACGGATCTGCTCGGCCCGGCGCCGATGTTCCGCGTCCGCAACCGCCACCGTCGCCGCCTCTTGCTCAAGGCAAGCGAGCGCGAGGCCACCGTCGCCGCCGTCCGAGCCACGGTCGAGCGCCTCGCCGCTGATCGCAGCCTGCGCGACGTGGCGATCTCGGTCGACGTCGACCCGCAGTGAGCGCCCGATCGCGCGGTGAGCGCCCGATCACGCGGTGACTGCCGGTGTCTGCGATCCGTGGCGATTGGGTGCGAACGAGGCGCACCGGCTCACCGTCAATCCTTAGACTCGGAATCGATGAGCGAACCTGTCGAGACGGATACCGACGAGCGCGGCGAGAGCAAGCTCGAGGCCGAGCTGCTGGAGCGCCGCGACGCGGCGCTGGCGTACGTGGTCAAGTTCGGCGATCCGGTGCTGAAGAGCAAGGCCTCGCCGGTGCGGGAGTTCGGCCCTGAGCTGCGCGCCGAGGTCGAGCGGATGGTGTCGATCATGCGCGATGGGATGGGCGTCGGCCTCGCCGCCACCCAACTCGGCCTGCTGCGCCGCCTGCTCGTCTTTCAGGCCGGCACCGACAGCGAGCCGACCGCGCTGGTCAACCCCGAGGTCGAGTGGCTCTCCAACGAGGTCGTCGTCGCCGAGGAGGGCTGTCTCAGCCTGCCGCGGGTCTCGATGGATGTCGAGCGCCCTCTGCACGCCCGTTTCAGCGGCCTCGACGTCGACGGCGAGCCGATTCGCCTCGAGGCATCGGGCCTCGAGGCGCGGGTCCTCCAGCACGAGCTCGACCATCTCGACGGCATCCTGATCCTCGACCGGGCTCCGCGCGCGCAGCGCAAGGGCGCCCTGCGCGCCCTGCGCGAGGGCGACAGCTACAGCCCGCCGCTGGCCGAGCAGGAGGCCGCCGACGAGGGTGAGCATCGCGAGCCAAAGAGCACCCCGTGAGCAGATCGACCCGCTCACGATCCCGACCTTGAGAACCGTTTACCTCGGCACGTCGGAGTTCGCCGGCGAGGTGCTGCGCAGGCTTGCCGCCTCTTCCCATCGACCGCTGCTGGTGATCACCCCGCCCGACCGCCCCAAGGGCCGCGGTCGCCGCATGCAGTCGCCGCCGGCGGCCGAGGTCGCGGCGGAGCTCGGCATCGAGCTGCTGCAGACGGCCGCCGTCAACGAGGAGGAGTCGCTGGCGCGTATCCGGTCGATGCGGCCGGAGGCGCTCGTCGTCTGCGCCTTCGGACAGCTGATTCGCGAGCCGCTGCTCTCGGAGTGGCCGCTGCTCAACATCCATCCCTCGTTGCTACCGCGCTGGCGCGGGGCGGCGCCGATCGAGCGCGCGATCATGGCCGGCGAGGAACGCACCGGCGTCTGTGTGATGCGACTGACGGAGGGCCTCGACGCCGGGCCGGTCGCACTGCGTGAGGAGATCTCAATTGGCTCTGAGGACGACTTCGGGACGCTCTCCGCAAAGCTGGCGAGCCTCGGTGGCGAGCTGTTGGTGCGAGCCCTGGACCTGCTCGCCTCCTCCCGGCTCGAGTTCGTCGATCAGGACGAGCGGGCGGTGACCTACGCCGAGAAGATCACCGCCGAGGAACGGCGCCTCGACCCGGCCCGGCCGGCGGCCGAGCTCGTCCGCACCGTCCGCGCCCTGACCCCGCACATCGGTGCCTACCTGGAGATGAGCGACGGTGAGCGCCTCGGTGTGAGGCGGGCCCGCGCGGTTGACGTCGGCGTCAAAACCGGTGAGGTCAAGGTCGAGTGGGGAGCGCTGCTGCTTGGCTGCGGCCGCGGCGCGCTGCGGCTAGAGCTGGTGCAGCCGCCGGGAGGCAAGCCGATGGCCGCCGACGCCTACCTGCGCGGCCACTCACTGCCGAAGCTGTGAGCGCGGAGCGAACAGGCGTGCGTCGCGGGTTCTTCGCGCTGTGAGCCAAGCGCGATCCAGTGCTGTGATCGCGCCGGCTCGCCGGCTCGCCTTCGAGACGATCCGGGCCACCTTCGAGCGCAAAGCCCACACCGAGCTGGCCTTCCGCCAGGCGGCGGATGGGGCCGGGCTCGACGGTCGCGAGCGGGCCCAGGCGCAGCGGCTCAGCTACGGCGCCGTGCAGCGTCGCGGCACGATCGACGCCGCGCTCGAGCGGCTCGTCGACCGGCCGCTGCGTGAGATCGACCCGCCGGTGCTCGCCGGCCTGCGCATTGGCGTCTTCGAGCTTCTCTTCGCCGACGGCACGCCCGATCACGCCGCGGTCGACCAGGCGGTCGAGTTGGTCAAGCGGGCGGGGGCGGCGCACGCCTCGGGCTTCGTCAACGCGGTGCTGAGGCGGGTGGGCCGCGAGCGCGAGGCGCTGGTTGGGGCCTTGCTGCGCGACGACTCGACCCCGCAGGCGGCCGCGGTCAAGCACTCGGCGCCGCTCTGGCTGGCGCAGATGTGGTGGCGCGAGCTGGGCCCCGAGGACGCCCGCTCCCTGCTCGCCGCCTGTAACGAGCCTCCCGAGACCGCCTTCCGCGTCAACACCCTGCGCACCGACCCCGACTCCGTACTCGCCCGCCTGCGTGAGGCCGGCATCGAGGCTTCCGGTGCGCCTTATGCACCTGGGGGGAGCAAAAAGCGCACCGCAAGGGAGTGGCTGTTGGGGATGCCGGAGATGATCGTGGTCGAGGGTCAGACGGGGGACCTCGTTCCTGAGCTGGTCGCGGAGGGCGAGCTGACGCCGCAGAGCCGGGGGTCGGCGGCAGTCGTCGAGGCGCTGGACCCTCAGCCCGGCGAGCACGTGCTCGACCTCTGCGCCGGCCCCGGCATTAAGACCGGCCAGATCGCTGCGCGGATGGGCGATCGCGGCGAGGTGATCTCGGTTGAGAGCGATCCGGAGCGGGCGGCGGAGGTCTCCGCCCAGGCGACGCGCCTGGGCCTGCGCAGCGTCACCGTGATCGAGGCCGACGCCACCGAGGCCGCTCTGGCACCCGGCTTCGACCGGGTCCTGCTCGACGCTCCCTGCTCCGACCTCGGTGCCCTCGCCTCGCGTCCCGACGCGCGCTGGCGCAAGTCGCCGGCGACGATCGAGCGCCTGGTCGAGGTCCAGTCAGAACTGCTGCGGAAGGGCATGGAGGCACTGCGGCCGGGGGGCACGCTGGTCTACTCGACCTGCACGATCTCCAGGCGCGAGAACGAGGAGCGCATCGACGCCGAGTACAGCGTTCAGCTGCGTCCTGACCTCGATCTCACCACCGGCTTCTTCATCGGCCGGACGAAGCGCGATGATGGTGATGGATGACCGAGCCCAGCAAAGGGGAGAGCATCATGCGCCGCGCGGCCTGCCCTAGCTGCGGTGAGCCCTGGCTGCGCCCGACGCAGCTCCCGGGCCGCTTCCGCTGCGTGTACTGTCTGCGCCGCTTCGAGCTCGTTTCCCAGTGCCCCAACTGCGGTGAACACCAGACGATTGCCCGTATGAGCACAACCGAGGACATGACCTGCCAGATCTGCGGAGATTCCATGTTGAGGCCGGTGTGAGCGAGAGGATGAAGGAGATCATCGCGTCGCCGCGGGTGGCTCCGTCGATTCTTTCGGCGGACTTTTCACGACTTGGCTCCCAGGTGGACGAGGTGCTCCAGGCAGGCGCCCGGGTGATCCACGTCGACGTGATGGACGGCCACTTCGTGCCGCCGATCACGATTGGGCCGTTGGTCGCCGGCGCGATCGCCGATCAGGTCCACGCCGCCGGCGGTACGATCGACGTCCACCTGATGATCGAGCGGCCCGAGCGCCAAATCGAGGCCTTCGCCGAGGCCGGCGCCGACTCGATCACCTTTCACGCTGAGGCCACGGCGCACGCCAACCGGACTCTCGCTGCGATCCGCGAGCTCGGCTGCCTCGCCGGAATCGCCCTCAACCCCGGCACCCCGGTCGAGGCGGTCGCCGAGCTGCGCGACCTCGCCGACATAGCCCTCTGCATGACCGTCAACCCGGGCTGGGGCGGCCAGGCCTTCATCCCCGCCTCCCCCGACAAGGTCTCGCGCCTGGTGCCGCTGGTCGGCGAGGCCAAGATCGAGGTGGACGGCGGCATCGACGTCGCAACGGTCGGTTCGGTCGCAAACGCCGGCGCATCACTGTTTGTGGCTGGCTCGGCGGTCTTCGGCTCTGATGATCCGGCCCAAGCTTTTTCTGAAATTTCAGAAGCAGTCTCCAGGGGCTGAGACCAAGCAGATCAAGGACGCAGGGAGCGTGGCGTGCTCTCCTGCACGCGAGCGACCGAGGACGCGGGTATGCGCCGGTCTCAGCCCCTCCCGATCAAGGCACCAATTACCTCCTGCCACCAGGCCTGCTCTGCCGGTTCGCCCGGACCGACCCGCTGCGCCCGCCGCTCGCACCAGCTTGCAAGGGCGCGGCGGTCGCCAACCGCCACCGCGGCCTCGGTGACGAGCCCGTAACGAGCGTCGGCAAGCGCGACCAGGGCGCCGGAGCGGTCCCGGCGGCTGCGCAGCACCGAGACGACGGCGATGCCGTTGACCTCGGTCGGCGCCGAGGGGTCCTCGATCGCGCCGCCCGGTCCGACCGAGAAGATCTGCGGGGCGCCGCGGGGAGGCAGGCGGGGAGGAGTCGGCGCTCCGACCGGCCCGTCCTGCCAGCGCTTGGTCAGCTCCTCGACCTCCTCGCGCAGCTCGCCGCGGACGAGGATGTGGATCTCATCGCCCTCGCGCACCTCGGTCGAGCCGCGCGGCGGGATCGCGTGGCCGTCGCGGACGATCACGTTGACCAGGGCCTCGCGCGGCAGGCCAAGTTCGCGCACCAGGTGCCCGGCGGCCGCGGCTCCCGGGCGCAGCCGGTAGGAAACGACGTCGCCGCCGAGGCGGCGGATCCGGCCCGACTCGAGCAGGCGCCGCGGCAGCGCCGGCTCGTCGGTGGTCAGCCCGAGCCGGCTCGCCAGCGGCTCGAAGGTCGCCCCCTGGACCAGGGTCGAGCTGACGACGACGAAGAAGACGATCGCGAAGAGCTGCCGGCCGTCCCCGACCCCGGCGACGACCGGGAAGGTGGCGAGCCAGATCGGCGCCGCGCCGCGCAGCCCGGCCCAGCCCAGCATCGCTCGCTCACGCAGGTCGAGCGGCGAGAAGACGGTGGAGACGAAGGCGGCGAAGGGGCGGGCGAGCAGGATCAGGATCGCCGAGAGGGCGAGGCTTTCCCAGGCGACGTCGCCCAGCGAGCTGGGGAAGACGAGCAGCCCGAGCATGATGAAGAGGCCGATCTGGGCGACCCAGCCGACCCCCTCGTGGAAGGCGACGATCGTGCGGCGGGCGGGGATGCGCGCCGAGCCGAGGGCGAGTGCGGTGAGGTAGACGGCGAGGAATCCCGAGCCGTGGGCGACCTCGGCCAGGCCGAAGGCGAGCCCGGCGATCGCGATCGTCGCCACCGGGTAGATCCCATCGGTCGGCAGCTGAGCCCGGTCGAGCGCGATCGTCGCCAACCGCCCCAGGGCAAGGCCGACGACGATGCCGATCGCCAGTTTGAGCGCCAGCAGGCCGACCATGTCGGCGAGCCCGAAGCCGGGCTGCTGGATCCATTCGATGAAGCCGATCACCAGCAGCAGGGCGACCGGGTCGTTCATCCCCGACTCGCCCTCGAGCGAACGCGCCAGGCGCTTTTTCAGGGTCGAGCGGCGCAGTACAGCGAAGATCGCCGCCGAGTCGGTGGCGGCGATCGCGGCGCCGACGATCATCCCTTCCAACACGCTGATGCCGAAGATCCAGTGCGCGGTGATCCCCGCCGCGCAGGCGGTGATCGCGGTGCCGATCGTCGCCATCGAGGCGGCGGTGCCGAGCACCGGCCGGATCTCCCCCCAACCGGCGGTCAGGCCACCCTCGAAGAGGATCAGGACGAGCGCGATCGTGCCCAGGGTGCGGGCCAGCTCGACGTTGTCGAACTTGATCCCGCCGATTCCCTCCGAGCCGGCCAGCATCCCCAGGCCGAGGAAGAGCAGCAGGCCCGGGATGCGGATGCGGTCGGCGAGCAGGGCACCGAGAATGCCGGCGGCGAGCAGGGCGCCGGCAACGAGAATCAGCTCGGCGTCATGGCCACCCATCGAGGGACCCTAATCAACCGGTCTATACGTTCTCATCGATCATTGCCAACTCCGCCTCCAGCTCCTCCCCCGAGCCCGGCTCCGGCACATCCTCGGCGCGTTCGTGCGGACGGCGATATAGGTAGTAGAGGAGCGAGAAGAGGACGCCGGCGGCGAGCAGGAAGCCGATCTCGACCCGGCGGAACTCGTTGCTGACCAGGGGCACGAAGTTCCAGCCGATGAAGAGGGCGGCGCAGGTGATCCAGCGGGCGGCGGCGCGGCGCACCTGGCCCTGGGCGATGCAGGCCTGGTTGATCGTGACCGAGGCGAGGTAGAGCCCCATGCCGAGCGTGACCAGGAGCAGGCCCTCGCGGTCGTAGGTGAACTTCTTGCTGAAGGCGATCTGCATCGCGGTCGGGCCGACCGCGATCATGAAGAGTAGGGCGAGGGCGGTGAAGGCGACCAGGCCTAGCAGCACCATCCGCACCGAGCGGTGGAACTCCTCCTCGCTGCCCGGCTCCTCGCTGGTGTGGAGTCCGGTCAGGTGGGGAAGGATGCTGGTCGAGACCGCCTGGAAGAGCTGCAGCGGTGCCCGCGCGATCATCAGCACATTGAAGATGAAGCCTGCCGCTTCGGCGCCCTTTAGTCCGCGGATCACCAGCGGCCCGGCGTTGAGGAAGGCCTGTTCGCTGAACATGATCACCAGCACCGCCGCCGCGAAGCCGCCGCCCTTGGCCATTGAGACGGACGCCTTCTTGTTGGTGCTGGGCTGCGGTGTCGCCCCTTCGCGTTTGGCGCGACGGGCGAAGGCGAAGGGCACCACCAGCAAGGAAAGCGCCGGGGCGGCGACAATCCCGATCGCGACCGCCGACTGACCGCTGAGGATGCTGACCGCGACCAGCACGGCGAAGATCGTGCGAAAGCACGATTCGGAGAGGATCAGCGCGGTGAAGAGGCCGAATTTCTTGCTGCCGGCGAGGAAGCCGCGGGCGAAGTAGCTGGCGGCGTAGAAGAGGACGGCTCCGAAGAAGACCCAGTAGAGGGTTTCGTTGCCATCGAGCACGCCGTTCTGGATCGGGCCGCGCAGCGCCAGGGCGACGACGGCGAAGGTGAGCGAGAGGCCGAGCTGAATCGTCGAGGCGACCCGCATCGTGCCACCGATCGGCTCGCCCTTGACCGTGTGTTCGGCGATGTGGCGCGAGAGCAGCTGTTCGATCGGCCGGTAGAGGGTCGAGATCGTGATGAAGACGGCCGACCAGAGCACGGTGATCTGCCCGTAATCGAGCTTGGAGAGCACGTGCGAGGCGATGAAGAAGTAGACGTAGGTGATCACCCCGGTGAGGCCGACGCCGATCGCGAGGAAGCTGGCGGTCTTGCCGTAATCGGCCGCGCTCGCGGTGCCCTTGCCGGCGCTCGCGTCCTCGGGGTTGCCCTTCTGCGAGGCGGTACTCATCGCCTGGCGCCCGGCTCATAGTGGGACGGTGGCACCTCGAGCGCCAACTCGACCCGCCGCACGCGCTCATACAGGCGCTGGGTCATCACCCGCTGCCCGGCCAGCAGGTCGCCGATTACGCCCAGCGCGAGCAGCTGGATCGCGGCGATGAAGAGGACGGCGCCGAGGATCAGCGACTGGATGTGACCGGTGCGGTCGCCGTTGAGAATCCAGTCGAGCAGGAAGGGCAGCCAGGCGGCTAGCGCCAGGATCGCCACCACCAGCCCGGCACTGGCGAAAACCCGCAGCGGCTCGTAGCGGGCGTAGATGCGCAGGATCGAGAGCGCGTTGCGGCGCACGTAACCGCCGGTCGAGTCGAAGAGCCGCGACTCGCGCGTCTGCGGGTTGGTCGCGACCTCGACCTGGTCGACCGCGACCAGCATCTTGCCCGCCTGGATCAGGCTCTCCAGCGTGTAGGTGAAGTTGTCGACGACGAGCAGGCCGAGCGCCGCCTCGCGGTTGTAGGCGCGGAAGCCCGAGGTCGTGTCGGCGATCTCGGTGCCGGCGAGGCGGCTGACCACCCAGCTGCCGAGTCGCTGCAGCCCCTTCTTCAAACCGGAGAAGTGCTCGATCTGGGCGACCTGGCGATCGCCGACGACCATGTCGGCGGCACCGGCGAGGATCGGTGCCAGCAGCTTGGGGATGTCGGCGCCGCTGTACTGGTTGTCGGCGTCGGTGTTGACGATCACGTCGGCGCCCAGCTTCAGGCAGGCGTCGAGCCCGGCCTGGAAGCCCGCGGCGAGGCCCTTGTTGTTGGTCAGCCGCACCACGTGCTCGACCCCGTGCTCGCGGGCGACCTCGACCGTGCGGTCGGTCGAGCCGTCGTCGATGACCAGGAGCTCGACCGAGTCGATCCCGTCGATCTGGCGCGGGATGTCGGCGATCGTCGCGGGGAGCGTCGATTCCTCGTTCAGGCAGGGGATTTGGACAATCAACTTCATAGGCGCGCGGTCAGGGTATCCGCGCGAGGGGTCGGCGCGTCCGGGTCCAACCCGCCCGGCGCGCGGGTCCTGTCACGGGGTAGGGGGGCCTGCGGGCAGTCCACGGGCTGTCCTCGACCCCCTCACCCCACGCCACCCGCGCGAGGGGCCGTCGGAGTACGGCGGAACCACCGTGTGACGAGTTCCCAGAGCCCGAGTCCCCGCGGAGTAAGCTTGGTTGATTGACCAGTCAATCGGTCGCATGAAATCGCAGCTCACAGGCACGGATCGCAAGCATCTCCGGCGCGCGCTGGCGATTGCGGAGCGCGGGCGGGGGAGGGTGAGCCCTAATCCCCTCGTCGGAGCTGTCGTTGTGCGCGACGGCGAGGCGATCGGCGAGGGGTGGCATGCCGAATTGGGCGATCTGCACGCGGAGCGGGCCGCTCTCGAGAATTGCCGCAGCAGGGGCAACGATCCGGCCGGGGCAACGATGTACGTGACGCTGGAGCCCTGTGCGCATCAGGGCAGGCAGCCGCCCTGCGTCGAGGCGATCCTCGGGGCGGGGATCGCGCGGCTCGTGATCGGCTCCGACGATCCCAGCGAGAAGGCGGCCGGTCGCGGCCCCGGGATCCTGCGCGACGGCGGCATTGAGGTCGATTTCGCCGTCGGAGAGGAGGCGAGCGCGGCGCGGCTGCTCAACCAGCCCTTCCGCAAGCACGCCCGCACCGGCCTACCGCTGGTGACCCTGAAGCTGGCAATGTCCCTCGACGGTCAGACCGCGACCGCCGCCGGCTCCTCACCTTGGATCTCGAGCGAGCAGAGCCGCGCGCTGGTCCACCGCTGGCGCGCCGAATCCGACGCGATCGCGGTAGGAATCAACACGGTCCTAACCGACGACCCCCTCCTAACCGCCCGCCCAGACCCTTCCGGTGCGCCTTGTGCACCCACCGAGAGCAAAAGGACCATCGGAAGCGAGGTTCGGCAACCGGTCCGCGTTGTCTTCGACCGCCGAGCCCGGCTCCCGCTTGATTCGCGGCTCCTCCGCACCCTCGACCAGTCGCCGGTGCTTGTTGTCGTTGGACCGGAAGCCGACGCTTCGGCTCTGCGCAAGGCCGGTGCCGAGGTTCTCGTCGCCGACGGCATCGAAGCTGCGCTGGCCGACCTCGGCCGCCGCGGCATCACATCCCTTTTCCTCGAGGGCGGCAAGACCCTTGCTGTCGCTTTCCAGACCACCGGCCAGCTAGACGAAGCCAGGACCTTTGTCGCCCCGACCTTGCTCGGGGCTGACTGGCGCGCGGGTCCTGTCGCAGCAGGGGACCCCCCACCGCCTGCGGTAGCTAAAGCTTCCTCGGCGGCGGGCCCCCCTATGGCGCCACCCGCGCGAGCCACCGCCCTGTGCAGCGAGGCTAGGACGGTCGGAGATGACGTGCTCATAACGGCCCGCTTCAAGGAGTGGTGAGATGTTCACCGGACTGATCGAGGACATCGGCAGGATCGAGTCGTTGGAGGCCGGCGACGATGGCGCCCGGGCGCGTATCGCCACTCGTCTGGCGACGGAGATCGCCGAGGGCGACTCCATTGCGGTCAACGGCGTCTGTCTCACCGCCACGGCGGTTGACGCCGACGGCTTCGAGACCGAGGCGATGAACCAGACCCTTGCGGTCACCGCGCTCGGCGGCCTCGTCGGCGGCGACAGGGTCAACCTGGAGCTGGCGATGAAGGCGTCGGACCGGCTCGGCGGCCACATCGTCCAGGGGCATGCCGACGGGGTCGGCACTGTCCTCTCGATCGAGGGCGATGGCTTCGCCCGTCGCCTCCGCGTCGGCCTCGGCCCGGACCTGATCCGCTACGTGGTCGAGAAGGGCTCGATCTCCCTCAGCGGCGTCAGCCTCACGGTCGCGGCTCTGGGCGACGGCTGGGCCGAGGTCTCGCTGATCCCCGAGACGCTGGAGCGGACCACCCTTGGTGAAGCGGAGGTCGGAGACAAGTTGAACGTGGAGTGCGATGTGGTGGCGAAGTATGTTGAGCGACTGGCGGCGCCATTCGCCGGAAAGGAGCGCACGTGAGTCAGATGACCGAGACGCAGAAGACAGACGGGGTCGTGAACGAGACGGGGGAAGGCCCGTTCTCGACGATCGAGGAAGGGATCGAGGAGATCCGCGCCGGTCGCATGGTCGTCGTCTGCGACGGCGAGGACCGCGAGAACGAGGGCGACCTGGTGATGGCGGCGCAGTTCGCCACCCCGGAGGCGGTCAACTTCATGGCCAAGGAGGCGCGCGGCCTGATCTGCCTGGCGCTGACCGCGGAGCGCTGCGAGAAACTCGGCCTGAAGCTGATGGCGGCCAAGAACGAGGCGCCGCTGCAGACCGCCTTCACGGTCACGATCGAGGCTGCCGGCGGGGTCAGCACCGGCATCTCCGCCCACGACCGCGCCCACACGATCCAGGTCGCGATCGACCCCAGCTCCGGCCCCGGCGAGATCGTCGTCCCCGGCCACATGTTCCCCCTGCGGGCCAAGGAGGGGGGAGTGCTCGAGCGCACCGGCCACACCGAGGCCAGCGTCGATCTCGCCCGCCTCGCCGGTCTGACCCCGGCCGGCGTGATCTGCGAGGTGATGAACGACGACGGCACGATGGCGCGCGTCCCGGACCTGATCCCCTACTGCGAGCGCCACGGCCTGAAGATGATCACCGTCGCCGACCTGATCGCCTACCGGCGCCGCACCGAGGAGAAGCTGGTCGAGCGCGTCGTCTCCACGGCGTTGCCGACCGAGTTCGGCGACTTCACCGCGGTCGGCTACCGCTCGCTGGTCGACGACAAGCACCACGTGGCGATGGTCAAGGGCGAGGTCGACGGGGTCGAGGACGTGCTCGTCCGCGTCCACAGCGAGTGCCTCACCGGCGACGTCTTCCACAGCATGCGCTGCGACTGCGGCGAGCAGCTGGTCGCGGCGCTGACCCAGATCGAGCGCGAGGGTCGCGGCGTCCTGCTCTACCTCTCCCAGGAGGGCCGCGGCATCGGCCTGCTCAACAAGCTCAAGGCCTACAAGCTGCAGGAGGAGGGCGCCGACACGGTCGAGGCCAACCTCAAGCTGGGTCTGCCCGCCGACCTGCGCGACTACGGCATTGGCGCCCAGATCCTCGGCGACCTCGGCCTGACCAGCATCCGCATCCTCACCAACAACCCGAAGAAGATCGTCGGGCTGGAGGGCTACGGCCTCTCGGTCAGCGAGCAGGTGCCGATCGAATCGGCGCCCAACGAACACAACGAGGCCTACCTGCGCGCCAAGCGCGACAAGATGGGCCACTCGCTGCACCACCAGGGCCTCGCCTTCGACGAGGAGATGATTCGCGACGAGGACGAGCGCGACGCCGAGAACGAGGCCGCGGGTGGCTGAGTCCGGGATCTTCCTCGAGACCTTCAGCGACGAGGAGCGCGATCAGCTCTCCGGCCGCGAGTTCGCGGTCTGCGTCGGCCGCTTCTACGAGGACCTGGCCGAACGGCTGCTGAGCGGCGCTCGCGAAGGCTTTGAGCTGGCCGGCGTGCCCGCCTCCTCGATCAGCGAGGTCTCCGTGCCCGGCGCTTATGAGCTCCCCTTCGCCGCCAAGCTGCACGCCACCACCGGTCGCTTCTCCGGCGTCGCCTGCCTCGGCGTCGTCATTCGCGGCGAGACCGACCACTACGACTTCGTCTGCGCCGAGGCCGCCCGCGGCATCCAGGACGTGCAGCTGGAGACCGGCGTGCCATGCGCCTTCGGCGTGATCACCTGCGACACGATGGAGCAGGCCCTCGCGCGGGCCGGCGGCGGCAAGCGCGACCAGGGCCGCAACGCCGCTCTGACCGTCGCTCGCATGACCCTGGCCAAACAAACGATCAACCCCTACAACTGGTCGGTCCGCGCCGGGTAGCCCCAAGTGGTGGCAAGAGCTGCCACCACTCTGCTGAGATCGGTACCATCCCCGACCCGATGGCCAAGGTATGCCACAGCTGCGGCAAGGGACCGGCGTTCGGCCAGTCCCGCAGCCACTCGATGGTCGCGACCAAGCGGCGCTTCGACCCGAACCTGCAGAAGGTGCGGATCGTCGAGAACGGGCGCCGGCTGCGCACCTACGTCTGCACGCGCTGCCTCAAGGCCAACAAGGTTACGAAGGCGGCGTAGTTCGCAAGCCTTGAAGGTGGTGGGAGCCCGGTGGGTCTCTGGGCGAATTGAGTCGCACGCGCCTAAAGGCGCTTAGCGACAATCGAAGAGCGCGGCGCAGCCGCGCTCTCAAATTGTCGCTAAGCCCGCAGCGCGGGCGTGCGACCTAATTCCGGATCAGGCCCACCGGCACCTCCGTTCCGGGTGCCTTCGAGCTAATCAGTCAGCCGCCACAACGACGGGGTGCTCTCCCGTCGGCGCTGGATCGCCCTCAGCCGGCTCGACGTGCAGCCGGGGCAGGATGCGGTTGAGCCCGCCTGGGAAGTACCAGGCGCGCTTGCCCAGCAACTGCATGATCGCCGGCACCAGGACCGAGCGGATGATCACCGCGTCGATGAAGACCGCCGAGGCGAGGCCGAGGCCGAAGAGCTTGATGATTCGATCTTCGCCGAGCATGAAGGAGGCGAAGACGGCGACCATGATCGCCGCCGCGGCCGTGATCACCCGTCCGGTGAGCGCGAGGCCGCGATGGACCGCCTCGCTCGCGTCCTTTCCGTGTTCCCACTCCTCGTGGATCCGCGACATCAAAAAGACCTCGTAGTCCATCGAGAGCCCGAAGACGATCGAGAAGAGGAAGATCGGGAAGAAGGAGATGATCGGTCCGGTGGCGTCGACTCCGATCACGCTTGCGCCCCAGCCCCACTGGAAGACGGCGACGATCAGGCCGAAGGCGGCGCCGATCGAGAGCAGGTTCATCAGCACCGCCTTCAGCGGCACCAGCAGCGAGCGGAAGACGATCATCAGCAGCAGCGCCGAGAGCAGGACGACGACGCCGATGAAGAGCGGCAGCTTTTCAGCAATCGCGTTGCCGAAGTCCTCGAATATCGCGTTGATGCCGCCGACGTGGATCTGGGCCCCGGTTTTCTTCTCGATCCGGGGGATCACGTTCCCCCGGATGTGGTCGAGCAGGTCGGTCGTGGCCGCGCTCTGCGGTGAGGTGGTGGGGTAGAGCTGGAAGACGCCGACGGTCTTGTTGGGGTTGAGGGTGACGTCCGTGACTCCTTCGACCCCTTCTTCGCTCTTCAATTGCGTGCGCAGCTCTTTCAGCGCTTCGTCGTTCCCCTTTTCGGGGAGTTCGGCGGCGAGCACGAACGGCCCGTTGAAGCCAGGGCCGAAGCCTTCGGCGAGCAGGTCGTAGGCTTCGCGTGTGGTCGTTCCCGCCGGATCGGTGCCGGCGTCATTGGTGCCGAGGCGCAGCGAGAGTGTGGGGATGCAGAGGACGATCAGCAGGCCGCCGGAGAGCAGCGCCGCCACCCACGGCCGGCGCTGGATCCGATCGCTCCAGCGGAACCACCAGCTGTTCTCGTCGATGCTGCGGGCGCCGCTGCCGAGGAAGGGAATGCGCAGCCGGTTGACCCAGTTGCCGACGAGCGAAAGCATCGCCGGCAGCAGGGTGAGCGCCGCGACCATCGTGCAGAGCACCGCGATCGCCGCCGCGGTCGCCACCCCATAGAGAAAGGGGAGCCCGAGCAGCAGCATTCCCATCAGCGAGATGATCACCGTGATCCCGGCGAAGAGCACCGCCCGCCCGGCGGTGTCGACGGCGGCGATCGCCGCCTCCCTCTTGTCGAGTCCCTCGTCGAGCCCGTTGCGGAAACGGGTGAGGATGAAGAGCGCGTAGTCGACCCCGACCCCGAGCCCGATCATGAACGCCAGTTGCGGCGCGAATTCCGCCGTGTCGAAGACATGGGTGAAGAGCGTGATCCCGCTGATCCCGACGCCGAGCGCGAACAGCGCGGTCAGGATCGGCAGCCCCATTGCGACGACCGAGCCGAAGCTGATCAGCAGCACCACCACGGCGGCGAGGATCCCGATCCCCTCCGAGGAGCTTTCTTCTTCTTCACCCCGAACTTCCTCGACCGGGGAGCCACCGGTCTCGACCCGGAGCCCGTTGCCCGCTGCCGCCCGGGCGGTGTCGACGATCTTCTTGACTTCGCCGTCGTTCAGCTTGTCGGTGGTGACGTTGAGCTGAGCGGTCGCGTAGGCGATCTTGCCGTCTTCGCTGACCGCGCCGGCGCCGCCCTTTTTGTAAGGGCTGGAGACTTCGCTCACGTGGGGTAGCGCTGCGACCTGCGCGAAGACACCCTCCATCTTCCGTTCGATCGCCGGCGACCTGACACCAGATTCGGCCTTGTAGACGATCTGCACCACATCGCCCGCCTGCGCGGGAAAGCGGTTTTCGAGCAGGTCGAGAGCGTCCTTGGAGTCAGAGCTGGGCAGGCCGAATTCTTCGCTGAAGTGGGAGCCGACCGAGCCGGCGATTATGCCGAACCCGATCAGGGCCACGATCCAGCCGATGATCACCGTCTTGCGGTGTCCGGTGGTCCAGGTGGCGAAGCGTCTCATCGAGCGTCGCACCGTAGCGAACCCGGCGGCTCGACTGATGCAGTTGCGTCCTCCAGCCCGACAGCTAGATTTCGGCCGATGCCCGATCCCTCGATCGTGCGCTTCCGGCGCGTTGTCAGCTCCGCCTACGCCAACCTGGAGGCCCGCCGCCAGGAGGTCAACGACCTCAACGTCTTTCCCGTCGCCGATGGCGATACCGGCGACAACATGGCGATGACGATGCGCGCCGTGATGGAGGAGCTCGACCGGCTCGACGGGATGGAGGTCGACGAGGTCGGCCGCACGCAGTTGGTCCAGGCCCTGGCGCGGGCGGCGCTGATGGGCGCCCGCGGCAACTCGGGCGTGATCCTCAGCCAGATCGTTCGCGGCGCCGCCGAGGAGCTGGCCAGCCGGCCCGGCGAGCTGATCGATCCGGTTCTGGTCGCCTCGGCCTTCGCCAGCGCCGCCGACGCGGCCTACGACTCGGTGCGCGACCCGGCCGAGGGGACGATGCTGACCGTCTTTCGAGAGATGGCACACTCGATTGCCCGCCAGCTCGCCCGCCTCGACGCCGAGAAGCAGCGGCTCGAGCAGGGCGTCTCCGACGAGACGCAGGACGCGGTCCTCGCCGAGATCCTCGAGCGGGCGATCGAGGACGGGCAGCGAGCGGTCGAGCGCACCCCCGAGCAGCTCGACGTCCTGCGCGAGTCGGGCGTCGTCGACGCCGGCGGCTATGGCCTCGTGCTGATCCTCGCCGGCGTCGTCGCCGGCCTGCGCGGCGACGAGGAGGCGGTGCCGGAGGTAAACCACCACGAGGCGCCGAGGTTGAGTCAGCCCCACCATGAGGACAGCCGCTTTCGTTACTGCACCAACTTCATCGTCTCCGGCAGCGGCCTGAGTAGCCGTGACTTTTTGCCCCGACTGGAGGGCCTCGGCGACTCGGTGCTCGTCGTCGGCGATGAGGTGACGCTCAAGGTCCACGTCCACACCGATATCCCGGAGGCCGCGGTCGCCCTCTTCGAGGACGCCGGCAAGGTAACCAACCTCGACGTCGCCGATATGCGCGAGCAGATCGCCGAGCGCCGCGCCCGCCTCGAGGGCGGCCGCAGCGGCGCCCTCGCCGTTGCCGCCGGCGAGGGCCTCGAGCGCCTCTTCGCCGAGCTCGGCGCCCACGTCGTCCCCGGCGGCGAGACGCTCAACCCATCAACCTACGAGCTGCTCGCCGGCATCCACCAGGTCCCGGCCGAAGAAGTCCTCGTCTTCCCCAGCTCCTCGAACGTGGTGATGGCCGCCGAGCGCGCTTGCGAGCTCTCCGAGAAGCCGGCCCGGGTGGTCTCGGCGACCTCGCAGCAGGCGAGCCTGCTGGCCCTGGTCGAGCTTGATCCCGAGGCGACGCTGGCGGAGAATGCCGAGCGACTCGAGGCGGCGCTGGCGACCGTCGCCGCCGGTGGGGTCGCCCCGGCGGCCCGCGATGACGCCCAGGGGCGCTTCCGCAAGGGTGACGCGGTGGGCTTCGTCGGTGAGGAGATCGTCGCCTGGGGCGGGGCCGGCACAACCCTGGCGACGACGATCGAGCGACTCGCCGAGGGGGCCGAGATCGTCACCGTGATCGGCGGCCAGGACGCCCCGATCGCACTCGACGAGCTCGACCCGCACGTCCCGGATGGGGTCGAGTTCGAGACCCAGGACGGCGGCCAGCCAAGCTGGTGGTGGCTGCTCGCCGCCCAGTAGTGCGTTCGTTCGCCGGCACCGCTGTGTTGGCACAGGCGCAGCTGCGCGACGCGCCCGTCCACTGGCCGCGGGTGAGTGCGCTCGACGTCTCGCTGCAGTCGTTGGAGGGGGTCGGACCGAAGCTGGCCGAGGTCGCGGCGGGCGCCGGCATCGCGACCATCGGCGACCTGCTCGTTCGCTTCCCGCACCGCCACCGCGACCGCCAGATCGTGCCCGTGGCAAGCCTCGAGCCCAAACAGCAGGCGAGCATCGCGGTCGAGGTGCTCGCCAACGCCGGGCGGCCCTTCTGCCGCCGCGGCCTCTCGATCCTCAGCGTCAAGGTCGGCGATGAAAGCGGCACGATCAGGGCGACCTGGTTCAACCAGCCCTGGCTGGCCTCGAAGCTGACCGAAGGGGCCCAGATGCTGCTCACCGGCTCGGCCGACAAACGCGGCTTCCGCGTCTCCGAATACGAGTTCAGCGGCGATGCCGCCGAAGGCCTGGTCCCGGTACATCCCGGCACCGAGCAGCTCAAAGCCCAGCGCTTGCGGCAGTGGATGGAGCAGGCGATCGGCTCGGTCGGCAACGTGCTCGAGCCGTTGCCGGCGGCGTTGCGCGTCCGCCGCGGTCTCGCCGGCGCCGCCGACGCAATCCGCGCCGTTCACTTCCCCGAGAGCAGCGAGGAAGTCGAGATTGCACGCGAGCGGCTGCGCTTCGAGGAGCTCTTTCTCTACCAGGCGATCCTGGCCACGCGCAAGCGCTCGCACCGCACCGCGCGGCCGGCGCCGCGGCTCGGCAGGCCGGGGGAGAGCGTCGGGCGCTGGATCGAGTCGCTGCCCTTCGAGCCCACCCACGACCAGCTGCGCGCCTTTGACGAGATCGACGCCGACCTCGACTCCGGCGAGCCGATGCAGCGGCTGCTGATGGGAGAGGTCGGTTCGGGCAAGACGGTGGTCGCGCTCTACTCGATGCTGCGAGCGCTCGAAGCCGGCTTCCAGGCGGTGCTGATGGCGCCGACCGAGACTTTGGCCGAGCAGCACGCCCTCACCCTGGGAAAGCTCCTCGCCCACGGAGCGACGCCGTTCGGGTTGCTCACCGGGGCGACGCCGGCAGCCCAGCGAAGGCAATACCTCGAGCGCCTCGCCACGGGCGAGCTGGGACTGGTCATCGGCACCCATGCCCTGATCGAGCCGACCGTCCGCTTCGCCCGCCTCGGCCTCTGTGTCGTGGATGAGCAGCATCGCTTCGGGGTCGACCAGCGCAGGGCGCTCGACTCCAAGGGCGTCGAAGGCTTGGCGCCGCACATCCTCCACATGACCGCGACGCCGATCCCGCGCACGCTCTCGCTCACCGCCTACGGCGACCTCGACACCACTGCCCTGCACGAGCTGCCCTCGGGGCGCAAGCCGGTGCGGACTCGCCTGGTCGAGGAGGTCGAGCGCGCCGGCGCTTATGAGTTCATCCGCGGGCAGCTGCGCGAGGGCCGCCAGGCCTTCGTCGTCTGCCCGCTGGTCGAGGAGTCGGAGAAAATGCAGGGCCGGGCCGCCGAGGTGGAGGCCGAGCGGCTCGCGGCCGGGGAGCTGCGCGACTTCCGCGTCGGCGTGATCCACGGCCAGATGCGCTCACCCGACAAGGCCGTGGCGATGGAGGCGTTCGCCGCCGGCGGCACCGACGTGCTCGTCGCGACGACCGTGATCGAGGTCGGCATCGACGTGCCCAACGCGACCGTGATGGTGATCGAGGGGGCCGAGCGCTACGGCATCTCGCAGCTGCACCAGCTGCGCGGTCGGGTCGGCCGCGGCGAGCACCCCTCCTGCTGTCTGCTCTTCCCCGAAGAAGCCGGGGCGCTGGCTCGTCAACGGCTGAAGGCGGTCGAGCGGGAGAGCGACGGCTTCAAGCTCGCCGAGGTCGACCTCAGCCTGCGCGGCGAGGGCGAGGTATTGGGCACACGCCAGCACGGCCTACCCCGCTTTGCCGTCGCCGAGCTGCCCGAGGACACTCCAACGATGGTCGAGGCTCGCGACGAGGTCCTCGACCTCCTGCGCGAGCACGGCAGCCTCGACGCTCCCGGGCTAGGCCCTCTACTCGAGGCCGCCCGCCGCCGCTTCGGCGCCGGTGCCTCCGATCCGATACCCCTCTAGCCCTCCGCTGTTCCTTATCCGCGTATAACGGGGGCAAGGAACAGCGGAAAACGCAAATGAGAGTGATCGCCGGAGATCTGAGAGGACAACGCCTGGTCGCGCCACGCGGCTGGAAGGTGCGGCCGACCTCCGACCGCGCCCGCGAGGCGATCTTCTCGGTGCTCGCTGAGCGGGTCGGCGGCGCCCGGGTGCTCGATCTCTACTGCGGCACCGGCGCCCTGGCGATCGAGGCGCTCTCACGCGGCGCCGCCCGGGCGACTCTGGTCGACCGCGACACCCGCGCCGCGATCGGCAACGTCGAGCGGCTCGGCCTCTCCGAGCGGGTGGAGTTGGTCCGCACCGACGTCTTGCGCTGGTTGGGGACCCGCGAGAGCGGGGAGGAGAAGCCCGTGTTCGATCTCGTCTTCGTCGACGCCCCTTATAGACTCGCCGATCGCGTGGGGCGCGAACTCGATATCCAGCTGCCGGGCCTCCTCAGCGAGGGAGGCCGGGCGATAGTCGAGAGCGGCGCGCGCCGGCCGCTCCACATCGACTCGCTGCCACGCCTGCGCCAGCGCCGCTACGGCGCCGCCGACGTCTCGATCTACGGGAACGGGGCGTGATGACCGCGCAGCGCGACGGCACCGTCGTCTGCCCGGGCAGCTATGACCCGGTCACCAACGGCCATATCGACATCATCACCCGCAGCTCCGAGGTCTTCGAGCGCGTCGTCGTCGGCATCGTCAACAACCCGATGCGCAAGGACAAAACGCTCTTCACCGCCGAGGAGCGCCGCGACCTGATCGAAGAAGCGACCGCCGGTCTCGACAACGTCGAGGCGCGGATCTTCTCCAACCTGCTGGTTGAGTTCGCCCGGGAATCGGGCGCAAGGGCGATCGTCAAGGGCCTGCGGGCCATTTCCGACTTCGAGTACGAGTTCGAGATGGCCCAGCTCAACCGCAAGCTCGACCCTGGGATCGAGAGCATCTACATGATCGCCTCGCCGCAGTACAGCTTCCTTTCCTCGACCGGGGTGAAGGAAATGGCCACCTTCGGCGGCGACGTCTCCGACCTGGTTCCCGGCCCTGTGTCGGCCGCGATGACACAACGCCTGGGCGACAGGTAGGCTTTTCTGACCTGGCGCAGAGTGGGCGAGAGCTTGCAAAAAGCCGAGGAAATAACCGCTTCTTCACCGAAGATGCCTCTGACACGTAGGCTTACGACCTCCTGATGGACGTTCTCGTTCTAATAGACAAGCTCGACGATGTTGTGCACAACGCCCGGCCGGTGCCGCTCACCGACCAGGTTCGCGTCGATCGCGAGGAGATCTACGACCTGCTCGACCAGATGCGGGCGACGATTCCCGAGGAGATCAAGCAGGCCCGCTGGATCGTCAAGGAGCGCCAGGAGATGTTGGCCGAGGCAAAGCGCGAGGCCGAGCGGATCGTCCGCGAGGCACGCGAGCAGCAGGCCCGCCTGATCTCCGACGAGGAGGTCACCAAGCAGGCCGAGCGGGCGGCCGATGAGATCGTCGAGGACGCGCGGGCGCGGGAGCGCGAGATTCGTTTGGGCGCCGAGGATTACGCCGACGAGATTCTCAACACGCTTGAGGTCAACCTTCAGAAGTTCCTTGCTGCCGTGCAGCGGGGTCGGGACCGTTTGGCGGGACGGGACGAAGAGCAGCAGCCCGTGCCGGATCTGGACCAGCAGGAATAGAGCGGGAGGGAGGGCGAGGCCCCTCCCAAAACGCTCGGCATGAGCCTCGCTTGAGTGTTTTGGGAGGGGCCTCGCCCTCCCTCTCACCCGGAGTTGCTCGTCGGGATCAGTAGGTGGCTGAGAGCACGGCCAGACCATCAGCCTGCCAGGTGATCTGGCCGCCGGTCCACTCGGTGAGCTTCTTGAGCTGCTCCGGGTCGAAGGCGTCGGCGATTACGAAGGAGCGGGATTGCTCTCGTACGCGGCGGCAAAGGGCTCCTAGTTGGTCGTCGGTTAGCTCAGCCGTTGCCAGGACTGAGATGACCAGGTCCCAGGGGCCGTCCGGGAGGGGGTCCTCCATGCGGGCCAGCTGGACGTCGTCGTAGGTCTGGCGGGCGCGAAAGACCATGTCGGGACTGGAGTCGAGGCCGATGACCCAGGCGGCGGGGTGGGCCTCGATCAGGCGGCGGGTGGTCTCGCCGGTGCCCATGCCGAGCTCGAGAACGCGCTCGGGCGGGAAGGGGATCGCGGCGATCGCCTGCTCTTGCAACTCGTCGTAACGGGGGATCTGCGTGCGGATCCGCTCCAGGTAGACCTCGGGTGTCCAGTCCAATTGACCCATTCCGTAATCTCGTCGGGAGGGCTCATCGTACGGCCGGTCGAAGCGGAGGACGATTTCATGGCGCAAGCATCGACGATCATCGATCTCGCACGGCTGTCGCTGTCCCACGGCGAGGGGCGCCGGCTCGAAGTGCCGGTGGCGCTCGAGCCGCTGGTGCTGGCCGGCCAGGCCTACGTCTCGCCCGACTCGGTTCCGGTCCGCCTCGACGTCTCCCGCCCCAGCGGCGGCTACGCCTTCCGCCTGCGCTTCCCGGTGCGGATCGAGGGTCCCTGCATGCGCTGTCTCGGGGACGCCGCGCTTGAGGCCGAGGTCGACGCGCGCGAGGTGGCGCAAGAAAATACCGACGACGAGGAGCTGCTCAGCCCATACGTGGTCGATGACGAGCTCGACCTCGGCCGCTGGGTCCACGACGCGGCGGTGCTGGCGATCCCGACTCAGTTCCTCTGCAGGCCCGACTGCGCCGGCCTCTGCCCGGTCTGTGGCGAGTCGCTGAACGACGCGGACCCGGCCGACCATGAACACGAGAGCTCCGTCGATCCTCGCTGGGCAAAGCTCAGAGAGCTGAAGCTGGAGTAGGTGGCAGGTGGGGGAGGGCCGGGTCACCCCTGTCAAACCACTCAAGCGAGGCTCTCGCCGAGCGTTTTGACAGGGGTGACCCGGCCCTCCCGCGACCCGCTACCATGCTCCGCTCAATGGCTGTCCCGAAGAAGAGAACCTCCAGTGCTCGGCGCGATAAGCGGCGCGCTAACCATAAAGCTGGCAAGGCGCGGTTGAATCGGTGCCCCCGCTGCCATAGCCCGCGGTTGCCGCATCGGGTTTGCCCGACGTGCGGTACCTACGCCGGGCGCGAGGTGATCAAGCACACGGTTGCCGAGCCGACTGCGCCTTCGCCTGACGCTGCTGAGTAGGGATGCCTGAAGGCGTCACCGTCGCTCTCGACGGGTTCGGGGCGGAGCAGGGGTTTGGAGTGCTTGCGCAGGGGGCGCGTACAGCAGCCGCCGATGGGATTCGGCTGCGGATCTTCGGGCCGCCTCAGGAGCTTGGCCTCGACGATGTCGCGGGGATCGAGGTTGTGCCGACCGAGGAGTGGATCGGCAACGAGGCGGACGCGGTCAGTGCGGTGCGGGCGAAGAAGGAGGCGTCGATCGTGCTTGCTGCCGCTGACGTCGCTGCAGGTCGCTCGGCAGCGCTGGTAAGCCACGGCTCGACCGGGGCGGCGATGGCGGCGGCCACCTTCGGCCTGCGCCGGCTCAAGGGCGTGCAGCGTCCCGCTCTGGCCGTGCAGTTGCCGGTGCCGGGCAAGCCGGTCCTCTTTCTCGATGTTGGCGCCAACGTTGAAGTGCGTGCCCAGCACCTGGTCCAGTTCGCCTTTCTCGGCGCCGCCTTCAGTCAGGCGGTGCTCGGGGTCGCGCGGCCGCGGGTCGGGCTGCTGTCGGTCGGCGAGGAGGGGGGCAAGGGACGGGCGGAGGTGGCGGCGGCCAACGATGCCCTCTCCACCGCCAGGGGGATCGACTTCGTCGGCAACGTCGAGGGTCGCGACCTGCCCGCTGACGCGGCTGACGTGGTCATCACCGACGGCTTCACCGGCAACGTCTCGCTGAAGCTGATGGAGGGCACGGCGAAGGCGGTGACCGGCGCGATCCGCGACACCGCCCGCTCCAACCCCCTGGCCGCGCTCGGCGGGCTGCTGATGCGCCCGGCCCTCGGTGGCCTGCGGCGCGAGCTGCACCCCGACAGCACCGGCGGCGCGATCCTGCTCGGGCTGCGCGGGATCGCCATTGTCGGCCATGGCAGCGCCGGGGCGGAGGGGGTCGCCAACGCGATCCGCCTCGCCGCCCGCTGCGTCGAGGTCGACGCCGTCGGGAGCACGGCGGCGCTGCTGCGCGAGAGCGGCGCCGGCCGCGGTGCGCTCGCCGAGCGTGAGGAGGCGGACGGGGCGTGATAGGAAACCGTCTATGAGCGCTCCAATCGGCGCGGTGATCGCCGGCTATTCGAATTCGTGCCGATTGGTGCGCGAACGGACGGTGTTTTGAGTCGCGAGGAAGTCCTCACCCTGGTCCGCAACCACCTCGCCGAGGAGCTCGAGTTGGACGCCGGCAAGATCGGCGAGACGAGCCGCTTCAAGGAGGACCTCGACGCCGACTCGCTCGACCTCTACGAGCTGGTGATGGAGCTCGAGGACACCTACGGGATCTCAGTCTCTGAGGAGCAGGCGGCGAAGATCGCCACCGTTGGCGACGCCGTCGACTTCGTGCTCGAGCACGCACCGGCGTGAGCGAGGAGACCCTCGCCGACCTGATCGCGGCGCTGCCCGAGGACCTTCGCCGCCAGGCGCTGACCCACTCGTCCTGGAGCGAGGTCCGCACCGACTCCTACGAGCGCTTCGCCTACCTCGGCGACAGCGTCCTCGCCCTGGCCGTCGCCCGCGGCCTGATCGAGCAATTCCCCACGGTCGACGCCGGCGGCCTGACCAAGATCCACAACCAGGCGGTCAGCGGCGTCTCCTGCGCCGAGGTCGGCCGCGAGCTCGGCGTGCCCGAGATGCTGCGCGACAACGAGCCCGAGGACATGCCGGTGGGGATCCCCGCCGAGATCCTGCTCAGCGGCGAGCGACCGCTGCCGGAGGCGACCGAGGCGCTGATCGGCGCCTGCTTTCTGGCCTTCGGCTTCGATCGGGTCGCCGCGGCCGTTGCCCTCGCCTTCGCCCCCCGGGTCGAGCACGCCGCCGAGACGCGGATCGACTTCAAGTCGGCGCTGCAGGAGTTACTGGCGCGGCGCCGCTCGGTCGTAAGCTACGAGGTGATTGCGGAATCCGGGCCGCCGCACCGGCGCAAGTTTGAGGTGGCGGCGATCGTCGACGCCGAGAGAGTCGGCGAAGGCGAGGGCCGAAGCAAGAAGGCGGCCGAGCAAGCCGCCGCCGAGCAGGCGCTGAAACGGCTTGGGGACTGAGTTTGGTCATCGCGTCCGATGCGCTCGCGAGGCTTGGCAGCCGAGGGTCGAGGGACCGGTTCCACAGAGATAACGCATGTATCTGAGATCAATCGAGATGAAGGGGTTCAAGTCGTTCCCCGAGCGGGCGAGGCTGGAGTTCTCGCCCGGCGTCAGCGTGATCGTCGGCCCCAACGGCTCCGGCAAGTCGAACATCACCGACGCGGTGCTCTGGGCGCTGGGCGAGCAGAGCCCCGGGGCGATCCGCGGTGCCTCGATGCAGGACGTGATCTCGGCCGGCGGCAAGGGCGTCGGCCAGCGCCGCCTCGCCGAAGTCGAGGTGACGATCGACAACTCCGAGGGCCGCGCCGCCACCGAGCTCTCCGAGATCGCGGTTAAGCGCACGCTCGACCGGGCCGGCGAGGGCAGCTACCGCCTCAACGGCGCCCGCTGCCGTCTCGTCGACGTCACCGAGGTTCTCTCCGACACCAACCTTGGCCGCGAGATGCACTCGGTGATCAGCCAGGGCCGGGTCGAGTCGATCATCCACTCCAAACCGCGCGAACGGCGCCTGCTGATCGAGGAGGCGGCCGGCCTCGGCAAGCACCGCAAGCGCCGCCGCCGCGCCGAGTTGAAGCTGCGCGCCGCCCGCGACAACCTCGATCGCGCCCTCGACCTCGAGCGCGAGGCGCGGGGCCGCCTGCGGCCGCTGAAGCGCCAGGCGCAGGCCGCCGAGCTGGGCGCCCGGATCGAGCGCGAGGAACTTGGCCTGCGCGGTCAGCTGGTCGCTGAGGAGCTGCGCTTCGGCGCCGACCGCGCCGCCGCCGCGGAGAAGGCGGCCGCGCAGGCACGGGCCCAGCGCGCCGTGCTGGAGAAGAACCTCGCCGAGGTGAGCGCCAAGCGCCGCGCCGCCGAGGAGCGCTTCGCCGCCCGCGACCGCGAGCGCACGCAGGCCTGGGGGCTGCTGACCAAACTGCGCGGCGAGCAGCAGCGGATCGCGATCCGCGCCACCGGCCTGGCCGACCGCGAGGGCGACATCTCCGCCCGTCTCGATTCCCTGCGCAGCGAGCTCGGCCCGCTGACGCTTGACGTTGGCACGACCGCTGCACCGGGCGAACGGGCGCGCAAACTCGAGCAGGAGCTGAACGAGATCGACGCTGGTCTATCCAGCGCGGCCGACGGCCTTGCCCGCGCTCGCTTGGCCGACGCCAGCGAGTCGGCCCGCGAGACCGCGCTCGGGGCGGTCCAGAGCGGCGCCGAGCGCGCCTCACGCCACGCCCGCCGGGCCGAGGGTCTGCTTGGCGAGCGCGCCCGCGAGGTTCTGCGCCAGCGACTTGCCGGCGGCGAGGAACTGCTCGATGACGTTCGCGCCGCCGCTGCCGCGGCGACCGCTGCCGAGGCGGCGATCCGGGCCCGGGTCGAGCGGATCGAGGGTCGCGTCGTCGGCGGCGAGGGCGACAGCGACGAGATCGCCGAGGAGATGCGCGCCTGCTCACAGCGCGAGTACGAGCTGCAGGCCGAGATGACGAAGGCCTCTGACCGCCTCACCGAGGCCGAGGTCGAGGCCGCCCACCTCGGCGACCGTCGCGCCGAAGCGGCCAAGGAGCTGGCCTCGATCGCCGAGCGTCTTGGTGAGGAGGTGGAGCCGGCGAGCGAGGCTCTGAGCGATGAGGATCGGTCCGAGATCGACCGCCGGCTCGAGCGGCTGGAGCGCCGCCGCGCTCAGATCGGCCCGGTCAACCCGCTCGCCGAGCAGGAGTACGAGGAGGCGCGCGAGCACGTCGAGTCGCTGCAGGCCCAGCGCGAGGACACCGAGCGGGGGATGCGCGAGCTGGAGGCGCTGATCCGCGACATCGACAGCGAGATCGAGCGCGCCTTCGAGCAGACCTTCGAGGCGACGGCGAAGAACTTCGAGGAGATGGTCGAGCACCTCTTCCCCGGCGGTCGCGGTCGCCTCCGCCGGGTCACCCTGCGCGCCGTTCCCGACGCCGGGGCGGAGGGTGAGGCAGCGGCTGAGGATGAGGCCGGGGGGGATGAGGAGCCCGAGGAGCAGCGCGAGGAGTTCGGCGTCGAGATCGAGGTCACCCCGGCCGGCAAGTCGACCCGCAAGCTCTCACTGCTCTCCGGTGGTGAGAAGTCGCTGGTCGCGATCGCCTTTGTCTTCGCCGTCTTCCTCGCCCGGCCGTGCCCCTTCTACATCCTCGACGAGGTCGAGGCCGCCCTCGACGACGCCAACATCGATCGCTTCCTGCAACTGGTCCGGCGGTTCTCCGATCGCGCCCAGTTCGTCATCGTCACCCATCAGAAACGCACCATGGACGCGGCCGACGTTCTCTACGGGGTCAGCATGGGCGGTGACGGCGTCACCAAGGTCGTCTCCCGCAAGCTCCCGCGCGAAGTCGAGGAGGGCGAGGACGGCAGCGAGGCCGAAGTGGGCTCTGAGGCAGCCGCGCCCCCGCCGCCGTTCGCCGGCATGGCCGAGGAGGGTGAGGACTCCGCTGAGGCGGACGAGGAGTCCCGGCCGGGCCTGATCGGCGAGCAGTCGCCCGCGGCTCACCCCCGCGGGGGCCGCGCGGACACCGAAGCAGCCTGACGCCGTCGCCCGCGTGATGCATTGACCCCCTTTATCGGGGGCAAATCCATCGCGCGTCCTTTCCGCGCCTTAAAGGAAACAGAACGTTTGGAAGAGGCGACCCCGTCTACCCTGGTCATTGGGGAAGCAAAGGAGGGAATATGGCGCAGCGGCATATGGACAGGCTGACGTCCTTCGACACGTCATTCCTGGCCAACGAGCGGTCCAACGGGCACATGGCGATCGGCGCGGTATTGGTCTGCGAGGGCGAGCCACCCAGTCAGGAGGATTTCGCGATCCACATTCGCAGCCGGGTGCACCACCTGCCGCGTCTGCGCCAGCGCCTCGCCTTCCCGCCGCTCGGCCTGGGCACGCCGTTCTGGGTCGACTATCCGGAGTTTGACCTCCATGACCACCTGAGCCGGGTAGAACTGCCGGCACCGGGTGACGAGGCGGCCTTCCACGATCTCGTCGGGGAGGTGCTTTCGCCACCTTTGGACCGCTCGCGACCGCTCTGGCAGCTCGTCCTGGTCGAGGGGCTGGAGGGCAATCGCTTCGCGATCGTCTACAAGACCCACCACGCGCTCGCCGACGGCTTCTCGGCGGTAGACATCGGCAAGCTGCTCTTCGACCCAGAGGCGAACCCGGTGCCCTCGCGCGAGGAAGCGCCTTGGGACCCGCAGCAACCGCCATCGCACGGAGCCCTGCTCGCCCGCGCCTTCAGTGGCGTCTGGGCGACGGTGCGGCGGATGACCCGCTGGTTGGGCGGCGCGGCGCGCCAGCCGAAACGGGCGCGCAAACGCGCCGCCGACGGGCTCGCCGGTCTCTGGGAGGTGACCGCGGCCTGGTTCAAGCCGGCGCCGAAGGTGCCGCTCAACGTCGACATCGGCCCGGCGCGCAGCTTTGCCTGGGCCGAGTTCCCCCTCGCCGACGTCAAGAGGATCAAGAATGCCCTTGGCGTCACCGTCAACGACGTGATCCTGACCGCGACCGCCGGCGCCCTGCGTCGCTGGCTGCACGACCGCAAGGTTGAGACCGAGGGGATCGAGCTGAAAGCGCTCGTGCCGGTCTCGGTCCGCACGATCGACGAGGAGGGCGAGTTGGGCAACCGCCTGACCGCGATGCGGGGGCCGCTGCCAGTCGGCATCGAGGATCCGGTCGAGCGGCTGGTAGCGGTGCACGCCGGCATGGACGAGCTCAAGTCCTCCAAGCAGCCGCTCGGGGCCGAGGCGATCTGGGGCCTCAACGACTGGTTCCGCGACTTCGCGCCGCCGCTGTTGCTGCGGCCAACCGCGGCGATCAACTTCTCGACCCGCCTCTTCAACCTGCTGGTCACCAACTTCCCGGGCCCGCAGATTCCCTTCTATGTATTGGGTAGGGAGGTGACCGGCGTCTTCCCGGTGGGCTTCCTCGCCCGGCGCCACGCCCTCGCGATCGCGATCGTCAGCTACAACGGCAAAGTCGGCTTCGGGATCCTCGCCGACAAGGCTGCGATGCCCGACGTCGAACGCCTCTCCGGCTACCTCGGTGAGGCCGTGGACGAGCTCCTCGCCGCCGCCCGGGTAGCCTCCCCCGCCGACGACGATGGCGACCAGCTGGCAGGAGATACTCGACCTCGGTTCGCGCGCGAGCGCGAACACCTCGGCGGAGCCTGAAGCCGAGGAACAGCGCCGCGGCGTCTTCCGCCGCCTGCGCCAGAGCCTCTCCAAGAGCCGCAAAGCGCTGGCCGAGGAGCTCTCGGCCAGCTTCTTCGATCGCATCGACGAGGAGACCTGGGAGCGGCTCGAGGAGGCGCTGATCCTCGCCGACACCGGGGCGCCGACGACGGCCAAGGTGGTCGAGCGGCTCGAGCACGAGGTCGAGGCCGGCGCCGTGCCGGCCGACGGTGAGGCGGTGCAGGCGCGGCTGATCGAGATCCTCGCCGAGGTCGCCGCCACGGCGCGAGCGCCGATCGACCTCAGCGGCGAGCCGGCGGTGCTGCTGATGGTCGGGGTCAACGGCACCGGCAAGACGACGACGATCGGCAAGATCGCCTGGCACCTCTCGAAGGAGTTCGGCCTCTCCGTCGTGCTCGCCGCCGGCGACACCTATCGCGCCGCGGCGGCGGAGCAACTGGCCGAGTGGGCGGATCGGGCCGGCGCCGAACTGATCCGCGCTGAGGAGGGCGCTGACCCCGGCGCGGTCGCTTTCGACGCGGTCGAGGCCGCCCGCGCCCGCGGTGCCGACGTGGTCATCGTCGACACCGCCGGGCGCCTGCACACGCAGACCAACCTGATGGACGAGCTGGCCAAGGTGCGGCGGGTGATCGCCAAGCAGATGCCCGGCGCCCCGCACGAGACGCTGCTCTCGATCGACGCGACGACCGGCCAGAACGGCCTGCGCCAAGCCAAGATCTTCGCCGAGGCGGCAGCGGTCGACGGCGTCGTCCTGACCAAGCTCGACGGCACCGCCAAGGGCGGCATCGTGCTGGCGATCGCCGACGAGCTGGGCATCCCAGTCAAGCTCATAGGCACCGGCGAGACGCTCGAAGACCTGCGCCCCTTCGACCCCACCGACTTCGCCAACGCCCTCCTCTCCGAAGGCTGACTTCCTGTTTCTTCGCGTATATCGCGACTAACCACGAACTCACCCCTTAACCTCAACGCCAGTGTTCGACCAGCTCTCAGACCGGCTGCAGGCCACTCTTTCCGACGTTCGTTCGCGGGGCAAGCTGAGCGAGGGAGATGTCGATGCGGCGATGCGCGAGATCCGCCTCGCGCTGCTCGAGGCCGACGTCAACTTCAAGGTGGTCAAAACCTTCACCAAGACGCTGAAGGAGCGCTGTCTCGGCGCCGACGTGCTCGGCAGTCTCGACCCGGGCCAGCAGGTGATCAAGATCGTCAACGAGGAGCTGACGGGGCTGATGGGCGGCACCGGCTCAGAGCTCGCCTTCGCTTCCAGCGGCCCGACCGTGATCCTGATGGCCGGCCTGCAGGGCTCGGGCAAGACCACCGCCTGCGCCAAGCTCGCCCGCTTCCTGCGCGAGAACGGGAAGAAGGACGTGGCCCTCGCCGCCTGCGACGTCTACCGTCCCGCCGCGGTCGACCAGCTGGTCACCGTCGGCGGCCGCGTCGGCGCCCACGTCTATGAGAAAGGCACCGACGCCGACCCGGTCGAGATCGCCGCCTGGGCGCTCGAGCAGGCCAAGACCGAGCGCCGCGACGTGCTGATCGTCGACACCGCGGGCCGCCTCCACGTCGACCAGGAGCTGATGGAGGAGCTCTCCCGGATCCGCAAGCGGATCACGCCCCACGACGTGCTGCTGGTGGTCGACGCGATGACCGGCCAGGACGCCGTCGGCGTCGCCGAGTCCTTTGCCGAGGCGGCCGAGTTCGACGGCGTGGTGATGTCGAAGCTCGACGGCGACGCCCGCGGCGGCGCCGCGCTCTCGGTCAAGGCGGTGACCGGCAAGCCGATCCTCTTCGCCTCCACCGGCGAGAAGCTCGAGGCCTTCGATCGTTTCCATCCGGATCGCATGGCCTCGCGGATCCTCGGCATGGGCGACGTGCTCAGCCTGATCGAGAAAGCCGAGCAGCAGATCGACGAGGACCAGGCGGCCGAGCTCGAGCGGAAACTGAGGAAGAACCAGTTCACGCTCGAGGACATGCTTCAGCAGATGCGCCAGGTGCGCAAAATGGGCCCGCTCAGCGGCATCCTCGGCATGCTGCCCGGGATGGGGGCGATGAAGCAACTGAAGAACGCCGACATCGATGAGGGCCAACTCGACCGAGTCGAGGCGATCATCCTCTCGATGACACCGCAAGAGCGGGCCAACCCCGGGCTGATCAAGGGCTCGCGCCGCAAACGCATCGCCAGCGGCTCGGGAACGAGGCCGCAGCAGGTCAACCAGCTGATCAAGCAGTTCGACCAGATGCGCAAGATGATGCGTCACGTCGCCTCCGGCAAGATGCCAGATGCGCAGCAGCTGGCGCAGATGACCGGAGGCGCACCCCGTCCAAAGGTGCGTAGGCGCTAACCGAAATCAGGCCGCATGTCCTCGGCGTCGCATCCGGCATGCGTAGGAGTGGCCTTAGCCTGTACCCTGCTCGATCTATGGCAGTGCGAATCAGACTCAGACGAGTCGGGTCCAAGAAGAACCCGATCTGGCGGATCGTCGTCGCCGACAAGCGCTCGCCGCGTGACGGGCGCACGATCGAGACGATCGGGCAGTACAACCCGCAGACCGAGCCTTCGACGATCGAGCTCGATGAGGCCCGTGCCCGCCACTGGCTGGAGCACGGTGCCCAGCCGTCGGAGACCGTCGCCACCCTGCTGCGCACCAAGGGCATTCCCGCCTCCGGTAGCTGACCCTGACGTGACCGAGCTGCTGGAGTTCCTGGTCCGCTCGCTGGTCGAGGACCCGAGTGCCGTGGTCGTCGAGGAGCTGGAAGAGGAAGGCGACCTCGTCTACGAGATCAGCGTCGCCGAGGACGATCTGGGCCGCGTGATCGGCAAGGGCGGCCGTGTCGCCAACGCGATCCGGACGATCGCGAAAGCCGCCGCGGTGCGGCTAGACCGCCGTGTCATAGTCGACATCCTCGATTGAAGCTCGACATCTTCACGCTCTTCCCGGAGGCGTTCGACTGGTTCCAGTCGCAGCGCTCGGTCCAGAACGCGCTCGGCGAAGGCAACGAGCTGCGACTGCTCAACTACCGCGACACGACGCCGCTCAGCGCCGGCCAGGTCGATGACGCGCCCTACGGTGGCGGGGCCGGGATGGTGCTGCGGGTCGACGTCGTCGACGCGGCGCTGCAGGCCGCCTACCCGCACGGGGACAAGCCGCGCACGGTGCTGCTCTCGCCGACCGGGCGGCTGCTCGACGACGAGCTTGCCGACGAGTTGACGCGGGAGCCGCACGTGGCGCTGCTCTGCGGCCGCTACGAGGGCTTCGACGACCGCGTGCACCAGCACTTCGCCGACGACGAGGTCTCGATCGGGCGCTACGTGCTGGCCGGCGGGGAGCTGCCGGCGATGGTGCTCGCCGACGTCGTGATGCGCAAGCTGCCCGGGGCGCTCGGTCACGCCCACAGCGCCGTCGAGGAGTCCTTCAGCGAGGTGCTCGAGGGGATGCCCGAGTACCCGCACTTCACCCGCCCGGCCACCTACCGGGGCTGGGACGTGCCCGAGGTGCTGCTCTCCGGCGACCACGAGCGGGTGCGCCTCTGGCGCTTGGAGCAGAGCCGGGCCCGGGCCGAGCAGTCCGAAAAAAACCCGGAGTAGCTACCATTCCGCCACCGCGCGGCGCCCGCTCTGGGCCCGGCGGTCTTTTTTCGCATGAGCAGCGTCATCGACGACATCGAGAGAGGGCAACTGAGGAAGGGTCTCCCTTCCTTCGATCCGGGCGATCGCGTCCGCGTGCACTTCCAGGTCGTCGAGGGCCAGCGTCGCCGCACCCAGGTCTTCGAGGGAATCGTCCTGCGGCGTCAGGGCTCAGGAGTACGCGAGACCTTCACCGTCCGCAAGCAGTCCTTCGGCGTCGGCGTCGAGCGGACCTTTCCGCTGCACTCGCCGAAGATCGAGAAACTGGAGATCGCCGCTCGCGGCGACGTGCGCCGGGCCAAGCTCTATTACCTGCGCGGCCGCATCGGCAAGGCGGCGCGCGTCGCCGAGCGCCGCTGGGGCATCGACGAGGAGCTGATCTCGGCGCCGACCGCGGCGGCTGAGCCCGAAGCGGTGGACGCGGACGGGGTTTCCCAGGCTGAGGAAGACGCTCAGGTCGCGGGCGCCGAGTCCGCGGGTCCTGTCGAGGGGCAGGACTCCTCGTCCTCGCAAGCTGCGGGCGAGGAGCCCAGCCCCACGCCACCCGCGGAAGAGGCGTCCTCACCTGAGGAGCCAACCGCAGAGGCGGAGTCCGCGGCGACCGAGGAGAGCGAGCCGGAGGCTGATGCCGAGGCACCTGCGGATAGCGAGGAGACGGCGGCAGTGGCCGAGCCAGAAGTTGAGGCTGCGAGTGAGACGGCGGCAGAGGCAGACGTTGAGGCGCCTGAGGCGGGGGGGACCGAGGACAACGCCGCGGCTGAGGATGCCGAGGACGAGTCGACGGATGAGACGTCCGACGACTCCGGCGGGGACCCGGCCTGAACCTCTCGATCCCGAAGCCGAAAACACGAGGCGGCGGGTTCGTAGAGCTGGTCGTCATCGTCGCGTTGGCCCTGGGGCTTGCGCTGGCGATCCAGGCATGGCTGATCAAGCCCTACCAGATCCCCTCGCAGTCGATGGAACCGACCCTGGACGTCGGCCAGCGGGTCCTCGTCAACCGCTTCCTCTACCACTTCACCGACCCCAAGCCCGGTGACATAGTCGTCTTCCACCCGCCGAAGGGGGCCGACAGCGGCACCGAATGCGGGGTCACGGTCAAAGGCCAGGAGCCGGTCGAAGTTGGCATGCCGTGTCCGAAGCCGACGTCGGAAGAGTCGAGCCAGAACTTCATCAAGCGGATTGTCGCCGGCCCCGGCGACACGGTCAGCGTTCGCAACGGCCACCCGGTCGTCAACGGCGTCGAGAAGACCGATGAGCCCTACATCAGGCCCTGCGGTACCGCGCCTCCCTGCACTTTGCCCAAACAGATCAAGATTCCACCCGGCTATTACTTCATGATGGGCGACAACCGTGGCGAAAGTGACGACAGCCGTTTCTGGGGCCCCGTCCCCCGTGGGTGGATCATCGGCAAGGCCTTTGCCACCTACTGGCCCCCCGATCGCATCGGCACCCTCTAAGCCCGCCGCCAAGGGCAAGCTCCACCAGCGCCGCCTGGCGCGCACGCGCCGCCTCTTTGCCTTCGACCGCGGTCTCGACAGCCGCTGGGTCGCCGGGGCGGATGAGGCCGGTCGCGGCTGCCTCGCCGGCCCGCTGGTCGCTGCGGCGGTGCTGATCGACTACGAGACGCTCTCCCACGCCGACCGCCGCGCCCTGGCCGGCCTGCACGACTCCAAGCAGATGCACGCCGAGAAGCGGGCCGAGCTCTTTCCCTGCGTGCTCAAGGCTGCCGAGCGGGTGAGCGTCGTCGTTCGCTGCGCTCGCGGCATCGATCGGCGCGGCCTGCACGTGACCAACATCGAAGCCCTCTCCAACGCGCTCGAACGGTTGCGGCCCGATGAGAGGGCGACCTGCCTCGTCGATGGCTTCTCACTGCGTGAATGCAGCGTGCCGCACCGGGCAGTGATCGAAGGCGACGGCACCAGCGCCGCGATCGCCGCCGCCTCGGTGATTGCCAAGGTCACCCGCGACCGCTACATGCAGCGCGCCGCCGCCCAGCACCCCGGTTGGGGCTTCGAGGAGCACGTCGGTTACTCGACCCCCGAGCACCGCGAGGCGATCGAGCGCATCGGCATCTCGCCGCTGCACCGCCGCTCGTTCCAGTCTGTGGCGTACAGCCAGCTCGGGCTCGGCGCGCTCTGACCGGCGCATCTCGGCGTCCTCGGTCGCTCGCGTCAGAGCACGCCACGCTCCCTGCATCCTTGACCTGCTTGGTCAGAACGCGCCGACCAGGTGCTCCAAATTGATTGCCTGCCCGTTTCGATCGAAGGTGACTCCGATGGCGTCGAAGCGAATTTCGTCGTAGCGGATTCCGCCACGGTTTTCGGACAACCACGCTGTTGCCAGGCGGCGGATGCGCTGCTGCTTGCGGCGATCGACGGCGTGGACGGGGCGCTCGGGGCCGAAGGCGGCGTTCTCGCGGCTCGCCTTGACCTCGACGAAGACGAGGGTGCGGCCGTCGAGCGCGACGAGGTCGAGCTCGCCGTAGCGGGTGCGGGCGTTGCGCTCGAGGATCTCCCAGTGGGCGGCGGTAAGGCGGGTGGCGACGAGATTCTCCGCGGTGCGGCCCAGACGCTGTCGCTGCACGGTCATCGCGGGCGACGATAGGGCCGGCGAGACCCGATCGGGGCGGCTGCGCGAGTGACGCGCGGGTGAATTGTCAGAGCCGTCACGAGGGTCGCACCACGCGTCGGATTCGCCTCCATAGCGTCGTCGCCATGCTCGCCACGGCGCAGACATTCACCCTCGACGGCATCTCGGCGCGGCCCGTGCGGGTCGAGGTCGACGTCCATCGTGGCCTGCCCGCCTTCTCGGTCGTCGGTCTCCCCGACACGGCGGTGCGCGAGGCGCGCGAGCGGGTACGGGCGGCGCTGGTCAACTGCGGCTTTGAGTTTCCGCTGCGGCGCATCGTCGCCAATCTCGCTCCGGCCAGCCTGCGCAAGGCGGGCCCCGGCCTCGACCTGGCGATCTCGGTCGCCCTGCTCACCGCATCGGGTCAACTCGAACTCGATCGCGGCTCAATCGCGATGGTCGGCGAGCTTGCCCTTGACGGGTCGGTGCGCCCCGTGCCCGGCGTCTTGGCGATCGCCGAGGCGGCGCGTGAGCGCGGCTGTGAGGCGGTCATCGTGCCGGCGGAGAACGGCGCCGAGGCGGCGCTGGTCGAGGGCCTCGAGGTGATCTGCCTCGAGAACCTCGGTCAGGTCGCGGCGCTCGCCGCGGGGGAGTGGACGCCGGAGCGACCGCGACCGATGTCGCTCGATCGGCGCCAGGGCGAGGCGATGCCGGATCTAGCCGACCTGCGCGGCCAGCGTCACCTGCGTTACGCGCTCGAGGTCGCCGCGGCGGGCGGTCACAGCCTGCTGATGGTCGGCCCGCCGGGGGCGGGCAAGTCGCTGGCGGCGAGTCGCTTGCCCTCAATCCTGCCGCCGCTGGTGGCGGAAGAAGCGCTGGAGGTGGCGCGGATCGCCAGTGTGTGCGGCAGGCTTGGTGGAGGGGGCGCGAGCGGTAGGCCGTTTCGCTCCCCCCATCACACGATCAGTCCGGCAGGCCTGGTGGGTGGCGGCAACCCACCCGGCCCCGGCGAGGCGACTTTGGCGCATCGCGGTGTGCTTTTTTTGGATGAGCTCTGCGAGTTTCGCCGCGACACCCTTGAGGCGCTGCGGGCTCCGCTCGAGAGCGGCTGGGTCGCGGTGGCGCGGGCCGGCGCCTGGCGCCGGCTGCCCTGCCGCTTCATGCTCGTCGCCGCCTCCAACCCCTGTCCCTGCGGGCGCGGCGAGAGCGATCCGGAGTGCAGTTGCGCGCCGCTGGCGGTGCAGCGCTATCAGGCGAGGCTGAGCGGCGCCCTCGCCGATCGCATCGACGTGCTCGCCGCGATCCGCCAGCCCAGCGCCGAGGAGATCGGCGGGCCGGCTGGGGAGCCCTCGGCCGCGGTTCGCGAGCGGGTCATCGCCGCGCGCGAGCGCCAGGAAGGCAGGCTCGGGGCCGGGCGCAGCAACGCCGAGATGACCGCTGCGGAGGTGCGCGACTGCGCCCTGGAGGAGAGCGCAGCCACGCTGCTCGCCGAGGCCTACGCGCGTCGCCGGCTCAGCGGACGAGCTCATGATCGTGTTCTGCGCCTGGCTCAAACGGTCGCCGACCTCGCCGGTCGCGAGGGGATCGGTCATGAGCAGGTCGCTCAGGCGTTGCAGCTACGACGAAGGGACAGCGAGTGAGCGAGCCAAACGCCTGCCTCGATTGTCTGCGCCGGGCGCGGCTGCTCGCCCACCTGGCTCCCTACATCGAAAAAATCTCCAGCGCTGTTCCCGGATCGCGCTCGCCGGAACTCCTGCGGCTCTGCAACGAGGACCTTGCCGCCGCGGCCGCCCCCAAGATCGCCGCCCAAGTGCTTGCGGAGGTCGACGCCGTGCCGGAGCAGCGGCTCCGTACCGACCTTCTGGCCGCCCATTGTTGGGCCTGCTGTCGCCACGATCCTGCCTTTCCACCCGGGCTGGGCGACGCGGCCGACGCCCCCTGGGCGCTGATCGGACGGGGCGATCCCTGCTTGCTCGAGCGGCTCGAGCCGCAGGGGGCGGTGACGATCGTCGGTGCGCGACGGGCCAGCACCTACGGTCGCGAGACGGCGCGGGAGCTCGGCCGCGAACTCGCTGCCGCCGGCTTGTTGGTCATCAGCGGTCTCGCCTTCGGCATCGACGCCTGCGCACATCGCGGCGCGCTCGACGCCGACACCACCGTCGCCGTCCTCGGTTGCGGCCCCGACGTCCCCTACCCGGCCTCGCACCGATCGCTCTGGCGGCGGATCTGCGAGCGCGGCCTCGTCCTCTCGGAGCTGCCGCCGGGAACTGGTGTTTGGCGTTGGACCTTTCCGGCGCGCAACCGGATCATGGCCGCTCTGGCTGGGATGACCGTGGTCGTCGAGGCGGCGCAGCGCTCCGGCTCGCTGATCACTGCCGATCTTGCCGCCGATCTCGGCCGAGACCTCGGCGCCGTGCCGGGCCCGGTCAACTCCCGCGCCTCCGCCGGCGCCAACGATCTGCTTGCCGGCGGCGCCTGCCTGATTCGCGACGGTCAAGACGTGCTCGACGCGATGCTCGGTCCTGGCGTTCGCAAGGCGGAACGGGTTGGCGCTGACCTGGACGCGCGACTCCGCGATGTGCTGGCGGTCTTGGAGCGCGGGGCGGAGACCAGCGACGCAATCGCCGCCGCGCTCGACCTTGACGGCGCCGAGGCCGCATCGGCGCTGGCCACGCTCGAGGCGCTCGGCTACGTCTCCTGTTCGCTGGTCGGTGTGTACTCACGAACCCTGCTCTCGGCGCCCGCCATCTAGGCTGCGACCGTGTCCTCGACCTCAATTCCAGCGGTGCTCTCGATCGCCGGGTCGGACTCCGGCGGCGGTGCCGGCATTCAGGCCGACCTGAAGGCTTTTGCCCGTTGCGGCGTACACGGCATGACCGCGATTACCGCGATCACGGCGCAGAACACGGTCGGGGTTGAGGCAATCGAAACGGTCTCGCCGGAGATGATCGTGGCCCAGGTCGGCGCCGTCGCCGAAGACATCGGCGTCGCGGCGGTGAAGGTCGGCATGCTCGGCACGGTCGAGACGGTCGACGCGGTGGTCGAGGCGCTGCGCTTTGTCGGCGAGGCACCCGTCGTGATCGACCCGGTGATGGTTGCCGAGAGCGGTGCGGTGCTGCTTGACGGGGATGCGCGTGCGGCGCTGGTCGAGCGCTTGCTGCCGTTGGCAACGGTGGTCACACCCAACATCCCCGAGGCCCGGGTGCTCAGCGGTGGCAGCGAGCAGGACTCCCAAGAGGATTTGGCTCGCGAGGTGAGGGCGCTTGGGCCAAACGCGGTGGTCGTGACCGGTGGCCATAGCGAGCGCATCGTCGATCTCTTCTTCGACGGTCGCGAATCGGCCGAGATCCCCGGCGAACGGCACGCCGACGGCGCCGCGCACGGGTCCGGCTGCACCCATTCCGCGGCGCTGGCTGCCCACTTGGCTCTCGGCTTCTCGCCACTGGAGGCGGCGCGCAGAGCGCGCGATGTTGCCGCTGCCGCCGTCGCTTCCGGCTTGCGCGAGATCGGCGAGGGACCTGGCCCGGTGGACGTCTTCGGCCTGACCTCTGGGCCGCCTCAGTAGATTTTGGCCATGAGCTCAAACGGCGCAACCACGACCAAGCTTCCCCGTCCTCGCTCGAGTGCCCTCTTCGACGGCCCCGACCGGGCCCACTCCCGTGCCTACATGAAGGGCGTTGGCTATGACGACGAGGCGCTGAGCCGCCCGACGATCGGCATCGCCAACACCTGGGCGGAGGCGAACTCGTGCAACTTCCACCTGCGCGGGCTGGCCGAGCACGTCAAGGACGGCGTCCGTGCCGCCGGGGGCACCCCGCTGGAGTTCAACACCGTCGCGATCTCGGACGGGATCACGATGGGAACCCAGGGGATGAAGGCCTCCCTGGTCAGCCGCGAGGTGATCGCCGACTCGATCGAGTTGATGGCGCGCGGCTACCAGTTCGACGCGATCGTGGCCCTCTGCGCCTGCGACAAGACAATCCCGGGCTGCGCGATGGCGCTCGCCCGCCTCGACGTTCCCTCCGTCGTCCTC
>Ga0207652_10000397_pt1 | contig 45365 bp, 40 predicted proteins | sample KBSC63BmetaG_FD_184334 | JGI IMG/M metagenome (GOLD analysis project Ga0207652, IMG submission 184334) | Corn rhizosphere microbial communities from Kellogg Biological Station, Michigan, USA - KBS C6-3B metaG (SPAdes) (version 2) | ecosystem: Host-associated > Plants > Roots > Rhizosphere ...
CAAAACGGGAAAGCACGGCGGCGCTTACTTCGCCCACCAACAACAGCGGATATTTCCCATGAGTCATTTCCATGGCTCCGCTGAGTCCCGGATGTGGTTTATAGGCGGGGGTTCCCTCAACACCTGTCAGCCGGAGAATACGCTCGCAAATTCCTTTCAGATAAAAATAATCAGCCGCAACGGATTTCCCCTTCCAGCCGCCTGTCGTCAGATTTCCGGTAATATAAAGGCAGCAGTGATTGATCTCCGTATAATGCCCGGTCTGCCGGGTATGGTAAGATTTTCCAAATTCAAAAAAACGCAGCCCGCTGTTCTTCCGGTTAATATTCCAGCTGATGCTTTCCAGACCTGTTTCAAGCAGGGAAGGACGCATGATATTTAGTTCCGCACTCAGGTTATTGATCATTTTCACTGCGGTTTCCAGTTCGACCGCACTATAATAAGCACTGTTGGTAATGGAATTCGTGAAAATTTCACTGAAGCCCAGACCGGTAAGCCAGCCGGCAATCTTTTCCTGTATGGCTGCAGCGTCGCGGCCGGTTTCCACGGAAGGGGAAATGCTGATCGACGTCGGTATTTCGATATTATCGAATCCGTCAATGCGCATGATCTCTTCCACAATATCCGCCGGCAGTTGTATATCCGGTTTATGGTAGGGCGCTGCAATCAGCAGATCGTCCATCCCTTCCCGCTGGATATCGAACCCCAGGGAAAGCAATATGTTTTTAACTGTTACGGAATGGTAGTTTTTCCCACTTAATTTTTTCAGGTAATGGTATTTCAGCAGGATCTGTTCTTTGGGGAAGGGTTCCGGATAAATATCAGTGATTTCCGTAATCATTTTTCCACCGGCAAATTCCCTGATCAGAGCCGTGGCTCTTTTCAGCGCCGCAACGGTTCCCGAAATATCCATTCCTTTTTCGAAGTGGATCGCAGCATCGGTACGCAAACCCTGACGGAAGGAAGTTCTTCTGATAGCAGCCGGGTTAAACCAGGCGCTTTCCAGGAAAAGTCCGGTGCTCGAAGCGGTTATGCCGCTGTGTAAACCGCCGAATACACCGGCGATACAAAGCGGTATTTCTGCATCGCAGATCATCAGGTCCTCCGCATCCAGCTTTCTCTCTCTGTTGTCGAGCGTTATAAAGGCTGTTCCCGCGGGAAGATTTTTCACCCGGATCTGGTTTCCCCGGATCTGATCAATATCATAAGCATGCAGGGGCTGTCCCGTTTCATGCAATACAAAGTTGGTAATGTCAACCACGTTGTTGATGGGACGGATGCCGATGGCGCGGAGTTTATCCTGCATCCATTTGGGAGAATCCCCGATCCTGACTTCGCCGATGCTGATGCCCGAATATCTTGCACAGGCCTGCCGGTTCTCGATCGTTATTTTTACAGGCGGGTTCCGGCTGTCGCTTGTGAAATGCGGCAACACCGGCATTTTTACCCGGAACTCCTTATTTTCATGATGAGATAAATAAGCACAAATTTCCCTTGCTACACCGATATGGCTCATCGCATCCATGTGGTTTGGCGTGAGTCCGATCTCGTAAATAAAATCCGTATAGGGTTTCAGATAGTCTGCAACGGCTGAACCCGGACGAAGATTTTGCGGCAGCAGGAGTATGCCGGCGTGACTTTTACCGAGTCCGATCTCGTCTTCCGCGCAGAGCATACCCTGACTTTCCACCCCCCTGATTTTTGCGGCTTTGATAGTCAGCGGTTCTCCGGATTCCGGATAGAGCGTTGCGCCCACCGGGGCAACAACAACTTTTTGTCCGGCGGCTACATTGGGCGCGCCGCATATAATCTGCAGCGTCTCCTTCCCCGTATTTACCCGCGTCAGTTTCAGTTTGTCGGCATTGGGATGCGGTTCACATTCCAGTACTTCTCCCACTACCAGTCCTTCCAGCATTCCTTTTACCGATTCATAACGGGAAAGCTGCTCCACTTCGAGACCCACGGAAGTCAGTATCTTTGAAAGCTGCTCCGGGTCAGGCTTTGCAGCAATATTATCGGGAAGATAGTCGCAGAGCCAGTTGTAACTGATAGTCATGAAAGAAAGCTGTTTTTTTAGAACGGTAAAGGTAGTTTTTATGATACTATAATTATTTGTTAATCGTTTGTAAACAGATTTACATTCGGCCGGGGTTTTGATCCAATAGCCGGATTCAATTAAACCGCAAAAATTACCGAGATGAAAAACATTAACACGATACTTTTCGCAGCAGCTTTTTTTATCGCTTCCTGCGGACCCACCCGGGTGGTGGAAACCCGGACTTATCAACCGGCACCTGAACCTGTTCCGGTAGCAACGGTTTCCTACCAGTCATTTTATGATGATCTGGCACCTTACGGTAACTGGATCAATTATCCCGGCTATGGTTATGTGTGGATGCCGAATGCGGGACCGGACTTTATGCCCTATAATACAAACGGAAACTGGATCTATACAGAAGCAGGGTGGACCTGGGCTTCCGGTTATAACTGGGGTTGGGCTCCTTTTCACTACGGCCGCTGGTTTTATGAGGGCGGATATGGATGGATGTGGGTTCCCGGAAATGAATGGGCGCCTGCCTGGGTGAGCTGGAGAGGCGACAATGATTATTACGGATGGGCTCCGCTGGGTCCGAATGTTTCCATTGACATTGCCCTGGGTTCTTATAATCCTCCGGTGAACTACTGGAACTTTGTTCCCCGCCGGTATATGGGAAATCCGCAGTGGCATAATTACTATGTGGATCATTCCCGCAACGTGACAATAATTAACAACACTACCATTATCAACAACTACAGCGGAACCAACCGTGCAAGATATGCCTATGCTCCGGGTCCCGATCCGGTTGAAGTGAGAAGAGTAAGCGGTGCGAGTATCCAGCCGGTTCGTATCCGGGAAGCCAGTACACCCGGCAGCCGGGTGAACGGGAACCAGTTTGATATCTACCGGCCACGGATAGACGCAACACCGGCTAACCGGAACAATGCCGCTGTGCGGCCTGCCCGCGTTCAGACCCTGAACGATGTGCGTCCGCAGGCGCAGAATACCGGCACCAACCCGCGCGCGGCTGTTCAGAATCCGGATAATAACGGAAGGCCGGTGACACAACCCAATATTCAAAGGCCCGCAACACAGCCTGCTGTCGCAAACCCGGATAACAGAAGGCCGGTTACAGCGCCTGCAAATAATGGAAGACCCGCAACGCAGCCTGCATTGCAGAATCCGGATAATAACGGAAGGCCGGTGACACAGCCTAATATTCAAAGGCCTGCAACGCAGCCCGCTCCCGTAAATGCGAATCCGGCAACCACCGGAAGGCCGGTGGCAACGCCTGCAAATAATGGAAGGCCCGCGGATTCCAGGTTTAATCGCACACCGGCAACTGCCCAGCCGGCGCAGCAACGGACTATACCCCAGCCTTCGCCGGTAAACCGCATCCCGACCCGTGAGCAGCCGGTTGTTAATGGGCCGGCCAACCGGCCGCAGCCGGTTCGCCAGGCATCACAGCCACAGCAGAAGCCCAGCCCGGTGATTCGCAGGACAGAGAAAAAGAATACGGAGAAACCTAAAACGAGGGACGCGAATTAAACTGCTGAAATGAACCGGAGGACGACGCAAAACTAAAGGGAACCTCTTAGAACCCTTTAATGAAAATCGTTTCCATCAGAATCCAAATAACAGAGGCTGTGTCGATCTTTTGATACAGCTTCTTTTTTCTGCCTCTTAGAAATCTGCTGAAACTGCACGGAGTGGAAATGCGCATCCTGCAACCTTTTTAACAAATCAGGAATCTGCCTCCGGCCATTTTTCCGGTAAATCCGGGAATCTTGTTTTGCAAAATTTTAAGGCAGAAATCTTTCTGCACAGAGAGTGTGTATTTCTAAATCAAAAAAGCGAAAAACTTTTTTAAATTGTGGAAAGACGGCGGTTATTTGTGTATAACCCCCGGTTTTCTGTTGATAACCCTGTGTGCCGGGGCTGGATAAATTTAAAAAATGAAAACTTTTTTTAACCAAATTAATGGGGTTTATATTCGTCCCCCTGATTCATTTGGTAACAATTGGGTCATCCCGGATTAATTATTTCCTAACAAAGGCTGGCACAGCATTTCCTAAGATTGGTAAAAATATTTCCCAGGACTGGTAAAAATAAAGCGGATACATGGAGCTCACGAATTTGAACAAAGACCGGAAATTCAGACGTACATCGCCGGTAGACGTAAGTACTATCATGTATGGCAAGGTTCCGCCGCAGGCCCGCGAACTGGAAGAGGCCGTGCTGGGTGCGGTCATGCTGGAAAAAGCGGCTTTTGATACGGTAATCGAGATCCTGAAACCGGAATGCTTTTATGTGGAAAGCCACCAGCGGATTTACCGCGCCATGCAGTCCCTGGCCCAGAAGAGCCAGCCGATCGATATGTTAACGGTGGTGGAAGAATTGAAATTCCGGGAGGAGCTCGAAATTTCCGGCGGCCCGTACTATATTACCCGGCTTACCAATTCGGTGGTTTCCGCAGCAAATATTGACGCCCATTCCCGCATTATTCTGCAGAAATTTATTCAAAGGGAACTGATCCGGATCTCCGGAGAAATTATCGGGGATGCTTATGAAGACAGTACTGATGTATTTGATTTACTCGATGATGCCGAAGGCAAACTTTTTGAGATCACCAATAATCACCTGCGCAAAAATTTTGACAGCATTGATACGGTGCTGGTAAAAACCATTCAGCGCATCGAAGATCTTCGGCACAAGAATGAAGATATTTCCGGAGTTCCGTCCGGTTTTGCTTCGCTGGACCGTATTACCTACGGCTGGCAACCGACCGATCTGATTGTGCTGGCTGCCCGGCCTTCCGTGGGTAAAACCGCTTTTGCGCTTAACCTTGCGCGGAATGCAGCCCTGCATCCGACCAAATCCACACCCGTAGCGGTATTCAGCCTGGAAATGAGTGCCGGTCAGCTGGTTCAGCGTATTCTTTCCGCTGAAAGTGAGATCTGGCTGGAAAAGATTTCGAGGGGAAAACTGGAAGAACATGAAATGAAGCAACTCTATGCCAAGGGTATCCAGCGCTTAGCCCAGGCGCCCATTTTTATCGATGATTCTGCCGCCCTCAATATTTTTGAACTGCGGGCCAAATGCCGCCGGCTGAAAAATAAGCACAATGTGGGGTTGATCATCATCGATTACCTGCAGCTGATGAGTGGCACGGGAGATAACCGCAATGGCAACCGAGAACAGGAAATCAGTCGTATTTCGCGGGATCTGAAGGCCCTGGCCAAAGAGCTGCAGGTGCCCATTATCGCCCTTTCCCAGTTGAGCCGTGAAGTGGAAAAAAGAAAAGAAGGAAATAAAATGCCCCAGCTGAGCGATCTGCGGGAATCGGGCGCCATCGAACAGGATGCCGATATGGTGATGTTCCTCTATCGTCCCGAGTACTACGATATTACGGCCAACGAATTTGGCGAAAGCAATAAAGGCGAAACCCATGTCCGTATCGCCAAGCACCGGAATGGCTCACTGGAAACCATCAAGCTCAAAGCGCTTTTGCATATTCAGAAATTTATGGATGACGATGGTTCCGGCGGATTTGATACTTTCCCCAAAGGCGGTAACTGGAAACCGGTGCAGGACGATCAGGGAGGGGCTAAATTATACATCCAGGCAGGAAGCAAGATGAATGATATTCCGTTTAATGACGAGGAAGAAAATCCGTTCTGACCTCTTCCGCGTTTACCATCTTCAACTCTATGGCTTTTGCTTATTTTTACTTTGCTACGCTGAGTAGTGTTGCAGAGGAATTCGCTTTGAATGAACCTTCTTCCCGTCATATTGTGCAGGTGCTGCGCATGCGGGAAGGGGAAGAACTCATCCTTACCGATGGACGGGGTTTGCAGGCCGTGGCCACGATTCTGGATGCCCACAAAAAACACTGCCGCGTGCGAATCTCCGAACGAAATCTGAAGGATCCGGATCCCCGACGCGTAACGATTGCTCTCTCTCTCTTGAAAAATACGAACCGCTTCGAATGGTTTCTGGAAAAAGCAACCGAACTGGGCATTTCGGAAATCATCCCTTTAAAATGCAGCAGGACGGAAAAACAGCAGTTCCGGAAAGAGAGGATGCAATCCATTGTGGAAAGCGCCCTGGTTCAGTCGCAGCAATCCTGGATGCCCCTGTTGCAGGAGCCGGAGGATTTTCAGGAATTCATAACTAAGGCTGTTTCAGATCAGAAATTTATTGCGCATTGCGGAAAGGATGAAAAGCGGCAGCTGAGTGAAATGATCAATACCAGCCTTTCTTCCCAGCTCATCCTCATCGGACCGGAAGGCGATTTTACGGAAGAAGAGATCGGGCTGGCTTTTCGGAACCGGTATATTGCCGTCAGCCTCGGAGAACAGCGGCTGCGTTCGGAAACGGCAGCTGTAGCGGCTGCAGCTATTTTGAAACTGCTCTGACGCTTATTAAAAGGGTTCAGAATTTTTGCCGGCTGCCGGCATTATTTCAAAGCCTTTACTATTTTCTTTACGATGGCCGGACCCTCGTAGATGAAGCCCGTCCAGACCTGCAGCAAACCTGCGCCGGCATTGATTTTTTCCATGGCATCCCCCGCATTGAAAATGCCGCCGGAAGCCATGACGGGTAACTGGTTTGTGGTTTTTGCGCTAATATATTTTATCAGTTCCGAAGACCTTTGCTGTACTGGTTTGCCGCTTAATCCGCCGGCACCGATCCGTTCCAACTCCCGCTGATTTGTTTTTAATCCGGTTCTGGAAACCGTGGTATTGCTTATGACCAATCCGCTGAGTTGAATTTCCAGGGCCAGCTCCAGCACCTCGTCCACCTCTTCCAATCCCAGGTCCGGTGCTATCTTCAGCAAAATGGGTTTCGGGTTTCTCTGCTGTGGTTCGCTGCGCTGCAGACAGGTAAGAATTTTTCTCAGGGACTCTTTTCCCTGCAGTTCCCGGAGCCCGGGCGTATTGGGGGAACTCACATTCACCACAAAATAATCCACCCAGGGAAACAATTTCAGAAAACAGATCTCATAATCTTTCCATGCCTCATCGTTTGGGGTGTTTTTATTTTTCCCGATATTTCCGCCGATGATCAGTCGCCTGTTTCCCGAATCCGGATTTTTCTCTTTCCATTTTTTCAGTCTTTCCAGCACCCGGTCCACGCCATCATTATTAAAACCCATGCGGTTGATGAGGGCTTCGTCTTTTTTTAAGCGGAACAGTCTCGGCTTTGGATTTCCTTTTTGTGCAAGCGGGGTAACCGTTCCGATTTCCACAAAACCGAATCCCAGGGTTTCGAGGCTTTGCAGGTAAAGGGCATTCTTGTCGAACCCGGCCGCCAGACCGATGATATTTTTAAAATTTAATCCTGCGAAATTCTTTTCCAGGCCCGGTTTGCTGACCGAAAAAGCGCGCCGGAGCAAACGACGGGTAATAGTGTTTGCAGACAGGAGGCCCAGGACGTTCATGCTGAAATGGTGCACGGCTTCGGGAGGAAAGAGGAATAAGAGATTGCGAAGCCATTTGTAGATCATTAAGTAAAGAATAAAAAGTAAAAAATCAAGAGCGGGCAGATCCCGCTTTTGGCGGTTTCGCCGGGCAAAGATAAACCACTTTAACAGTTGCATTTTGTGGTGAGGCTTTGAAAAATTTATCTTTGGTATCCACCATTCAACGCATTTTATGCAGGAAGCCTATATCGTTGCCGGATTTCGTACGGCTGTCGGGAAAGCCAAAAGAGGCGGATTCCGTTTTTACAGGCCGGACGACCTGGCCATTGAAGTGATCCGCGGCCTGCTGGCATCGGTTCCCCAGCTCGATCCCAAACAGGTGGACGATGTGATTGTGGGGAATGCGGTACCGGAGGCCGAGCAGGGATTGCAGGTGGGAAGGATCATTGCAGCGCGTGCGGTGGGCATTTCCACGCCAGGGGTAACGGTTAACCGGTATTGCGCCAGCGGACTCGAAACCATTGCCATTGCCAGCGCCAAGATCCGCACCGGCATGGCGGAATGCATTATCGCCGGCGGAACAGAAAGCATGAGCATGGTGCCGACAGCCGGATGGAAACCGGTTCCGGCTTATTCCATTGCATCCGACGATCCCGATTATTATCTCAATATGGGGCTTACAGCCGAAGCGGTGTCCAAAGAATACCAGGTGAGCCGGGAAGACCAGGATCAGTTCTCCTACCAGTCGCATGTGAAAGCCCTGAATGCAATAAAAAACGGATATTTTAAACCGGGCATTCATCCCGTGAAAGTGGAAGAAGTTTACCTTGATAAAGAAGGGAAAAAACAAAAACGGGAATATGTGGTGGATACGGATGAAGGTCCGCGGGCGGATACTTCTCCGGAAGTACTGGCCAGACTGAAACCCGTTTTTGCCGCCAACGGCACGGTGACTGCCGGCAATTCTTCCCAAACCAGTGATGGCGCGGCTTTCGTTATCGTAATGAGCGAAAGGATGCTGAAACAGCTGGGCCTGAAACCCATTGCCCGGCTGCTGGGATGCGCCAGCGCAGGCGTTCATCCGAGGATCATGGGCGTGGGTCCCATTGAAGCCGTTCCGAGGGTCCTGAAACAGGTGGGAATGAATCTTTCGCAGATCGACCTGATTGAACTGAATGAAGCCTTCGCGAGCCAGTCGCTGGCCGTGATCCGGAAACTCGGATTGAATCCGGATATTGTCAATATCAACGGAGGAGCCATCGCACTGGGACATCCGCTGGGATGTACCGGTTGCAAACTCACCATTCAGATCACCCACGAAATGAAAAGGCTGAATAAAAAATATGGTATTGTTACAGCCTGCGTGGGCGGAGGCCAGGGTATTGCGGGCGTAATTGAAAATATCAATTAAGGTTTTGATAAATTAATCTGCCCGCCACAAAATAGAAGCAGGGATGACTAAATTTGCAAATTGTTTTTAATTTGAACCAACCACAAGTCATACGGAGGATTTCTGCAGCATTTTTTCTGATGCTGTTTTCTTTTTGCGTAACGCCAAAAAGATTCCTGCACGATTTACTGGCCAATCATCAGGATACGGAAAGAAGCACCCAGCTGCCCGTGCAGGAAATTTTTGCTTCCGGCTTTCATTGTCATATCGACGACCTGGTGGTAATGGCTCCTTTTCTTCCGGGCATCCAGCCGGAAGAGGTATCGTTGCGTTCGGTTGTACGCAATGAATTTGCAGAACCCCTCAGTGCATTTGTGCTTATTTTTCTGCCGCATGCGGGCGTTCGGGGACCTCCCGCTGATTTCTGTTCTTAAGTATTTTTTCCACAGATTTATTGTATTGCTGCTTTCTCTCAGCAGCATGCGGAACAGAAACATCATCAGCTCATGAAATCATTTTTACTGTTTAATTTATTTAACCTGGCTATTGGCTTTTCTTTTGGTCAGGCTACGTCCTTTAACCAGCCGCTGACGGGACTCAGCGGAACACTTTCCGGTTCGGTGGAAGACAGTGCGACCGGAAAGCCCATTTTTTCCGCCACGGTTTATATAGCGGATCTCAGGATGGGGGCGGTTGCCGACGCATCGGGTCATTATCATTTTTCCAACCTTCCGTCCGGAGCCTATCTGGTGGAGGTGCATGCTATCGGATACTCCACAGTTACCCGGAATGTATCGGTTTCCGGCACGGTGCAAATGGATTTTAAACTGCTGCAGCAATATGTGGAAGAGAGCCCCGTGGTGATTACCGGGCTGTCCAAGGCCACCCAGATCAGGAGGAGCCCGGTTCCCATTGTGGCGGTAAACCACGAAGCCATCGTGGATAACCTGAGCACCAATATCATTGATGCGATTGCAAAGGTCCCGGGCGTATCCACCCTTACCACCGGGCCCAATGTTTCGAAACCTTTTATCCGCGGGCTCGGATTTAATCGCATACTCACGCTCTACGACGGGGTGCGGCAGGAGGGACAGCAGTGGGGAGATGAGCATGGCATTGAAGTGGATCAGTACGGGATTGATCATGTGGAAGTGATCAAGGGGCCCGCGAGTCTGACCTACGGTTCCGATGCACTGGCCGGGGTGGTGAACCTGATTCCCACGCCACCGGCGCCGGATGGCAAGGTGGTCGGGGATGTACAGATGGAATATCAGACCAATAACGGGATGTTTGGCGGCTCGGGAATGGTTGGCGGCAATCACAACGGATTTGAATGGATGGGACGCGTTTCCCATAAGCAGGCCACGAACTACCGGAACAAGATTGATGGCAGGGTATATGGTACGGCTTTTAATGAAAATGATGCAACCCTTTCACTCGGCCTTCACCGCGCATTCGGTTATTCCCATCTGAATTTTTCGCTCTACGACGATCTGCAGGAAATTCCGGATGGCAGCCGGGATTCGGCTTCGCGTAAATTCACAAAACAGATTACGGAAGATGATCTTTACCGCCCCATCGTTTCTGACGCCGGATTAAAATCCTACAGCATCACAGCGGTACATCAGCATGTGCAGCATTACCGGATTTATTCTTCCAACAATTTTATAGCAGGCAATGGAAGAATTGGCGTAAATCTCGGCTTCCAGCGAAGCCTCCGGCGTGAGTACAGCCATCCGGAACTGCCGGAAATTCCCGGATTATTTCTTCAGCTCAATTCCTATGTGTATGATCTGAAATATTTTTTCCCTTCTTTTAATGGCTGGGAACTGACTGCCGGCATCAATGGCATGTACCAGCAGAATAAAGTAACCAACGGAACGGAATTCATTATTCCAAACTACCACCAGTTTGATCTGGGTCCTTTTGCGATGATCAAAAAGACCTTTGATAAACTGGATATTTCCGGAGGCATCCGGTACGACAGCCGTTCTTTCAGCAACCAGGAATTATATACCGCAGAAAATCCGGCGACCCATTTCGACATGCCGGTTTATGGCGCGGATACTGTTGGAGCAGCCAGACCCTTCTCAAATTATAAACATGTATTTTCCGGTGTATCGGGAAGTCTGGGAGCCACCTATGCCTTTTCCGGTAAATTATCCGCAAAGCTGAATATATCCCGCGGATACCGTGCGCCGAATATTTCTGAAATCTCTTCCAACGGGGTTCATCCGGGAACCGGAATTTTTCAGGTCGGCAATTCTTCCTTCAAACCCGAATTCAGTCTCCAGGAAGACGCGGGCTTAACATTTACTTCCCGTTATGCGGTGATTAATCTGAGTGCATTTTACAATGCGATTTCCAATTATATTTTCAATGAAAAATTATCCGGCGCCGACGGGCGGGATTCCCTGCTCTCGGACAACATGGTGTACGCATTTAAACAGGGAAGAGCCGCATTATACGGCGGTGAAGCCAGTGTGGACATTCACCCCGTAAAAGCCCTGCATTTCGAAAACAGCATTTCGCTGGTTTACGGAGACCTGCTGGGTTCGCCGGGAATAAAAAAGAACGATAGTAACCGCTACCTGCCCTTTATTACGCCCGTTCACGGATTATCGGAATTGAAATATGAATTTGAAGATCAGTCGCTGCACCTGGTGAAAGGCTTTGTGAAAATTGAGGCAGCCTGGTATGCAACGCAGAACCGCGTATTCCTGGAGGGGAACACGGAAACGCCCACGGCGGGATTTACGCTGATCAATGTGGGCGCAGGTGCGGGCTTTACCAATAAGAAAAACCGCACGGTGGTCAACGTTTACCTGATGGCCAATAATTTATTTGATATTGCCTACCAGGATCATCTCAGTCGCCTGAAATATTTTGAACCCTATCCGGATGATCCGCGGCCTTTTCATGGGATTTATAATATGGGGAGGAATGTGAGTTTGAAGCTGGACTTTCCGTTTTGATGCAGACAATCTTTTTTACCGTGGATGGTATATCGTAGATGGTGGATGGTACAGCATGCGCGGGAAATTTTTGCATCTTATAGCACATAAACGAAGTACCATCCACCATCTGCCATCCACGATTAAAACAACAACCCTTCATTTCCACCCCCCGGCTTTCTCCCCAAATGCTCATAAGCCTTCGCCGTCGCTTCCCTTCCCCGCGGTGTGCGCATGAGAAATCCTTCCTGGATCAGGAAAGGTTCGTAAACGTCCTCGATGGTTCCGGATTCTTCCCCGACGGCGGTGGAGATGGTGTTGAGGCCAACGGGACCTCCCTTGAATTTTTCGATGATGGTGCTGAGGATGCGGTTGTCCATTTCGTCCAGTCCGTGCTCGTCCACATTGAGGGCGCGCAGGGCGTGTTTGGTGATGTCCATGTCGATGATGCCATTGCCGAGCACCTGTGCAAAATCGCGTACACGGCGCAACAGGCCATTCGCGATACGGGGCGTTCCGCGGCTGCGCCGGGAGATTTCGGCGGATGCGTCCGAAGTGATTTTTGTATGGAGAATGGAGGCGGAGCGGAGAATGATTTTTTGCAGGGTGATGCTGTCATAGTATTCCAGCCGGGATTTGATGCCGAACCGCGACAGGAGCGGGGCGGTGAGCAAACCACTCCGGGTGGTTGCCCCGATCAGCGTAAAAGGATGCAGCGTAAGCTGAATGCTTCTGGCATTGGGACCGGTATCGATCATGATGTCGATCCGGTAGTCCTCCATGGCGGAATAGAGATATTCTTCCACAACGGTGCTCAACCGGTGAATTTCGTCGATGAATAAAACATCATGTGCTTCGAGGTTGGTGAGAAGTCCGGCCAGGTCGCTCGGCTTTTCGATCACGGGACCCGAAGTTTCTTTAATGTTCACGCCCAGTTCATTGGCCACAATACGGCTCAGCGTGGTTTTGCCAAGACCGGGGGGACCATGAAAGAGAATATGATCCAGGGCCTCATCCCGCAGTTTGGCCGCCTTGATAAAAATCAGCAGGTTCTCTATCAGCTGTGGCTGACCGGAGAAATCCCTGATCACCGACGGGCGGATACTGTTCTCGAATTCCTTATCGGGCAGACCGGCAAGGTTTTTATCGGCGTTCAGGTTAGGATTTGCCATGCGGTAAATGTAGGGAATTTGAAAATTTAAAAATAGACCTCTCCCTCAACAACCCTGTCGCAATCGCTTAATATTAGGAGACTCATCGCAAAGAATTCAATAGCTGCCGGGAGATGACGTATTTTTAACCTGCTAATCCTTCCAGGGCACCCGGGCATGCATGATTTATCGATCAATAAAACAAAATACACATGGAACCAAGAAGAGAATTTATCAGGAAGACCCTGCTGGGCACCGCCGGAATTGCTGCGGGCGGTTTGGGATTCAGCGCAAAGTCCTATGCTTCCATTATGGGGGCGAACGAACGTATTAATATGGCCGTTATCGGCATTAACGGAAGAGGGCAGGATCATATCAAAGCCTGGACAGGAATGAAAGATGTAAAATTGAAGACGCTCTGCGATGTACATACGGAACTTCTTCCTTTACGGTCTAAACTGGTAGTCGATAAAACGGGCCAGACACCGCATACGGAATGGGATATGCGCAGGGTTTTTGAGGATAAGGATATTCATGCCGTATCTTTTGCCACCCCTAATTTCTGGCATGCCCTGGGTACGATCTGGGCCTGCCAGGCGGGAAAACATGTTTATGTGGAAAAACCCTGCTGTCATGATATCGGGGAAGGATTGAAAATGATAGCCGCTGCCGAAAAATATGACCGCCGGGTGCAGGTGGGTTTTCAGAACCGCTCCATCCGCGAAGTAATGGAGGCGATTAAATTCCTCCACGAAGGAGGGATCGGTGAAGTATTCATGGCCCGCGGTCTTTGCATCAAACCGAGGGCGTCTTTCGGGATTGCAAAAGACAGCGCACCGCCCGCCTCCCTGCACTACGATATGTGGCTGGGGCCCGTTGCAGAGCGGCCGTACAATGAGAAAAGGGACCTTTATAACTGGCATTGGTTCTGGGATACGGGCAATGGCGACACCGGCAACCAGGGTCCGCATCAGTTTGATATTGCACGCTGGGGGCTGAATAAAAATGAAAATCCCGTGTCCGTTTTTTCTTCCGGCGGCATCTACGGATGGAGCCCTGCGGAATGTGCGCAGGAAACACCGGATACCCAGATCTCTGTATTTAAATATGCTGATGGAACCCTGCTGGAGTTTGAAACCCGGGGACGTGCTTCCAACGCAGAATCCGATCTCGGTATCCGCATAGGAAATATATTTTATGGAAAGCAGGGATATCTCGAAATCGATGGCAGTACCTGGAAGGCTTATCATCACGGGGAAGACAAACCGTTTGCCGGATCGGGCATCCATGCCACAAAGCCGACCGATCCTACTTTTCTCGCTGCTCCCGACGGCAGCGGCCATTTTGCCAATTTCATCGACACCGTTCGCACGGGAAACAGTAAAGGACTGCACTGTCCGGTAAGTACAGGTTATCTTTCCACGGTGCTGCCGCTGATGGCCAATATCTCCTACCGGCTGAAAAGAGAACTACGCGTGGAAGGAACCGGTACGAAACTGGAAAAATTTGTCAATGATCCGGAAGCCGATGCAATGCTTGCCAGCAAGTATCGTTCGCCCTATCTGATGCCGGCTGATCTTTAATTTCATGCTTATGATAACTTCAGGAAAACTGATCTGCGCTATCTGTTTGTCTCTTGGCTGCGGGGTGGCGAATCTGGCTTTTTCCCAGTTCCCGTCCGACACGATTAACCTCGATGAATCCAGGGTAATACCATATACCCTGCCCGATGTTTTGCGAATGCAAAATGGAACAGAGGTTAAAACCGCAGAGCAATGGATGCGTATGCAGCGACCCTATATTTATCATTTGTTTGAAGAAAATGTGTATGGGCGGTTTCCGCCGGCGGTTCCTGTCCATTACCGGGTGCGGGAATCTGACAGGAATGCATTGGGAGGCCTGGCAATCCGTAAGCAGGTGCGGCTTTTTTTACATCCTGCCGATACAACCGTATATGCCGATATATTGCTTTATCTGCCAAAAAATAAAAAAGGGCCTGTACCCGTATTTCTTGGATTAAATTTTAACGGCAACGCGACCATTATCAAAGATCCCTCCGTATTTCTTTCCGGCAGGTTCATGTTTCCTGAATACCGGACGCGGAATACCGACGCATCCCGGGGAACAAAATCCTCGCGGTGGCCGGTGAAAGAAATCCTTTCCGGCGGCATCGGAATCGTGACCGCCTGTTACAGCGATTTTGAAGAAGACCGCCCGGAAGGATGGAAGACCGGGATCCGGACAACCCTTCGGGACGTATTAAAAACAAAGCCGGACGAATGGGGCGCTATCGGAGCCTGGGCATGGGGATTGAGCCGGATCATGGATTACCTGGAAAAAGATAAGGATATAGACGGGGGGAAAGTTGCCGTTATGGGACTTTCCCGTTTGGGAAAAACTGCACTCTGGGCCGGCGCATCGGATACCCGGTTCGGGATCGTCATTTCCAACGAATCGGGCGAAGGCGGAGCTGCCCTGGCCAGGAGATGGTATGGAGAAACCGTCAAAAAAATAAATACCAGCTTTCCCTGGTGGTTTGGGCGTAAATACAAAACGTATAATGATGCAGTGGATGCATTGCCGGTGGATCAGCATGAATTGCTTGCACTGATCGCACCCCGGCCCCTGTATGTGGCCAGTGCCGACAATGATCAGTGGTCCGATCCCAAAGGAGAGTTTTTAAGTGCTGTGCATGCCGCGCCGGTTTATGCATTATTTGGAAAGCAGGGATTGGGCACCAATAAAATGCCGGGGGTAAATCATCCCGTCGGCTATCGGGTTGCCTATCATATCCGAACGGGAAAACACGATATTACTTTGTATGACTGGGAACAGTATATACATTTTGCAAAAGAACAGTGGGGGATCAAATAAAAATATTAGCTTAATAGACATAAACTTTTTTTATGAAAATCGGTATCATCGGATCAGGAGAAGTTGGACAGGCCTTGGGCGCGGCATTTTTAAAAGAGGGCCACGCTGTTTTACTGGGAACAAGAGATCCGGCGAAACAGGCAGTGGTCGCCTGGAAATCGGAGAATGCGGGAGCAAAGACCGGGACTTTCGAAGAAGCCGCTTTGTTTGGGGAGCTGATAGTACTGGCGACCGCAGGTCATGCAGCGGAAAATGCAATCGGACTGGCCGGAATAAAAAACCTGGCAGGTAAAACGGTCATCGATGTCACTAACCCCATTGCGCCGGCAGCGCCGGAAAAGGGCGTACTGAAATTCACTACGGATCTGAACCTGTCGCTGATGGAAAAATTACAGCAGCAGGCGCCCGGTGCGAAATTTGTAAAAGCCTTTAACAGCGTCGGAAGTTCCCTGATGTATAAGCCTTCCTTTACGGAAGGAAAGCCATCTATGTTTATCTGCGGAAATGATGCGGCGGCCAAAAAACAGGTAACCGGTATCCTGACTGCTTTCGGATGGGAAACAGAAGATATGGGAACGGCGGAGGCAGCCCGCGCCATTGAGCCGCTTTGTATGCTCTGGTGCATTCCCGGCTTCCTGAGAAACGAATGGACACATGCATTTAAGCTGTTGAAGAAATAAGGGAAGGGAAAATGCATATTTGTGGGGCGGATGCCGGCGTCCGGGCTCCAATAAACCGGGTTCACGTTATTCCGACTGGATAAAATCCGCGAGCAGCTTCATCCGAAAATAGAGATTGCTCATCATGAGCGGGATATTGTTTTTTACTTCCCTCACGGTATCCCGGTTCATTTTTTTGATGTTTTTAAGCTCGACGATCTTTTCATCAATCTTGTCCACGAGTTTTTCTGCCGTCCACCCGGCATATTTTTTATTTCTTTCTTCTTTGATGATATCGGAAGGGAGGGTTCCGGAGCGAAGCTTTTTGAAAGAAAAATTTTCTTTGATGGCGGACTGAATGGCGTCGCGCTGCAGCAGGTCGATCATCTGGTCGTAGGGCGACTGGTTAATGAATCCGTTCTTGAAGACATTGAGATTGTCGCGAAGTTCAATGATCACCTGCTTTTTATGAATATCGTTGGTTTTGGACTTTTTATATAAAAAAGCCAGCAGATCCTTCAGTGGCGCTATGCTGCTATTAAACCATTCCATAAGCCGATATCAAATTTAAATTAGCCATCCCGCATCCGGCAGAAGGGTGAAATTTACTAATTATTTTAGCTTCCGGCCGGTAAATTAATTGGAATGGATGAAAAAGAGAGGGCAAAGAACCGCTTTTATCAAGAAAATTGATTTTTTATATAAGGCTCTTTTAAGCGAGTTCAGGGCGAATTCAAAGCGTATCTAAAATGGTCTCTCATTTCCGGCATCCGGGGCAATTATATCAATTTAATTGAAGGTTAAAGGATAGGATCCCAGATCAATAACACGCAGGCGATATCGGGCGGTCTTCCGGGCAGGGCAATGCAATCCAAAAGCCGGTAGAGCACGCCGCATACGGGATCCGGTTTGGCGCAAGCCCCTATCCTTCAGGGATCTGGTATTTTCCCGGGCCGCAGAAATAAATATTCCGCGAAAGTCTACCCATTTAATAGAGAATGAATACCTTTACAGTCCGCTTTTTGAAGACCGGAATTATTTTTTAATTTAAAACCGTTTAAAAATGAGTTTACGTTTAGGGGACACTGCGCCCAACTTTCAGGCAACCACTACTGCCGGAGACATTGATTTTTATGAATATCTTGGCAGCGGATGGGGACTCCTTTTCTCCCACCCGGCCGACTATACACCGGTCTGTACAACAGAGTTGGGAAGAATGGCTTCCCTGCAGGATGAATTTGCAAAACGTAATGTAAAGATACTGGCGGTGAGTGTCGATGCGCTGGATAAACATAAAGGCTGGGTGAATGATATCAATGAAACCCAGAAAGTAACTGTTGGTTATCCGCTGATTGCAGATCCCGAGAAGAAAGTGGCCAACCTGTATGGCATGATCCATCCCAATGCCTCCGAAACTTTTACTGTTCGTTCCGTATTTGTGATCGGGCCGGACAAGAAGGTAAAACTTACCCTCACTTATCCTGCTTCCACCGGAAGGAATTTCAATGAAATATTGCGTGTGATTGATTCACTGCAGCTGACTTCCAGCTACAGTGTATCCACGCCGGCGGACTGGAAAGACGGGGAAGACGTAATCATTGCGAATTCCTTTTCTCCGGAAGAGGCCGCGAAGAAATTTCCAAAAGGTGTGAAAGTGGTTAAGCCTTATCTGCGTTATACACCGCAGCCGAATAAATGATTCTAATTTATAGTTGATAATGGATAATTGATAATTTGGTATTTATCAGTTATCCATTATTTTTTTGCCGAACTCCGATGCCATTGGTCAACGATTTTTCCTCAGTTGGCTCAGCAAAGCCCGCATATCTTTTGGCATTTCTGCTTCGAAATCGAATGCTGTTCCGTTTTCATCTGTAAAGGAAATTTTGGTTGCATGCAGCCCGAGCCTGTTTAGAATGGGTCTTTCCTCTTCTTCTGCTTTAGACAGTTTGTATTTCCTTTTCAGCGAGGAAACAAGAATAGGTTTGCCGTCTCCGTACAAATCATCGCATACAATCGGATGACCGGCATTTTTCATGTGTACGCGGATCTGGTGTGTACGACCGGTAAACAGGTCAAATTTTGCGAGGCAATACCTTCCGAAATCTTCTGTCACTTCGAAGCCGGTAACCGCTGGTTTCCCTTTCCGGTGGATTATCATGGTGCCGTTCTTTGCCGGGTGTTCGGCGATCGGATCTTCGATGAGTCCGGATTTATTGAGCAGCGATCCGGTCACTATACCGGAATATATTTTTTTCACCTCGCGCTTTTCAAAAATGCCGGAGAGCCAACGGTGGGTTTCGGCATTTTTCGCAAATACGATCACGCCGCTGGTTTCGCGGTCGAGGCGGTGAACCGTAAATATCTGTCCGTACCGCTCAATCAGCAAATCTTTCAGGGAAGGGGCCGACTGCTTTCTGTCGGGCACACTTAACAGACCGGCCGGTTTATTGATGACGATAAAAGCATCATTTTCAAAAAGGATTTCGGGGAATTTCATGCCGGCATTCAGGATTTCAGGTATTTCAGAACACGGATTTCTTTATCGGTGAGCAAACGCCATTTACCGCGCGGTACATTTTTCTTCGTGAGCCCTGCATACATAACACGATCCAGGGTTTTTACATCGTATCCCAGCGCGGCAAAAATCCTTCTTACGATCCGGTTTTTCCCGCTGTGAATTTCCAGGCCGATCTGGGTTTTGTCTTTCGGATCGGCATAGGCCAGCACATCCACCCTGGCGAACCCATCTTCCAGCTCAAGGCCGTTGATGATTTTCTCAAAGTCCGCTTTCGTAAGGGCCTTATCCAATCCGGCGTGATAGATTTTCTTTACTTCGTTTTTCGGATGGGAAAGTTTTTGTGAAAGATCTCCGTCGTTGGTAAATAACAATACACCGGAAGTGTTGCGATCCAGGCGGCCGATCGGGTAAACCCGTTCGCTGGTTGCAGTGGCAATTAACTGCTGCACGGTTTTCCGGCCCTGCGGATCGCTGGTGGTGGTGAGAAAATCTTTTGGTTTATTCAATAGAATATAAACGAAATGGCTTGAAACCGTAACCTTTTTTCCGCCCACTTTCACAGTATCCGAAAGTAAAACTTTGGTTCCGGGGTCTGATACCGGCTTGCCATTTACAGTTACCTTTCCCTCTTTCACCAGCTGGGCTGCACTGCGACGGGAGCTGACGCCCGCATGGGCAATGTATTTATTGAGGGGAATGGTTCCGTCCGGTTTCGCAGAAAGTCCTGCTTTGGTTCTGCCGGCGTGGTCTGTTACCGGGTTCCCGGGAACTGCTGTTTTTACTTCCGCCGGCTTGTTTACTGATTTTGAAAGGAAGGCCGGTTTCCCTCTGCGCTGGCGATTGTTGGCTGAATATGCAGGAACATTTTTATTGACAGCGCCTTGTGGCAGGTTGCCGGATTTTGCAGGGGTAAAAGTTTTCGTTCCCGGAATTGAATCGGCTGCAGGAGTGTCAGCCTGCAACGCCCGTTTGTTTCTTTTTTCTTCAAAATGCCGGTCCACTGCAGCCTGGCGTTCTTTTTTTATCGCTTTTTTTTCCTGTTTGATTTCTTCCTTTACCGCACTGTTCCGCTTGCGATTGTAAAACTTATTGAAATTATCCGTTTTGCGTTTCATGAAAGTTTAATTCTTATTTGCCAACTGCCCGCAGGCTGCATCGATATCCTTTCCACGGCTTTTGCGAAGACGGGCGTTCACCTTATTTTTTTCCAGGTGTTTCATGAACTGGGCGACCACCTCTTCTTCCGGTTTCGAGAAAAGAGCATTCTCAATCGGATTGTATTCGATGATATTCACGAGGTCGGCCGGAACCTGGCGGTAAATTTTCACAAGTTCATCTGCGTCTTTCAGGCTGTCATTGAAATCCCGGAAGAGGATATATTCAAAAGTGATTTCATTGCCGGTCTGTTGATAGAAATAGTTGAGAGCATCAACCAGTGAGCGGATATTGTTTGTGTCGTTGATGGGCATGATCTCATGCCGCTTGGAATCGTTGGCGGCATGTAAGGAAAGGGCAAGTTTGAATTTCACTTTGTCGTCGCCCAGTTGTCTGATCATTTTACTTACACCGGCAGTGGAAACGGTGATCCGGCGCGGGCTCATTCCCAGCCCTTCGGCCGACGTGATCCGTTCGATCGCCTTCAGCACGTTGCGGTAATTAAGCAGGGGTTCGCCCATGCCCATGAAAACGATATTGCTGAGTTTTTTTTCATGCGCTTTCTCAGATTGCCGGTTCAGTAAAACCACCTGGTCGTAGATCTCGTCAAAATTCAGATTTCTTTCCCTTTGCATATAACCTGTTGCGCAGAATTTGCAACTGAGGGAACATCCGATCTGGGAAGAAACGCAGGCGGTGCGCCGTTCCGTGGCCGGGATCAGCACACCTTCTACAAAATGATTATCGAAAGTTTTAAACCGGTTTTTTATGGTGCCGTCCGCGCTGTGCTGTGTGGTTTCGATCTGCAGGGAAGGAAAGGAGAAATCTTCGGCGAGTTTAGCGCGCAGGCCTTTGCTGAGGTTGGTCATGTCTTCAAAAGAAAAAGCATGTTTCTGCCAGAGCCATTCATAAACCTGTGCCGCACGGAATTTCGGTTCGCCCAGTTCCTTCAGGTACTCCATGATCTCTTCTTTGGAAAGGGTCCTGATATTGCGTTTTTCTGTTTTCATGAATCGGCAAAGATAATCAGTATTTGTGGGGAATGCAGAGCGAAAGCGAAGGCAGGTTGCCGGAATTCATTGATATTTGCCCTCATTATACGCCTGCATGAAGAAAGTATACGTTATTGATGCGGTCAGAACGCCAATCGGGAAGTACGGGGGCGGACTGGCCGGCGTGCGTCCTGATGATTTGCTTGCTTATGTGCTCCGGGCCATCCTGAGCCGTAATGAATCCATTGACCCTGAAGCCATTGAGGACGTGATTGCCGGGGATGCCAACCAGGCGGGGGAAGATAACCGGAATGTGGCCCGGATGGCTGTTTTACTGGCCGGCCTGCCCGTATCGGTTGCGGGGAATACAGTAAACAGATTATGCGCTTCCGGCCTGCAGGCTGTCATGGACGCCTCCCGGGCCATCATGTGCGGTGAAGGGGATCTTTATATCGCTGCCGGCGTGGAAAGCATGAGCCGTGCACCCTTCGTTATGGCAAAATCGGGACAGCCCTACAGCCGGAAAGTGGAAGTGGTGGACACTACCATCGGCTGGCGTTTTCCAAATAAAAAAATGACCGACGTTTACTATCCTTTTTCTATGGGTGAGACAGCAGAGAATGTGGCTAAGCGCTGGCAGATTTCCCGGAATGCACAGGATGAGTTTGCGCTGGAATCCCAGCTGAAATATTTTGCCGCCCTGGCGGCGGGGAAATGGGATGAGGAAATTGTTGCGGTGGAGCTGGAGCGCGACCGCCTCATCAGCTGGTTTTCCCGCGATGAGCATCCGCGGGAAACTTCCCTGGAAAAATTATCGAGACTTAAACCGGCATTTATAAAAGATGGAACCGTAACGGCCGGAAATTCTTCCGGACTCAACGACGGCGCTGCAGCGATCCTGCTGGCCAGTGAAGAAGCCGTAGCCAATTATAACCTGCAGCCCATGGCCCGCGTGGTATCCATGGGGGTGGCCGGCGTGGATCCCGCCATCATGGGGCTCGGCCCTGTGCCGGCATCGCAGAAGGCTTTGTATCGCGCGGGATTAACCGTAAATGATATGGACCTGATCGAACTAAATGAAGCCTTTGCCTCCCAGGCCATCGCCTGCATTCATGACCTGGGTCTCGACCTGCAAAAAATAAATGTGAACGGTGGTTCTATCGCCCTCGGTCATCCGCTGGGTTGCAGCGGCGTGCGGATTGCCACTACCTTATTACATGAAATGAGAAGAAGGGGATCGCATTACGGTCTTGCTTCCATGTGCGTGGGGGTGGGGCAGGGAGCGGCGGTGGTATTTGAAATAGTTGATGGTTGATGGAATCGTGGATGGTATATGGTGGATGGTGGATGGTCGACCCGGCGAAGGAATCTGCCCTATTGATTGGGCCAATTAAAATTTGATTATTCTCCCAATATGAATCCTACAGAAACATGGGATGTCTGATATTTCCCGCTCGTCCATTCACCATCCACCATATACCATCCACGATTCCATCAACGAACAATCCCTTCCGCATACCCCACCAAATCCCCAAACCCGCATTCCTCCTGCACCCCCGTAGCAAGATTTTTTATTTTGGCAGTCTGGCTGCTTAATTCTTCCGTGCCGATGATGATGACAAAAGGGATGTGTTTTTTTTCGGCGTATCTGAATTGTTTATCGAATTTGGTTTGCTCAGGATAGAGTTCGCAGCGGATACCGGCATTGCGGAGTTGTTCGGCGAGGGAAAAGCATTTGCTGACTGCCTCAGGCCCGAGGTTGAAAAAAAGAAATGTGGTGGAATGCTGTACGGCAGCCGGGAACAATTTTAATTCTTCCATCACGTCGTAGATTCTGTCCACGCCGAAAGAAATTCCCACGCCGGGTATGTCCGGCACACCGAAGAGCCCGGTAAGATTATCGTACCGGCCACCACCTCCGATGCTTCCGATATTTACGTTTTTTGCCCGGACTTCAAAAATGATCCCGGTATAATAATTTAATCCCCGTGCCAGGGAAAGATCGACGACGATATTTTTTGCGCCGTTTAAAAAGTTATCCGGTTCGGAACGGGAATTAGGTTCGGTGGAGGAATTAGGTTCGGTGGGAGAATTTCGTTCGGAGCGGGAATCAGCTTCGGAGAAAGCATTATCTGTGTCTTTGAAAAAATTCAGGAGATACCGGATATCCGAAATGCCCTGGGCGCCAGCATTGGCCTCTCGCTGCAAACCGGGATCCTGTTTTTGAACGGGGTCCTGTTTTCGAATGCCTGCAGAACCAGCCAGTAATTTTTCCAGCTGCTCCAGCTTTTCTTCGTTTCCGCCGCTGATGGCAAGGTAATCGTCAACCAGGGAAATTTGTGTGGCCGTAAGATTCTTTTCGGCCAGTTCCTGTTTCACTTTATCCAGACCGGTCTTATCCAGTTTGTCGATGGCCGTGGTAATGGAAATCAGATTTTCTGCGCCGCCGCAGGCCTCCGCAAGACCGGCTAATATTTTGCGGTGATTGATCCGGACTTCCACTTCCAGTCCGAGTTTTTTAAAAACACGGAGATAGATCCGGATCTGTTCCACTTCATTTAGCAGGGAGCGGCTGCCAACCACATCCGCATCGCATTGATAGAATTCGCGGTAACGGCCTTTTTGCGGACGGTCTGCACGCCAGACCGGCTGCAGCTGATAGCGTTTAAAAGGGAAATTCAGTTCCTTATGGTGCATGGCCACATACCGTGCAAAAGGGATGGTCAGGTCGTAGCGCAAAGCGCGCTCCGTAATGAACCGGTTACTTTTACCCGCCAGGATTTTTTCAAATTCTGCGGCGGCAACTTCTTTTTTCGACGGATGATCAAGGCCGTTATTGAGAATTTTGAAAAGCAGCTTATCCCCCTCCTCCCCGTATTTTCCTGAAAGGGTTTCGAGATTCTCCAGAGCTGGTGTTTCCAGGGGCTCGTAACCATAGGATTCAAAAACGATCCGGATGGTATTGAAAATAAAATGACGCTTATGCACGGTTTCCGCTCCAAAATCCCTTGTTCCCTGTGGTAAGCCGGGTTTGGTCATAAGGAGAATTGACGGTTGGCGGTTGACGGTTGACCGAATTTCTGAATGATCATGTCGCAGGCTCTGTCGATCATATCATAAGCGACATGATATCCGGGTTCATCGCCGAACCAGGGATCGGGGACATCCCGGTTTTCGCCGGGATGCAATTCATTCAGGATAAGATCGGTTTTTGAAGCATCGAATTTTCTTCTTGCGATCCTTTTGATATCTGCGAGCACGTCGCCGGACATGGCATAGATCTTATCAAAACGGTCGAAATCTTCCGGCACAAATGCCCTTGCGCATTGCGTGCTGATGTCGAGATTATGCAGACTTGCTATTTTCTGGGAAAAATGATGCGGCGCTTCGCCAATATGATATGCATTGTTGGTTCCGGCGCTGTCAACCATCCAGGACAATCCCAGATTCTTTGCTTTGTTTTCAAGAATTCCTTCGGCCATTGGACTGCGGCAAATATTTCCCAGGCAAACCATTAAAATTTTCATGGGTGCAAATCTAACACAAAATGCCCTTGTGGTGAGGAATCGGGGCTATTTATGGATTCCGGCTGCTCCGGCATCTCAATGGTACCTGCGCAGGTTCAGCATTTCTCCTTTTGATTCACATTTAAAACAGAGAATATGGAACCCCAAGCCATTCTTTACTGCAACAACCTGGACCTTTTATTCGAAAACAGGAATAAATTTTACGGAGCTTACCCCTTGAGGAAATATTATAAGCAAAGACTGATCACCGCAATGGGTATTGTCTTCGGGCTTGTTTTCATGCTGGCCTCCATTCTGATTATTCTTCAGAATCGGCCACAGTTCAGCGACACGCCGGAAGCAATACCGGACGCCGTGTTAACAGCGGTTGATCTGACCGCGCCCACAATTAAGAAACCTTTAACAATTCATCCTCCGGCGGCCGTAAAAAAAGTGGCTGCAGCGGGCTTCACCAATCCGCTTATTGTAAAGGCTCAGCGCATTGACAGGCCTGTAGCCAGCATCGCGGAATTAAAGTTTGCCAATATCGGAATTCGCGCTGAGGCCGGGCCGGCGGCAGGCGGAGGGCCGGGTGAGTTAGCCGGCATCAGCGCGGGAACAGAAGCGAAAGATTCCACGGAAAGCGGTCCAAAAATATTGCAGCGGGCGCAGGTCATGCCTGAATTCCCCGGCGGTCCGGAAGCGCTGCGGCGGTATCTGTCAAAAAACCTGCGCATGCCGGATACGCCGGCTGAGCCCGGAAGTCAGATCCGGGTGATCGTTAAATTCGTGGTGGATGCCGATGGTAAAGTGACCGGAATCAATACCATTCAATCAGGAGGGAGCCTGTTTGATCAGGAGGTCCAAAGGGTGATTTCCAGGATGCCTGTATGGAAACCTGGCGTGCAAAACGGCAGAAAAGTTTCGGTGTACTATATGCTGCCGGTAAGTTTTATTATACCCCTCAGCTACTAATTTGAACTTTTCGGCAGGGCCCGGCCCCGGTTTCTACATGTAATTGTGTATATTGCCTTTTGCTTTTAAATGTGTTGTTAAATGACCGAAGACCAGGAACCGGATAAACGCTCAAAGGGGTATATACTCCGAAGGTCTGTTATGGATTATGGAATGGGCGTGATCATATTTTGTCTCGGCATTTTTTTTCTGATTGCGCCCCGGGTGGGTGTTGTGTTTGGAATCGACGATACATTCCGGTATTTATTCGGCGGACTATGCATCCTGTATGGGTTATTCCGGGTATACAGGGGTTATAAGAAAAATTATTTTAACTAAAATTTTACGGCATGAACATTTGGAAAAGATGTATGCCTTTTATACTATTGGTATTCGCTGAACTGTTTATCTCCGGATGCGGTGACGGGAACAGGATTCCGGTTGAAACAGCAACTTCAGGCACGATCCACATCAGCGTGGATGAATCCTTTAAACCGGTGATCGATTCCCAGCTCAAAGTGTTTGAAAGTTCATATCCCGATGCAAAGATCCTGGTAGAATATAAACCGGAAGCAGCCTGTTTACGGGACCTCGCGAAAGACAGTACGCGCATGATCATTATTACACGCGGGCTCAGCCCTAAGGAAGAGGCTTTTTATAAGGACTCTCTGGAGCGGCCGGCGATTTCAGGAATACTGGCTTATGATGCCGTTGCCCTGATCGTAAACCGTCATTCGAAAGACACGGTGATGACAATGCCTGAAGTGCAGGCTTTGCTGGAAGGGAAAGATAAAAAAAACCGGCGGGCGGTCATGGATGGAATTTCTGCCACCAGTACAGTGCGTTTCGCGATGGATTCGATCCTGAAGGGAAAACCGCTGGGAAAGAATGTGGAAGCTGCCAATTCGAGTCCGGAAGTAATTAATTATGTGGCTTCCCATGAAGGAGCAGTTGGATTTATCGGGGTAAGCTGGATTGGCGATGAGGAGGACTCTGTACAGCTCTCCTTCCTGCAAAAGGTAAAAGTGGTTGCCGTAGAATGTGCCGACTGCACGGAAAAACCTTTTGTTCAGCCATTTCAGGCTAATATTGTGTTGAAAAGGTATCCCATGATACGTGGATTGTATTATATACTCAAGGAAAACTATAGCGGTATTGGAAATAATTTTGTGAATTTTTTGCAGAATGAGCGCGGACAACTGATATTCAGAAGGGCTTATCTCGTGCCTGCACGCATGACCTTCAATATCCGCGACGTCCGGCTGCAGTAAAAAAAGTTTTTTGAGATTTATTTTTACACATTAAACTGAGATTTAGAATGAGAAAACTAAGCATCAGCCTGTTACTGTCCGTTTCCTGCATGGGAGGTACAGTTATGGCACAAACGGTAGAGCAGGGTCAACAGTTCTTATACTATGAAAAGTTTAAGAGCGCCCAGGATGCATTCGAGAAAGTATTGGCTGCAAATCCAAACAATATCGATGCTGTGTATTGGCTCGGACAAACCATGATACACCGGAGGGATACGCGGGATACAGCAGGCGCAAAAGCGTTGTACCAGAAAATGCTGGCCACGAATGGCGATGCCCCCATGCTCTTAGTGGGTATCGGGCATGTTGAACTACTCTACGGAGATACCGTCGATTCGCGCCAGCGTTTCGAAACGGCGATTAAACTGACCAAGGAAAAAGATGTTAACGTATTGAATGCAGTGGGTTATGCCAATACGGATGCTAAGGCGGGAAATGCCAATTACGCCATACAAAAGCTGACGATGGCTACCGAAACGAGAAGATTTAACAATGCCGAGACCTATGTATTACTGGGCGATGCTTACCGAAAATTACTGGACGGAGGAAATGCCGTCACCAACTACCAGAAGGCATTGGGATTGGATCCGAAGCTGGCAGAAGCCAAAATGAAGATTGGTATTATTTACCTTACGCAAAATAACCGGGATTATTTCCTGCCGGCATTTGAAGATGCTGTTAGAATTGATCCGGCTTATGCGCCCGCCTATCAGCAATTATTCATTTACTGGTATACCCGCGACGTGAACAAGGCATCCGGTTATCTCGATAAATACCTGGCAAATTCCGACCAGGGTCCGCAGGCGGAATATCTGAAAACGGATATGCTCTATGCTTCCAGTAAATTCTCTGAGGCCCGCACCCGTGCCCAGCAGCTCATTGCCCAGAACGGTGAAAAAGTAATACCCCGTATGTACAGGATGGTGGCTTACACATCCGATACCCTGGGAGATCTGCCCGCAGCCAAAACGGCTATGACCAATTTCTTTCTGAAAGCAGATACCTCTTCCGACCGCGGCATTGATTACAGCATTTTGCCAACGGATTATGAAGAATTTGCCAAGATCTATTCCAAGATGCCGGATTCTGCTTCCCAGGCACAGGCTTTCCCCTATTATGAAAAGGCCATTGCAACGGATACCCTGGTGGCTAATCAGGAAAAATATGCTACGGCCGGACTGGAACTGGCGAAAAAGCTGAAGGATATTCCTGCAACGGCGCAACTTTCCCGGGCTCTGTATGCGACGCAGAAGGTGGCCTCCAATTCAGACCTGTATAAATTTGGCATGGCCAATTATTCTATTGGCAATTTTAAACTGGCAGATAGTATTTTTTGCGGGGTCTATGAATCCAAGTTTCCGAATGAAATTTATGGATATCTCTGGTGTGCAAAAAGTAAACAGGCGCAGGATGACAGCCTCAATTCCCAGGGACTGGCAGTGGATGCGTATGAAAAGCTGGCGAAATTTGCCAGATCCATTCCGGATTCTGCCAAATATAAAAGTCAGGTCATCGGCGCTTATTATTACCTGGCCAGCTATTATAATGACGTCAAAAAAGACAAAGAGAAGGCTGTTGGATACATGCAAAAAGTGCTGGAAGTGGATCCGAGCAATGCCAGTGCAAAAAATATCATCGACATGTTAACCAAGCCGCCGGCCAAACAAGCCGCTCCGAAAGGAAAGGGTTCGCACGGAAAGACGGGGGACTAACGGAGAGGTTTTTGATTGCGGGAAATTAAGGGGTTGACGGTTGACAGTTGACGGTTGAGGGATAACAGGTGCGGATTCGCATTTGAAGTCCGTCAACCGTCAACTGTCAACCGTCAACCCCTTTTAATGTTTCTACTTGGAATCTCCCCCTCCTGTATTACTTTTGCTCAGCAATTGCACAATGATTATGAATTCCATTCTGTTGCAGGCTACGAATCTGGTTTCGGGTACCAATAGCTCAAAGGATTATCTGCCCATCGGTATACAGTTGATTTTTGCAGGCGCTTTTGTGTTTCTCGTGCTGGGCGTTACCCATTTGCTGGGCCCTAAGCGGAATACGGCTGAAAAACTACAGAATTTTGAAAGTGGCATCGAAGCTGTCGGAAATGCCCGCCAGCCGATGGCTATTAAATATTTTCTGGTTGCCATCCTGTTTGTATTATTCGATGTGGAAGTGATCTTTTTTTATCCCTATGCTGTGAATTTCAAAGAACTCGGCTGGAGCGGATTTGCCGAAGTGCTGTTGTTTGTCACTTTCTTCCTGATCGGATTTGTTTATATTATTAAAAAAGGCGCATTGCAATGGGAGGATTGAACGGCAGCAAGAACCGATCGCTGCCGCGGTTGTTATACAAGAAAGATTGACGGTTGAAAAGCCGGAAGAAACTTCCTTCAGGGATGAAAACAGAATAAAAATGGCGAGACCCGTAAGATTTAATGTAAAAACAAACCCCGCTGATACGAAAAATCATATCAGCATGGTGGATATGCCGGATGGTTATACCGGAGAAGGATTTTTTGCCACAAAACTGAGTGATGTGGTTGGCCTGGCCAGAAAGAATTCTTTGTGGCCCCTGCCTTTTGCGACTTCCTGTTGTGGTATTGAATTTATGGCTACCATGGCTTCCCATTATGATCTGGCAAGGTTTGGCGCTGAAAGGCTTGGCTTTTCGCCGCGACAGTGTGACCTGCTGATGGTAATCGGCACGATCGCAAAAAAAATGGGACCCATCGTAAAGCAGGTCTATCTCCAGATGGCTGAACCCCGCTGGGTGATGGCTGTGGGCGCATGCGCTTCCTCCGGCGGCATATTTGATTCCTATTCGGTATTGCAGGGAATCGATCAGGTCGTTCCGGTTGACGTGTATGTTCCGGGCTGTCCTCCCCGGCCGGAAGGAATCCTCGATGGTTTTATGCGTATCCAGGATCTGGTGGGTCAGGAATCCGTGAGGCGAAGAAGCGGGGAGCGGTACAAAGAACTGATGCAGAGCTACGGGATTGAATAGATTTTCAGATTTCCACATTAACAGCATGCTCACAAACGCAACGATAAAAGAAAGACTGGAGAAACATTTTGAAGGCCGGCTGACAGGTTTTGAAGAACCTTATGGCATGCTCAGCTTCGAGGCCCCCAAAGAGCTCAACCTGAAAGTACTGCAGTTTCTCTATGACGATGAGGAAATGCGGTTTCAGTTTCTGACCGACCTGACGGCTGTGCATTATCCGAACCAGCCGGGCCGCGAGCTGGCCGTAGTTTATCATCTGCATAATATGCGGGATAATGTGCGTATCCGGTTCAAGGTATTTACGGATATCGCGCAGCCGGATATATTTACGGCTACGAAACTTTACGAAGCGGCAAACTGGATGGAAAGGGAAACCTTTGATTTCTTCGGGGTACATTTCACAGGCCATCCGAACCTGAAACGGATTCTGAATGTGGATGAAATGGATTATTTCCCCCTGCGGAAAGAATATCCGCTCGAGGATCAGACGCGAACGGATAAGGACGATGAGATGTTTGGGAGGGGATGAAAAATGAAAAATGTGGGAATGGGAGGAGAAATGAAAAATGTGGGAATGGGTAAATGTGAAAATGCAAATAACTACAGCTCATGCGCAAATCGGCTTAAAAATGCAGGACAAGCACCATATTAAACTGCCGGAAGGAAGTATCGAAAAGACCACGACGACTTTAAATCTGGGTCCCACGCACCCGGCAACGCATGGGGTATTTCAAAATATCCTGGAACTGGATGGGGAGCGGATCGTATCCGCTGAACAAACCATTGGCTATATTCACCGCGCTTTTGAGAAAATTGCCGAGCGAAGGCCCTTATACCAGATCACACCGCTCACCGACCGCCTGAACTATTGTTCTTCCCCCATTAACAATATGGGCTGGCACCTGACCTGCGAAAAATTATTGAATGTGAAAACGCCGAAGCGCGTGGATTACCTGCGGGTGATCATCATGGAGCTTGCGCGGATATCCGATCATCTGATCTGTAATTCCGTAGTGGGCGTGGATTCTGGCGCTTTCAGCGGATTCCTGTACGTAATGCAGTACCGCGAACTCATCTATGAAATTTATGAAGAGATCTGCGGCTCCCGCCTCACCACCAATATGGGAAGGATCGGTGGCTTTGAAAGGAATTTCAGTAATGCGGCATTCGAAAAGCTGGAACGCTTCCTGCGCGAATATCCGGATGTGCTGAAGGAATTTGAGAACCTGTTTAACCGGAACCGCATCTTCATGGACCGCACCATCGGAACGGGTGGCATCAGCGGCGAACGGGCGCTGAATTACGGATTTACCGGACCCAACCTGCGGGCAACGGGGGTTGACTACGACGTGCGCGTGCATTCTCCCTATTCCAGCTACGAAGATTTTGAATTTAATATTCCGGTAGGAAAAACCGGCGACAACTACGATCGTTTCCTGGTTCGGAATCAGGAAATGTGGGAGTCGCTCAGCATTATTGAACAGGCCTACCGGAAAGTGCAGGAATTTAAGGGAGCGGAAGCAGAAGTATATCATGCGGATGCGCCGGAATATTTCCTCCCTCCCAAAAATGATGTGTATACCAAAATGGAAGCCCTGATCTGGCATTTCAAGATCGTGATGGGGGAAATCGAAATTCCACCGGGGGAAGTGTATCAGAGCGTGGAAGGCGGCAACGGGGAACTCGGATTTTATTTTATCAGCGATGGCGGACGCTCGCCTTACCGGCTGCATTTCCGCAGGCCCTGCTTTATTTATTACCAGGCCTATTCGGAACTGACAAAGGGATCTATGCTGAGCGATGCAGTTCTGACGATGAGCAGCCTGAATCTGATTGCGGGGGAGATGGACGCTTAGGGTAATGAGGTAATGTGAAAATGTGGAAATGTGGAAATATGGAAATATGGAAATAGGCGATATGAAAAATTTACAGATTTACACATTTACACATTTTCACATTTCCACATTTCCATATTTGTTTAACCTAAATGCTGCAACACGTGAACACGACATTTCCGCCAGAAAAACTGGCAAGAGTTAAAGAACTGATCAGTCACTATCCGGAGGGAAAGCAGAAGAGTGCGATCCTTCCGGTGCTGCACCTGGCCCAGGAGAACTTTGGCGGCTTTCTGAGTACCGAAACCATGGACTATGTGGCGGAACTGCTTCATATCCTTCCGGTGGAAGTATATGAAGTGGCCACTTTTTATTCCATGTATAACCTGAAGCCGGTGGGTAAATATGTTTTTGAAGTTTGCCAGACCGGACCCTGTATGATCAATGGCAGCGATGAGATCATTCAGTATATCCAGGACAGCCTGCACATTAAAGTGGGGGAAACAACAACCGACGGCCTGTTTACTTTGAAAACGGTGGAATGTCTTGGCGCCTGTGGTTATGCGCCCATGATGCAAATGGGTAAATACTTCCGGGAACACCTGACCAAAGAGAAAATAGATGCAATTATTGATGAGTGCAGAAAAACAGCGGCGGCGAACAATTGAAAATGAGGATTAAACATGGGTAGAAAACTATTATTGGAAAAAGCGCAGGTGGAAGGAATTCGTGGTTACGATGTGTATCGTCGCGAAGGCGGATACCGCAGTGTGGAGAAAGCGTTTAAGGAAATGAGCCCCGACCAGGTTACCGATGAAGTGAAGAAAAGCGGTTTGCGCGGACGGGGCGGAGCCGGATTTCCGGCGGGCATGAAATGGGGTTTTATTGCCAAACCCGAAGGCGTACCGCGCCATCTGGTATGCAATGCAGATGAGAGCGAGCCCGGAACATTCAAGGACCGTTACCTCATGGAGTTTATTCCGCATCTGCTGATTGAGGGGCTGATCGTTTCCTCTTATGCACTGGGCAGCCACCTTACTTATATCTATGTGCGGGGGGAATATTCCTGGATCATCGACATTCTCGAAACAGCTATCGGCGAGGCAAAAGCGAATGGCTGGCTGGGCGATAATATTCTGGGAACGGGATTCAATTGCGAAATTTATATTCACCGGGGTGCAGGCGCTTATATCTGTGGTGAAGAAACGGCACTGCTGGAAAGCCTGGAAGGCAAGCGCGGACTACCCCGCATCAAGCCGCCATTCCCTGCGGTAAAAGGAGTGTGGGACCGCCCCACGGTAGTAAATAATGTAGAGACCCTGGCAGCGGTCGTGCCCATAATCCTGATGGGTGGTGAGGAATATGCGAAAATCGGCATCGGAAAATCAACCGGTACAAAACTCATTTCTGCCTGTGGTAATATCAATAAGCCGGGTGTATATGAAATTGACATGACAATTTCGGTGGAAGATTTTATATACAGCGATGAATACTGCGGAGGCATCGCAAATGGAAAAAGGCTGAAAGCCTGCATTCCGGGCGGATCTTCCGTACCCATTCTTCCCGCCAATCTTTTACTGAGAACCGTGAAGGGCGAAAAGCGGCTGATGAATTACGAAAGCCTGGCCGACGGTGGTTTTCCGAAGGGATCTTCGATGGGCTCCGGCGGATTCATTGTGCTGGATGAAGATCAGTGCGTGGTAAAACACACGTACACCCTGGCGCGGTTTTACCGGCATGAGAGCTGCGGACAATGTTCTCCCTGCCGCGAAGGAACGGGCTGGATGGAAAAAATATTAAAGAATATTGATACCGGAAAAGGAAAGATGAGCGATATCGACCTGTTATGGGACATACAGCGCCGCATTGAAGGCAATACGATCTGTCCGCTGGGAGATGCCGCTGCCTGGCCGGTGGCTGCAGCAATAAGGCATTTCCGGGACGAGTTTGAGTGGCATATAAAAAATCCGGAAGAAAGCCAGAAAAGGAATTTCGGCCTCGCGCACTATGCAGATCCGCTGGAACCTGCATTGGCGGCCGTTTAGAGTGGGAGGAACCGGCTGCTGCGGCAGTTTAAAGCGGGAACATCCGGCCACTGCTTATTCAGGTGTGCGGCAGTTTAGAAAAAGTAAAAAGGAATTATGGCTGACGAAAAAAAATTATTCAAAGTAACGATCGACAATATTACGATCGAGGTGGAGCCGGGCACGACCATCCTCAATGCCGCCCGTAAAATAGGCGCTGAAGTGGCGCCTCCGGCGATGTGCTACTATAGTACGCTGAAAGGAAGTGGCGGCAAGTGCAGAACCTGTCTCGTGGAAGTAGCAGCCGGATCCACCGCAGATCCGCGGCCAATGCCGAAACTCGTGGCCAGCTGCCGCACCAATGTGATGGATGGAATGATCGTAAAAAATGTGACGAGTGAAAAAGCGCTGGATGCACGCAAGGGCGTGGTGGAATTCCTGCTCATCAACCATCCGCTCGATTGCCCTATTTGCGATCAGGCCGGAGAATGCTCCCTGCAGGACCTGAGTTATGATCACGGAAAGGAAGGAACGCGTTATGAATTTAAGCGGCGTACATTTGAAAAGCATGATATCGGCCCCTATATTCAACTGCACATGACACGCTGTATCCTTTGTTACCGCTGCGTGTATGTCGCCGATCAGCTGACGAATAAACGTGAACACGGGATACTCGACCGCGGCGATCATTCGGAAATTGCTACCTATATTCATAAAGCACTCGAGAACGATTTCATCGGGAATGTAATAGATGTTTGTCCGGTGGGAGCGCTCACCGACAAAACCTTCCGTTTCAAAAACCGCGTCTGGTTTTTAAAACCGCAGGATGCACACCGGGATTGCCCAAAGTGTTCGGGAAAGGTAACGCTCTGGAACCGCGGCGACGAGGTATACCGGGTTACGGCAAGAAAGGACCAGTGGGGGGAAGTGAAGGAGTTCATCTGCAATGAATGCCGGTTCGAGAAAAAGAAAACAGCCGACTGGGTGATCGAAGGCCCGACCCGCATCAGCCGCCATTCCGTTATTTCCGCGGGACATTATGTGGATACGGTGGAACCGCAGGAAACCCTGCCGGCAGTGATGGGCGGAAGGAAACCGAAACTGCTGATGGATATCAATGAAGTGAGTGAAGTGAACCAGCCCGGAATTGACCTGTCGGAAATTCCCGGACCTGCCCATTCCATCGATTTCGAAGATAAAAACGGCCGGCCATGAAGAAAATGTACAATAAGCTGGTTCGGGTCGATATCTTTTTACTGATTGGCATTGTGCTGTTTTTTGTGGTGCAGCGGGAGCCCTGGCATGGAATTTTTTCCGGTTTTGCAGCCGGCTGTCTGCTGATCAGTATCATGAACCACATTGCATATTACAGGCAAACGAAGAAACTTTATTAGGATATCATGCAGGAATTATTATTAGCGATCGACTGGCCTTTAATTATCGAGAAAGCAGTGCTTATATCCATTATCATTGGTATTTCGCTTTTTGTAGCGATGTACGAAACCTATGCGGAAAGAAAAGTGGCGGCATTTATTCAGGACCGGCGGGGCCCGAACCGGGCAGGGCCTTTCGGAATCTTTCAGCCGCTGGCAGACGGATTGAAATTATTCAGCAAGGAAGAAATTGTTCCCAATCATTCCAACAGGTTCCTCTTCATACTGGGTCCCGGCCTGGCCATGCTCACGGCCATGATGACCAGTGCGGTAATTCCCTGGGGCGGACATATTCATGCATTTGGCAGGAACATCTCCCTGCAGATAGCGGACGTGAACATTGGCATCCTCTATATTTTCGGTGTGGTCAGCATGGGTGTTTACGGAGTAATGATCGGAGGATGGGCCTCCAACAACAAATTCTCCCTGCTGGCAGCCATCCGGGGCGCATCGCAGATCATTTCCTATGAGCTGGCCATGGGTCTGAGCCTGATCGCATTACTGATGATGACCGGTTCCCTCAGTTTACATACGATCGTGGAACAGCAGCAGACCGGATCTTACTATGTATTCTATCAGCCGCTGGGATTCCTGATATTCCTGATCTGTGCCTTTGCGGAATGTAACCGGACACCTTTCGATCTCTCGGAAGCCGAGAGCGAACTGAACTTCGGTTACCACCAGGAATATTCTTCCATGAAGCTCGGATTTTATTTGTTTGCCGAATATGTGAATATGTTTATCAGCAGCGCGGTAATGGCTACAGTATTCTGGGGTGGATACGATATCCCGTTTCTAAACGATGTGAATTTCGGACTGCATCACGGGGGAAACCTGCTGGCCCTGTTGCAGGTGCTGAGTTTATTTGTGAAAGTCGGTTTGTTCATATTCTTTTTTATGTGGGTGCGGTGGACGGTTCCCCGCTTTCGTTACGATCAGTTGATGAAGCTGGGATGGAAGACGCTGATACCGCTGGCACTGCTGAACATGCTGATTACCGGTTTTGTGATCCTGCTGAAACAGAATCACTGGCATTTTTAGAGAACGGGATCCGTTATTTCCGGCAACAGCTTGTTGCAGTTGGAATTTAATTGGAAGGTTGACCCGATAAAAATATTTTTGCAACGCTGAGGGGATCGGAACCCGTGAAAAAAGAAAATAATATGGAGGCATTAACAAAAAGGGCAAAGACGGTCGGCCGGAAACCGATGTCGTTCTGGGAAAGATTGTATATCCCGGTAATTGCCCATGGCATGGCGATCACTTTTGGTCACATGTTCAAAAAGAAACCAACCATCAGTTATCCGGAACAGCGGCGCACATTCAGTCCGGTGTTCCGGGGCGTTCAGATATTAAACCGGGATGAAGAAGGCCGGGAGCGTTGCACGGCCTGCGGACTCTGTGCAGTTGCCTGTCCCGCAGAAGCCATCACCATGGAAGCAGCCGAGCGTTTGCCCGGCGAAGAGAATTTATACCGGGAAGAAAAATATGCAGCTAAGTACGAGATCAATATGCTGCGCTGTATTTTTTGCGGACTCTGTGAAGAAGCCTGCCCCAAGGATGCCGTTTATCTTTCGGAAACCCTGGTGCCTTCCAATTTTAACCGCGAATCATTTGTGTACGGGAAGAAGGAATTGCTGATCCCGCATCCGCTGGAGGAACCGGAAGCGTTTGCAAAGGCGAGGGGAGAGCGGAGGAAGTGAGAGTAATGTGGTAATGTGGAAATGTGGAAATGTGGAAATGTAATTTATTATGATTCATATTATAATTTCAGCATGCATAAATCCGGAAATGGACCAAATGGGGAATTTCAACTGCCACATTGCGAAATGTCTGACATTTACCCATTTCCACATTATCACATTCCCACATTATCACATTCATCTCATTCCCACATTATCAATTAACCAATGAGTCTGACCCAATTCCTTTTCTGGTTTTTAAGCGCACTGGCCCTGTTCAGTGCCATCATGGTGGTGATCTGTAAGAATCCTGTTCACAGTGTGTTGTGGCTGATCATTGTTTTTTTTACTATTTCCGGTCATTATATATTACTCAATGCCCAGTTCCTGGCCATTGTAAACCTGATTGTATATGCGGGCGCCATCATGGTGCTTTTTTTATTTGTGATAATGCTCATGAACCTGAATGCAGAAACGGAACCCCAGAAGAACAAGTGGCTTAAGATGGCCGGCGTGATCGGCGGAGGCGCCCTGCTGCTGGTGCTGGTTGCTGCGCTGAAAACCGCAGATACCCACAATCAGACCGCGCAAACCGGCTCGGGAGATATCGGGCTGATCCATAACCTCGGCCTGGTATTGTTCAATGAATACGTGATCCCCTTTGAAATCAGCAGCGTGCTTTTTTTAAGCGCGATGGTTGGGGCGGTGGTGATTGGGAAGAAGGAGTAGACAATGGACAATTGACAATTGACAATGGAGAATGAGCTTAGAGAACTATAAATTATAAATTAAAAATTATCAACTAACAATTGTCCATTGTCCATTGTCCATTGTCCATTGTCCATTGTCAATTGTCCATTGTCAATTCATAACAAAATGCCAATAAACTACTACATATTTCTTTCTGTTGCGCTTTTCTGCATCGGTGTGGCGGGCGTGCTGACCCGCAGAAATGCGATCATCATTTTTATGTGCATTGAACTGATGCTGAATTCCGTGAACCTGCTGCTGGTAGCGTTTTCAAAAATGCATCATGCAGCCATGGCCTCTGTGAATCCGGATGCCGGAATCGACGGACAGATATTTGTGTTTTTTATCATGGTGGTAGCCGCAGCGGAAGTGAGTGTGGGTCTGGCCATTATTGCCATGCTGTACAGGAATACGCATTCGGTGGATATTAATTTTTTGAACAGGCTGAAACATTGAGGGGTGAATAGTAGATAGTGGATAGTGGATAGACTGTTGGTGCGAATTCGCACATAAAGACCATCCACTATCTACTATCTGCTATCCACGATAAAATTCAGGGTCTTAAGCATAAACTAAAATGAGCAAATACATCTACCTCGTCCCCCTCTTCCCCCTGATCGGATTTCTGATCAACGGGTTATTCAGAAAGAGGATATCAAAACCGCTTGCGGGACTGCTTGGCAGCGGCATGATCCTGGCTTCCTTTGTGCTGAGCCTGCTGATATTCTTCGAGGTGAAAGAAGAGAATTTTCAGCCGGCGATCGTTTCTTTGTTTGAATTTATTCATGCAGGGAGCCTGAGCGTCCCTTTTTCTTTTCTGGTCGATCCCCTGTCCTCCTTATTCCTGCTCATCATAACCGGTGTCGGATTCCTGATTCACGTGTATTCCACATCTTATATGCACGAAGAGGACGGTCCCGCTTATGCGAAATACTTCTGTTACCTCAACCTCTTTGTTTTCTCGATGCTGCTGCTGGTGCTCGGGTCCAATTTTGTGATCCTTTTCATCGGATGGGAAGGGGTGGGACTTTGTTCCTACCTGCTGATCGGCTACTGGTTTAAAAACCAGGAATTCAGCAGCGCCGCGAAAAAAGCTTTTATCATGAACCGTATCGGGGATTTTGCTTTCCTGATCGCGGTATTTGCCATGATCAACCAGTTTGGCTCGGCTTCCTTTGCAGAAATCTTTCAGCAGGCACCAAAAGCAACAACCGGGTTCATCACCATGGTCACCCTTCTCTTGTTCGTAGGTGCTGCCGGAAAGAGCGCGCAGATTCCGCTCTATACCTGGTTGCCGGATGCGATGGCGGGCCCGACACCCGTGTCCGCCCTGATTCATGCCGCAACCATGGTGACCGCGGGCATTTATATGATTGCGCGGAGCCATGTGCTCTATGATCTGGCGCCGGTTAGTCAGACGGTGGTGGCCATCACCGGGCTGGCCACAGCAATTCTGGCCGCCAGCATTGCCATCAAACAAAATGATATTAAAAAAGTGCTTGCTTATTCAACGGTGAGCCAGCTGGGCTATATGTTCCTTGGCCTGGGCGTAGGCGCTTATACTGGCGCGGTATTTCATGTCATGACGCATGCCTTCTTCAAGGCATTATTGTTCCTGGGAGCCGGTTCGGTAATCCATGCCATGGGCGGCGAACAGGATATGCGGCGGATGGGTGCGCTGAAAAAATTCATGCCCATTACCCATATTACTTTCTTACTGGCCTGCCTGGCCATATCGGGTGTCCCACCCTTCTCCGGGTTCTTTTCAAAAGATGAAATACTCACAGCGGCTTATGAAAAAAATCCGCTCTATTATATTATAGGCGTTGCCGGGGCCATGATGACGGCATTCTATATGTTCCGTTTGTACGCGACCACCTTCCTTGGAAAATTCCGGGGCACGGCGGACCAGGAACATCATCTGCATGAAAGTCCTTCGGCGATAACCTTTCCGCTGATCGTGCTGGCCATCCTTGCCGTGATTGGCGGGTTCGCGGGCATCCCGGAAATTTTTGCCAAAGATGCCCATCTGCTGGGTCATTTTCTGCGGCCTGTTTTTGGGGAGCCTGAACATACTGCGCATGCAATTCCGGTTGCTACCGAATGGATGCTCATGGGTGTTTCAGCCGGTCTTGCCATTTTGATGGTGATCCTTGCCTGGAACCGGTTCAGCCGGAAACCGGAGCTCGGGGAACCTGCGGGATTTGGAAAACTGCTGGCCAACAAATGGTATGTGGATGAATTGTACAACGCGATTATTGTAAAGCCGCTGAATGCATTTGCCGGTTTTCTGAATAAAGTGGTGGAAAAAAATATCATTGACGGAATAGTGAATGGATCCGGGCGGCTGGTTCAGTATGGAAGCCGCCAGTTCCGGTATCTGCAAAGTGGCCAGGTTGGCGGTTACGTGCTGTTGATGGTTGTGGGCATTATCCTCTTATTTGTAGTGCAATTGTTTCTGAGAAAATAAATCTTATGATTCCTGTTTTACTCATTGCGGTTCCTTTGTTTGCCGGACTGGTGGCCTTTATGTTAAAGGACGGGGCAGCCAGGGGATGGTCGCTGTTTGCTTCCCTGGTCACGCTGGTCATAGCGCTGATTGCTGTAGCCCTGCCCGGCGGAAGTGCGGAACTGGCTGTAAATGTGGAATGGCTTACCGGGCTCAACAGCCGCTTTGCCCTGCAGCTGGACGGACTTGCCGGCATACTTTGTTTACTCACTGCGCTGTCCTACCCCATCATTTTCATTGCCACCCGGGGAGAGCAATACAAAAAGGCAAAGAATTTTTTCGGGCTGATGATGCTGAGCCAGGCCGGTATGCTGGGGGTATTCCTTGCATCAGATGCACTGTTGTTTTATTTTTTCTGGGAGCTTGCCCTGATCCCGGTTTATTTTCTTGCTTCCCAGTGGGGCGGTGAGAAAAGGATTCAGGCTACCTTTAAATTTTTCGTTTATACATTCCTGGGGTCGCTGATGATGCTGGTGGCGATCATTTATATTTCTTTTCATACCCGCGATCATTCTTTTTCCATCGCCTCTTTTTATGGCGTGAAGGGAATGATTTCCGGAACGGACCAGGAGTGGTTGTTCTGGCTGATGTTTGTGGCCTTTGCCGTCAAGATGCCCATCTTTCCCTTTCACACCTGGCAGCCGGATACCTATGAACAGGCGCCGCCGGCCGTTACCATGGTGCTCAGCGCCATTATGGTGAAGATGGGATTGTATGGCGTATTGCGCTGGCTGGCCCCGGTGCTTTCCATCGGCACTTATATGTGGGGCGACACGGTCTCTGCCTTATGTATCATCGGAATGATCTATGCCTCGCTGATTGCCATCCGGCAGGACGATCTGAAAAGATTCGTGGCCTATTCCTCCATTGCGCATGTGGGACTGATGTGCCTGGCCATTTTCGCTACCACGGAAAGCGGCATGCAGGGCGTGATGATCCAGTTATTCAGTCATGGCGTCAATATACTCGGATTGTGGATCGTGGTTTACCTGATCGAAAAAAAATATCATACCCGCAAGATCAGCGAACTCGGCGGGGTAGCGCAGAAAGCGCCGGTACTGACCACGATGCTCGTCATCATCGCCCTGGCCAATATTGCGCTTCCGCTCACCAATGGGTTTGTCGGCGAATTCCTGATGTTCAACGGAATTTACGGATCGAAGGCAACCCATTACAATGTGCTGTTTATGGTAACGGCCGCCATTCCCATTATTCTCGGCGCCGTGTATATGCTGAAGATGGTGCAGCGCGTGTTTTACGGACCTGTGAATGTGCTTACGGAGAAGACAACGGATATCGGCTGGAATCAAAAATTCGTACTGGGTCTGATTGTAGTGCTGATCCTGTGGATCGGCGTCTATCCCGAACCCTTTTTCCAGCTCACGAGGAGTGCAGCGGAATCGCTGCTGTCAAAAATGTACTTTAAACCTTAAAAGAAGAACCAGGATCTATGAATGCGATCATAATATCTGCTGTATTGGGAGTGATCATGATGTTCAGCGGAATTTTCCTGAAAAAAAATTCTTCTATAGCAGCACTGGCCATCCTGGGTATTATCGTACTGCTTGCGTCGACCATGCTGGAGATGAGCGGGTATCGTTTTTTTGAAATTGATACCCACGGGATGCTGAACTTTGAAGTGTTCGGATTGCTGTTTAACTGCGTGGTATTTGCAGCTACCCTGGCCCTGTTCCTGCTCAACGCAAAAGATATTGCCGCCATCGGAAGCAATCCGGGAGAGTATTTTGCCCTCATCTTTTTTGTCCTCTGCGGTATTGCCATTGCCAGTTCCTTCAGCACCCTGCTGATGCTGTTTATCGGGATTGAAATTATTTCGATTCCCCTGTACATACTAACGGGGAGCGACAAACGAAATCTGAGAAGTAATGAAGCGGCATTGAAGTATTTGCTGATGGGGGCTTTTTCCACCGGCCTCATGCTGCTGGGGATCGCTTTTTTATACGGGGCCAGTGAGAAGGGGACATTCGTCATCGATCAGCTTGCGCTCGGGAAAGCCGCTGCTTCACCCCTGATGATCACGGGCCTGCTGCTGCTTACTTCGGCACTGGCATTTAAAGTATCGGCGGCGCCCTTTCATTTCTGGGCACCGGATGTTTATGATGGGGCGCCCACCCCCATTACTTCCTTTATGGCTACCGTTGTAAAGGGAGGGGCCTTTATTGCCTTTATCCGTTTGTTCGGGGATGCTTTCGGAGATATCAAACCCCAATGGCAGATCTTCATCGCGCTGCTCGCTGCGGCCACTCTGCTCATCGGGAATGTAACGGCCGTTTTCCAGCAAAGCGTTAAGCGGATGCTGGCTTATTCCAGCGTGGCGCACATGGGATTTATGTTGTTTTCCCTGCTCACCCTCAATACCCTGGCCCGCGAGGGCATTATCCTCTATATCGCAGCCTATTGTGTAGCCACCATCGGGCTGTTCGCGATTGTGGCTAAGATGAAAGATTATAGTTTTGAAGGGTTTAACGGATTGGCTACCCATTATCCGAAGCTGGCACTGGTTGCTACGGTCTTCCTGTTGTCGCTGGCGGGCATTCCGCTGACCGGGGGCTTTCTCGGCAAATACTACATGATTGCATCGGTTATTCAAAATGGTCATTTTCTCTGGCTGGTCATTCTCTCCCTGGTCTGCGCCGCCATCAGCGTATATTATTATTTCCGGGTTATTCAGGCCATGTATTTTAAAGAAGGCCCGGGTCAGCAGCTGGAAACAGGCAGCGGTTTCACCGGATGGCTGATTGTACTGGCGCTGATAGTCATTTTACTCGGCATTTTTCCCCAATGGCTGATTGACCGTTTATATATTATTTATCTCTGATGGGAGATTCCCGGATGGAAGTCATCAGGAATCTTTAAATTAGCCTCGTATAAACCATCTATGCGATTTGCTGATACCATTTCCCTGGCTTTCCGGACGGTAAGGAGTAACAGGCTCCGGACCGGGCTCACTGTGGCGATCATCGCTTTCGGGATCATGGCGCTGGTGGGGATCAATACGGCTATTGAGGCCATGAAGCAGAAGTTTACGGAAAGTTTCGCTTCCATGGGGGCCACGGGGTTCACGATTCATTACCAGGACTACCAGTTTTTTGGCCGTGGTGACGGCGGCGTATCGCAGGAGAAGAAGGACGCAAGGAAGGTCAAAAAGTCCAATGTCCGGAAAGTGATTACCAAGGAGCAGGCCGAGGCTTTTAAGACCAGCTATCCCTTCCCGTCCAAGGTATCCCTGGGTCTCCGCGGGGGAAATAACAATATCGCTTCGATGGGCGACAAAAAAACCAATCCGACCGTGCAGGTCGTCGGTGGGGATGAATATTATGCCGAACTCAACGGGTACAACCTGGATGCAGGCCGTTCGCTGAATGAGCTGGACGTTCAGTCAGGCCGCAACGTGGCGATTCTCGGCAGCGACCTGGTGGAAAAATTTTTCGGGGATCACCCGGAGCGGGCGCTCGAGAAAATCGTAAAAATCAATGGTATCCCTTTCCGGATAATCGGCACCATGGAAACTAAGGGAAGCAGCCTGGGCAGAAGCATGGATAATGTTGCCATCACCTCCTATAATAATGTGCGGCGGTTTTTTGTGAGTAACGGAACCAATTACTATAACCCCACCCCGACTTTCAATATTCAGGTGAAAGTGGGAGACGTGAGCCAGTTGGACGCTGCCATCGGGGAAGCGGAGGGTGTATTCCGGCCGATCCGCCGGATTTCTACAACGGATGCCAGTAATTTCGCCATCGACAAGAGCGACCGCTTTGTACAGGAACTGATAAAAAATCTGGGATTTATAACCATCAGCGCGGTGGTGATCGGCTTAATAACCCTGATCGGTGCGGCTGTCGGCCTGATGAATATCATGCTGGTATCGGTCACCGAACGCACCAAGGAAATCGGCCTGGTGAAGGCGATCGGGGGCAGGCAGCGAAGCATCCGCTTACAGTTTCTGTATGAATCCATCATCATCAGTCTCATGGGTGCGGCATTCGGAATTGTTCTGGGAATACTCGTCGGCAATTCTTTTTCACTGGTATTAAAAACGGGATTTGTATTTCCCTGGATGTGGCTTTTCTACGGTGTTGCCATCTGCAGCATCGTGGGACTGCTGGCAGGATTATATCCGTCCTTCAAAGCTTCCCGTTTAAATCCCATTCAGGCGCTGCGTTATGAATGATGTTTGCCGGGAGAATGGGAGAATGAATGCAGGCAAGGGTTTGCCTGTTAATGAATAAATTTTAAAGAAAAACTATTTTACATTTGGCATTCCGGAAATTTACTATATTGTGTTCCCTACGAAAAATCGACCACAGCTGACTTCCTATTGAAAAGACTTTTACCAAAACATCCCATTCGCCCGGAGAAATTCAAAACCATTTTTCAAATTTTTCATAAACACTAAAAACAAACGATCATGGCTGAAACAAGACCGACTGCAACGGTAGCAGCGAAACCTTCTACAAATGTACAAGTTGCAAAAAGGGGCAATTCCATTTCCTGGCTCGCTCCGGTGCTTTGTATTATTGTGGGATATTTAATCTGGCGATTTCTGATAGGCGCCGACAGCAATTTCACAAAACCTGACCCGAACGGTGGTTTCTGGCCTCATCAGGAAGGTGCGAAATCAGGTCTCTCGCGTATGTATCTTGGCGGAATTATCGTTCCGATCCTGATCGGGGCGTTACTGACTGTGCTGACCTTTGTCGTTGAACGCTTACTGACTATCAGCAAGGCAACCGGGAGCGGGAATATCAATGAGTTCATCCGGAAAGTGCAGTACCATCTGGCCAATAAAAATGTGGATTCAGCCATTACTGAATGCGACAGGCAGAAAGGAAGCGTGGGAAATGTGATGAAAGCAGGCCTGCGCAAATACAAGGAAATGATCACCACCGGCGACCTGGACACCGAGCAGAAAGTGCTGGCGATCCAGAAGGAAGTGGAAGAAGCGACCGCGCTCGAGTTACCCATGCTGGAAAAGAACCTGGTGTTTTTATCCACCATTGCCTCTGTAGCCACCCTGCTGGGTCTGCTCGGAACAGTAATCGGAATGATCACAGCCTTTGCCGCCCTGGGGGACAACGGAGGGGGTGAAGCAGCCCAGCGTCTGAGCCAGGGGATTTCCGAAGCCCTGTATAATACGGCCCTGGGAATCGGTACTTCCGCCATAGCCATCATTTGCTATAA
>Ga0207652_10000398_pt1 | contig 45285 bp, 38 predicted proteins | sample KBSC63BmetaG_FD_184334 | JGI IMG/M metagenome (GOLD analysis project Ga0207652, IMG submission 184334) | Corn rhizosphere microbial communities from Kellogg Biological Station, Michigan, USA - KBS C6-3B metaG (SPAdes) (version 2) | ecosystem: Host-associated > Plants > Roots > Rhizosphere ...
GTCCCTTGGCATGCGATAATCGGCCGTTTGCGCCATTCGACGGTGGCATCGCGTACCCATGCAGCAGATTCGCAACTTTTCCATCATCGCCCACATCGATCACGGCAAGTCCACGCTGGCCGACCGCATCATCCAGATCTGCGGCGGCTTGAGCGAGCGCGAAATGGAAGCGCAGGTGCTGGACGACAATCCGATCGAGCGCGAGCGCGGCATCACCATCAAGGCGCGTTCGGTGTCGCTGCCGTACACGGCACGCGACGGCAAGGTCTATGAACTGAACTTCATCGACACGCCCGGTCACGTGGACTTCTCTTACGAAGTCTCGCGTTCGCTGGCGGCGTGCGAGGGCGCGTTGCTGGTGGTGGACGCGGCGCAGGGCGTCGAGGCGCAGTCGGTCGCCAACTGCTACACCGCGGTCGAGATGGGCCTGGAAGTGGTGCCGGTGCTCAACAAGATCGACCTGCCGACCGCCGACATTCCGAAGGTGAAAGAGGAAATCGAAGCGGTGATCGGCATCCACGCCGATGATGCGGTTGCGATCAGCGCCAAAACCGGCGAAAACGTGATTGAGGTACTGGAGGCGATCGTCGCACGCATTCCGCCGCCCAAGCCGCGCGACACCGACAAGCTGCAGGCGCTGATCATCGACTCGTGGTTCGACAATTACCTCGGCGTGGTCATGCTGGTGCGGGTGATGCAGGGTGAGATCAAGCCCGGCGACAAGTTGCAGGTCATGTCGACCGGGCGCAACCATCAGGTCGACAACGTCGGCGTGTTTACGCCCAAGCGCAAGGAGCTGACGAAGCTTGGCGCCGGCGAAGTGGGTTGGGTCAATGCTTCGATCAAGGACGTGCATGGCGCGCCGGTCGGCGACACGTTGACGCTTGCAAGTGATCCGGCCGCGAAACCGCTGCCGGGATTCCAGCACATGCAGCCGCGCGTTTTCGCCGGGCTGTTTCCGGTTGCCTCCGACGATTTTCCGGCGTTGCGTGAAGCGCTGGACAAGCTGCGGCTCAACGATGCCGCGCTGTTCTTCGAACCGGAATCGTCGGAAGCGATGGGCTTTGGTTTCCGTTGCGGCTTCCTCGGCATGCTGCACATGGAGATCGTGCAGGAACGTCTGGAACGCGAATACGACCTCAATCTTGTCACCACCGCGCCGACGGTCGTCTACGAAGTGCTGAAATCGGACGGCGGCATCATGTTGCTGGACAACCCGGCCAAGCTGCCGGCGTCGCCAGCCGTTGCAGAAATCCGCGAGCCGATCATCGTGGCCGATATCCTGACGCCGCCCGAGCATGTCGGTGCGGTCATCAAGTTGTGCGAGGAAAAGCGCGGCGTGCAACGTTCGATCCAGTACCTCGCGAGCCAGGTGCGGATCAGCTACGAAATGCCGTTGGCCGAAGTGGTGCTGGATTTCTTCGATCGGTTGAAGTCGGTCAGCCGCGGCTACGCATCGATGGATTACCACTTCGATCGTTTCGAGGCCGGCCCATTCGTGCGCGTGGACGTGCTGATCAATGGCGACCGGGTGGACGCGTTGTCCTTGATCGTGCATCGTGCGCACGCCGATCGCCGCGGACGCGACCTGGTCGAGCGGATGCGCGAGCTGATCCCGCGGCAAATGTTCGACGTGGCGATCCAGGCTGCGGTTGGGGCGCAGGTGATCGCGCGCTCGACGGTGAAGGCGCTGCGCAAGAACGTGCTGGCCAAGTGCTATGGCGGCGATATCTCGCGCAAGAAAAAGCTGCTGGAGAAACAGAAGGAAGGCAAGAAGCGGATGAAGCAGGTCGGCCGCGTGGAGATTCCGCAGGAAGCTTTCCTCGCGGTACTGCGGACGGACAAGTGAGAGAAGCCGGGACTCGGGAGTCGGGACTCGAAAGAGCAAATCGCGTAGGTTGGGCTGAGTGCAATGAGGCCCGACGTGGTATCAGCACAGCGTTGAGCTTCCCCCGGATCAAGTCCGGGGGAAGCCCTAACCTGCCTGCTGTTTCCCGGTCCGGTGTTGCCGGAATGACCAAAGGCACTGGATGCCGGCTTTCGCCGGCATGACGATGATGCTGCAGTGGCGCGGCCCATACCCGTACGAAAAAAGGAACACGCAGTGAAGAAAGACGCATTGGGTACCGTGGTGCTGGTGGCGATCGTCGCCATCTGCCTTTACATCTGGTACAAGACCTCCGACTTCGCGCTGGCGCTGGTGCTGATCACCGCAGCGTTCTTCGTGATATGGCTCGGCGACAAGCTGGTGTTCGCGCGCCGTCGCCGGGAACACGCCGCGGCCGAAGGCCAGAAGCCGCACGAGCCGGTACTGGTCGATTACGCGCGTTCGTTCTTCCCGGTGATCCTCGCGGTGCTGCTGTTCCGCACCTTCCTTCTCGAACCGTTCCGGATTCCCTCGGGCTCGATGATGCCGACCCTGCTGGTCGGCGATTTCGTGCTGGTCAACAAGTTCGCCTACGGGCTGCGCCTGCCCGTGACCGACACCAAAATCCTCGACACCGGCGAGCCGAAGCGCGGCGACATCGCGGTTTTCCGCTACCCGGACAATCCGAAAGAGGACTACATCAAACGCATCATCGGCGTGCCGGGCGACACCATCAAGGTCGTCGGCGAGAGTGAATGCATCAGCAGCACCGCAACCGATGTTGCGCATTGTGGCAACGATGTAGTGATCAACCCCCGGATTTTCGTCAACGGCAAGGAAGTGCCGCAGACCCTGACCGGTCCTTACCACGGGACCGACAAGGTCAGCATCCGGATGGAAGAAAACAGGTCGCCAATCGGCCTGTTCACCGAAGATCTCGATGGGGGCAAACACCAGATCATGGTCCTCACCAATCCGGGTATCGCGCCCGACGGGCAGTGCGCGGGCGGTACGCCGCTATCCAACGGTTGTGAGTGGGTAATACCAAAGGGTTACTACTTCGCGATGGGCGACAACCGCAACGACAGCGAAGACAGCCGCTTCTGGGGCTTCGTGCCGGAGCAGAACCTGGCCGGCAAGGCCTTCTTCATCTGGTTCAGCCTGGCGGACTGGCGCCGCATCGGCACCGTGTTGCATTGAATTCCGCGCGCCCGGCCCGGGCGCCAGTGACTTTCGAGGGATGGACCTTGGTGCCGGCGTATGCGCCAATGGTCGCACGGCACGCCAGAGAGGGGATTGCCATGAAGCGCGGCTGGACGGTTTTTGCAGGATTGCTGCTGGCGGCAATTGCGCTGTTTCCGATTGCGTCCCTCGCTGCGACGAAGGGCGCTGGCGAAAACGTCATCGTCGATTTGCACCACATGATCAGGATGCGTGACGGCGTGAATCTGGCCGCGACGATCTGGCGACCATCGGACCAGCAGAAGCCGTTGCCGGTGGTGCTGGTGATGACCCCGTACATCTCGGACGAAACCCAGCAGCGCGCGGTGAAGTTTGCCGAAAACGGCTACGTCTACGTGAGCGTGGACGTGCGCGGGCGCGGCACGTCGCAAGGCAAGTTCACGCCGCTGTTCGGCAACGGCCCCGACGGCGCCGACGTGATCGCGTGGCTGGCGAAGCAGCCGTGGAGTGACGGGCGCGTGGTGACGCGCGGCGGTTCCTATCGCGGCATGGACCAGTGGCAGATTTTGACTGAACACCCGGCGCATCTCGCCGCCGCGGTGCCGACGGCCGCGGTTTATCCGGGCTGGGATTACCCGCAGCCCAAAGGCGTCTTCGTGAGCTACATGGCGCAATGGCTGGCGTTCACCAGCGGACATACCGGGAAAGACAACCTGTTCGCCGACGGCAAGTACTGGGCGACGCGTTTCGTCGAGGCCTACGAACGCAACCAGCCGTTCTACAAACTGGCCGATCTCGCCGGCAGCAATCGCGCTGCGTTTCTCGAAGAACTCGATCATCCTGGTTACGACAGTTTTTGGGCGGCGTTCAATCCCAAGGCCACCGACTACGCGCGCATCGACATTCCGATCCTGACCATCACGGGCTACTTCGATGGCGACCAGCCTGGCGCGTTGCGCTATTACCGCGAGTTCATGCGCTACGCCTCGACGAAAGCCAAACAGCATTTTTATCTGTTGATGGGCCCCTGGGATCATCCCGGCACCCGCCATCCGCAGGAAAAGCTGGGTGGTCTCACCTTCGGCAAGGACTCGGTGCTGGACATCGATCAACTACACATCGATTACTTCAACTGGGTGTTGAAAGGCGGCAAGCGTCCCGCAATCCTTGCTGACCGCGTCAACTATTACGTGATGGGCGCGGATGAGTGGCGGCATGCTGATTCGATCAAGGATTTGTCCGATCATTCCTTGCGCTTGTATTTGTCGTCTCCGGATGGCTCCGCCCACGATGTATTCCATTCCGGCCGCCTGACCGCGGGCGCGCCGCCAACGCAAGCGCCCGACACGTTCATCGCCGATCCGCTGGCGCTGGAATCCGCGCAGGACTTGTTGAAGCCTCCGGGTGACGATTACCTGGCGCATTCGTCCGAGGCCTACAAGGCGAATCGGCTGGTTTACACCAGTGATCCGCTGGACGCGCCCACCACGATCGCGGGCGCGATGAATTTGCTGGCCAGCATCTCGATCGATACCCCCGATGCCGACATCGGCGCCGAGATCGATGCGGTGTTGCCGGACGGCCGCACGCTGGTGCTGGGCCAGGACTTCGTGCGCGCCCGCTTCCGCAACGGAACGTCGAAGGCGGAGCCCGTGACGGCGGGCAAGATCGAGCCGTACCGGTTCGATGGCTTCTACTACACGGTCAGGGAGTTGCCCAAAGGCACGCGTCTGCGGCTGGTGCTTGGTCCGGTGAATACGCCGAACCTGCAAAAAAACTACAACTCCGGTGGGCGCATCGGCTACGAAACTGCGAAGGATGCGCGCACCGCCACGATTACGTTGCACCTCGATCCAGAACATGCGAGCTATCTGGAACTGCCATTGGCTCCCACGGAAACCGGTCACGAAAAGAAGAACTGATGCCGAGGCTGCATCGCATCGGCGCCGTGTTGCATTAAGCTCTTGGCGTCCCGCGGGGTCCCGCGGGCGGTGCGTGCGTTGCGGCGCGGGCAACTGGCGGGCAAATCTACAATGCAGTTCGAGGGGGCGGCTCCATGAAACGTCAATCGGGCATTACCCTGATCGGGTTCGTGATCATTCTTGTCATCGCGGCATTCTTCATTTACACCGCGATGAAACTCGTGCCTGCCTACATGGACTACTTGAACGTGTCCAAGGCGCTGAATACGGTTGCCACACAATCCGCCTCGGGCAACATGAGCGTGGCGGAAGTGCAGCGGCAGCTCGATACCCAGCAGCTCTCGCAGTACTTCGCCGACGAAGACATCGAGGCCAAGAACATCTCCGTGGTGAGCAGCCCGAACGGGGGCTCATCGTTGAAGTTGAGCTACGACAAGAAGATTCCCTGGATCTACAACATCGATTTCCTGGTGCACTTCGAGAAGGCGGTACCGCTGAAGACGCAACAAGCGCAAGAGTGACGTGAAACTGGGCTATCGGTTCAACGACGAGGCTTTGCTGCAACTCGCGCTGACGCACCGCAGCGCGGGGCGCCCCAACAACGAGCGGTTGGAATTCCTGGGCGATGCGCTGGTCAACCTTGTGGTCGCCGAGATGTTGTTCGACTCGCGCCCGCACGCCGATGAAGGCGAACTTTCGCGGTTGCGCGCGCAACTGGTGAGCGAACCAGGCCTCGCGGAACGCGCGCGCGAACTGCACCTGGGTGACGCACTCAAGCTGGGCTCGGGAGAACTCAAGAGCGGCGGCTTCCGCCGTGACTCCATCCTTGCCGATGGGTTCGAGGCGCTGGTTGCCGCGATTTATCGCGATGGCGGATTCCAGGCTTGCCGCGACTGGTTGCGCACGGTGTTCGCCGAGCCGATTGCCGTGGCCGGCCCGCCGCAAAAGGATCCCAAGACCCGGCTGCAGGAATGGTTGCAGGCGCGCGGCTTCCCGTTGCCGCATTACGAGCTGCTGGCCGAATATGGCGAGGAACATGCGCGCCAGTTCGACGTCGCGTGCGTGGTCGAGCACCCGCTGGCCGCCCGCTTCGAGGGCCGCGGCGCCAGTCGCCGTGCGGCGGAACAAATTGCCGCGGACGCGGCGCTCGCTTTTCTGTGCGATCATCCATGATCGCCGCATCAAGGCCGTATTTGGTGAACCGGATCGCGTCGTCTCTGCGGGTACCAGTGCGGCCTTGAAGCCGCCATCCATGGCCAAAGACTCCCTGGCCTGACTTCCCACCACAGCGGTTCCGGACGAGACCATTGGCGAACGAAAATTTCCACTGCGGCAGCGTCGCCATCGTGGGGCGGCCCAACGTCGGCAAGTCCACCCTGCTGAACGCGCTGATCGATGCGCATCTCTCCATCGTCACGCCGCGCGCGCACACCACGCGCCAGCGCATCCTCGGCATCGCCAATCCGGCTGGCGGCCAGATTCTGTATCTCGATACGCCCGGCCTGCACCGCGAAGCGAAGCGCGCGATCAATCGCAGCCTGAATCGCGCGGTGCGTGCGGCCATCGCCGACGCGGATTTGGCGGTGCAGGTGATTGCGGCCGGGCACTGGGATGACGAGGACACCGCGGTGTACGCGGCGCTCGCGGAGCGTGCGATACCGCACCTGCTGGCAGTCAACAAGGTTGATCGCATCGCGGACAAGGCGAAGCTGCTGCCGTTCGTGGAAGACGTCACGCGTGATCGAACGTGGGACCAAGTGTTCCTGATCAGCGCCGAAAAGCGTTCCGGACTCGCCGAACTCGAGCGCGCGGTCCTGGCGCGTCTGCCGGAAGCCGGACCGAGTTACGAAACGGATACCTTCACCGATCGCAGTGAACGTTTTCTGGTCGCCGAGTTGGTGCGCGAACAGTTGATGCGCCAGTTGGGCGAGGAATTGCCCTACGCGACCACGGTCGAGATCGAACGCTTCGAGGACCGCCCCGACGGCATCACCGAGATTGCGGCGGTGGTGTGGGTGGAGCGCGAAGGCCAGAAGGCGATCGTGATCGGCGCGGGCGGACGGCGCGCCAAGGCGATCGGCAGTGCGGCGCGACGCAGCATCGAAGCGTTGATCGACCGCAAGGTGTTCCTCAAATTGTGGGTGCGCGTGCGCGCCGGCTGGTCGGATGACGAGGCTGCGCTGAAACAGTTCGGGTATGAATAACACGAAATCTGTGTCGTCATTCCGGGGGCCGCTCGCAGAGCGGAACCCGGAATCCATCTTGCTGTTTCCGACAAGTCAAAATGGCTAGATGCGCCGAATCCTTGCGGCGCCCTCTTCGAGCCGCCTGCGGCGTTCGCGTTTGCAGTCCTGCAAACGCAGTCGGGTTCCATCGCGATAACCCCGCGATGGCCCCGGAATGACGGCTTTACTTTCACGCCTCAACGAATGCGCGTCGAATCCCAACCCGCCTACATCCTGCACGCGCGCGCCTGGCGCGAAACCAGTTTGCTGCTGGAGGCGTTCACGCGCGACCATGGCCGTGTCGGGCTGGTCGCGCGCGGTGTGCGCAGCGCACGCGCACGCTTGCCGCGCTCCGCGCTGGAACCTTTGCAGGCGCTGCAGCTGGGCTGGTCGGGGCGTGGCGAACTGCAGACGCTGACGGCAGCCGAACCCGTGCGGAATCCGCCTGCGTTGCGCGGCGACACCTTGATGTCTGCCATGTACGTCAACGAATTGATGGTGCGATTGACCGTGCGCGACGATCCGCATCCGGCGCTGTTCGAGCGTTACGCCGCATTGCTGGATGAATTGGCTGCGACGCCCTCGCTGGCCTGGAGCCTGCGCCGTTTCGAGCGCGACCTCTTGGCGGCCGCGGGTTACGCGTTGCAACTGGAGACCGAAGCCGAAAGCGGTGCGCCCGTCGAGCCGGCACAGGTCTATGACTACGTCCCCGAGCTGGGGCCCGTCGCGGCCGTCGGTTCCGCGAGCCGTGGTGCGCGTGTGCGTGGCAGCGCGCTCTTGGCGCTGGCCGCGGATGCCATGCCACGGGATGCGGAAGATCTCGCTGCCTTGCGCCGCCTGATGCGAACCTTGATCGGCGTCCACGTGGGCGAACGCGGGCTGCAGTCGTGGCGCGTTTTGGCACAGCCGTTGCGTTCGTAGCGGCTGTTGCGAACAGTCAGGGTGGGGACGGGCGCTTACGCGGTGCCGGTGGCATCGCGTGCCCGGCCAAGCGACCGGCCAGCCAGGGATGACCGGCCGGTGCCCGGCGCCATGGAGGGCTGCTTGCTGGAACGTCATGGTGGCAAACTCCACGAGCCGCGATCAGGGACGATCGCACAGATCAGCCATCCCGTTCAATTTTGCATGCAGCGTTTCGCGGGTTTCATGCAAGGCCTTGGCGAACCCCCACATGGCCACGTCGATACGGCTTGGATCGCCCGCAACCAGGGCGTCATGCAGGACGTCACAAGCACGCGCGAGCGCGGTCGCGCCGCAAAAACCACACGAAGCCAGCAGTCGATGTAGGATCGGGCGCAACGCCTGCGGGTCTTCGGCGTACTGTTCGAATTCGTCCTGTATCCGTGGCAGCTCCTGCTCGGCGAACAGGTGTCGCAGGCGTTCGACTGCCGACAACGAACCGCAGACGTGCAGGGCTCCATCGTCGTCGAGCGGATCTGCCTCGCAGCCGAATGGGGCCAAGGCGGCGCGCAGTGCGTCCAGCGAAATGGGCTTGGACAGCACCTGCGCGAAACCGGCCTCCAGCAACATCGTCCTGGCGCTGTCGGGCTCGGCCGTCGTGGCGAGGGCCGGCGGGAATGGAACGGCCCTGCCGGGATCGGCCCGCAGCGCCGCAAGTATGGCTTCGCCGTTCATTCCCGGCAGGTGGTGGTCGAGGACGAGCAGGTTCCAGTTGCCGTCGCGCGCTTGGGTGAGCGCGGTGGGACCGTCCGCGCAGGCGGTGGGGTCGCCCCCGCAGGCACGTAGGGCCTCGCACAGGAACTCCCGGCTGACGGTGTCGTCCTCGGCCAGAAGTATCCTGAACCGCGTGGCATCCTTGTCCATGGTTGACTCCATCGAGCGTCCATGACCATGCCTGTTGCCGTCGCCACAGGCGTTCGATTCGGCGCCCTTAGGTTCCGTTCGGGCGGGGGCTGGCACAATCGTGCGCAGTTTCATCCAAAAGGACATTCGTGGCAAGTTGGCGCCAGTACTTGGTGACGGCGTGCTTGATGCTGGCCTGCGCGTGCGCGCAGGCTGCCGTGCAGATGCAAGCCGCGACGCTCACGCTGCCGGGGATTCAACTGTCCCAGGTGCACGCCGAGGCGTCACTGGGCGCGGATGGCAAGCCCGTGCTGCACATCGAGGCCGCCAAGGCTTCCATCCCGGCGCTGGGTTGGCGTGACGTCGCGCTGACCCTGCAGGGCGAACCGCAGCGGGCCGACGGCAACGCGTGGAAATTCGTCGGTCATGTCGCCATGCAAAGGGCGCCTGGCAATGCCTTGGCCGATGCCGATGTCACCCTCCTCTACGATCGTGACGGCGGCACCCTCGTGGTGGATGTCGTCCAGGGCAAGAGCAGCCTCAACGCCCAACTGCCGCTCGACCAGCCTTCGCATCTGCAGGTAAGGCTCGCCGCCATTCCGTTGGCATGGCTCAAGGGCGTGCTCGCCGCGGCGTGGCCGGATGGCCGGCTCAATGGGGGCATGCTGGCGGGCGACGTGGCGATTGATCTGGCACAGGACGACACGCGGGTTTCGGGACGCGTATCGGTCAGCAACGCCGACCTCGACAGCAAGAGCGGCAAGATCGCCGCGCAAAAGCTGGGCGCGCAGGGCAATTTCAGGATCGACACCGGGCCGGCGGCGGCCAGCGTGATGTGGGATGGCCAGCTGCGCGGCGGTCAACTGCTCCTTGGGCCCCTGTTCGCGCAACTGCCGCAGAACCCGGTCGGCCTGCATGTCGCCGGCAGTTTCGGGCCTGCGGGGATCGCGCTGGATTCGCTGGATTTCGATGATCCCGGTGCGCTGCGCCTGTCGGGCAGCATTGGCTTCGATCGCCACGGAGCCCTCGACAAGCTCGCGTTGAAACGCTTCGCGGCCACGTTCCCCGCCGCCTACACGCGCTACGGCACGACCCTGGTACGCAGCCTGACGGGATTCGATTCGGTCACGACCTCCGGCAGCATCAGTGGCGCGTTGGACCTCGGCAGCAACGGTCCGCGTGTCATCGATCTCACGGCCAAGGACGTGACGCTCGACAGCCATGGCGGCAGCCTCGCCGTCACGGGGCTCGATGGCGGCCTGGATTGGCACGCGGGTGCGACGCGGCCCGCCACGCAGTTGAAGTGGAACGCGCTGTCCCTGTACCGGCTCGACTTCGGCCCCGCCAGCCTCGGCCTGAAGGACGATGGTGGCGCCTTGAGCTTGCGCGCGCCGGTCAGCGTGGGATTGTTCGGTGGCACCTTCCAGATCGGAAGATTCGAATGGCGGCCCGATGAAGCGAAGTCGCAGCGCCTTGCCGCGGCGTTCTCGGTCAGCGACGTCGATGTCAACCAATTGTGCACGGCGCTCGGCTGGCCAGCGTTCGGCGGCAAACTCGGCGGCGCCGTTCCGGATCTGGTTTACCGCGGCGATGATCTGGTTTTCGGCGGCGGCCTTTCACTCAATGCCTTCGGCGGTTCGGTGAGCGTCACCAACCTGAGCATGCAGCACCCGTTCGGCAATGCGCCCGAACTGGCGGCCGACATCGACATGGATCAGCTCGACCTGGCCCAACTCACCGGCGTGTTTGGCTTCGGGCAGATCACCGGACGGATGGATGGCGCCATCCACGAGCTCAAACTTGTCGACTGGAAGCCCGTCGCGTTCAACGCCGACCTGACCGCGGATGGCGGCGGCAAGATCAGCCAGAACGCCATCAAGAGCCTCACCCAGGTTGGCGGCGGCGGCATTGCCGGCGGACTGCAGGGCATGGCACTGCGATTGTTCAAGACTTTCGGTTATTCGCGGATTGGCCTGAGCTGCAAGCTGGCGAAGGGCGTCTGCAGCATGGGCGGGATTTCGCCCGATCCGGATGCCGACGGCGATGGCTACACGATCGTGGAGGGCAGCGGTTTGCCGCACATCACCGTGATCGGGCATGAGCGCGCGGTGGATTGGGCGACGCTGGTCAGCCGCTTGAAGTCGGTCAGCGAAGGCAATGCGCCGGTGATCGAATGATGCGCGGCCGGCACGTACACCACCGCCGTTGGTGATCGATTACCCGAAAGTGCACGGGCATCTTCCCGGACGCAATGTAAACTTCGACATGTTCGCTTTGGCACTGACGCCGCTTTTCGTAATCGGGAGATCCATGATGCGCAAGCCCCTGTTTGCCCTCGCCACCACGCTCGCGTTGCTGGCGGGCTGCGTGACCATCAACGTGTATTTTCCGGCCGCGGCCGCGCAGAAGGCCGCCGACCAGGTCATCAGCAACATCATGGGACCGGCCGCCGAGGGTGCCGCGCCCGCACCGGCCAGCAGCACGCCGCCCCCGTCATCCGGCGCGAGCGATCCGGCGCCGCAGCAACCGCTTGCCATGCTCATCCTGGACGCCGTGATTCCAGCCGCGAACGCCGCCGAACCGGCGAACCTCGACGTGCAGACGCCCGCGATCCAGGCGACCGAGGCGAGCATGCGCGGCCGTTTCCATTCCACCCTGCAGGGCTTGTTCGCGTCCGGCGCCATCGGCTTGACCCACAACGGCGACGTGGCAGTGCACGATGCTTCGAAGATTCCGCTGGCGCAACGCGCGCAGGCGAACCAGGCGGTCGCTGCCGAAAACAGCGACAGGGCGGAGCTGTACAAGCAGATCGCGGCTGCCAATGGCCACCCGGAATGGGCGCAACGCATGCGCGAATCTTTTGCCAAGCAGTGGATCAGTCGTGCACGCAGCGGCTGGTATTACCAGGACGCTTCGGGCAACTGGCAGCGCAAATGACGACAGGATGTCGTCATCCCGGCCAGCACATGGATGTGCGATGAGCCGGGATCCAGAGTGAACTTTCATCCCGTGCAAGGCCACGGATGGCCGATGACACGGGATCCAGAATCTTGATGCCCTCCCGGCGCCAGCGGCCGCGGGCCGGCCACCGGCGCGGAAGTGCGCCGGTTCACAATATTCCCCCGTGCCGCGGCGCATGATCCGTTGACGCTGCGGGGGGCGACATGCGAATTGGCCTCATGGTGGACGCGACTTGCGATCTTCCGCGCAAGTTCATCGATGACCATCAGATCATTGTCATGCCGATCACGATCAGGATCGACGAGCACACCTTTGTCGATGTGCACGATCTTGTTGCGACGGAAGGCTATTACCAAAGTGAAGTAGGCAAGCGCGGCCACGCCGCCGAGACGGCACCGCTTACGGTGGACGAGATCCGCGAATTGTTCCTCGGCCGACTGGTGCTGGATTACGACGCGGTGTTTTGCCTGACGGTAACCTCCACACGCAGTCCGATCTTCGCCAACACGACCCAGGCCAGCTTCGCGATCCTCGGTGCCTACCGGCCGATACGCCAGGCCGCGGGCAACAATTCGCCATTCCTGATGCGCATCGTCGACAGCAAGAGCCTGTTCTCGGGGCAGGGCGTCAGTGCCATCGAGGCCACGCGGTTGATCGCGGCGGATACCGGTCCCGGGCCGATCCGCGAGCGCCTCGCCGAAGTCGCCGCGCAGACCTGGGCCTACGTGTTGCCACGCGACTTGCAATACCTGTGGGCGCGTGCGCGCAAGAACGGCGATCGCAGCGTTGGGCTATTGAGCGCAACGCTCGGCACGGCGCTCGACATCAAGCCGCTCCTGCAATGTTTCCAGGGTGAAACCAAGCCCGTGGCCAAGGCGCGCGGTTTCGAACACGGCGCCGAGATGCTGTTCGCCCACGCCGCGCGCGCCGTCAAACGCGGCTTGCTGGTTCCGGCGATGTGCGTGAGCTACGGCGGTAACCGCGCGGAGCTGGAGGCGTTGCCGGGATATGGCGGTCTTGCCGACGCCTGCACCGAGGCCGGCGTGACGCTGTACCAGAGCGTCATGAGCATCACCGGCATGGTCAACGTAGGTATCGGCGCGGTCGCGCTGGGTTATGCAGCGGCGGCCAGCGACGACACGTTCTGACCGCGACTGGGTCGACACATCTGGCAAGATGCGCGGATGGGCAATCCGCGCGACGCCACCTTCGAAACTTCCATCGATGGCCTTTCCCACGACGGGCGCGGCGTCGCGCACGTCGAAGGCAAAGCCGTGTTCGTGGCCGATGCGCTGCCGGGCGAGCGCGTTCGCGCCAAACTGACCCGCAAGCATCGCGACTTCGACGAAGCGCATGCCGAGGAAATACTCGAGGCTTCGCCTGATCGCGTGGCACCGCGCTGCCCGCATTTCGGCGTCTGCGGCGGTTGCGTGTTGCAACATTTGGCGCCGGCCGCGCAGATTGCGGCCAAGCAGAACGTGCTGGCACAGAACTTCACGCGCATCGGCCGCGTCGAACCTGCGCGCTGGCTGGCGCCGCTGACCGCGGACGTGTGGGGTTATCGCCGGCGTGCGCGCTTGTCGGTCAAACATGTTCCGAAAAAGGGCAAGACCCTGGTCGGATTCCGTGAGCGCGACCCGCGATTCGTTGCAGATCTTGCGCACTGCGACGTGCTGGATCCCGCGCTGGGCGAAAAACTGGATGCGCTTGGCGCACTGCTGAACGGCATGGAGGGCGCTTCGTCGATTCCCCAGATCGAGTTTTCTGCGGGCGACGCGGCGCGCATTCTCGTGTTCCGGCATCTGCAATCTTTGTCGGATTCTGATCAGGAAAAACTTGCCGCATTCGGGCGTGATCACGGATTCGCGATCCTGCTGCAACCCGGCGGCATCGGCAGCGTGCATGCATTGGAGCCGGGTGACATCGACTTGCATTACACACTTTCGGCTTATGGCTTGAAGCTTGACTTTGCCCCGCTGGACTTCGTCCAGGTCAACGCGCGCATCAACCAGAAAATGATCGCGCATGCGCTGGAGTTGTTGCAGCCAAGTGAGCAGGATCGCGTGCTCGACCTGTTCTGCGGTCTCGGCAACTTCAGCCTGCCGGTCGCGCTTCATGCGGCGCGCGTGTGCGGCGTGGAAGGCGATGCCGGTTTGGTCGAACGCGCGCGCGGCAACGCCGCGGCCAATGGCATCGCCAACACGGAATTCCACATCGGGGATCTTGCCGATGACGTGCGCGGCAGTGCGTGGGCGCGCGCGGAATGGGACCTGATGCTGCTCGACCCGCCGCGCAGCGGCGCCGAAGGCCTGCTGCGGCAACTTCCCGGCAAATCGGTGCGGCGCGTGGTGTATGTTTCATGCCATCCCGCGTCGCTGGCACGCGATGCCGGCACGCTGGTGCGCACGCACGGGTTCCGGTTGGAAGCGGCAGGCGTGATGGACATGTTCCCGCACACCGCGCACGTGGAATCGATCGCGCTGTTCGAGCGTTGAACCGCGCCGAACGCTGCGCCGTTAGGTTACCGGGCGCGCCGAAGTCAAGCGCGGACTCAGCAAATGAGAGTCTCGTTTGGAAGTCACGTTGCGCCGATGGAGATCTGCGGCCTGAGCGGAATCGGGCGTCCCGAGGCGTGCTACAGTCGATCAGCTGGCGTCTGAGGAAGCATCGATGGCAGCCCCGACACGACCCATCACCGACACTCGGCGCGACCAGATGTTCCCGGTATTGGATCCCGAGGAGATCGCGCGGCTGAATCGCTTCGGCGAAATGCGCAGCTTCCAGGCCGGTCAGCGGATTGTGACCAGCGGAGGCAAGTCGCCTGGGCTGATGGTGCTGTTGTCGGGTCGCGCGCGAATCAGCCAGAGCAACGATTTCGGTCAGAGCCAGGAAATCGTCACCCACGACCCCGGCCAATTCATCGGCGAGCTGGCGCAGCTTTCCGGCCAGCCTGCGTTGGTCAATACCGACGCGCTGACCGATTGCCGGACGCTGGTGATTCCATCGCCGCGGTTGCACGACGTGCTGGTGCAGGAAGCGGAACTTGGCGAGATCATCATGCGCGCGCTCATCCTGCGGCGCGTCGGCTTGCTCGAATCGGGCGTCGGCGGTCCGGTCGTAGTAGGGCATGCCGATGATCGCGACGTGCTGAGGCTCGAGAACTTCCTCGCCCGCAACGGCCATCCGCACAAGATGCTGGATGCCGCGACAGATGCCGGCGCCAGGGGGTTGCTGGAGCGCTTCCACCTTGCGGAGTCCGAACTTCCCATTGTGGTTTGTCCGAACGGCCAACTGTTGCGCAATCCCACCGAGGACGAACTCGCGCGTTGCATCGGCATGATCTCGACGCTCGATCCCGACAAGCTCCACGACGTGGCGATCGTGGGTGCCGGGCCATCGGGTCTCGGGGCGGCGGTGTACAGCGCCTCGGAAGGATTGTCGGTGCTCGTGCTCGATTGCCGTGCCTTCGGTGGACAGGCCGGTGCCTCCGCGCGCATCGAGAATTACCTCGGCTTCCCGACCGGCATCCGCGGCATCGCGCTCATGGCGCGCGCCTTCAATCAGGCGCAGAAATTCGGTGCCGAGATCGCCATCCCCGAAGAGGTGGTCAATCTGGATTCGGCGGACGACAGCAGTTTCCAGCTCGAGCTTCGCAACGGCGAACGTGTGAGATCACGCAGTGTCGTCGTGGCGACCGGCGCGCTGTATCGCCGGCTCGGCGTGTCGAACCTTGCGCAATTCGAAGGTGCATCGGTGCATTACTGGGCCTCGCCGCTGGAAGGCAGGCTGGTCGCGGGGCAAGAAGTGGTGCTGGTCGGTGCCGGCAATTCGGCAGGGCAAGCGGCCGTCTATCTCTCGAGCCTGGCGTCCAAGGTCTGGATGCTCTGTCGCGGGGTCAGGCTCGCGGCCAGCATGTCGCACTATCTGGTCGAACGCATCGAATCCCAGCCCAACATCGAGGTGCTGACGGAAACCGAGGTCATTGCGCTGGAAGGTGTAGGCGAGGCGTTGTGCAGCGTTACCTGGCGCAATCGTCCGAGTGGCGCCGAAACCACACGACCGATCCGGCACGTCTTCCTGTTCATCGGCGCCGATCCGAACACCGACTGGCTGAAAAGCTGTGACGTGGCGCTTGATGGCAAAGGTTTTGTGCTGACCGGCGAGGCGGCAGCCAAGCCCGGTGGCGCGCTGGAAACCAGCCGCGCTGGAGTGTTCGCCATCGGCGATGTGCGCGCGGGATCGATCAAGCGCGTCGCCGCTTCCGTTGGCGAAGGCGCCCAGGTAGTCGCGGCGCTGCACACGTTTCTCGCAGGCAAACCCTAGGAGTGTCCAATGAACGCTGATTGCACTCATCTCGACACGATCCGCGACGTGGTGCCGAGCGCACTGGGTTGCGAGGAGTGTCTCAAAATCGGGTCGCCGTGGGTCCATCTGAGGCTTTGCCGCACGTGTGGTCACGTGGGCTGTTGCGACGACTCACCCCATCGCCACGCAACAAGGCATTTTCACGCCACCGACCATCCGATCATCGAGGGTTACGATCCGCCCGAGGGTTGGGGTTGGTGCTACGTGGACCAAGTCATGTTCGACTTGTCGGATCGCATGACGCCACACAACGGCCCGATCCCGCGATACGTCTAGGGGACCGCGGCATGTACTCGAGCGGGTGGAGCGATCGCTGCGCGGCGGAGGCCGCGGCCTTCAGACGGGCGGCCGAGCATCCACGGTGGGTGCTGGCGGCGTGCATTCTGGCCTCGAGCCTCGCCTTCATCGACGGATCGGTCGTCAATGTCGGCCTTCCCGCCATCGGTCGGGAACTCCACGGTGATCCGGCGCAACTGCAATGGATCATCAATGCTTATCTTCTGCCGTTGAGTGCATTGCTGCTGATCGGCGGCGCATTGGGTGATCGCTTCGGCCGCCGGTTGTTGTTGATCGTCGGCATTGCGCTGTTCGCCCTCGGTTCCACATTTTGCGGTGTGGCACCGTCGCTGGATTGGCTTCTGATGGCGCGCATCGCGCAAGGGACCGGTGCTGCGCTGTTGCTGCCCAACAGCCTCGCCATCCTGGGCAGTGCATTTTCGTGTGCGGCACGTGGCCGCGCGATCGGGACGTGGTCCGCCGTCAGCGCCATGGCGGCCGCGATTGGCCCCGTGCTGGGGGGCTGGCTGATCGACCAGGTCGGATGGCGCGCGATCTTTTTCATCAACCTGCCCCTCGCATGCGCTGGCATCGTGATGGCACGGGCATTCGTGTCCGATCCGCCGCGCGATGCGATCGGCGAGCGTCTGGATTATCTGGGCGCCATGCTGGCGACGGCCGCGCTCGCCGCTTTGACGTGGGGCTTGACGATCGGCACGGGACGCGCGGGCTGGACCTCCGTCGCCGTGGCGGCGATCGCCGTCGGCGCGATTCTCTCCATGCTGTTTTTGTGGATCGAACACCGGCAAGGAGAGAAGGCCATGACGCCGCTCGCGATATTCGGATCAAGAAGCTTCGTCGGCCTGACGCTGCTGACGTTTTTGCTATACGGTGCACTCGGCGGGCTTCTTGTGCTCCTGCCGTATGTGCTTATCGATGGTGGGCATTATTCGGCGACCGCGGCGGGTGCCGCGCTGCTTCCCTTTCCGATCATCATTGCGCTGGCATCGCCACTGATGGGCGGCATTGCCGGCAGCAGCGGTCCGCGCATTCCGCTGACCCTCGGCCCCATCGTGGTGGGCGGGGGATTTTTGTTGCTGCTCAGGCTGACGCCCTCAGGTTCCTACTGGACGACTGTGCTGCCGGCCATTCTCGTCATCTCACTCGGCATGGCAGCAGCGGTGGCACCGTTGACCAACGCCGTACTTTCCTCTGTCGATGCCCGGCACACCGGTTCGGCATCGGGCTTGAACAGTGCGGTCGCACGCACGGGCGGGCTTATCGCTACGGCGCTGCTGGGCACTGTCCTCGCTGCACGAGGCTCAACGCTATACGACGCGGCCCATGGCGCCAGCATGATCGGCGCCATCGCGTCTGTATTGGCGGGTATTGCCGCGTTCTTGCTGATCGGTAACAGTGCAGGGTCGGGGGCTTCGGAAGAGTCCCCGTAGCCTTTCGGGGACGCTGCCGAGCGCTGCTTCGGAAACGCCCCGATGCAAGCAGAAATCCGGGGACAATTTGGGGACAACGAAAAGCGAAAAAGGCCGGTTTCCAGGAAGCCGGCCTTGGGCAAATGCGTGATTTTGGTGGGCGGTGCAGGGATCGAACCTGCGACCACTGCCGTGTGAAGGCAGTGCTCTACCGCTGAGCTAACCGCCCACGCGAGCCGGGAAGTCTATGTGCGACGGGTTTTCCGGTCAATCGGTGGCGAGCTGATTGCTACAATTCGCTTTCTCACCCAGCCGGACCTTCATCGTGGAACACATCCTGCACGCGCTCGCGAATTACCAGATCACCCCATGGAAGGCAGTGGGCTATCTAGGCATGCTGATGTTCACCGGCCGCTGGTTCGTGCAGGTGTACGCGACGCGCAAGCACAAGCGGGTGGTGATGCCACTCTCGTTCTGGGTGCTCTCCGTGTGCGGCAGCATCCTGCTGCTGGCGTATTTCGTCGTCGGCAAGAACGATTCGGTGGGCATCCTCTCCAATCTGTTCCCCGTGTTCGTATCGGTCTACAACCTGGTAATGCACCTGAGACATCACAAGAACACCACGACCGGCGACATTGCGGCGTGAGGTTCAACGCCCTGCATGCCCCGGATGCGGGGAGCGTGAGGGTCGGCTAGGATCGGCGCGGGCCAGTCGCGCCCGGGGGAAATGCCAACTTGGTTTCGGACGGTGCCTCAGCGGTGTCCGTCCAATGGATCCATGACGCTCAGGAGTACACATGAACGCACAACTTGCCGAACGTGAGTCCTCGCCGATCTCGCTTGGGGACTGGATGATCACCCTGCTGATCCTCTGCATTCCCCTGGTTGGCATCATCATGCTGTTCGTGTGGGGCTTTGCCGATGGCACCCATCCCAGCAAGCGCAATTTCTGCCGCGCCTACCTGATCTGGATGCTGATCGGCATCGTGATCTTCGTCCTGTTCTTGATCATGGGCGGAATGGCGGCGTTGATGGGCGCACGCGCGATGGGTGGCGCCACACTCTGAAGCGCCGACGCTGCTGCGTGCACGGGACGTGCGCGCAGCAGCCGGTGCTCAATCCGGGTCGTAATCGAGGTTGGCCGAGAGCCAGCGTTCGGCCTCGGTCAGCGTCCAGCCCTTGCGATCCGCATAATCCTCGACCTGGTCTTTCGTGAGTTTGCCGACCACGAAATACTGGCTGTCCGGATGGCTGAAATACCAGCCTGAAACCGCAGCGGCCGGATACATCGAGAAGCCTTCGGTCAATTCGATGTCGGCATTATTGGTTGCGTCGAGCAGCTTGAACAGCGTGGCTTTCTCGGTGTGATCGGGGCAGGCGGGGTAACCGGGCGCGGGACGGATGCCACGATACTTCTCGGCGATCAGCGCCTCGTTGTCGAGGGTTTCGTCCGTGGCGTAGCCCCAGTACTTTGTGCGCACCTCGCGGTGCATGTATTCGGCCAGCGCTTCCGCCAGGCGATCGGCCAGTGCCTTCAGGATGATGGCCGAATAGTCGTCGTTGTCCTTGTGGAAACGTTCGAGGTGTTCCTCGATGCCGAGTCCTGCCGTGACCGCGAAACCGCCGATCCAGTCTTGTACGCCGGTGTCCTTCGGCGCGATGAAATCGGCGAGGCATAGGTTGGGGCGTTCGACGGGTTTGTCGGCCTGCTGACGAAGGTGGTGCAGCATGGTTTTCCCCTCTCCCTCCGGAAGAGGGGTAGGGGTGAGGGAACGAATCCTGGCCGAGGTCGCGTCGTTGTGAGCCCGCGCGTTACCCGGACCCTCATCCTGCGCTACCGCGCCACCTTTTCCCGGGGGGAGAAGGGAATAAAGTTCGAGATCATCGCCGATGCGCGACACCGGCCAGAACCCGATCACCGCTTTGGCGCGCAGCCACTTCTCGTCGATCACCTGCTTCAGGATCTTCTGCGCGTCGTTGAAAAGCTCCGTGGCTTGCGGACCGACCACCGGGTCGCTCAGGTTGGCTGGGTAATGCCCGTGCAGTTCCCAAGCCTGGAAGAATGGCGTCCAGTCGACCACCGGCAGCAGTTCGGCCAGCGGGATATCGTCGATCACCGTGATGCCGGGTTTGTTCGGCGCGGGCGGCGTGTAGGTTTTCCAGTCGAATTTCGAACCGTTGGCGCGCGCGTCCTTCAGTGACACCAGCCGCTTGCCCGGGCCGCGATTCCGGTGGCGTTCGCGCACCTCCGCGTACTCCGCGCGAACCTTTGCGAGGAAGCCGTCCACCAAGTCCTTGCTGACCAGCGACTGCGCCACGCCGACCGCGCGCGAGGCATCCTTCACCCACACGCAGGCGGTTTCATAGTTGGGCTCGATCTTGATCGCGGTGTGCGCGCGCGAAGTCGTTGCACCGCCGATCAGCAACGGAATTGTGAAGTTCTGCCGCTTCATTTCCTTGGCGACGTGCGCCATTTCCTCCAGCGACGGCGTGATCAGGCCAGATACGCCGATCATGTCGGCGTGCTCGGCAATCGCGGTGTCGAGGATCTTCTGCGCCGGCACCATCACGCCGAGGTCCACCACGTCGAAGTTGTTGCAGGCCAGCACCACGCCCACGATGTTCTTGCCGATGTCGTGCACGTCGCCCTTGACGGTCGCCATCACGATCTTGCCGCTGGCTTTGCGGGTGTTGCCGCTCTTCTTCTTTTCCTCTTCCATGAAAGGCAGCAGCCAGGCAACCGCCTTCTTCATTACGCGCGCGGATTTCACGACTTGCGGAAGGAACATCTTGCCGGCGCCAAAAAGGTCGCCGACCACGTTCATGCCATCCATCAGCGGGCCTTCGATCACATCGAGCGTGCGCGTAACGGTCTTGCGGATTTCCTCGGTGTCCTCGACCACGAATTGGTCGATGCCGTGTACCAGCGCGTGTTCCAGCCGCTTCGCAACGGGCAGTTCACGCCACGCCAGCTTGTTGCTGTCATCCCTCTCCTGCGATCCGCCCTTGTGCCGCTCGGCGATTTCCATCAATCGCTCGGTGGCGTCCGGGCGGCGGTTCAGCACCACGTCTTCGACGCGTTCGCGCAGTTCCGACTCGAGGTCGTCGTAAAGCGCCAGCGCGCCGGCGTTGACGATGCCCATGTCCATGCCGGCCTTGATCGCGTGGTAGAGGAACACGCAGTGGATCGCCTCGCGCACCGCGTTGTTGCCGCGGAACGAGAATGACACGTTGGACACGCCACCCGACAAATGCGAATGCGGGAAGCGCTTCTTCAATTCCTTCGCGGCTTCGATGAAATCGACGGCATTGTTGGCGTGTTCCTCGATGCCGGTGGCGATAGGGAAGATGTTGGAATCGAAAATGATGTCTTCGGGCGGGAAACCGACCTTCTCGGTCAGCAGCTTGTAGGATCGCTCGCAGATTTCAAGGCGACGTTCTACCGAATCGGCCTGGCCCTGTTCGTCGAATGCCATCACCACGGTAGCCGCGCCGTAGCGCAGGATCTTGCGCGCTTCGTCGAGGAATTTTTCCTCGCCTTCCTTCAGGGAGATCGAGTTGACCACGCCCTTGCCCTGCAGGCATTTCAAGCCGGCCTCGATCACGCTCCATTTGGACGAATCCACCATTACCGGGATGCGCGCGATGTCTGGTTCGGCCGCGATCAGGCGCAGGAACTTCACCATCGCCGCTTCGGAATCGAGCAGCCCTTCGTCCATGTTGACGTCGAGGATCTGAGCGCCGCTCTCGACCTGCTGGCGCGCGACTTCCACCGCCTCGTCGTAGCGGTCTTCCTTGATCAGCTTCTTGAATTTTGCCGAGCCGGTGACGTTGGTGCGCTCGCCGATGTTGACGAACAGCGTCTCGGGCGTGATGACCAGCGGTTCAAGGCCCGACAGGCGGGTATAGCGGGGAGTGTTCATTATCTTTGGATGGCCTGCTTTTGCTCGTCATCCCGGCGCAGGCCGGGATCCATTTTTGCGATCTGCGAAACGAGCATGGGTTCCGGCCTTCGCCGAGACGACGAAAGAAACATCATGCGGCTTCGGAATCAGCCGAACCCGGGATGCGTGGCTGAACGTTGCGCACGGCCTCGGCAATCGCGGCGATGTGCTCGGGCGTGGTACCGCAGCAGCCGCCGACGATGTTGAGCAGGCCGTCGCGTGCGAATTCGCCCAACGTCTTCGCCATTTCTTCGGGTGTTTCGTCGTAGCCGCCCAGCGCATTCGGAAGGCCCGCATTGGGGTGCGCGCTGATGGCGCAGTCGGCAACGCGCGCGAGTGCCTCGATGTGCTGGCGCAAGTCCTTTGCACCGAGTGCGCAGTTGAGCCCGATCGACAATGGCCGCGCATGCGCGACGGAATACCAGAAGGCTTCGGCGGTCTGGCCAGAAAGCGTGCGGCCGGAACGGTCGGTGATCGTGCCCGAAATCATGATCGGCAGGCGCCCGCCCAGTTCATCGAACACGCGCGCGATGCCGGACAGTGCAGCCTTGGCATTCAATGTATCGAAAATGGTTTCCACCATCACGATGTCGGCGCCGCCTTCGATCAGTCCGTGCGTGGCATCGGCATAGGCATTTTCGAGTTCGTCGAAATCAACGTTGCGAAAACCTGGGTTATTGACGTCGGGCGACAGCGACGCGGTGCGGCTGGTCGGACCCAGCACGCCAATCGCAAAGCGCGGATGATCCGGCGTCTTGCGCTCGGCTTCGTCGCACGCAGTGCGCGCCAGCTTCGCGCCCTCGCGATTCAGTTCATGCGCCAGATGCTGCAGCGCGTAGTCGACCTGGCTGATCGAAGTGGAATTGAAGGTGTTGGTCTCGACGAAATCCGCGCCGGCGGCGAGATATGCCGCGTGGATGTCGCGGATGGTTTCCGGGTGCGTCAACGACAGCAAGTCGTTGTCACCCTTGAGGTCACGTTGGCAGCCTTGGACGTCGGCATTTTCACCTGCGTGATCGTGCGCGTGTTGCACGTCGCAGCCGCACGCGAAACGCTCGCCGCGATAGCCGGCCTCGTCCAATCCGTGCTGCTGCAACATGGTACCCATCGCGCCGTCCAGCACGAGGATGCGTTTGACCAGTGCATCATTGAGTTTTTCGACGCGGTTGGGATGCAGCCAGGGAAGGTTGTTGGTCATGGTATCTCTCCAAAAGCTATTTGGTCCGCAAATGAACGCCAATGAACGCAAGTAAAAACAGGCAGGTTGAGTAAACGCGACCTGGACAGGTTCGATTTGCACTCTGCGTTCTTCGCGTTCTTCGCGTTCATTTGCGGGCTGTTGTTTGCTCCGGCTTTCTGGCCAGCAGGCTCAATACTTCGAAATGCGGTGAACGCGCCTCGCGCGAAATGCGTTCGCAGCGCAGGACTTCAAGCCCTGCCTTGCGCGCAAAGCCGGCCAGGTCTTCGCGCCTGAAGCCGAGATTCTTGTGGCCGAATGGCGACACTGCCGCGCGGTGTGCGTGCTTCGCCAGCGTCGCCGCCAGCAGGCGGCCGCCCCGCTTGAGGACGCGCGAAGCTTCCGCGATGGCTTGTTGCGGATGTTCGCTGTAGGTAAGCGCGTGCATCATCAGCACGAGGTCGAAGGTGCGCGGGCCAACATCGAGCGCTTGCATGTCGCCTTCGACCACTTCGACGTTGCGGAACGCCTTCAGCCGCTTGCGTGCGGCCGTGACCACGTTGGTACTGGAATCCACGCACACGATCGAATGCGCGTGCGGCGCCAGCAGTTCGGCCAGCACGCCATCGCCCGAAGCGATGTCCAGCACGTCGCCGGTTTCCAGCAATTGCAGCAAGGTACGCGCCAGGGTTTCCCAGGTGCGGCCCGGCGAGTAATGGCGCTCCATGTCGCCAGCCACGCTGTCGGCCCAACCGCGATCGCGCGCACGCGCCGCCAGTACCGACGGCAGGCGTTGCGCATCGGCATCCAGCATCGCGTCATCGACGCCGTCTTCCAACGCGCGCAGCAGGTCGGCGGCGCCGTCGAAACCGCTTTCGTTGAAACGGTAATACGCCGACACGCCGGCGCGACGATCGCACACCAACCCGGTTTCCTTGAGCTTGGCGAGGTGCGTGGAAACGCGTGGCTGCGCGAGACGCAACACCGACGACAGCTCCGCGACGGTCAGCTCCTCGCGCCGCAGCATCGCCAAGAGCCGCACCCGCGTGGGGTCGGACAACACGCGCAACAACGCGGTGGCGGAAACCAGATCAAGCATTCCATCTTTATATCAGGATAGAGAGATAAATTAAAGCGGCACGCCCGACAGCGGTATGATGCAAAGTTGGGTTGCCGCGCCAACCATCGGCGCGGCGCACGACAGACAGAGGTGTCGCGATGGATTTCGATTTTTCCGAAGAGCAGTTGCAGATCCAGTCGATCGCGCGTGATTTCGCGCAGAAGCGCATCGCGCCGGTGGCGGCGGATTTCGACAAGTCGGGCGAGTTTCCGCTCGACAACATCCGCGAGATGGGCAAGCTGGGCCTGATGGGCATCGAGGTCCCGGTCGAATACGGTGGCGCCGGGATGGATTCGATCAGCTACGTGCTGGCGATGATCGAAATTGCCGCGGCCGATTGCGCGCACTCGACCATCATGAGCGTCAACAACACCCTGTATTGCAACGGTCTGCTGAAGTTCGGCAACGAGGAACAGAAGCACAAGTACGTCACGCCGATCGCGTCGGGCGAAGCCATTGGTGCGTTCGCATTGACCGAGCCGCAGTCGGGTTCCGACGCCACCGCGATGCGTTGTCGGGCGGTGAAGCAGACCGACGGAAGCTTCACGATCAACGGCAAGAAGAGCTGGATTACGTCCGGGCCCGTTGCGAAGTACATCCTGCTGTTCGCGATGACCGATCCCGAAAAGCATTCGCGCGGCATCACCGCGTTCATGGTCGATACCTCGCGCAAGGGTTTCGGCCGCGGCAAGACCGAGCCCAAGCTCGGCATCCGCGCCTCGGCGACCTGCGAGATCGAGTTCGACGATTACGTCGCGCAGGCCGACGAGGTGATCGGCGAGGAAGGCCATGGCTTCAAGATCGCGATGGGCGTGCTGGATGCCGGCCGCATCGGCATCGCCTCGCAGGCCGTCGGCCTTGCGCGCGCGGCGTACGCAGCGACGCTGGAATACTCGCGCGACCGCAAGGCCTTCGGCCAGTCGATCGGTTCGTTCCAGATGACCCAGGCCAAGATTGCCGACATGAAATGCAAGCTGGACGCGGCGCGTGTGTTGACCCTGCGTGCTGCCTGGATGAAGCAGGAAGCCGCGAAGACCGGCGGGCGGTTTTCCACCGAAGCGGCGGTGGCGAAACTCACCGCTTCCGAAGCGGCAATGTGGATCACCCACCAGGCCGTGCAGATACACGGCGGCATGGGTTATTCCAAGGAAATGCCGCTGGAGCGGTATTTCCGCGATGCCAAGATCACGGAGATCTACGAGGGAACGTCGGAGATCCAGCGCATGGTGATCGCGCGCAACGAGACGGGTCTTCGCTGACGCGCAGTGTCCCTGCGTTTCGGTAGGTTGGGCTGACCCGGCTCTCTTGCCGGTGAAGCCCGACATTGATGTGCAGCGATGTTGGGCTTTCGCCGATGAAGCCGGCGTCAGCCCAACCTACAAGAGCGAAACCGCGAATCAGGTGCGCTTGCGATGTGGCTCCGCATTCACGGTAATGAACTGCGGTTCCTCGCCATCAAGGCGCAGGGCGGTGAGCTTCCCACCCCACACGCAACCCGTGTCGATGGCATATATGCCGAGGCCTGCAAACCGGCCAAGTGCAGACCAGTGCCCGCACACGATACGCGTGTCGCGCGATTTCAGGCCAGGTACTTCGAACCACGGATACAGGCCCGCCCGTTGCGAACCGGGTGCGCCCTTTGCATCGAAATCGATGCGCCCGTTTGCATCGCAATAGCGCATGCGGGTGAAGATGTTGATCGCGGCGCGCAGGCGATCCTGGCCGTGCAATTTGGACGACCAGCGTGCGGGCCGGTTGCCGAACATGCGCTGCAGCAGGCCGCGGTGGGCGGGGCCGCGCAGGGTGCGTTCGACTTCATTGGCGATGTGCAGCGCCTGTTTCAGCGTCCATGACGGTGCGAGTCCCGCGTGCACCAGCGTGAAGCCCAGATCGGTGTCGTGGTGCAACATGGATTGCGAGCGCAGCCAGTCGACGAGGGTCGCCGAATCTTCGGCTTCGAGCACGCGGCGCAGGTCGGGATTCGTACGCGCGCGTGCCTCCGGCTCGCGCACGGCGATCGCAAGCAGGCTCAAGTCGTGGTTGCCCAGGGTGACCACGCTGTGTTCGCGCAGGCCGTGGATCAGCCGCAGGACTTCCAGCGATTCGCCGCCGCGGTTGACCAGGTCGCCGCAAAACCAGAGGCGATCCGAGGAAGGATCGAAACGCAACCGCTCCAGCAACCGCTGCAGTTCCGGATAGCAACCCTGCACATCGCCGATCGCGTAGATGGCCATGTGCGGATTCCGGGGCGATCAGTGGAGCGTTCGGGGCACCGACAACACGAACTCGGGAATCGGAGCCTCGAAGTCGGTGCCGTCATCGGCATGGAACAGATAAGTGCCGCGCATGGTGCCGACCTGGGTTTCCAGTATTGCGCCGGAGGTGTAGCTGTAGGTTTCGCCCGGTTGCAGGCGCGGCTGCTCGCCGACGACGCCTTCACCGCGCACTTCCTCGACCTTGCCGTTGGCGTCGGTGATGACCCAATGCCGCGTTTGCAGACGAGCGGGCATCATTCCGAGATTGCGCAGGGTGATTTCGTACGCGAACACGTAGCGATTGGTCTCCGGCTTGGACTGTTCAGCCACGTAGCGCGCGTCGACCTCGATCTCGATCGCATGCGGGTCGGGTTCGCGCGGCCTGCTTGGTTTGTCGGTGGTGGTCGGTCGGGGGCTCATTGGACGTCATTGTGTGCGAGTTCCGGCCCAACCTGCAAGTCATCGGAACCGATGTTGCGCGCCAGCGCGACAAAGCCTGCAGGCGCGATGTCCTCCGCGCGCGCCCGCGGGTCGATGCCAGCCGCGCGTATCGCACCCACATCGAGCAGCCCGCGCAGTGCATTGGAGAGCGTCTTGCGCCGCTGGTTGAAGGCCGCGCGAACGACGGCGTCGATCTTTCCTGCGAGTGTGGGATCGGGGCACTGCGTCGGCAGCAACGGCGTCAATCGCACGACGGACGATTCAACCTTGGGCGGAGGCCGGAACGCGCCCGGTGCGACCCGCAGCAAGGGCTCCACCTTGCAGACCAGCTGCAGCATCACCGACAGACGGCCGTAAACTTTGCTGCCGTGCGCCGCGGCCATCCTGTCCACCACTTCCTTCTGCAGCATGAAGTGCATGTCGGTGATCGCACCGGCGTGTGCGAGACAGTGGAACAGGATCGGGCTGGACACGTAGTAGGGCAGGTTGCCCGCGAGGCGCAGCTTGTCGCCGTTCGCACGCGCGGTCAGATCCACCTTCAACACGTCGGCATGGATGATTTCCAGCTCGCCGACGCTGTCGGCACGCGCGCGCAGCGGTTCAATCAAGTCGGTGTCCAGCTCGATGGCCGTCAAATGACCGGCGGCCTTCAGCAGCGGCAAGGTGAGCGCGCCTTCGCCGGGTCCTATTTCGACGATGCGATCGTCCGGCCGTGGCGCGATCGCCGCCACGATGCGTTCGATCACCCCGCGTTCGTGCAGGAAGTGCTGGCCGTAATGTTTCTTGGGGCGGGTCGTCATGCGAGAGAGCCGGGGTCAGCGTGCATTTTTGCCAAACCGCCGGGAGAAGCGGGGGTCAGAGTGCACTTTCGTACGTCGGCACCGCGAAGTCTTCGGTACCCTGGCGAAAGTGCACTCTGACCCCGGCTTTCTTCACGGGCGTGAGAGCGAACTCAAGCGCACGGCCATTTCGGCCGCCGCGAACATGCTGTCCGGATCGGCGCGGCCCGTTCCGGCAAGATCGAGCGCGGTGCCGTGATCGACCGAGGTGCGCACGAACGGCAGGCCCAACGTGACGTTGACGGTGCGATCGAACGCTTCGGACTTCAACACCGGCAGCGCCTGGTCGTGATACATGGCCAGCACGGCGTCGTAATGCGCGCGCATGGCGGGCACGAACGCGGTGTCGGCCGGCAATGGCCCCAGCAGATGCATGCCTTCGCCGCGCAACGCATCCAGTACGGGGATGATCGTGTCGATTTCCTCGTGGCCGAGATGGCCGCCTTCGCCCGCGTGCGGGTTCAGGCCCAGCACCGCAATGCGTGGTTCGATGATTCCGAACTTCGCGATCAACTCCGCGTGCACGATGCGCAAGGTGCGCGTCAATGATTCGCGCGTGATCGCGGCGGGCACGCGTGCAAGCGGCAGGTGCGTGGTGGCCAGCGCCACGCGAAGTTCGGGCGACGCCAGCATCATCACCACGTCGCAGCCCGCGCGTTGCGCGAAGAGTTCGGTGTGCCCGGTGAAGTGTTCGCCAGCGTCGTTGATCACGGACTTCTGCACCGGCGCCGTCACCACGGCGTCGAACACACCACTGATGCAACCGTCCGCGGCCTGCGCCAGCGTGTTCAGCACGTGGAAGGCATTGCGCGGGTCGAGCCGGCCAGGAACTTCCTCGGCGCGCAAAGGCACTTCAACGAATCGCAAGCTTCCGGCCGCGCGCAGGTTGCGCGGCTGGCCGTCGTCGGCTTCGAGTTTCAGCGTGATGCCGCAGCGTTGCGCGGCGCGTTCCAGCAGGCCGGCATCGCTGACCGCGACGAGGTCGGCGGCGAGCGGCGAGGCCGCCAGCCGTGCGACCAGTTCCGGGCCGACCCCCGCGGGGTCACCACTGGTGATGGCGAGGCGCGGGAGGGGCCGGTGGATAGCCGGCCCCGTGCTCATTTGGCCGCGTCGCCCGAGTACGGACTGGCGTCGGCGAGTTCCGGAACCCGGATGCTGATGGAGGCCGAGGATTCCGTGTCACGTATGAATTGTTCGTAAGCCTGGCGACCCTTGCGCTCGGCGATGGCCTGGCGAGCTTGCGCTCGTTCGATGTCCTTGGTCTTGTCGGCCTGGCGGGTGCCGAGCAGCTTGATGATGTGCCACGAACCATCCGGACTCTTGAACGGCTGCGTGACCTGGCCGGGCTGCATGCCCGCGAGCACCTTGCCGACCTCCGAACCCCAATCGTCCTGTGCGAACCAACCCATGTCGCCGCCGGCATTGGCGGTGGTGGGATCGTCGGAATCCTGCTTGGCCAGTTTGGCGAAATCGGCACGCTGGTTGACGATTTCGTTGTAAAGCTTGTCGATCTTGTCCTTCGCACCTTGCGCGCTCAGCACGGCGCTGGGTTTGATCATCAGATGCAAGGCATGGAATTCGGTGACGATCTGTTTGTCGCCGGGTTCACGCTTGCCTTCCAGCTTGATGATGGTGAAGCCCGACGCATCGCGCAGCGGCTGGGTAATACCGCCCGGTTGCAGCGAATTGACGATTTGCTGGACAGACGGGGGCAATTCGTCCACCCGGCGCCAGCCCAGGTCACCACCGTCCAGGGCCTCGGGTGCGCTGGAATCGCTGACGGCGAGGGTGGCAAAATCCTTGCCCGATTTCAGGTCACTCTCGATCTGGTCGGCCTTGGCCTGCGCGGCGGCGATCTGCTTGGCATCGGCGCCTTCGGGCAGCCCGACCAGGATGCGCGCCAAATGCACCTCGCCCTGCTTGAACGCCGGGCTGGCGATGAGGTTGTCGATTTCCGCATCGGACACCTGCGAGGATTGCTGCATCACCTGCTGCTGCACCGCGCGCACCAGCAACTGATCCCGCAGTTGGTCACGGAACGCGCCGTATTCCACGCCTTGCTGCTGCATGGCCGCTTGCATCTGCGGCACGCTCATCTTGTTCTGCTGCGCGATGTTGGCGACCGCGGCGTCGACTTGGTCGTCGGATACGCGGACGCCGCCATCGCGCGCCTTCTGCACCAGCAGCTGGTTGAGGATCAGCCGCTGCAGCACCTGCTTGGCCAGCACGTCGGTGGGCGGCAACTGACCGCCTGATTGCTGGATCTGGTGCGCTACCGTGCCCATCGTCTGGTTGAGCTGGCTTTGCAGGATCACGTCGTCGTTGACCACGGCGATGATCCGGTCCAGCGGCTGGATGCCATTCGATGCGGGCGCTTGCGCGCCGAGCAGCGGTGCGGACTGGGCGCTGGTGGAGGGCGGGGCGTTGGGGCTGAGCAGTTGCGCGAAGGCAGGCAGCGCGAACGCGCAGGCTGCGAACACCAGGGCGGCGCGGGAGAAGCGGGAGCGGATCATGTCGTTCATGGATGGGCTTGGCTGGGTGGGGGCGCCCCGGACCGCCGTGGTCCGGGGCAAAGTCGATGGCTTGGACAGCGCCAAGTGCCGGAAAGTTGTTGCAAGGTGGGTCAAGACCCGCCCTGCGATGCCAGACACCCGGGGCGGGTCTTGACCCGCCGTCACGGCCTTATTGATAGCCAAGAATAGCATTGCGCAGGAACGTGCCGGTGCGCTCGCCATAGGCGCCGAGGCCCTTGAACTCGATTTCGAACATGATGGCGTTGTTGGTATCGCCCTTGTAGTCGTACACGTAGTGGCGGCTGAGCAGGCGCACCGCGGTACAGCAGCTGTCCCATTCGATGCCGGCGAAGGTATCGACCGCGCGCCTGTCGCGCAGCGAATAGGTGTAACCGCCGACCAGCTTCCAGGCCGCACCCACCGGGATTTCCGTCGTCAAGTCGGCCTGTTCCAGCAAGCCGCGCCGGAAGCGGTAATCGAAATTGACGATGCCGTCGCCCCACAGGCGGCGCTGCAGGCCGACCGTGGAGACATCCGTGTGATGACCGGTGTTGGTGTTGGGATCCCATTGCTGGGATGCCGTCAGCCGCCAGTTGTCGTTGAGGGAAACCGTGAGGTTGGCGACGTAGTTGGAACCGGAGTAATCGACCGCCTTGCCGCCGGGGTACAACGTGACCTTCTCCGGATCGAAGTAGTGGATCTGGCCGATGCTGGCGGAAAGCCGTTCCACACCGGTGTCGTCGAGGAAGCGGGTGGTCAGCGCCAGCGACAGGTTGTTGGCATTCATCTGGCGGTCGGCGCCGCTGAAGCTGTTGGTGGTGAACAACTGCCAGAAATCGAACGTGAGCGGTTGGGTGTCGAACAGCGGAATGTCATTCTGATTGCGGTACGGCACGCGCAGGTAATAGATGCGTGGCTCCAGTGTCTGGGTGTAGTCGCTGCCGAACAGGTGCACGTCGCGCTCGAAGATCAGCCCGGCATCGACATCGAAGATCGGCGTGGTGCGCGTGGGGTGGGCCGTATCGCTGCCCACGACGGGCTGCGGCAGGTTGTAGGCGGTGTAGCGCACCCCGACTTCCGGGCGTACGAACCACGCTGCGCCCTGCAACGGCCATGCGAGGTAGGGATAGAAATCGAAACGGTCGCCACCTATGGCTTCGGGTTTGACGAATCGCACCGCTTCCGCATTGATGCCCCACTCGGGCCCTCCGGGGCCGCCGATCGGACGATCTGCGTTGAAGAACAGCCGCGGCATTCGCCGGTAAGGTGCGGCATTTTGCGAAAGGCCCGGCGTGACGATCTGATACCAGTCGGCGCCGACACCCGCGTTCCACCAGTCGGTCGCCTTGGTGACGTAGGACGTCGAACTCAAGACGGTCGCGGTCGAGGTGGTCAGGTTCTGGCCGAAATCCTGGAACCAGGCTTCATCGCTGGCGCGCTTGATGGAGGTGGTCCACTGCATGCCCAGCGGCAAGCTGGTCTGGTTGGCAAGTGTCAGATACCAGCGACTGTGGTCGACGATCTTGTCATTGGGCAGGTAGCTGAAATCGATCTCGCCCTTGCCGAAATCGGCGAGGTAGCGGAACTGGCTGTCCAGCATGCCGCCGCGGTCGGCAAACCAGGTGGGTGTGAAAGTGGCGTCATAGTTGGGCGCGATGTTCCAGTAGAACGGAATCGAAGCGAAGAAGCCCGCGCGGCTGCGGCTGCCGAACGACGGATACAAAAAGCCGGTCTGGCGCTGTTTGTCGATCGGGAAACGCAGGTAGGGCAGCCACAGGAACGGTACGCCCTTCAGGCGCATGGTCACGTCGTGGGCGCGGCCGACGCCTTCGTCGCGATTCATGGTCATGGTTTTCGCATCGACCTCCCACACCCGATTGTGCAGTTCGCAGGTCGAATAAGTGAGGTCGTGCAGCTTGTCGCGATCCTGGTCCAGCATGATCGCCTGGCTGGCGACGCCGTTGCCGCGCGAAGTCAGCAATTGGTATTGCACATGGTCGGCGACCCCGTATTCCGGAGTCGTGGTGCCCTTCATGCTGTCGGCCGAAAACAGCATCCCGCGTTCCTGGTAGCGCACGTGGCCTTCGGCGTCGTACGCGGTGGTGTCGGCGTTGTAGGTGAGGTCGTCCGCGCGCAACAACTGGTCGAGGCGTTGCAGCGAGCTGTTGCCCGAAAGATGGAAGATATTGCTGTCGGGACTCGAGAAACGGTCACCGTAAACCTGCGACGGGCTGGTGTCACGGTCACCCTCGGTGGGCAGACCCGGTTCATAGAAGTTCAGCAGGTCATTCTTCTTGCACAGCGCAAAGTCGTTCTTCACCACCGGGCAAGTGAACGCGCCGAGCGGGCAGACATCCGCGCTTGCCTGCGCCAGCGCCATGCCGGGCGCGACCGCCAGCGTGATCGCAAATGCCAGTGCACGCGGGGTCAGCGGCATCGATCGGCGCGGCACGGGAGTTCCTTCGGTTGATAACTCGCGTAAGCTAGCAGAACGCGCCCTTTCTGTTGAGACGGGCGCGTTGCCTGTTCAGGCAGCTTTCGCGGTTTTCAATGGCGCGCAGCGTGCGTCCAGCCAGGTACGGTCGGTCGCATCGTCCAGCAGTGGCGCGAGGCGTTCGCGCACCGTCGCGTGGTAGCTGTCGAGCCATGCGATTTCGTTTGCGTCGAGCAGCGACAGGTCGAGCAGGCGCGTGTCGATCGGGCACAACGTCAGCGTCTCGAACCCGAGAAACTCGCCGAATTCGCCATCACCCGCGGGGATGGTTGCGGCCAGGTTTTCGATGCGCACGCCGTGGCGACCGGGTTTGTAGATGCCGGGCTCGATCGAGGTGATCATCCCGACATCCAGCGCCTCAAGATGTTGCCCCGAGCGTGGCGGGCGAATCGATTGGGGACCTTCGTGAACGTTGAGGCAGTAACCGACGCCGTGCCCGGTGCCGTGGCCGTAATCGACGCCCGCCGCCCAGATCGGTGCGCGCGCCAGCGCGTCCAACTGCTGGCCCGATGTGCCGCGCGGAAACTTCGCGCGCGACAGCGCGATCACACCCTTCAGCACCAGCGTCACGTCGCGGCGTTGTTCGGGCGCCGTCTCGCCCAGCGCCCACATGCGCGTGATGTCGGTGGTGCCGCCGAGGTATTGCGCGCCGGAATCGATCAGCAGCATGCCCTTCGGGTTGAGTTCGGCGTGCGATTCGGGCGTCGCCGAATAGTGCGGTAGCGCGGCGTTCGCTTCGTAGCCTGCGATGGTGGAGAAACTCTCGCTGACGAAACCGGGTTGCTGCGCACGCAGCCCGCGCAGCTTTTCGTCGACGTCCAGTTCGGTCAGGCGTTTGCCGTCGTGCAACGCTTGCTCAAGCCAGCGCGCGCCGCGCACCAGCGCCACGCCGTCGCGGCGCATCGCTTCGCGCACGTGCTGCATTTCCTTGCCGGATTTGCGCGCCTTGGCTGCAGTGATCGGGCCGGCGGCTTCAACTAGCGTGACGTGATCGGGAATTGTATGTGCGATGGCGGCGGAAATTTGTCCCGGCGCGAGCAGCAGTTTCGCGTCTGGTGGCAGTTTCGCGAGCGCATCACCGGCCTCGGCGTACGGCGCGATGCGGATGCCGTCGTCGGCCAGCATTTTTTGCAGGTTCGCATCCAGTTTGGTCGCCTCGACAAACAACGTCGCGCCGTTCGCATCGATCAGCAGGTGCGACAGGAACACCGGGTTGTATTCGACGTCGCTGCCGCGCAGGTTCAGCACCCATGCGATTTCGTCCAGCGCCGAGACGATGTGATGGGTCGCGCCGGCGCGCTTCATCGCCGCGCGCACGTCCGCGAGTTTTTCCGCACGGCTGTGGATCGCGTACTCGAGTGGGTGTTCGTACACCGCCGCGTGCGGCAGCGGCGGCCGATCGTTCCAGGTTGCAGCTGGCAGATCATGCTCGACCAACTCCGCGCCGCATTCCGCCAGCTGTTTGCGCAACGACCGTTCCGTCGCCAGCGAAAGCATGTCCGCAGCACAGGCCACCTTGTCACCCGGCTTCACGCGACGGCGCAACCATTCCACGTGCTCCGGCGTATGCGGCACGTTCAACTTCACCAGCTCAACACCGCTGCCGGCGAGTTGGCGTCCGGCTTGCGAGAAGTAGCGTGAGTCCGTCCACACGCCCGCGAAATCGGCGGTCACCACCAGCGTGCCGGCCGAACCGGTGAAACCCGAAAGCCATTCGCGCGCGGTCCAGTGTTCCGGCAGGTACTCGGACAAATGCGGGTCGGCGGTGGGCACGATGCAGGCGGCCACGCCGCGCTGCTGCATCACGGCGCGCAGTGCGGCGATGCGGGCGGGAATGGTGGCAAGGGTCATGGCGGTGTCCGGCAAAGGTGCAAGCCGCCATTGTGGCGCGACCGCTATGGCGTCGCCACCGCATCGGCGGTCGCAGGTTGGCCGGCATGGCGTCTTGAGGCCCCAAGCGAAGGGCGGTCCCTCCATTCGTCGTCATTCCGGGGCATCTCCGGCATCTGCGCTTCGCGCAGCCCCGGAATGACGATGATTGATAGTCTTCCGGACGGGTTCGGCGTGCTCCCAGGGGCTGGAAGCCAAAGCGGGCACCGCCGACGATACGACCGCTGTGGCGGCAGACGCCGCGATGTTCCGCCCTGCCGGGCACCACACTACTTCGACTCGCGAAGCGGAGAGCACGCCGCTAGAATGACGCTTTCCACACACGGTCCGATCATGACCTCCCTGATTTTCGTCACCGGCGGCGTGGTGTCCTCGCTTGGCAAGGGCATCGCGTCGGCGTCGCTGGCGTCCATCCTTGAGGCCCGCGGCCTCAATGTGACGTTGATGAAGCTCGACCCTTACATCAACGTCGACCCCGGCACGATGAGCCCGTTCCAGCACGGCGAGGTGTACGTCACCGATGACGGTGCCGAAACCGATCTGGACCTCGGGCATTACGAACGCTTCGTGCGCACCCGGCTGTCGGGCAAGAACTCCATCACCACCGGCAAGATCTACGAGGCCGTGATCCGCAAGGAACGCCGCGGCGATTATCTCGGCGCCACCGTGCAGGTGATCCCGCACATCACCAACCAGATCAAGCACGTGATCGACGAGGCCACCCGCGGCTTCGACGTGGCGCTGGTCGAGATCGGTGGCACCGTCGGCGATATCGAATCGCAGCCGTTCCTCGAGGCCGCGCGCCAGCTTCGCATCGAACGCGGCGCCGACAAGGTGCTGTTCATGCACCTGACGCTGGTGCCGTTCATCAAGGCCGCCGGCGAGATCAAGACCAAGCCGACCCAGCATTCGGTGAAGGAATTGCGCGCGCTCGGCATCCAGCCCGACATCCTGGTGTGCCGCTGCGAGGAGCCACTGCCCGAGAACGAGCGCCGCAAGATCGCGCTGTTTACCAACGTGCCGGAAAACGCGGTGATCAGCGCGGCCGACGCCGATACCATCTACAAGCTGCCGTTGTGGCTGCACAAGGAAGGGCTGGACGACATCGTCGTCGATCGCCTGCACCTCGACGCCAAGCCGACCGACCTGGCGGAGTGGCGGCGCACGGTGGACGCGGTCGAGAATCCCAAGGACGAGGTACGCATCTACATCGTCGGCAAGTACGTTGAACACAAGGATGCCTACAAGTCGCTGGGCGAGGCGCTGCGCCATGGCGGCATCCACAACGCGACGCGCGTCCAGCTCGAGTGGATCGATTCCGAAGACATCGAAACGCGCGGCGCCGACGCGGTGCTGCACGACGCCGATGCGATCCTGGTGCCGGGCGGTTTCGGCAAGCGCGGTTTCGAGGGCAAGATCCAGACGGTGAAGTACGCGCGCGAGCGCGGCATTCCGTATTTCGGTATCTGCTACGGCATGCAAACGGCGGTAGTCGAATTCGCGCGCGGCGTCGCCGGCATCGCCGGTGCGGGCTCCACCGAGAACGACCGCGATTGCGTGGACCCGGTGATCGCGCTGATTACCGAGTGGACGCAGGGTGCGGGTGAAGTACAGCGCCGCGATGAAGATTCCGACCTCGGAGGCACGATGCGCCTCGGTGCACAGGAATGCCTGCTGAAGGCGGGAACGATCGCGCGCGAGTTGTACGGCGCCGACACCATCCGCGAGCGTCATCGTCACCGCTACGAGTTCAACAACCGCTACCGCGAGCGCCTGGAAAAAGCGGGCCTCGTGATCGCAGGCGTGTCGGTGGATGACCTGGTCGAGATCGTGGAACTGTCGCAGCAGAAACATCCGTGGTTTCTCGCCTGCCAGTTCCACCCGGAATTCACCTCGACGCCGCGCGACGGCCATCCGCTGTTCAACGGGTTCGTGCAGGCCGCGCGCGAGTTCAAGGCGATGCGCGACGCGCCGAAGCTTGCGAGGGAAGCGGCGGGATGATGCGGCATGCTTTTTACTCCTCCCCCTTGAAGGGGAGAGCTGACAACACCGCCGGTTCGAGGTTACTCCCGACATGAATCTCTGCGGCTTCGAAGTCGGCCTCGACAAACCGTTCTTCCTGATCGCCGGTCCCTGCGTGGTCGAGTCAGAGCAGTTGCAGTTGGACACTGCGGGGAAGCTCAAGGAAATCACGAGCAAGCTCGGGATCAACTTCATCTTCAAGTCCAGCTTCGACAAGGCCAACCGCACCTCGGGCCAGAGTTTTCGCGGGCTCGGGATGGAAGAAGGCCTGCGCATCCTCGGCGAAGTGAAGAAGCAGCTCGGCGTGCCGGTGCTCACCGATGTGCACGAATACACGCCGTTCGACGAAGTCGCCGAAGTCGTCGATGTGCTGCAGACGCCGGCGTTCCTGTGCCGGCAGACCGATTTCATCCAGAAGGTCGCGCGCGTCGGCAAGCCGGTCAACATCAAGAAGGGTCAATTCCTGTCGCCGTGGGACATGCAGAATGTGGTCGAGAAGGCGCGCACGGTTGGCAACGAGCAAATCATGGTGTGCGAACGCGGCGCGAGCTTCGGTTACAACAACCTTGTCTCCGACATGCGCTCGCTGGCGGTGATGCGGGAAACGAATTGCCCGGTGGTGTTCGATGCCACCCATTCGGTGCAGTTGCCGGGCGGGCAGGGCACGAAGTCCGGTGGCCAGCGCGAATTCGTGCCGGTGCTGGCACGCGCGGCCGTCGCCGTAGGCGTGGCGGGCGTGTTCATGGAAACCCATCCCGATCCGGACAAGGCGCTGTCCGACGGCCCGAACGCATGGCCGCTGGGCAAGATGGAAGCATTGCTGGAGACGTTGAAAGAACTCGATGCGGTTGCCAAACGCGGCAATTTTCTGGAGTTGTAGTCAAGCAGCAGAAGCTTTTGTCCGCAAAGAACGCAAAGGACGCGAAAGCAGAAAAACCGCTGTTCTTCGCATCTTTCGCGGACGAATACGCCTGTCCAAACAGGAACCTCATGAGCACGACGATCACCCATATCCACGCCCGCGAAGTGCTGGACAGCCGCGGTAATCCCACCCTCGAAGCCGAGGTCACTTTGGCCGACGGTGCGTTCGGTCGCGCGATCGTGCCGAGTGGTGCGTCCACGGGCACGCGCGAAGCGGTTGAACTGCGCGACGGCGACAAGTCGCGTTATCTCGGCAAAGGCGTCTTGAAAGCCGTCGCCAACGTCAACGGCGAAATCGCGAAGGCGCTGGCCGGATTCGATGCCGCGGATCAAAAGGGACTCGATGACAAGTTGATCGCGCTGGACGGCACGCCGAACAAGTCGCGCCTCGGCGCCAACGCCACGCTCGGCGTGTCGCTGGCCGCGGCGCACGCGGTTGCGGCCTCGCGCAAGCAGCCGCTCTGGAAATACCTCGCTGGCGATCGCGCTCCGGTGTTGCCGGTTCCGATGATGAACGTGATCAACGGCGGCGTGCATGCCGACAATCCGCTGGACATGCAGGAATTCATGGTGATGCCGGCGGGCTTCGACAAGTTCTCCGACGCGCTGCGCGCGGGCGTCGAATGCTTTCACGCCTTGAAGACGCAACTCAAGAAACGCGGCATGAACACCGCGGTCGGCGACGAAGGCGGTTTCGCACCAGCATTGCGCTCCCACGAGGAAGCCATCGAGGTAATCCTCGAAGCCGTCAATGCGGCCGGGTACAAAGCCGGCAAGCAAATCTGGATCGCGCTTGATCCCGCATCGTCGGAGTTTTTCGAAAACGGTGCGTACGACTTGAAGGGCGAGAACCGCAAGCTCGACGCCGCAGGCATGGTGGAACTGTATGCCGACTGGTGCGGCAAGTATCCGATCATCAGCATCGAAGATGGCCTTGCCGAAGGCGACCAGGCCGGCTGGAAGTTGATCACGGAAAAACTCGGCGAGAAGATCCAGTTGGTGGGCGACGACCTGTTCGTCACCAATCCCGCGATCTTCCGGGAAGGCATCGCCAACCACATCGCCAACGCCATCCTGATCAAGGTGAACCAGATCGGTACGCTGTCTGAAACTCTGGAAGCCGTTGCGATGGCCAGCAAGGCAAACTACGCCGCGGTGATGTCACATCGTTCGGGCGAAACGGAAGACACCACCATCGCCGATCTGGCGGTGGCGACCACGGCGACGCAGATCAAGACGGGCTCGCTGTGCCGCTCCGACCGTATCGCCAAGTACAACCAGTTGCTGCGGATCGAGGAGCAGCTCGGTGCTGCGGCGAAGTATGCTGGCCGCGATGCGTTCCCGAACCTGGCCACGCTTCCCGGGTGACTAATTTTTGCTGACGAGGCCATGCCTTTGCTCAAATGGCTCGCCCTGATCCTGATCGCCCTGTTGATGGGCCTGCAGATCAAGCTGTGGGTCGGCGATGGGGGCATGCGTGATCTGCGCGCGATTCGCGCGCGCGTTGCTGAGCAGCAGGCGCAGAATGCCAAGCTGAAGCAGCGCAACGACGCGCTGCACGCCGACGTCGAGGATCTGAAGCACGGCCAGGACGCGGTCGAGGCGCGGGCACGTTCGCAGCTTGGCCTGGTCAAGCCCGGCGAGGTTTTCTATCAGGTCGTCAACGGGGCCGCCGGAGCGGCGAGCAGCGCGCCGCCTTCGGCTTCCACCGCCGCGCCAGTGTCGGCATCCACCGCCGCTGCGCCTGCTTCCAGCGATTGATCCGCAGCGTGGCACGAGGTTGATCGGCTAAACTTGCGTGCTGTGCAGGATATTCCTCGGGGTTCGGCGGCATGCGGGTTTTGCTAAGCAATGACGACGGTGTGGATGCACCCGGCATCCGTGTGCTCGCGGAACACCTGCGCGAACTTGGCGAAGTCATCGTGGTCGCCCCCGACCGCGACCGCTCCGGCGCCAGCAATTCCCTCACGCTGGACCAGCCCGTGCGCGTCGTGCATCTCGAGGACGGACGCTATCGCGTCGCGGGCACGCCGACCGACTGCGTGCACCTTGCGTTGTCGGGTTTGTTGGAAGGCGAACCCGACATTGTGGTGTCGGGCATCAACAATTCCGCGAATCTTGGCGATGACGTGATCTATTCCGGCACCGTGTCGGCGGCGATGGAAGGGCGCTTCCTCGGCTTGCCCGCGATCGCGGTTTCGCTGGCCGGAGTTGGCGAGCATCACGACGGCGAGGGCCACCATTTCGATTCCGCCGCGCGCGCGGTGCTGCTGCTGACGCGGCGCCTGCTGGTCGATCCGCTGCCGGCCGACACCATCCTCAACGTCAATGTGCCGGATCGCGCCTGGAGTGAAATTGAAGGTTTCGAGGTGACGCGCCTCGGCAGACGCCATCGTGCTTCGCCGTGCATCGCGCAACGGGATCCGCGCGGACGCACGGTGTGGTGGATCGGCATGGCGGGCGATGCCGACGATGCCGGCCCCGGCACCGATTTTGACGCCGTGCGCCGCGGCTTCGTATCGGTCACGCCCATCCACGTCGACCTGACGCGTTTCCAGGCGCTGGAGAAAGTTTCCAACTGGATTGGTGGCTTGACCGCGCAATTGCAGGGAGAGCAGGCCACATGAACACGTTGTACGGCGTCGCTGCGGCGTCCGCGCGCGGACATGGCATGACCTCGCAGCGTGCGCGCGACCGGCTGGTTGCAACGTTGCGTGATGAAGGTATCAAGGATGCACGCGTGCTCGACGTGATCCGTACCATGCCACGGCATCTGTTCCTTGATGAGGCGCTATCCGCGCGTGCCTACGAGAACAATGCGCTGCCGATCGGCCTTGGCCAGACCATCTCGCAGCCGTGGGTGGTCGCGCGCATGACCGAGTTGTTGATCGAGCACGGCACGCCGAAACGCGTGCTGGAAATCGGCACCGGCTCCGGCTATCAGGCGGCGGTGCTGGCGCAACTGGTGGACACGGTTTACACAGTCGAGCGCATCGAGGAATTGCTGCGCAAGGCGCGGCGTTTGTTTCGCAACATGAAGATCGAGAACATCCGCTCGCGCCACGACGACGGCAACATCGGCTGGCCAAGCGAAGCGCCGTTCGACGCAATCGTGTTGACCGCCGCCGGCGAATCGTTGCCGCGCGCGCTGCAGGACCAGCTTGCAGACGGCGGGGTGATGGTTGCCCCGTTGGGACCCGCCGGCTCGCAGCGATTGACGCGCTTCCGCCGCGAGGGCGATGTGTTCCACAAGGAAGAATTGGAACCGGTCAGTTTCGTGCCGTTGTTGGGCGGCTTGGGTTGAACAAGTGCCGAGCGCCGTTGCTCTTGATCGTCATCCAGGCCTGCGCCGGGATGACGAAGCTTGGAAGGTGTTCGTGAAGCCACCATTCTTTACAGCGGGCGCGCAACCGGCATGAAACTTTTCCGTCCCCTGTACGAAAAAGCCATCGAATGGGCGGCGAAACCGCGCGCCGATGTCGGCCTCGCGCTGTTGAGCTTCGTCGAGGCTTTCATTTTCCCGGTCGCGCCGGAAATCATGTTGGCGCCGATGACGCTGGCGCGACCGCGCAGATGGTGGCAGTTCGCTTCGCTGAGTTTGTTCTTTTCGTTGCTCGGCTCGCTGGTCGGTTACGCCTTGGGTCACTATGCGTTCGACCTGGTGAAGCCTTTGCTCGCGCAGATCGGCTGGTTGCCGCATCTCGAATCGCTGGTGCATACGTTTGGTGCGGACGCGAAAGCGCACCCCTGGAAAGCGTTCTGGCTGCTGGTCGCCGCGGGCTTCGTACCGATTCCGATGAAGGTGGCAAGCTGGGCGTGCGGCATCGTCGGCGTGCCGATCCTGCCGTTCCTTGGCGGCATCGCCGTGGGCCGCGGCAAGCGTGTGTTCCTGGTCGCCGGGGTGATACGGCTGGGCGGCGAGCGCGCCGAGAAGGCGCTGCACAAGCACATCGAAACCGCGGGCTGGGTGGTCGTCGCGGTCGTGGCCGCGCTGTTGCTGTGGTGGTGGCTGCACTGATCCTTCGTACGCGTCGCGCATGAAAAAACGCCCGGCGTGTGCCGGGCGTTTTATTGGTGCGTCAGCTGATGGTGATCAGCCCTTGAGGCAGGTGCTCATGAAGCTCTTGCGCGCGGCACCCTTGAGCGCCTTGGTCTTGGCGTCGGCGTTGCAGGTCTTCATCTTTTCCTGCTGGGTGGTCTTGGCCGTCGGCGTGGCGGCCGCGGTCTTGCCGTGCAGGCAATCGCTCATGAACTTCTTGTGCGCGTCGCCCTTCATGCCCTTGGACTCATGGCTGCAGGTGGCCATCTTGCTTTGCTGCGCGGTCATCGCCTTGGCGGACGAAGCAGCGGGGGCACCCGCGGCAAAGGCCGGGGCAGCCGCCAGCGCACCGAGGCTCAGGCCCAGCGCCAACATCGAGGTACGGATCCGCATGATTTCTCTCCTGGTGGAAATCGGGCCGACGGTCTTGCCGGCGCTGCGAACTATACCCCCGCGTTTGAGGCGCGGGATAAACGCGCGCCCACCGGAACCCAAACCGCACAAGGCGGTTCAGGTGCCAGTGGGCGTGAAGTTAGAGGAACGTTAGCGGACCCGCCGCGTGCGCGGTTCGACAGGCTCGCGTCCGCTGTTGTTGAAAGTCCTGCACATGGGCGAGCTGGAGCTTTCGTGACATGCCGGTGGCATGTCACGAAAGCGAGCGGGCAGTCCACGGACGGACTGCCCCGGACTTGGACGACGGAGCCGGACGCGCGGTCGTCCAAGTGCAGGGCGGTGCCAGGGATGGCAGTGCTGTCGTGGAAAGTCAGGCCATGGATGGCCGTTCTGGTATCCGCCGTTCGAGGCGGCGTGCGTTTACGGGAGCACTCGTGATGCAGCGATCAGGGATGATCGCAAAAGTCACGCCGCCGCGCGATTCGCCTCGACTTCCTGCCGCGGACCGTGCTTCAGCGCTTCGCGCACGTGCGCGACCAGCAGGTCCACTTCGGCTTCATTGATGCTGAAGTGCGGGGTGAAGCGCAGCGAGTTCGCGCCGCCATGGATCACGTTGATGCCGCGCTCGCGCATGTATTCCTCGGTCGAGTTCGCGCCGAAGCACTTGAACTGCGGTGCCAGCTCGCACGAGAGCAACAGGCCGGTGCCCTGCACCTTGGTGATCAGGCCGCCCAGTTCGTCCTTGAGCGCGTCCAGCTTCTTCACCAGCTCGGCGCCGCGTTCGCGGATATTGGCACGCAGCTCGGGCGTGATCTCCGCCAGCACCGCACAGGCAATGTCGAGCGCGCGGGGATTGCCGGTCATGGTGTTGCCGTAGATGCCCTTCTTGTAAAGGCCCGCGGCGCGTTCGTTGACGGCCAGCACCGACAGCGGGAACTGGCCGCCGTTGAGTGCCTTGGAATAGGTTTCCATGTCCGGCGCGGGCAGCTTTTCGAAGCCGGGGTAGTCCACGATCGACAACACGCCCTGCGCGCGCAGGCCGGCCTGGATGGAGTCGACCAGCAGCAGCGAACCGTGCGCCTGCGTCAGCTCGCGCGCGGCGGCGTAGAACTCGGTGGTAACGGCGCGGCCCGGATCGCCTTCGCCCATCACGGGTTCCAGGAACATCGCCTCGAAGAACCAGCCGTTCTTCTCGGCTTCGTCGAACGCGCGGCGCAGCGCAGCCACGTCGTAAGCTTCGATCGCGATCACCGAATGCTCGTCGCGGAAGCTGGCGAGGTTGTTCACGTACGCCTTGCGCGAGGAATCCGAATACAGCGCCGGGCGCTCGGTGCGACCGTGAAACGCGCCCTTCACGACGAGTCGCTTGATCGTGCGGCCGGCGTACTTCGCACCCGGATCGGTCATCAGCTTGGCATTGACGTCGGCGATGCGCGCGGCCAGCGTCACCGATTCCGAGCCCGAATTGAGGCACATGAACTTCGCGAACGGGTGCTTGCCCGTGTGGTGGCCGATTTCCTTGCGCAGCGCTTCAGTGAAGGCGTGCTGCGCCAGCGACGGCGTCATCACGTTGGCCATCGCCTGCGGTTTGGCCAGCGCCTTCATCACCACCGGCGGGTTGTGGCCGAAGCCGAGCATGCCGTAGCCGCCGCAGTCGTACAGCACCGCGCCCTTCAGGGTGACGATCCACGCACCACGCGCGGCCAGCGGCACGAACGGGCAAATCGCGTCGTCCGGGTAGAAATTGACAAAGCCGGACTGCAGCGCGTGCAGTTGCGCGTCCTCGTCCATGCCCAGCACTTCCGGATTGGCCACCTTCAATTGCGCGAAAGAGGCATGCGCATCGGCGATCGCGCCCGCGAGATCGGCATCCTGCCCGGCGAAGCGCTCGATGGCGGCATCGTCCAGTCCGTGGGTGCGGGCCTTGCCGCCTTGGGCGCGCAGTTCGCGCAGCATGTCGATGGGTTTCATGGGAGCCTCCAGCGCGGCGAGATCGCTGTGATATCGCCCGTAAGTGATTAACGCGGAAAAGAAAACGTCCCATGATTCTAGCAGGCGGCCCGGTCCGGCGTAACCCCGCGCGGGCCGCATGACGCTTGTCAGCCACGACGTTTGACGGACGCGTCTTGGCGACGTGCGGCCCTTTCCGGCATGCTGGTTCCATCGTCGTGATGGGAGCAGGTCATGCAGCCCTTGATCGCGCAATCACATTTTCATCTCGCCGTGTTTTACGCGGCGTTGTTCGTGTGCTTCGCGCCGGAGTGGCTCGGCACGTTCTTCCAGCGCGTGGAAAAGGGCGCCCGGGTGCGCGACCGCGGTTCGCACATATGGATTTTCGTGGCGGTGGGCATCGGTGTCGCGGCAGGATTCTTCCTCGTCAACGCCAATTTCCCCGGCACGACGCTGGCGCGCGGCCAGCGCCTGCAATTCTGGATCGGTATCGTGGTGATGTTGGCGGGGCTGGCGTTCCGCTGGTACGCGATCAAGAGCCTCGGCCGGTTTTTTACCCGCACCGTGGCGACGCGTGCGGGGCAATACGTGGTGGACACGGGTCCCTACCGGCTGATTCGGCATCCTTCCTACACGGGCGGGTTGCTGATGTTTCTCGGCATGGGCATCGCGATGACCAACTGGGCTGCGCTGCTCGCAATCATGGCCGGCGCGGGAATCGGTTACGCCTGGCGCGTGCACGTCGAGGAACAGGTGCTGTGCGCAGACCTTGGCCAGCCGTATCGCGATTACATGCTGCGCACCAAAAGGTTCGTTCCCCATGTGTGGTGAGCCCTGCGAGGCGGCAAGGCTTATCATCTGTGCCGAGGTGATGCATTGAAACTCCTGGCTGCTCCCGATTCGACGCTGTGCATGGCGATGCAGGACGGCCGCGGCTGGTATGGGCGGGTTACTCCGTGGGTGTGGCTGGTGTGGTTGGTGTGGTTGTTCGGCCCGGCATTTTTCTTCGATGCGAAGGACATCGAGCGCTTTCCGAACTGGCTGTGGCCGACCCTGCTGAGCCTGCCTGTTTTCATGCTGGTGTATGTCGGCGCGCACTTGTGCCGGCGGCGAAACATACGGTGGTACGCGCTGGCCATCCTCGCCATCGGCGCCGTGGTGACGCCGCTCAATCCTTTCGCCGAAACGTATGTCATTTATGCCTGCGCGGTGGCCGCGGCGTGGAGCACGCCGCGCAAGTCGGGCGCCCTCGTGCT